>ERZ859732.28-NODE-28-length-54897-cov-12.422486_pt1 | contig 54897 bp, 51 predicted proteins | sample MGYA00510123_ERZ859732 | MGnify/ENA primary metagenome ERZ859732 (study PRJEB30046, sample SAMN00715133) | human gut metagenome | study: EMG produced TPA metagenomics assembly of the A metagenome-wide association study of gut microbiota in type 2...
TCACAGGTACTGCTGCTTGGAACATGGTAGCTATTTCACAGTACATCTTAGGTATATCAGCAGACTTCGATGGTCTTAAGATCGATCCTTCAATACCTGCTGCCTGGGATGGGCTTAATGCTACACGTCAGTTCCGTGGCGCAACATATGACATTAAGGTTACTAACCCGGATCACGTAAACAAGGGTATCAAGAGTGTTACTGTTGATGGCGTTGCTATCGACGGCAATGTCCTCCCTGTATTCGGTGATGGCAAGGCTCACAGTGTTGAGGTTGTAATGGGCTAATAAACTCATATAGAACTATAAAGCCAAGAGATAACTTCTCAAGGTAAAGGAAAACCCGGAAGACAGATTTTAAAAATCTGTTTTCCGGGTTTTTTATAGCACCGAGGAAAATGCAACATTGGCATTTAATGACTGCCAATCAGCGGACAAAATCCGCAAATCGTGTTTTATCGCTGTTATGGTATATGTAATTAGTAAGCTGAATATGTGGTGTGGTCATCCTCCACTATGTATAACTCTTTATTGTGGGAGCCTATATATGTGTAGAAATCATAGGTTCTTCCCCCCATTACAACTCTGTAGTGGTTCATTGCCACCTTGGTAAATGCTCCGTCTGATATAATATTTCCGTCCTGATCAGTCTCGGTAAGTTCTCCCGAATAGCTGTCATAGGCCGTAAGGATAAATCTTCTGTTGGTATCCGGTGTTTCATAGGTACACTCATAGTATGTTACATCATAATCATTCTGTATTATACTTTCATACACCTTTATAAACTCTATATTCTTAACCTCCACATCTGTAAGAAGCCCCGTATCAAATTCATCAGGCTCATATATCCTCTTATACCATTCCTGTCCATCGAAATAATCCTGGATTTCTTTATCCTTAAAACCTCTTCCATGCCTTGCAAATATCTCGTTCCTTGCCAACATGAGATCATTTTCGCTCATTCCTGCAAGATCAGTGTCCACAAGATATCTTGTACTGCTGTAAGATATTATCTCTTTATTTTCCTTCTTATGCTCGCTCTTCTTGGATTCTTCAGAAGCTTTCTCAGTGGTTGGTTCTGTCTTTGTCTGCTTCTCTACAGTATTAAGAACCTCCCGGCTCTGTCCGTTGACAATCTTAACTCCTGTATCATATATTATCTTAAGCTCATTGCTGCCATTTACAGAGAAGGTTTCCTTGACATCATCATTGTCGTTGTCACTGCCTATGTTATATCTGCCATTTATATATATGGTAGTAGCATTATTACCGGTACACTTCACGCTCACAAGATTTTCATTTGCACTGATATCTATATTCCTTAGACCGTTTCCTGAACAATCAAGCTTGGTAAGCTCAGTGAACACATTTATCCCTGTAAGATCCTTTATTCCCTTCTGGGCTATCTGAAGCTCCTTGACTGCCTGAACCTCGTCATAGTTCAATCTGCCGTTTCCGTCTGTATCCACATAGTTCATAACATATTCCCTGAAATTAACGTCCTGAAAAGTATCTTTCACGACCACTTCCTGGAACTCCTCTGTTGATGCAGCTTCTTCTGTTGAAGCACTGTTTCCGTTACCATTCTTATCACCTTTAAGGACCACATATATGATCAGACCACCTGATATCACCACAACAACCAGCACCATGAGGATACACCATAAGAGCATATTCCTGTTGCCATTTTTTCTTGGTGGCTCGTATTCATCATAGTCCCTCGAACCCGTAGGTTCATCATATGTCCGCTGGGATCTTGTGTACTCGGATCTTGTATTATATGTACGTCCCTGTGTGGTTGGCTGGGTGTCATATATCATCTCAGAGCTATCCGGTCCATTATATCCGTTTCCAGGTCTTGGCGGTTCAGGTATGTTATATCCCTGTCCAGGTCTCGGCGGCTCAGGTATATTATATCCCTGTCCAGGTCTCGGTGGCTCGGGTGGCATGTTGTATCCATTTCCCCCAGCCGGCCGCCTGTCAAATGACTGTCTGAGTCTTGATCGATCTGAAGGTGCGCCGTATGTCTGTGCAGCTACCGTCACCGAGTCCCGTGAATATCCCTGGGTTTCATCCGGCTCATAGTATCTGTTCTGCTGTTCATTATCTAAGAACACCCCTCTGCCCAGATAATCTCCCTCTGTCATCATAGTATTAGTATCTTCTATTGTATTGCCACTGTTTAATATGGAACCACAGCATGGGCAGGTTCTTTCATTTCCCTGTAAGCTGTTTCCACACACACTACAATAAACCATCTCTTTCACCTCTCACATAATCATCAGCCTATAAATATTTTTTATCGCTTATTTCTTACATATTATATCATGCTGAAAAAATAAAAAAATAGCGCTTTTCACTTAATTATGCACTAAACCTGTCAGTTTATGCAATATATGTGAAAAGCGCAAATGGTATTTCTGCTATATATTAATTTATAAGACTTAAAGGATCCACAGGTGTGCCATCCTTTGTGATCTTAAGATAAAGTGCAGTGCCTTCTTCTGTATTGTATTTTGTAGGTGTGCTTAAGGTTGCCACAACATCTCCTGCCTGTACTGCTTCACCAAGGTGTGCCGTGATATCCTTTAATGATCCGTATGTTACAAGGAAGCCTCCACCCAGATCAATGGTGATATAATTTCCGATAACCGGGTCACTTCCCACATCTGTGATCTTTCCTCTGTAGCAGGCGATTATCTTGTCGTCTTCATTTCCCTCAATAAGCATTTCAGGGCTTACCTTATACTCATTGAGTGTCTCGTAGTATACTGTAGTATCCATTGAGAATTCTCTCACGATGTTTCCTCTGAGAGGCCACATAAGACTTTCGCTTCCATCGTAATTCAATACATACTCTGAATCATTCTCTGTCTTTCCCGTGGCTTCCTGTGTGTTCTTGCTTACTGCCGACTGCACTGCCTTTGACTGCTCAGTTTCAGCAATATAGCTTCTTCGGTCCCTTGATGTTTCTCCCATTGTATCCTCGTCTCCAAAATCGTAAGCTCCGAACTCTTCATCAGTTGTCTTCTCTGATACTCCTGTATCATCCCTCATCATTTTTGAGGTTTTGTCATCCCCACGTTTCTTTGCAAAAATAGCCACTATCCCCACAAGGGCGATCATTCCCACAATGAGAGATACGTAGAATATGTTTTTTTGCACCGTACTAATAAATTTCTTCATAAATTATCACCTCAGTCATATTATTGACGGCAATATTTTATTTTATGCAGAGAATTTATTTTTGTTATTATGTTATCCGGGCAATCTTTACTGTGCCATATCAACTATATCCACATTGGCATAATATTTTTTTATGATCTCGTCGCAGGTTCTTCCCTGCCTTGCCATGGCTTCACCTCCCCACAGGGACAGTCCCAGGCTGTTTCCCTTTCCTATGGTTATGATCCTGTAGCCGTCGTCCACCTGATCGATGTGGAAATTAGCTGACTGCAAGCCCATTACCCCTGCAAATGTCTGTCCTGTCATGGTCTTCCCGAATACATTTACATATTTTACAAATCCATGCTCCGTGGCTTCTAATATATTTATCTCATTCTCCTTATTGATATTTTTATTCACGTTATCGGCACTGCCTTTTTCTGTAGTCTTGTCACCTGCTGTTGTTTCTCTTCCATTATCTGCTTTTGTTTCATCGTCTGCAGATGAGCTATCTTCATTTGTCCCTGATGTGTCCTTGCTGTAGTCAATATATGCTGCCGGGTTCTGTTCACAATACAGGTCACACAGCTTCTTTATTCGGAGTCCGTCAACCACCTGTGTAACAGAAAATCCATCACAGGTAATGTCCTCCTTGCTGTCGGTGCCCTGAAGATAAGGGATTTCCTTGCCATATATCTCCTGTGCCGACACAGTCTGTCCCACACTGACCTGATGATATACCGGCACTATGAACATTCCCTCATAGCATATTACCTGACCCTTGGTGGCAAGCACTGCACTGCACAGCCTGTTCATATATGTATAATAGCTTCCGCCCCATTTGTCCATAAGCTCCGACTTGTCATACCTTACCTCAGTGAGACTGTCCTCATTTACCAGGCAGCTCCCGTTCCTTATAAGATTGTACATTGCACTGTCGGTTCCGGTGGCTACCTCAAGGCCTGTCTCTCCACCCTCCTCAGCATAAGGGCTCTGGTACACCAGCTCCGGGTACATCTCCCCATATATGGAAGTCCTCATTATTATTGCCATGGTCTTAAGCATTTCGTCATCCATGCCCATATCCACAATCCCCGGAAGACAATACACCAGATATTCCTCCACATCCATCAGGGCATAATCATTTCCCTCAAATATACTTACCGACTTTCCTGTCTGGACATTCTCCAGGGCAGCGATGTTTTTATTTCCCTTTATCCTCATTACCTGCCACATAATATATGGAACCGCAATAAGACTGACCAGCAGAATAACAACTCTCATGAACCTCTCCAAGCCACAGCCCCCTTATCTTTTATCTGCACTTAGACAACCCTGATATATGTATATTCCGGCACAAAATAAATATGATAATCAGTCCACATATAAGCTCATTACTTTCTTGACAAATGACCTAAACAAAAGTATTATGTGAATGTATTCAAGGTTAGTTTACTGTGAACACGTTTTCCGATAAAATCAGGCTTTTGTTCAATGTCGGGATCGTAGTTTTTTATTTGTTCAAGGGGCATATATAAACGATGACATATCGTCATGGGAGATTTGATTTATTGGGTACATCGTGCAGGTATATGAAAGTCCAGTACATGCATAAACATGGCATATCTGTCATGCAACTAATTTTTTAGGAGGTACCCGAAATGAATAACGGTACAGTTAAGTGGTTCAACGCAGAAAAGGGATATGGTTTTATCTCAAATGACAATGGTGGAAATGATGTATTCGTTCACTTCTCAGCTATTGTTGGTGACGGTTACAAGACTCTTGTAGAAGGTCAGAAGGTTACTTATGATGTAGAGGCTGATCCTAAGGATGAGAGCAAGTCACGTGCAACAAACGTAGTTGTTGTTAAATAATTTTCTTTTGAATTATTCAAAGAGTAAAAACCTGCATGATAAGTCATGCAGGTTTTTTTATTAAACTTAATAATTTATTCTACGTTCTTCAATGCCTCATCCATAGGTATGCTCTTGATCTTCTTCATCTGGGTAAGCTGTACCAGAAAGAATACCACAAGAGATATGGCAAGCATTAATGGGTAAATATACGGTGCAATGTAGCAGTCCATATAACCGCTTACATAATTTGCCATCATGGCTGAGAAGATCGGCTTAATTGTGAGGGCAGATATAATTATTCCTATAATAGAAGAAAAGATTACCACCCAGACATTTGCTGTCATATACAGACCATTGATCTCCCGGTTGGTGTAACCAAGAATCTTGGTCATTGATATGGAGTTTGTGTTCTTCTCTATGATTATCTTGGTGAGAAGATATACCAGCAGTGCAAACAATATTACTGAAAATACATTAAACAGATAGAACATGTTTCCCATGGATCTCTCAAGCTGTCTTGAAGCCTTTGTCATGGCAGCCTCGTCGATCACGCTTACCACGTACTTGCCATCAATGTCTGTAAGCTCTGTATTTGAGAAATATCCTGTATAATAGTCATCATCCTTATCAAATACTTCCCTGAACTTATCTATCGGCATGAACACGGATATAGTTGATGGATAGTAGTAAGTGCCTGTAACCTTGAAGCTGTATTTACCGTCCTCATACTCATCCTTTAACTTGATGGTGTCACCGTTCTCTATTCCGTATTTCTTGGCATAGCCCTCTGAGATCAGTATATCCGAACCGGAAAGGTCCTTCTTGAAATACTTGCTGTCAGGTTCTATTCCATACACTGTAACCTCTTCCTGCTTGTCATCGTCAATGACAACTGAGGCTGCTGCGTATTTCTCTGCTCCTTCCACTGAGGTATCAACCGGTTCTGCAAGTATGTACTGGTTACTGCATATCATTCCGTCCACAATCTCATTCTGGTAATGAGTAAGCAGCGGCGTCATCATAAGGCCGAATAACAGTAACACGTCTGCGAAGAATATTCCTGCAAATAATGTAATATAACTTGAAATGTTCTGGAATATTATCCTTATCCTGAACCTATTCATAAACTTGAAGTGAGGAAGCTTCACTGCCTTCTTTCTCTTTGATCTTCCCATGTCCCTTCTTATCATCTTAAGTGGACTAAGCTTAAGCTTGGAGCTTATTACCAGTGCATTTATTATCACCAGCATTGCAAATGGTGCAACAGTTGTGGCAAGAAAAGTTGTCACATTAAATTTAGTTACATATGTGGTAAGACTGTAGCTTCCGTAATAAGCCGACTCTCCCACCTTCTTCATACAGGTGTAGCCTAAGACATTTCCCACTATACATGCCAGCAGTCCAACAAGTACCGGCAGCGTCATGTAGTGTCTTAACAGCTCACTCTTCTTGTAACCGGAAGCCCTGAGAGTTCCTATTACTGTTGACTCTTTAAGTATTGTGTTATTGGTAGTAACTGCAAATACAAATGCCATGATGACCATTACGATATAGAGCAGTGTGAACATCATGACTGTATCTCCACCCAGATCATCTCCGGTAAAGTTAATAGCTCTGTTCTGATATCTTGGGATATAGAGATCAATGGTATTGCCCGAGGTATAGATCTTCTGGATTATATCCTCAAGAAAGTCATCCGAAAGCTTCTTCTCTGCCTTATTATCTGCAGGCGCTTTCTTGTACTGCCATGCGTAATTGTACACCTCCTTTGACTTGTCCAGTTTGTCATAGGCTGACTCTGTTGTAATTCCCACCGTGAATAACATGGAATCAAACATTGTATCATTGTTGTCCTCAAACAAACAGCTGTAATCCGGAAATGCTGTATAACCTGTAACCTCAAAATTCTTTCCGGCAACTGTTATGGTATCTCCGATATCAATGTTATTATTTACCGCATACATTCTGTCCAGAGCAATCTCATCATCTGTCTCCGCCAGACGTCCGTCCATTATACAGATCTTGTTCATCACATCTCTGCTTCTATAGATTCTCATTGTTCTTGTGTCATCATCGGGACTCTTGCCGTCGGCCTCTGGGGTTGTCACAAGGTTCTTGTAATAATCCTTGATCATTGTTACATCGTTGTCTTTTTCTATGTCAGCCACAAGCTCATCAGACAACTCACTGCCAACTGTAAAATGTCCCCACTCCACATTATATTTCTCAAAGCTGTTGTCATAGGCAATCTTCATGCTTGAGGACGCAACCGTAAATCCAGATATAAGACCTATTGTTGCTGCCATGAAGATAAAAATAACAAGATATTTGCCTATTTCTGCTTTAAATTCCTTGAAAAGTCGTTTCCTTAAAGGATTTTTCATTTTAAACCTCCATTTTTTATTGCTATCTCATGAGATATTGCCCCATGATGTATCGCCCCCTCACCTTCGTTCGGCGGCAGGTCGACTGTGCCATTCTTGTATCGCCCCCTCACCTTCGTTCGGCGGCAGGTCGTCGGCACCATTCCAATATGCATCTTCGATGCATGGGTGCCTCCTCACCAATCCAAGTCTTCGGCGGATACTTTATTTTCGTTTATATCGTTGTGTCGTACGGCACCATCACGAAGCTTGATAACACGGTCTGCCATATTCTTGATGGCGTCATTATGTGTAACCATTATAATGGTATTGCCATATTTCTTATTTACATCTTCAATAAGCTTGAGGATCTCCTTTGATGTCTTGTAATCAAGAGCACCTGTAGGCTCATCGCACAGAAGGATATCCGGATTTTTTACCAGTGCACGTCCAATGGATGTTCTCTGCTGCTGTCCGCCTGACAATTGATTCGGAAGCTTATGTCTGTGCTCATAAAGTCCAAGAGTCTTAAGTATGTCATCCACATCCAGCGGATTGTCACTTAAATATGCTCCAACCTCAACATTCTCCTTAACATTAAGATTTGGTATCAGGTTATACATCTGGAACACATATCCCAGGTGCTTACGTCTGTATAATGTAAGTGTCTTCTCATCCATGTCCCCGGTCTTCTCACCGGCTATTGACACATAGCCCTCATCCGGCGAGTCAATGCCGCCGATGATATTAAGCAGTGTAGATTTACCTGAGCCTGACGCTCCAAGAAGCACACAGAACTCACCTTTGCTGATGGTAAAATCCACACCCTTTAATACCTCGGCCTTGCTGTCGCCGCTGCCGAAGCTTTTCTTAATACCGCTTACTTTGATAAATTCATTATTACCCATCTTTTCCTCCTATTCTTTTGAACTTCAGTCCAGTGAAGATTTGTGAACATCAGCCCATTAAAACTTACATTTTAGAACCTTTATTTTGATAACTATTTTGTTACCCGTTGATTGTTTTATTTAAACAGATGTTTAACTGTTCATATGTTTAAATAGCACATGTAAAATCACTTGTCAATAAAAGTCAGCGATTTTTTCCGTTGGCGGGAAATATTATCAATAAAGATGGACATTTTAATAAAAAAGCCAAAAAAACAGACTATACAATCAATAGTGGCAATAAGGGATATGTGTCACTAAGACTGTATAGTCTGTCAGGGTTTTATATTCTATTCTATTTTATTTCATATAGTATAATCCTACATGTCTTAATTTCATATGTTTCTTTTTATATAACTTCATTTCACATGGTTTTGTTCCTTGTAATCTGATTATATATTTTCAAATTTACCATTCCAGTATTGCGGCAGCATATGTAAGTCCTGCACCGAATGCTGAGATAGCCACCTTGTCGCCTCTCTTTATACCACGCTCTCTCACCAGCTCATCAAGCATTACCGGAACACTGGCTGCCGACATATTTCCTGTGTAATCAAGGGTCATAGGAAACTTCTCAATAGGTGCCTTTAGACGCTTGGCAACAGACTGGATTATCCTTACATTTGCCTGGTGGAGCACAAAGTAATCAATATCTTCCGGAGTCATGTCCGCCTTCTCTAACGCTTCAAGAAGACATTTCGGGCACTGTCTCACGGCGAATTTATATACCTCCTGACCATCCATATGAAGGAAGTCCGGCTCAATCTCTCCCTGGACAAATACATTATTTGTCTTTCTTGCACGACAGTTAAGCACCATGCCCTTCTTGCCAATGGAGCCCTGGACGATATTTATGATACCCTTATCGGACTCTTCAAGATATGCCGCACCTGCTCCGTCTCCGAACAGTACGCAGGTTCCTCTGTCATTCCAATCCATTATCTTTGAAAGGGTTTCTGCCCCTATGACCAATGCATTCTTTGTATATCCGGTTTCGATATACATTTTTGCTGTATTAAGGGCAAATACAAATCCTGAGCAGGCTGCATTTACATCGAAGGCAATGGCATTATCTGCACCGAGCTCCGCCTGAACCTGACATGCAACTGATGGTGTGTAGTAATCTGGTGTAACAGTGGCAACAATAATAAGGTCAACCTCCGCTGCGTCCTTGCCTGCCATATCAAGGGCTCTTCTTGCTGCTTCCGAAGCCATACTTGTCGTAGTTTCTTCTATTGCGATCCTTCTCTTCTTGATTCCGGTTCTGGATGATATCCACTCATCTGAAGTATCAACATACTTCGCAAGCTCGTCATTCGTTACTTCCTTCTCCGCCAGACAACTTCCGGTTCCGATTATCCTTACTGCCATTTATCTCTTTCTCCTTATTTCCTCATTTATTTCTATATAAAACATATCTTGTGGTTAAATTAACTACATGAAATAGCTTGTTGTACCATGAGATGTAGTATAGATAATCGACATTTTCTATCAAAATGTCTATCTTGTTTATTATATCAGATATTTGGGGATTGTAAAGTATGGAATGGAGGGATGACATTTTGATTGGAACTAGCCGAAAATCAAATGAACCCCAGTAGCCCGGTTGAGAATTGACTTGTTTTTGCACTTTTCTATTTTAGGGCACGCTATTTTATTGGTTTTTTTGACTTGTTTTGTCTTCCGCTATTTTTAGGTCAATTTTTCTCGTCATTTTTCATGACTCATTTTGGAATATTTCAAATTCAGGTCATTTTTCCACGCAGTTTTTCTTGACTTGTTTAAGAATATTTCAAATTCAAGTCATTTTCCCGTGCAATTTTCCGTGACCTGTTTTAGAGCAATACAAATTCAAGTCATGAGACAACTTATTTTCCAGGCAACTCCAGAGTCTAATTCATATTGACAAATGTCCTTCTCTAAATATAAACTTATCCATGACATGCGGACACAAAGTCAAAATAATAAACACGATCATTATAATGAATTTTCCAAATGACGCACGCAAAATGCAAGCACGAAATCTCTTTGTGAGTCGTGTATTAATAGTTCAACTAATAAAAGGATAAAACAATGAGCGAAAATAAATTCAACAATATAACCGAAATCCGCGACTTCTCAGCCCCGGAGCTTGACGTATATGCCCGGCTTTCCGAGGTACAGTTGCTTAAATATTACGAGCCGAATGGCGGTCTTTTCATTGCAGAAAGCCCAAAGGTAATAACCAGAGCACTGGATCTTTCTTACGAACCGATATCAGCACTTATTGATACGAGGGATATTGAGGGCGAGGGGCTTCCTGTTGTGCATAGACTTGAGGCTGAATATCCTGATGTGCCGATATATACAGCCAGTTCAGATATCCTCACCAAACTTACAGGGTTTAAGCTTACAAGGGGAATGTTGTGTGCCATGAAACGAAAGTCTCTTCCAACTGCTCATGAATTGTGTGCCGGTGCAAGAAGAATTGCAGTTCTTGAGGATGTGGTAAATCCTACAAATATGGGTGCCATAGTCCGATCTGCTGCCGCCTTGAACATAGATGCGATCCTGCTGACTCCGGGCTGTACTGATCCTCTGTATCGAAGAGCCATACGGGTGAGCATGGGAACCATATTTCAAATTCCATGGACATACCTCACTACATCTGAATGTCAGAAATATGTTCCGAATATCACTGGTTCTGCTGAACATGCGTCTTGCCATATTTCCAATGCCCATGGTGAACATGCCGCTTCATCATTTGCTGCTAATAAACCGAGCTGGCCGGAGGCAGGCATGGAATTTCTGAAACATGAGGGCTTCAAAACTGTTGCAATGGCTCTCAGGGACAATTCAAGAAATATTGATGACCCGGAGATCACATCCCAGAAAAAACTGGCTATCATCCTCGGCACAGAAGGAGAAGGTCTGTGTGACTACACTATTTCCCACTGTGATTATACAGTCATGATACCAATGTCCCACCAGGTAGACTCATTAAATGTTGCCGCAGCTTCCGCCGTAGCATTTTGGGAATTGGGCAGATAAAAATATCCACGTCCCATATATCTCTATATGAAGCGTGGATATTTCTGCATATCAGTTTTCGTAAAACCAATATTTCATTTATCATTCAGGTCTTATATAATTCAAGTCTTACATTGCACGAAATCTCTTGTATCTGTCCTCAGCAATCTCCTCCGGAGTCATGCTGCTGTATTTCTCAAGAAATTCCTTGATATTCTTCTTAAGGTAAGCTCCGATGTATGGAACTGAAAGCTCATCTGCTCCGCCATACTCAGGTATTATCTGCTCGATGATACCTAATTCCTTGAGATCCTGAGCAGTGATCTTCATAACCTCTGCTGCCTCCTCGGCTCTGCTGCTGTCCTTCCATAATATAGAAGCATAGCCCTCCGGTGAAAGGATTGAGTATGTAGCATTCTCAAGCATCCATACCTGATTTCCCACTGCAAGGGCAAGAGCGCCGCCGCTTCCGCCTTCGCCGATAAGGATCGCAAGTACCGGCACCTTAAGAGATGACATTTCGTAAAGGTTTCTTGCGATAGCCTCACCCATACCTCTCTCTTCTGCTTCAAGTCCACAGAATGCTCCAGGTGTATTTACAAATGTTATGATAGGTCTGTTAAACTTCTCAGCCTGCTTCATAAGACGAAGAGCCTTTCTGTATCCATCAGGAAGAGGCATACCGAAGTTTCTCTCCATACACTCTGCACTGCTGGCTCCCTTAACCTGTGATATAACTGTTACAGGCTGACCATCTATATGACCGATACCACCTACCACAGCTCTGTCATCGTTCATAGTTCTGTCACCGTGAATCTCTGTGAAATCATCACAAATGTACTTTGCATAATCAAGTCCTGAAGGTCTGCTCATCTGACGTGCACCTTTAAGCTTCTCCCATGGAGTCTTAGGTTCATCGGAAATAAGTCTTTCCTTAAGCACTTCACTTATATCAAACTTCTCTTCCTCATTTGTATTGAAGTTAGCATAGCCCTTTCTCTTCTTATGAGTAACGATAAGTCTGTACATTGTATCCTTAAGCTTATCCCTTGTTACGATGCCATCGATAATTCCGTGCTCCACAAGGAACTCTGATCTCTGAAATCCTGCAGGAAGCTCCTGTCCGATAGTCTGCTTGATAACTCGTGGACCTGCAAATCCAACAAGTGCACCCGGCTCACCGAGAATAATATCACCAAGCATTGCGAAGCTGGCTGTTACACCGCCGGTAGTAGGATCTGTAAGGATCGGCACATACAGAAGTCCTGCATCTGAGTGCTTCTTTATGGCTGCCGATGTCTTGGCCATCTGCATAAGGGATACAATACCCTCCTGCATTCTTGCACCACCTGAACAGCAGAATATAAATACAGGAAGCTCTTCTTCTGTTGCCCTCTCTACAGCTTTTACTATCTTCTCACCTACAACATAACCCATGCTGCTCATAAGAAATCTTGCGTCACATACACCTACAACTGCCGGCTCACCATTAATAAGTGCCTTTCCTATTGTTACAGCTTCTCGCAAATTTGTCTTAACCTGCGCTGACTTTACCTTGTCCTCATATCCTTCTGTATTAAGCGGATTTGAATATGGCATATCCTCGAACCAAGGCTCAAATGTCTTGCTGTCAGTTACCATCTTAATTCTGTTCTTGGTCTTTACACGGAAATAACTTCCGCACTCATAACAGATATATTTATCCTTAACTACTCTTGCCTTATCTAATTCCTTGCCACATTTAGGACATGTGACTGTCTCAGGCTTTGGCTCCTCCGCTACATTCTGAGCCTCGCTCTCAGCCTTTAATCTGGCTGCCTCCTTGGCCTTAGCCAACTCAGCGTCCTTTGCTTTCTTCTTTATAAATAACATCTTTACTGCTCCTTATACTTCTGTAAAAGAATACATGCATTGTGTCCACCGAAACCAAGTGAGTTGCTGATACAACAGTCAACTTCCATCTCATATGGCTCCTTACAGTAATCCAGATCAAGCTCTGGCTCGCTTTCATGAAGTCCCCTTGTTCTGTGGATGTATCCATCCTCTATTGTCTTAACACATGCAACACACTCAATACCACCGGCTGCACCAAGAAGGTGTCCTGTCATTGACTTTGTTGAATTGATCTTAATATCCTTTGCGTGATCGCCAAATGCTGCCTTGATAGCTCTTGTCTCCACAAGGTCGTTAAGGTGTGTACTTGTACCGTGAGCATTTATGTACTGAACCTGCTCAGGAGCAACACCTGCGTCCTTAACTGCATTTAACATTGCAACTGCAGGAGCAGCACCTGAATCTTCAGGAGCAGTGATATGGTAAGCGTCACTCGAACATCCATATCCTGAAAGCTCACAGTAGATCTTGGCACCTCTTGCCTTAGCATGCTCAAGCTCTTCAAGGATAACAATACCTGCACCCTCTCCAAGAACGAAGCCGCTCCTTTCCTTGTCAAATGGAATTGAACATCTGTCAGGATCTGTTGATGATGTAAGAGCTGTAAGTGAGTCAAATGTTGATATACCGATAGGTGAAACTGCTGCCTCACAACCACCTGCTACCATTACATCTGCGTCGCCGTACTGGATTGTTCTGAATGCCTCACCTATACTGTTTGTACCTGACGCACATGCAGTAACAACGTCTATACTCTTGCCCTTCAATCCGTAAAGGATCGCAACATTTCCGGACGCAATATTACTGATCATCATAGGTACAACCAATGGTCTTACACGAAGTGGTCCCTTTGTGAGGATTGTACCATATGCATTCTCCAGCTCCTGTAATGATCCTACACCCGAACCGATACATGTACCGACTCTGTATGGATCCTCCTTTGTCATATCAAGTCCTGAATCCTCGATAGCTTCCTTAGAAGCCTTAACTGCAAACTGTGAAAATCTTGCCATTCTTCTTGCTGACTTAGGATCCATATAATCTGTTGCCTTAAAGTCCTTAACCTCACCTACAACCTTACACTTGTAAGCTGAAGCGTCAAACTGGGTAACAGGACCAAATCCATGACGCCCTTCCTTAAGTCCATTCCAGAACTCCTCCACATTGTTACCAATAGGTGTTATTGCGCCTATACCTGTAATAACTACTCTTCTTTTCATCCATCTTCTCCTTACTACTTACATTTTATATCAAAAAATACGGATTATCTCTTTCATCGTTTTTCCGCCACATCAATACATTTTCCAAATCTGTATTTAAAATGACAGTATAACAGCATGATTATACCTCATTTGCAAATGGTTTAAAAGTAAAGTTTGGCTTTTTTTATTAATTTTCCATAAAAAGCCTACATTTTAATAGACACTTGTTTATAAAATGATGTATATCATCCTATTTAATATCCGCGATCACGTTGCCGCACTCCGGACACTCAGCCACGATCCTGTCCTTCATTTTCTTCACGAACTTCTCCCGTTCCTCGTAATTGAACTTGAGAATATTCTTATAGCCCCACAGGTGGGTAAATATATCCTGATTTACAATATCCATTGAAGCAGGAAAAAATGATGACACAACCTTGCCGTATTTCTCAGCACACATGGCAAGAAGCCTCTGCTCGGCAAATACCATATGGTGCAGGTTATCCTCGTGCTCGTTACAGTTCTCCATAAAGGCTATGGCTGAATCCACATAATACTTCTTGAGATCGCCGTCCCCCATATAAAGCATACAGGTATTCACAGGCATGACTTCTTCGCTCCACTCCGGGTCAAATGAATATCCGGGCTTCATATTCAGGGTATGTATATCCGGATAAACCTCCGGGAACAATCCCTCTCTGTGTATGGCACACAGATCAGTTCCGGCAACATAGTCCACTATCCGCTTCCATATGATAAGGTCCAGATCCACCATCACTGCCGGTGTCTCCACCTCCTTAAGGGCAAACAACTTGGCTGCTGCCCAGAAAACTCCCGGGTCTATTTTCTCCGAAACTTTTATCTCCTTAATTCCTCCGTTCCAGATAAAACTAAGCCCCAGGCTGTCAATATATTCCAATGCTTTGCGATCTCCATAAAGAACAATAGGTCCATTGTTCTTCCTCCACATAATTGCAGAAAGTATCATGGTAAGTACCTCATAATCCTGCATGGAATATGGTGTATCCTCACTATTTTTAACGTAAAATGGTGCTGTCCAAAGTGTATGAAACCCTAACATATACCCTTCTCCTTGCAAATATAGAAAATCATGAGTATAAAGAGAAAAATTATATTGGCAAGAGTGAACCAAAGAAAGTACGAACCTTTCATGCTTCTGTCCTCTCTCGCAATATATCTGAAGCTTATAAGGCTTGCCATGGAGGCTATAAGTGTTCCAAGTCCTCCGAGATTTGTACCCACAATAAGAGCCCTTATATTACCTGTGAATCCTGACAACAATATTGCCGCCGGAACATTACTCATCACCTGGCTTGCTGCCACAGCACACTGCACTTCATGCCCAGCCATTATTTTTTCTATGAAACCAGCCAAAGCGGGTATTCTCCCAAGGTTTCCTATGAATATGAACAAGGCTGCAAATGTACCAAGCAGAGAATAATCAACCTCTCGAAGCAGCTTTCTCTGCCTTATAGCCGTATACAACAAAACCATGATAAATGCCACCTGATATGGAACTATCCTTCCCACCACCAGAAGCATAACCATGAATAGCGCCAGATACACTATAAGGATTTCTTTATTTTTCTGCATGCTACCAACCGAACCAATCGGCTTTATTTCCGCATTTGCCCCTTTACTCTTTTTATCTTTTAACCCGGATATGGCAATCCAGACTAACAATAATACAAGAGAAACTACTGCATAAGGAAGCATCAGTTCAAGAAAATCTGTTATATTCATTCCCGATATGCCAAACAGATATAAATTCTGCGGATTACCTATAGGTGTAAGCATACTTCCAAGATTTGCTGCAATAGTCTCCATGATTACCACCCTAATGATCCAGGATCTTTTCTCTCCCTCCGGCAGCTTTCCAAACACTATAATACCAAATGGCACAAAAGTAATGAGCGCCACGTCATTCGTTATAAGCATTGACGCGAAAAAACATAGAAGCACAAGAACAAGGGCAAGAGTACACTTTTTCTTTACCGCACCTGTAAGCTTATCCGCCAACGCCACAAAAAAATCTACACTTTTAAATGCGGCAACTATTACCATAAGTGCAAATAGTATGCATATGGTTCTGAAATCTATATACTCCAGATACCTTTTGTCCGGATGTACTGCAAACATAGAAATCATTGCCAGAATTACTGCTATTGACAGTACTGTTTCCTTTTTTAATATACTTATCAAGCTATTTTTGAGTCTCATGATCATCCATCCATGTTTTTATTGCATCCCCCCAAAAATACCGGCATGCCCTTATCCCTTAAAATATTATTATACACAGCGAAAAAAAAGCAGACAACATATCACATAAGAATTGCCGTCCGCTCTTTGTTATATTAAATCAAGTCCGTATCCAAGCCTGGCGTTGCCGCCCTTATCTGTGTCCGGTCTTCTTGTCCTGTTAATAAGCTGCCACTCCTTAGGTATCATGGTCCAATCCTCTGTCGGCGTGTACACCTCCGGAAGCTTTCCCATAATTGTAGGTCTCTGACTGCCAACATGTCTCTGGCTGCCGGTTACTCCCATGCCAAGTCTCTGGCTTCCGCCTATACTAAATCTCTGGCTGCCGGTTACGCTCATGCCAAGTCTTTGACTTCCGCCTATATTAAATCTCTGGCTGCCACAAGCCACGCACTTCTGTATTTTTTCTTCAAATGGAATAAGCTCTGCACCGCTGAACTCGATACTGTAGGGTCTTCCTCTGTACACAAGATAGGTTCTGTAGGAATAAATCTGTCCATTTTTCCCAATAAGCTTCATATATACAGGCACGCCTTCTCCAAGCTCATTAAAATCATCAGCCTGTTCCGATGTTACCTTAACAAAATATCCACCAGAAGGAAGTGGGTACGCAAGGTACTCCATCAACTCCATGTCCCAGTCGATATACAGATTATATTCACCCGAAAAAGTGTCATAATTTCTTATGTCAAAATAGCAGTATCCTGCCATAACCGGAAGCATTTGTGAAATTCTTCTATCAAAATGTGATTGTTCCTCTTCTGTTTTTCGTTTCAGAGATGAATAAATTATGCCCATTCAGTGTCCCCAATCTATTGTAATATTCAGGCATTCGGCTGTCTCCTACTATCATGAAAATACAGTCTTTAGAAATAAAAATACCTGTATCTATGATACCTTATTTGGCATGATCCTGCAACCAAAAGAAGCATGTTACGACCGTTTTTCCCGCAAATCAAAATCTTTATCTCATATATTTTTGCACACTATTTTTATAAAAATGTGCCAAACAATATGCCTCCTGCAAATAATGCTGCTGCCACCAGAAAAACTATTATACCAAGAATAATCTTTCTTGGACATTTAGTCCCTTGAGATTGCTGAACCGTCATATTTCCGCCCTCTTCTCCAGTCTTTCCGGACTGTTGCTTCATATGCCGATATTGACCACCTTCGGTGTTTTCAACGTTAGTATTCCCACTATTTGTCTTTTCATGCCATGGCTTTCCGGTCTGAAATCCACCATTCTGATCTCTTCCGTACTGCATGTTCTCATACTGTGCCATCCGGCTGTGACCGATCTCGTATAACATGCCACATACTTCATTTGCAGAGGAATACCTGTTGTAGGGATTAATGCCGACACACCTGCGAGTAATGTCAAATAACCTTGAGATCTCTTCCTCATGTTCCGCAGAATCCTGAACCCTCCTCAGTATCACCTGTACCATCATGCCAAATGTATAAATATCCGCCCGTTGATCATACACTCCCCCCTCAAGCACCTCAGGAGCAATATATATGGAGGAAGGATCATTTGCAGCTATATATTCTTTAGACTTTGTAACACCGAAATCCACCAGATACACCTTCCAGTTCATATCCACCAGGAAATTGTCAGGATTTAATTCCACATGCACCATTCTGTGCTGGCTGTGGAGATAATCTATGACCTTGGCAATCTGTCTTATCATGTACACCGCACAATCATAAGTTACTACGCCTTCGTTCAACACCTTTGTAAGTGATACGCCTTCGATGTATTCCATTACAATGTAAAATGTTCTGTTGTAATTGATTATATCCAAAACATGTGGCAGATTGTCACAATTCATATGCATAAGGAGATCCTTGTCATTGTCCAGAGTCTCGTACTGCTTTATCTCCTTGATAGCGACATATTTTTTCTTCTTCACATCATAGCCAAGAAAAACATTGCAAAACACGGAAGAGGATATAATCTCATGGAGATAATATTCATTTCCATTCCCTATATAGTCTCCCTTATGAGCCAGAAGTATATCTCCTGCCGGGATTATATACTCATATCTTAACATTCCAAGCACATAAAGAGTGTAGCCCAGATTGGCGATCAGCTCCATTGCCTTGTCATAATTATAAGTCTCTGCAAAATACTGAAGATTGAAGGTTTCCGTATTATGCTCTATGAAATTTCTGAACTTTCTTATTTCATTTATCTCATCAGGTATGGCATATCCTAGTCTTTTCAGGATCGTCACCTTGCCGTAGAAGGTTCTCGCTTCTGTATAATTTATGGGGTCCTTTAAGTTATCGTAGAAATACAGTTCTCCCTTATCGGTCTTCTCTGTATTCGCAGGAGTATTTGCATTCTTGAAACCATAAATCTTGTTGCCCATAACAATATCCACAAGGTTAAATGCCTCTTTCATGCAGCGAAACAGGATATGCTCGTCCACATAAGGTGAAAAATCCTTGTGTATCCTGATCCATTTATCCTCTACCGCCTCTATCTTCTGATATTTTTTTCTTTCATCAACCTGATATTTATAACTGTCGTTTCCCATTCTGTCCTCGATGTTAAAATAAGTGTGCCTGTAACACCCTGCTTTATGATCACGCCTATGCCTGGTTTATCTCCCTCTTCTTCACTCTTCATTACAGACATAAGCCTATACACTATAAATGTAACATAAATAAGAAACAACGTATATACTTTTTCAATTAATTGGGCAACTAAACTTATGTGGAGCAGCAACCATTAAAAATTGCCTACGGCAAGGGTTGCTGCAACGTAACGATGTCTCCGACATCATTACAATAAACAAAAGACGCCACAGCTAATGCCATGACGCCTTCTCTTAGTAATTTATACTGTTCATGATATCTGAAGCATACTCCGCACGCTATTCATAAACATGCTTCTTATGCTTTCCTGTTGATACCTGCTCTTCTGAGCTGTGATCTGCAACATTTACCTTTTCATGAGCTTTCTTTTTCTTTAATGGATGTTTTGGATTTTTATCCATAACAATCGCTTCCTTTCTTTTATATCGTATGATGACTTTTATATTAACTATTCAATAGCAATGTATTTACTGCTATCGACAGCCTTTTTAGCTTCCTTCTTAGGAACTGAGAGCTTCAGGATACCATTATCATACTTAGCATGTATCTCTTCCTGCTTTACATCTTCGCCAACGTAGAAGGACCTGCTCATGCTGCCCGCATAACGCTCACGCCTGATGTACTTGCCGCTCTTCTTATCCTTTTCATCCTTATCAAGACCCTTGGCAGCTTCGATTGTCAGATAACCATCTGCAAGCTGGATCTTAACTTCGTCTTTCTTAAATCCAGGAAGATCAATATCTACTTCGTAAGAATCATCGGTCTCACGAACATCGGTCTTCATCATATTCTTTGCATGCTTACCGTAAAGTGCATGCTCTGCAGGAGCCATTGCTTTACTAAATTCCTTGTCAAAGTCTCTTCCAAATGGGAAGTAGTCCATCCAATCATCAAATAAATCTTCTCCAAAAACACTAGGTAACATAAGTCATTTCTCCTTTCAATCTCAATGAAATTCAACCTGAGTCAAATGTCGGAAATTGCGCCATCCCATGATGGCTCAAGGCACTTAGACTTTTTGTTTTCCTAAGATAAGTTCCGGGATCTTTCTTTCCTTTTCCTAATCCCTTCCTTCATCTTTAACTATGTTATAGCACTGGTTGTTAGCACTGTCAAGAGGTGAGTGCTAATTATTTTGTGAAGAATTTGTGAAGCCTTGATTTTACGGGCTTCACAGGGATTTTTCACTTGCTTTCGCACTCGATTTTCTTGATTTGACCACATTTTTACGACAAATTCTTGAAAAAATATATTCGTCTGATTTTCTTACCACATTTTACGACAACGACTTCTGGTTTATACCACAGCAGGTATGGTTTCCGGCAGATTCATTTTAGACATCTCGTTTTCCACGTGAGACTTCTCTGCAATATGATTGTAGACATTCATTGTAATCTGTGCATCTGAATGTCCCATCACATATTGCATGACCTTTGGATTGACGTTGTTTTCACCCAATCTGGTACATCCCGTATGACGAAGGGTATGCGATGAAATAGGAGGCATCAGCTCCGGCTCTCGCTTCTCTTCTTCTGCCAGTTTGGTTTCTTTCTTATTATAGGCATTGACAATATTTTTCAGAAAGCTGTTCACTCCCGCCGGCATGATCGGACGTCCATGCTTTGTATTGAAGATGAATCCACTACGTCCACCGATCTCCACATTACTCTGTAAACCAAGCATCAGGTTCAGCTCTCTCTGTTTACGGAACGCGTCATATACCATCTGTGTCATAGGAATATCTCTGATTCCTGCATCCGTTTTGGTTTCTGAATCATGGAAACAATATCCTTCATCACCTTCATAATACACAAGCTGTCCACCTACATGGATCTCCCGGTTCTTCATATCCACATCTGACCAGGTTAAGCCGATGGTTTCACTCACTCTCAGGCAAGCCCCAAACATAACCTGCATCATTGGAAGATGAGGCTTATACACATTACTCTGTTCAACAAACTTCAGAAGTTTTTCCTGCTGTTCCAGTGTCAGTGCTTCTTTCTCCTTTGCCGGAGCCCCATAATCTCCAAGTGTTCCAGTTACCGGATTCTTACGGATAATCCCGTCTTCCACTGCCAGTTCAAAACTGGGATTCAATAAACCATAAAGACCTTTGATCGTACTGTGTGCCAGTCCTTCATCTGACAATGCGGAAAAGAATGTCCTTACGTGAGATGTCTTAAAATCCACAACACGAATGTTTCCCAAAGTATTTCGTATCCGGTAATCCCACATACGGATATAATTCTTTTTCGTTCTTTCCTTGATATTCTTTGTTGCCATGTATCGCTCAAACAACGTATTTACCGTCAGCTTCTTAACTGATGAGTCTGTAATAAGCAGATCATCCATATCCTTATTGATCTTCTTTTCCATTTCTCGCAGACTCGCCAAATCAGCTGCATAAACCGAATTACGCTTTCCGGTAATTTCATCTTTGTAGCGATACTCATAACGTCCATCCGGACGCTGGTATTCACCTGTTTTTAAATTTCTGCCTTTATTATCTTTTCTTGCCATATCAATCATTCCTTTCACTTCACTTTTCGTTATTCGGAATGATTTTTGTCCTGTCGGTATCAGTCATATACTGTCTGATATCTGCTCACAGATTAACATAATATTTTATGATTTCCAAGGGTAAATTCCTGCAAAATGCTAATTTTTATTTGCCTGTTTTACAGGAATATTTTCCCTTTTTTGCTTTTCATTCCGAAGGAAAGTTGTTGTATTTTATCTTCTCATCTTTCATTACACTGCCATTGCATCAAGATATTTTTTTATCTTATCCACGTTATAAAGAACACGTCTTCCAATAATCACTCTTGCTTCTGCATAATCTGCAATTTTCTTTGCAGTTACTTCTCCGCAGGATAACATTGCCATTAATCCTTCAATATCTACTGTCAGACGGTTCTCAGCCTTATACTCTGTTGTTTTTCTCATGATGCACATACCTCCTTTCCTCCGTATTCTTCTGCATCACCTCCCAGACAGCGGTTATGCCCGTTGTCAGTACACTCTACTTTTTGTTTAGACTTCTTACGATGATTTTCCATTCCGTTCGGCGTGTTGGCTTCCATTCATACACCTGCTGTCAATGTTACAATCAACCTCTATCAGAATTATTCTGAATGTCGGCAGCTTCTTTCCAAACACACCGACCGTTTCCGGAGTATCTTCAACGCTCCCCATAAAAAGCTATGGATCTTGGCATTTGTGTTAGCTACATTTTCTATAAAGGAAAATATGGTGTACAGCTCATTCAATTTTCAAGGTACAAGAAGGATTTTAAATATCCCCTCATTTATACAGCTCTGCGAGGGTAAAATGTTATTCAATTTTTGGAATTTTAAAAAATCCTTTCACTAATAAAGCCTGGCAGAAGCGATTTACCAACCTGCTTTTGCGATAATTCACAAAATATTTACATTCCAGCTTTTACTTTCGCTTTAATGCGAACTTTATTGTTCTGTTATTATAGTTCGCTTTAATGTTAATGTCAAGAGTTTTATTCGCTTAGTTGCGAATGTTTCTGTTTACATTCTGAAATTTTGATAGTAAAATGGAATTATCAAAAAGAAAGCAGGAAATCTGATATGACAATTGGTGATAAAATAAAAAAAATCCGGACATTCCGGAATATGACACAGGCAGAACTCGGAGCAGCTCTTGGCTGGGGCGATAAAGGTGCAAACCGCCTTGCCCAATATGAAACTAATTACCGGGTTCCCCGTAAAGATCTGGTTACTGAAATGGCTAAGATTTTGGATGTGAATCCACTGACACTGCATGAGCCAACTACGATGAATGCTTCTGAACTGATGGAAATCCTGTTCTGGATTGACGAATTTAATCCTGGCATGATTAATCTCTTTCAATTAGAGACTTATCCAAGCGAAAAATCAAATTCCAGTGGCGATACCGCTATCCGCTACCATGATTCTGATAGTTGGCCTGCTCATCCACCTATTGGTATGTGGTTTAATTATGGGATTCTCAATGATTTTCTAAAAGAATGGACACTTAGAAAAGAAGAACTGACATCTGGTGCGATTACCAGAGATGAATATTTTGAATGGAAAATCAACTGGCCACAGACCTGTGATGATTGTGGTAAACGGGAACCGTCGAAACAGTGGCGGAAATCAAGCGAGTAGAGCTTAGTGAAACTTAGCAAAACTTAAATTTATTATATTTTTTTCTTTTTACTCAAGGAAAAGGCACTGAAAAACCGATAATCCATTGTTTTCAGTGCCTTTTTTGCATATTTTTCTATTAAGATTCTCTCACATGCTTATATAAGTGAAACTTAGCGAAACTTAAATTATGCCCAATATGGAATGTACTTTTTATATCTTGGTGCTGTATCCGGGTCCATTACTTTAATATATCCACCTTCGACAGCACTGGTAAGAAGTCTTGATGCCTTGGCCTTCTCTTTTTCTCCCAGACCAAATATTTTTCGAATATCTGAATTAGAAATACCTTCAAAATTGACATATGCTAGACACGCCTGCATATAGCAAGTCCGCATCCGATCTTCTTTGGTAGTTAATTCAAATGGTACTTTTGCAAACAATATTGCTTTTGTGAATTGGTTATTCTGATTTTCAATTCTCGGAGCAAGCAGCTCATTTTTACCGGTTGCTTCAACAATCTTATCATAACCACTGCCACGCTCCTCACAAATACCACATTTGTGCATAAATCCGGCAATGTTTTCATTTCTGGATACTGGCACCGAATCTACAATTCTTTCGATTGCCACCAATGGTGCTCCGGCATTTGAAAACTCGATTCGATTTTTAAACACCTCCACCATTGGATTCGTTCCCCTTTGCTGAAGATCCTGATGTATCATAGCATTTGCCAGCAACTCACGGATAGCGATTTCTGGAAAACTGACAACAGATTTTCTCGTAGCTTCCACAATGACTTCTTCTTGCGGAATAATTGTCATAATATACTGCACGATTTCTTCATGTGAAAATGCATAACCTGCACAAAATTCCTTTTCTCTTATAGCATCCAATCTGGAATTTTCCTTGTACCAAATAACTCGAACCGATCTCCTATGCAAAGATTCGAATTTTTTCAAATCTTTTGCAATCATCAAAGCACCCATATTCGTGATATCCCATGTCCCAGCGTCATTTTTCATAATAAATTTTTCATGTTGCAGGTCTTCTAGTACCTTATCTCGATTTCTCGGAATCGGCATTTCAAGTTTGTCATAATATTTAGAATAATCCAGTAATGACACCATTTCATCCTCATTCAGATTTCCCATCGCAATTCGCAATTCATATGGTGTGGAATCAAATGTTCTCCACAATTCTCTTTCTTTATCCGGATACTCTTTTAAGTTCTTTTTATTTGTTCCAATTCTTATATATTCCCCACCAGCGAACTGTACCGGCTGTTTTTCTGCACAAGGAATCTCCATCAGCACAACCATTCCTTCATCCATCGGAACCTCAAAAAATCGGAAATTAATTCTTGGTGAAAGCATCCTGGAAAGCCATGCTTCCAATTCCTCATTTCCCTTTTTCATTTTGCGATACTGAAATTCAGTGCCTACAATTTTGTGCGTTGCATCATCCACACCCCAAACAAGATATGCTTTTGGTCGTTCGCATAATGCTGCTGAATTGCTCAAAGCAGAAATATATTCACCAATCATCTGTGGCTGTTTATTATTACATTTAAATTCTACCCACTCAGTCTCATCCGGAAGTTTTGCAAGTTCCCGGACAAGGCTTTGCAGATATTCTACTGATCGTATTGCCATAAAATCACCCTCTAACTTTGCAATTAACACTATTTTGAAAGAATATCTCGAAAATTAGCATAAACCATCTTAATAATGTCTGGTTCATTATAATATCGTGCAACTAACTCGTATATTTTTATTAAGTTGTTAAATGTGTACTTTTTTCCATCAATTTTTGTAAACGGTCCATCACTTTCAATTAATACTCTTGTTTTTGGTATCAAATACAATTTTTCTTTATTCTTTTCATTTGTTACCATGTTAGAATTAAGTGAAAAATAACATCCTATATCCACTAATTGTTGCAATTGCTCTCCGTTTCCATTAAACCAATGAATAATGCACCTACGAGGACGATATTTTTTCAAAATAGATATTGCTTCTTCCTCCGCTCTTCTAAGATGCACAGACATTAATTTATCCTTTTCTACACACACTCTTACAATTTGCTCAAAATACATACATTGTTTATTACGCGAAATATAACTTTGTCTTGAAAAATCAAGTCCTATTTCTCCTACATAATTAGTTGTATTTACCAATTGCATAAAATCATAAAAATCCGCATCTTTCAGTGATACATCCTGTGGATGGAATCCAAGTGCAAATTTCAAATATTTTGTTTCCGGATATATGCGTTTACAGGATATATATACTCCAGGCGAATTCGTCATGCACAATGTATATTGTTTTCTTTCATTTATTCCGTCATATATTTTCTGATGCTCTTTGTAATAATCCAGATGAAAGTGTGTATCAATAAGGTGTTGAATCATAATCCCAGATACTCCTTCATTCTCTGATCTGCGGAAAAAAGTTGTACTAAATCCTCTATACTTTTCTTGTATAATGATAAAAATTTTTCAACTTCCTCTTCTGTTAATTCTCCTACGCATCTAATATATCTTTTTAATTCTTTATCCGAAGAATGTTTACAACGATAGATACTTCCAAGCACCGCTCTTAAATCTGCACTCTTCTCACTTTCTTCATATTCTATCAAAAAATCATAAGCTTCTCCCTGATAAGAATATTTTTTTATCTCATCTATGTCCAAAAGTGAACTTTTGCGTATCAAACACGGATAACAGTATCCACAGTTTACAGGATATTCTTTAGAGCCCTTTTTATTATATCTTGCTAAACAAGGATGTGAGCATGAAATTGTATCTGCATAACAGCTTTTAAATGCATCTGTATCTTTAACTTGTCCTACAATCTCTCTCTTTGTATTGTACGCGAAAAAATTAGTAATAGTATTCTTTATTCCTACCTGTTCTAAGATACCATTAAATTGTCTTAAAAAATATGGGTGAGTAGTTCTTGTACTGCAAGTCCCTTTTCTTCCTCCCGTTAGTGGAATATTGAGCCCGATGAATCCATTTTCCGGAATATAAACCGGTACATTTTCTCCTAAAATACCAGCCACGCTAAGTGCTGCACATAAAAACAGTAATGACCTGCCACGAGAAGTATTTTCGCTCCCCTTCAATATTCCTTCTTTTTCACTTATAGGAGCTCTGGAATTTGCTGTAAAACTAATAAATTTAACAGATTGTTCTGGATAAAACTCCTGAAAAGTCCTGACAAATAAATTCTGTCTTTTTGCAAGTTTAGGATATTCATTATGTCCAACCAGGCAAGGAGACCCCCCTTCTTCTAATAGTCTAATTGCACCACAAAAAGAATCCAATCCTCCTGAAAACAAACATACACAATCACAATCCTGAACATTCAAATGAATCCTATTTGCATGCTCTCTATAGCTATATATTACTTCGCTTTTTCTAAATACAATATGCCAATGATCTCCCGTTAAAAATCCAAGCATTTTTTCCCATTGTAAGCCCGTATCCTTCCATTTATCATATTCCAATACTGGAATTGATACATTTATATCTCTAGTCCAACAATTTTTAAACCTTCTTCTGGATACTCTTTTGTCTAAAGCAAAAATACTCAAACCTATTATAAATAAATCCTCATATATTGCAGGAATCTGCATTTGGTCCATCCGGTACCAGCTATTCGTTATATTTGTAAATATCGTACTATATTGTTTTCGATTAATCGAAAAAACATATGCATCTTTCCATTCGCCATCTGGCTTTTTCTCTTGTTCCTTATCAACCCAAAACCGCATTTCTACTCCTCCCCATAATACTTTTCAAATACAGACAAGGCATCTCTTAATGCATCCTCCACGATTTGTGATGTTCCCATGTTAGAAAAATCAACCGATTTCAAATTATCCAAGTTCAAATCACCGTCAATACTATTTTCTATATATTCATGCATATCATTTAAAATTGCAGATGTTTGTGCAGGTGTTTTCCCTTTGGATATTTTTTCTTCATATCTAAAATCAAAATTTTCTTTTATGTATTCTTTCAACATTTCCTTCAGTAATATATCAACTGAAACATTCCCTATATCCGCAATATCTTCTATTTCCAAATTATCCATAGCCTGTGACAATGCGTCTGCTGCCATATTATCTTCTACAGATGCTCCAGAATTTGTGAATTCATGCAGTAATTCTGTCCAAACAACTTCCGACGGCTTCCCTATAAGATCCTCTCTATTATATTCACGCAAAGCATTGTCTAGCCCACCAGACACAACTTTTTGTGCAAAACCTAAAGTTCTTGCAGCTGCCGATTGAAAACTACCACCTGTCGACATATCTGTTTTCATTGCTGTAGCATATTTACTAGCAGCTTTCGCTTTAGAATCAAAGTCTCTATTATTTATAAAGGCCGTCACTGCTCTTTTTGCGGTCGACCAATGCGATGTTGTTGGTGCTATATATCCTTTTGATGTACCCATATTAGCTTTTCCTCTGTTCTTTTATTTCTGTAATCTGCTCGTCTGTTAACGTTCCTCTTTTTACCATGGTTTCTAATACAGTATTCATATTTCCCGTATCACTATTATACATTGTTCTTAATGCAGCCATATCACCTGCTTTAATTGGAACTGTTGATTTTCCAATTGCATCCACTATTTTTCCTTTATATGCATCAAAATTCAAAAACAAATCTCTTACAACAAAAAATTTCATTTCACCTTTTTCGATTTTTGATACAACAACCTTAAATGTATCCGCAATTTCTTCTGCTCTCAACTTTTCCATATCTTTTATAATAGCCACCATTTGACCAGATTTAGCTCGTCCAATTCTTTCCAAAATTTCTTTCGTATTTTTACTAAATCCAGACTCGTCAATACTAGATCTTTTCAAATTTTCTCTTGTCAAATAAAAATATTTTTCCAATCGATATTTTTCTAATTCAACAGGTTTGCATTCTAGCCACTTTTTTATTTGTGATGTGTTCCACGGATTCTGAGCATCAACATTTCCCTCCATCACTTTTGTTCGAATTTCCTTAAATTCTTTATTTTCAGTATCAAATTCTTTATTCCATTCATTCAATTGTATAAACAAGTCATTATCCAACTTTTGCAACACTAATAATTTAGCTAAAATGGAAATATCAATTTCATCACCATAATAAATTTTTGCCAACTGGCGTTTGGTAATAAATGTGTTCAAAAAGCGTTTTGCCTGGCGTGGATTGCCTTTCAATGTAGATGCAACAATTTCTCTTATTTCATCAATAATTTTCGCCGTCTCATTAAAAGCTGTTTGTCCTCCATCCTGCCAATTCAATCCTAACTCACCAATCGACTTATTAATTTCTTCTAGCGTAATTACATCCCCAGAAATTGTTCTTTTTTCTTCGAATATCTTATCTATTAGATGCTTAAAACTCTCTTGTTCCAAATAGCTTTGTGTGACCAATAATAATAGATAATTTTGTATATCCTTTGCCGATAACTCCGGGATATATATTGGCAATTGAATAATTTTTTCAATGTATTCTTTGTCCAGTTCTACATCAAATCCATTCATTGGTGGATACTTTTCACGGATAGAGTACTTTATAACATTTTCATCTGCAGCAATAATAAAAGTTGTCCTGTCAACGGACAAGAATAGTTTAATTACTTCCAATATTTCAATTATTCGTTCTGGACGACATCTGTCTAAATCATCTATCATTACAACTACATTTTTAATATCGTCACTTTTCAATGCATCAGAAAATTCCTCTCTAAATTTCCTGATATTGTTTATCGTGCTTTCATCATTTGATGCATCTTCCTCTTTCCAATATTCATCTTTTAATGACTGTATGGAATTTGCTGCATTTTTGACTGTATTTCCAATTTCTTCAGCACTTCCCGTTACATTTAACAACATAGGCAATGGATTTCCTGTTGCCACGCTTGCAACTACAGGTGCAAGCGTGGATATTGCTTTTGTTCCTAACTTAAACCAGTCAACTCTTTTTATTAATTTGCCCAATTTCTTTTTAGTTTCTTCCACAGGAACTTCCTCTTTAAGTTCCTGCAATAAAGCCTCCATAATTGCAGTTTTAGCATCGTCATATGATTCAAACATCCATGCATTAATAGTTACACAAATAATTCCATCCTGACTCTTAAGTTTTTCACCTATTAACTTCAATAAGGTTGATTTTCCTGCACCCCATAATCCAAACACACCAACTGTCAATGGATTATATTGTTCATTTTTTGCAATATCGGCAATTATTCTTGCATACGGCTCATAAAATAAAATATCAATATCTGACGCATTATCTAGCCACATAAAAACCCTCCCTTGCCTTTTCATACCATCATAGTTTCTTTTTTATTTCCCATATTTAACCGGTTCTTCCGCCACCATTTGAACCTGCTCATCTCGTTCAACTTTCCGGTAATCCACAGTCTTTTTTGACCGCATTTCCCTATAAATCACCCCTGCTAACGCACTCATTACAGCATCGTACTTGCTTTTGTCCTCAAACAGTGATCCATAACTGTCCTGGGCCTCCATATAGCTTTCCATTGCTGCATTTCCAAACGCTGATGGGAAAATACTTTCCGTGAATATTCTTGGATCAGAAGTGCGAGCCGAGCTTGTCAGTTTATCATCTGCAATCAATTTATCATGTAAAGCACCCAGCATTACCCGATCACCCTCTGAAAATTGTCCTTTATACTTTTCATTAATCTTGTCCAATATTTCATCCAATGTACTTTTCTGTCTGTTCCCCTGTACTCCTTGCTTCTTGGACGGAACATACTGACCATCAATTTTATCCAATGTTATTGCACCTTCGAATGTTTTCTGCAGCTTATAATATTCCAGTTTCAATTTTCCATCCAGATCGACTGGCTCTTCTTTTTCTTCTGGAAGCAGTCCAATCAGGTAACTCAGAAACAGGTATTCCTTATGCATATCTTCGTCAAACATGCGAACTACCTGTGTGATATAGCTGTACCATCGGATCAACTTTCTTACCAGTCTTCTGAATTGATATCGTTCTTCTGGATTCTTCAAATTATATCTGTCTGCTATCGGTTTCAACACACTCGTCATTTTTCCCATAGCAGTTGCATCTTGTCTTCCCGGATGATTCCATACGTCTATAAAAGCATTAATATCATTCTCATTATAAATCGCATAATCCAAAAGTTCTTTTTCTGTCTGGTAAATCAAATCCACATTTACTTCCTGCTCAAGGCTTGTCTCCTGATAAAATGGTTGGAATGCTTCTAGAATATCCTCTTTCTTATTTGCGAAATCCAACACAAATGTATCTACTTTTCCAGGACAGGTACGGTTCAAACGTGATAATGTCTGCACAGCCTTTACATTTTTCAGTTTTTTGTCCACAATCATAGTATGTAGCAAAGGCTCATCGAATCCTGTCTGATATTTTTCTGCAACAACCAGGACATTAAAGTTATCATGAAACTCTTCCTTTGTTTGACCTTCTGATATATGACTTCCATCTTTTCTTACATTTAATCCGGACTCTGTATATTCTTCGTCACCATCCTGCACGCTGCCGGAAAATGCCGCTAAAATATCCATATCTGCATAATGCCGTTCTTGAATATAACGTTTAATTTCATGGAAATATCGAACTGCAGCCAGTCTGGAGTCTGTGACTACCATCATTTTCCCTTTTCCACCAATTTTATTTTTGGTCGTTTCCCGAAAAGTTTCTACAATAATTTGCGATTTCTGGCTGATATTATATGGATGCAATTTCTCATACTTTTTGATAATCTTTGTTGCTCTGCTCTCCGGAAGCTCTGGATTTTCCGGTGTATCTTTTGCTATTTTGAAACAAGTACTATATGTCATGTAGTTCTGCAGTACATCCAAAATAAATCCTTCTTCAATCGCTTGTCTCATACTATAAATATGAAATGGATGAAAACTTCCATCAGTCCATTGGCTACCAAACATCTCTAATGTCGCTGGTTTCGGAGTCGCTGTAAATGCAAAAAATGATAAGTTCGGATGTTTTCCATGTGTCAACATTTCCTGAACAAGTTTATCATTCCTGTCAATTTCATCTTCTGCTTTCCCTTCTATTTCTGCGTATTCCCGTAATGCTGCCTCTGTATCTGCTAACGCAGCCTTCAATTTCATAGCAGAACTTCCCGTCTGTGAAGAGTGTGCTTCATCAACAATGATTGCAAAATTTCTTCCAGCAATCTTATCCACTTCCTGATAAATCACTGGAAATTTTTGCAAAGTAGTTACAATAATTCTTGCACCATTATTAATCGCATCTCTCAAATCTTTTGAGTTCTTTTTATCATCAATCGTCTCTACTGCACCTATCGTATGGTCAAATCCTGAAATAGTTTCCTGCAGCTGAGCATCCAGCACAGTTCGATCTGTCACTACAATAACACTACTGAAAACAGACATATCATTGGAATCATGCAAGGAGGCCAGTCTATATGCTGTCCAGGCAATCGAATTTGATTTTCCAGATCCGGCACTGTGCTGAATCAGATAGTTCTGCCCCGGTCCTTCTTCCCGTACATCTGCAATTAACTTACGCACCACATCCAACTGATGATATCTTGGAAATATCAGTGTTTTCTTTTTCGTAACCTGCTCTGTGCCATCCGGCAACCGTTTCTTTTCTTCTTTGATTTGCAAATGGATAAACTTCTGGATGATATCCATCATACTGTCTTTCTGAAATACATGCTCCCAGAAATACGCAGTCGGATAGCCATTCGGGTTTGCCGGATTTCCTTTTCCGCCATCCTTTCCGGCACCATTGGAACCTTGGTTGAATGGAAGAAAATATGTATTTTTCCCTTCCAGCTTTGTTGTCATCCAGACTTCCAACTGATCAATGCAGAAATACCCTAAAATTCTTTTATTGAACTGAAAACAAATTTCTCTTGGATCACGATCATACATCCACTGACGCTTTGCATGATCTACGTTCTGTCCGGTATACTGATTCTTTAATTCCAATGCAAATACCGGAATTCCATTCACAGCCAGAACCATGTCTACAGAATTATGTGTATCGTTGGAATAAAACCATTGTCTGTTATAGGTAATCTCATTCTTCTCGTATAAAGACATCGCCGTCTTATTCAGACCTGATTCCGGTCTAAAATAGCAAACTTTAAATGGAATTCCTCTGTGCTTGAAACCATGGCGTAACACAGAAATGAGACCATCCATATCACAGGCATTATTGAACGCAAGACAAAATTTCCGTTCCGGATCTACTTTGTTCTGTAATAAAAAGCGTTTCCATTCCTTCGGCTGTGTTTTCTGAACAAAACGTAGCAAAGTATCTTTATATACGCCAAGCTGCGGATCATATGTATCATAGTTGTGTGTGTATCCACCTGCTGGTGACAAAAGGAATTCCTCAATATATGATTCAAAACGTTTCTCTGTCGTGACATCTATACTCAAGATTCCGGCACCTCCTTCTTTCCGGTGACATATTCGTAAATCAAGAATTTTTTGTAATTTTCTAGTTCACTTATGAACTGCTCTTTCTTAGAAATAACAGTCTCAATGCAACCGCATTTTTCTTTCAAATAATCTACAATTTCATTCTGCTCTTCTATACTTGGCAAAGGAATTGTAAATGCTAATACCTTGCTTGAACTTGTACATGCTAAATTCGTTGTTTTCACCGCAGTAACATCAAAATAAGTGCGTCCAACAGATGAAGCTGTTAAATATTCCAAATAATGTGGATTTAACAGATTTTCTTTTACTTTAACTGCAAATATATGATTCTGGTGCAAGCATGGTGTCATTCTCCCATCCCAAACACAGCCACGCCCAAGTTTATCCCTATCCCCACCTTCTGTCATAAGAACTTCTCCAGCTGATAAACTATATTTCTCTATTTCATCTTTACTTACTTGAAGAACTGCAATATCATTCGTATCTACATAACCATCCTGTACATTTGCTACTCTTAAATATGGCATTTCAACTAATTCAGTATCTTTTGAATATGTTTTTCCCAATGTAATCCCAGATCTTATACTTGCACAATGTCGTAGTTGTGTTACTTTCCATGAAGCCGGAATTTTACCTATCCACTCAATTCCGCTCTCCTTCATCGTATCATTTTCATTGATCCCTTTCGTTACAATTTGTGTAATAAATGACTGTTTTAAATTTCGATATTCCTCGATAGATACTTTAGCTTTTCCTATTGCTAAATTTATTTTCTCACATTGTCCATCTAAAAAATCTGCAATTTTACATTGTTCTTCATAGCTTGGAATAGGTATTAATCTTCTCAATGTATCATGCACTGAAATTCTTAATCTTATCTCTAAAATTCCATTAGCATATTTTCTAAGTTCCTTTTGAAAACGTTCTATTTTGAAGACGTAGTTGATATATCGTAATTCTGTTTTATCACTTGCCTTAAACACATAGTAAACAGGACTGATACAGCCATAATAGTGTGAAATTCCTACAGAGCCAATAATCACATTCATACTATTCATTACCAAAGTATCGGGATATGCAATTTTGTATTGTGAATAATCCTCTTTTGCTTTATTCCCCATATTGTCACGTTCTTCATACGGAATGACTCCTGTCTTATTATTCAATGATAATATGTACTCAGTTTTCACAGGATTGTTTGGTTTATTTATTTCTTGTAAATGCCATTGCAATCTTTCTATTTTCCACTCTTCCGGCATCTCCCCAATCCATTCAACTCCGGAATCTTTCATCTCTCTACTCATATCATTCACCCCCAAACAAAGCATCCAAACTGCTCTGAATTTCCAGTTCCAGTTCATGCAGACGCACTGCGATTTTTTCCACTGGTTCCGGTGCCTGATATTCATAGAAATATCTTGTCATTGGAATCTCATATCCTTTTTTTGTTTTCTTCTCATCAATCCATGCTTCCGGTGCGTATGGTAATACTTCTCTCTTAAAATACTCCTTGATATCTTCTGTCAGTGGCACATTTTCTGTATCACGCAGAGATGTATCTGCTACAGGCTTTCCCTTCTTTAATACAATTTCTCCACTTTCATCTCTCTGGGGCTGTTCTACGACAATCTTCTGATATCCAAATTCCTCTGTATCAAATATTTTGCTCTGGCAGTAAATACCACTTTTATCTCCATATACAGCACCATTTTCAAATGCACCATATGCCTTTACAATCAACTCACGACACTGGTCTGTAATATCATTTCTTTTTGTTCCGATGCTTTTTCTTCTTGCTTCATAACAATGGGATGCATCTATCAACTGCACTTTTCCAGTTCTATGCAACGGTTTATCCTTGGAACAAATCCAAATGTAAGTACTGATGCCTGTATTCATAAACATGTCGGTTCCTAATTGCACAATTGCATCCAGCCAGTCATTTTCAAGAATATATCTTCTGATTTCTGACGGTCCGCTTCCCGCATCTCCGGAAAACAGTGGTGAACCGTTCTGAATAATTGCCATTTTCCCATTTGGTGCAAGCTTTGAAAGACCATTTAATACAAACAACTGCTGACCATCTGATATTTTCGGAAGTCCCGGTGCAAATCTTCCCAGATCACCTTTCTTTGCTTCTACTTCCACTGCTGCCTTTTCTCTTTTCCAGTCGATTCCAAAAGGCGGATTGGAAATAATATACTGAAACTGATAACCGCTAAACTGATCTTCTGACAAGGTATCACCGAACCTCATATTATTCGGATCACCGCCCCGAATCATCATATCTGCTTTCGCAATCGCAAACGTGGACGGATTGAACTCCTGACCAAAGCAGGTAACTCCAATCTCTGTATTTAATTCCTGGATTCTTTCTTCCATACAGCTAAGCATCTGAGAGGTTCCCATTGCCATATCATACACAGTTACATTTCCACCCTTACTCAGATCTGCATCAGATAAAAGTAAGTCCGTCATTAAATAAATGATATCTCTGCTGGTAAAATGTGCTCCTGCTTCTTCACCAAAAGACTCTGAAAATCTCTTTACCAGATCCTCAAAAATATAGCCACAATCTACAGCACTAATTTTATCCGGTCCCAGGTAACCTTTCTGGGAATTGAATTCTTTGATAACCAGATATAATGTATTGCTTTCTACCATTCTGCGGATAATGTTGTCAAAATCAAACTTCGATAACACATCCTGGACATTTGCAGAAAATCCATTTAAATAATCTCTAAAATTTGCTTCGATATTTTCCGGATCAGCAAGCAATGAATCAAATGTATATTTGCTGATATTATAAAACTGATATCCAGAAGCTTTCGTTAAGAATCCATCAATAACTGCAAAATTTTTTACTTTTTCATACTGTTCCAGCACCGCTTTATGCGTTGGCAATAAACAGTCATGAAATCTTTTTACTACTGTCATTGGTAAGATTACCAAACCATATTCATGCGGTTTGAATGGTCCTCTAAGCATATCCGCTACATTCCAGATCATTGTCGCTTTTTCTGCTATGTTGGTTCCAACTACATCAAATTTATTATTCTCGTCCATTTATTTTTCCTCCGTATAAATATGTTCCAGTTCTTCTGTCGCCTTTTCCAGTTTGTATTTTAATTCTTTAATCTCACTTAGCTTCGCATAATATTGATCTGCTATTTTTTTTTGACTTTCTAAATCTGGCAACGGAATTATCACCTTTTTTAATCCTTCCACCGGTAGATTTAACAAAGTGGCCCCTACTGCAACTCTGGATAAAGCCGCCTTTCCATTTTCGCTTTCCAGGTACGCTTTTAAAAAATAAGGATTTATCTTATCTTCATCCAGTTCAATAACATAGAGATTTCCATTTGCCAAAATCTTATTGCCTTCTTGTACAGACGCAATCGCCATTTTCACCGGCGATGCATTTTTGGAAATTACCAGACTTCCATTTTTTATACAGTATTTTTCATATTTAGAGTCTATTCCCTTTAAATATGGAAGTTCGTCACTAATGATTCCATCCTGTAAATTTGCCAACATTAAGTACTGCATGTTCGTCGGTTCATCTGATACAATTTCATCTAAAACAGATGCTTTAATTTGTGCTCCTCTTGTTATATTCTTTATTACAGTTTCAAAAAGCACACCATTTTTTACAACTGTTTCTTGTTGAAGATATCTTAAAGGATTAAGAACATATTCATTTTCCGCCACCTCTTCAATAGAAACCAGTCTTGAATTTTTGTCATCGGTATTCAACAATTCAACAATCTCAGAAATATTTTCATCACTAAGAATGTTCTGTCTCCGTCCGACCGATACCATTTCTGTTGCATCTATCATTCTTATGTTTTTATTATTTCTACTTAACACCATTAACGAACATGCAATTCCTGTATTCAGATATAAATTTTGCGGAAGAGCAATCACTGCTTCTACAAATCCTTGTTTTATAAATTTTTCACGAATGATTGTATTATTTCCACCATTCCAGGTAACTCCATTGCTTACCGAAATAACAGCCTTACCATTTTTATTAAGGTGATTCATGACATTTATAATAAATATCCAGTCTCCTGCTGCCACCTTCTGTACTTCTGGTATCTCATCATATATTGCTTGTAATGCTTCGTTACTTCCAATGCTGTCTTTTACTTTTATTCCCCATGGATAATCACAGAATATTTTGTCAAACATCAAATTATCCTTTATATTTAAAACTGATTTTTGCTCAATTTTTACCCGATCAGATATCAAATCTGTACGGATTGCTGACACTTCTTTTACATCTCGCACAATCTCTGTACCATAAAATTGTGATTCTGGACTCTTTTCTATGGCACTCACAAGAAACGAACCAATTCCGCTGCAAAAATCTGCCACCTTATCATTTGAAATCTGAAGAATCTCATTTGCCAACTTTACGACACTCTGCGGTGTTTCACATTCTCCCATAAAACGATTCCCCTGTAATTGCCACCATAAAACAGTTGCTAAAAGTGCATCTTCTGAATATTCTTCTGAAATTTCTATTGCAACATTCCATAAATTTCCAATATTTTCTTTTATGAAACTGACTCTTTCTGGTGAAAAAGTCAGCTCCACATATTCTTTTAACTGGTTTATATCTGTTATCTTATTTTTTAAAGATACATAGGCCACATATGCTAAACAAAACCCACCATACATAGAAGCATTTCCAAATTCTCTTATCCTGTTTGAAATATTCCAGCTAATCTCTTCAACTTTTGAGATTTCTTTTGCTTTTAACTCTTTAACCGAAGTCTTCAATGTTACTTCCTCCTTTGGTTATTAACAATCAACTTTCATGTTTTTACTATAGCACCCGCTTTATTGATTGTCAATAATCAAATTTGGTTTTTGATAACCATTTCGGGTTTTTAATATATTTCATTAGCTCTACAGTAATAAATCCTTATTTCCATGACAGCGATATTTATTATTCCAAATAATACCACAAGATTTATTGGCATAAATTTTCTCAGCACATCGTCTGATACAATAATCATCTCTAAACTGGCTACCATAAGCCGTATGGAATATTTATCCCACACTCTTCGATACTGTTCTATTTTCTTCAGAACAAACATTTCACCGGCAATTACTACACCGACAACGATAATAATTGCTATAACTCGCAAACACCACGACCATTCTGTTGAAAAATATTCCTTCTCACCCAAAATATTTAATTCTGATGGACAGATTACCCATTCTACATACCTACACCAAACTTTTATCGGAACTTTTATACAAGCAAATAAATCGTTCTGAACCACTGTGCTTTTTATTATCTCAAATACTACAAAAAACATATATAGCATCCGCCAGAAACTTGTCTTTTCTTTCATTTCTTTTTTCAGACTTTTTATTTTCTGATCCGCCTTTTCTTTCACCGTTTCTGCATTCTCTTGTAATTTGTTATATTGGCATTGTATTGTCCTTACCTTCTTTTCTGCTTCTTTCTGTTTCTTCTGTGCTTCATCTACTGCTTCAACAGATGATTTATTAACCTGTATCTGCAATTTAGAGTTCTGATCCCGAACGGCTTTTATTTCTTCTTCGAGCAGCTCTTGCTCGCTCCTGCTCTTCAAACCGTTTCTGTTCCTCAGATCGTCGTTGCTCTGCTGAAGCGATTGATTCAGCTTCTGCGTTTCGGACAGTTCGGTTGTCAAACGCTGAATTTCTACGGTTGATTTCCGAACTTCTTCTCGCAATCTCTGCCTGTCGGATAAGATCGTCTGTTTCTCTTCTTCCAGTGTCTGTATCTGCTTTTTCTGTGTTCGCATGAACTCTTTCGCTTTCTCGAAACTCTGTACGAGAATATCCCTCTCCACTTTGAGCTTGATTGGTGATTCCTCTGGTGTCTGCAATGGCTGCGTCAAGCTCTCTGTAATAGTTTCTGCGTTCTTCGTCTGATCTGCTGTCTCTGTTGGCTGAATCTCTGGCTTTTTGCCTATTTCTATCAAATTCATTCTCTAAGCCCTCCTTACTGATGTCCAGATGGAATGTTTTTGACAGATTGCTGTCACGCACTTTCTTTCCATCCTGATTCTGAAATGTGATGTGTTTCCGCTTTTCTGTCCAGTTTACATTCCATCCAAACTGTTTCATTTTTTCTATAAACTTTTCTTTGCTGATACAATTTTCCAGTGCCTTTAATACCGCCATTGCACAGTCCGCTACAAAACTGTCCTTTACCTGTTGACGGAACAGGTTATATTTATCTTTGCTCCATGCAATGACTTCCCCTTTTTCAATCTGGCTTCCATCAAAGTGCTTTCCTTTCTCGGCAACTGTCAGTCCACGTTTCCGGCACATCTGATTGGTAAGCTGTTTCATCCGCTCCAGATCTTTTCTTGTATTATGCAGCTTTCTCCCATCTTCATAACTCACTGAATTAGTAACCAGATGGCAGTGGATATGATCTTTATCCTTATGCACAGCCACTAAGGTCTGGAATCCCCGAAACCATTCTTCTGCGAACTCTTTTCCAAATTCAAATGCTTGCTCCGGTGTGATCTGTTCGTCCTTGTGCCAGGAAATAATATTGTGGGCGTACATCCTTCCAGAATCTTTATCCCACACCTTCTTTTCCTCTAAAAATGCTCTGTACACCAGATCATAATTGATCTCGTCATGACAGTACGGGCCTGTTACATAAGTCAGCAGCTCACTTGTTTTGTCCTGACGCAAAACGTATTCGATGCAGTTTCTCATTACTCCATGTGTATTTGTCCGCTTATTAATCGTCTTATTAATAGCCATATCTTTTCACTCTCCTTCCGGTACTTAAGAATACTTTTATTGAGAAAATACAGCGTACTATCATTTGGAACTTCTCCATCTGTATGCAGCTTTCTTGCAATCTGATTGATATTTGTAGTAGCTCCACGAAGCTGACTGAGAATGTCAGCAAACATCTGATTCAATCTTTTTAGTTCTTCCACTTCCTCTGTAGAAGCTATCTTCAAATCTGCGATTGCTTTTATTACTACTTCCTGCTGTGTTCTTCCGGATTCTTTTACTTTGCTTTGAAACAGATCATACTCTGCTTTATTCATTCGTATTGTTACCGTATAATTTCGTTTTCGCATAAATCTTCGTCTCCTTTCTCCACTCTATCTTTTTTATAAATCAGCCATAACCTTTCCGGCTGGTAGATTAGCAGGGGATTCCATAAGGGGAAATGCAATATTCCCCTTTGGCAGGTGCAGGACAGCGTCCTAGTCAATCAGTAAGTCATCCGAAGTAATGTCCGGTGGACATTTCGCAGGATTACTTACGTCATTGACGTGCCGGGGTTCCAAGGGGCGGACGCCCCATGGCAAGTTTAGGAACAGCCCAAAGGCTGGTTCCGGTGCAGAGTGGCTTGCCACTTTGCAAAACTTGCCTGTCATCTCCCCACTACTAAACTGATACCAACCAAGCAACATTTCCCCACTGCATTATCAAACCTAAATGTAGATGACAGTGGTTTTGTGGTGCAGGAACTGACTGTGGAAGAAAGAGAAAAGCTCCCCTTTCTATAGATTTTCTCTTTCTGAAACAGGCTGTTCATGCATCACTCCGATGCGAAGTATCGGACAATCATGTGCCGTATCCGGCACTTTATTCTTTTCTTCGCCTTGCTTGTTCCATCCACCCATCTGCCAACGCTTTTCTGTTATATTTTTCCGTAATTTCTGTCTTTCTTTTTCTGGATCTCTTTCCATTTCTGCTAAAAGACATAAAAATAGCAGTCATAAACATTTCTCCAATTCATAATGTCTGAAATGTAACCACTGCCATTGTCTTTTTCTGCTATTCTGTTTTTGTAAAGCTATTTCTTACTGTCAGTCTGTTTTCCTGTTACTGCTATTTCATAACTATCTAAAAACTGTCTGCAAAATCCAATGCTGCATCCATATCAGCTTCTTTCTCCCAGTCCAGATTATCTTCTGTAATCTCTCCATCCGTTTTCTCCATTGTTATTGTTCTGTCCGACAGATTACTTTCTCCTACCGACTCCTTTACAAACGGTACAAGCATTTCCATCAGATTCTTCGCTATAGCCATCGGAACGGATTCTTTCACTCCATCCCTGACAGCTGTTTCCACTCTTTCCAAAAACGCATCTTCCTTTTCTCTGGTTTCCAGATACGGATCTGCTTCATTCCTGTACTCTCTGGAAAAATAATCGTTTAAAGCAACTACAACTGCTCTGGTGTACGATTTATATTTTTCCCTGTCCATCGTCTGCAAATATTCCCATGCCTGCCTGTCCTGTTCATCACAAAGATTTAAACGGATATTTGTATTGATGATTTTCCGTTCTTTTCTCATACAAGCATCCCTCCGTTTCTCTGGATTCTCCTTATGGTCATTGCTTCATAACCTTTCGCTGTGGCACAGATATCCCGTACAATCGTTACCCGATTCTTGTCATATTCTCCAAAATTCTGGATCATACAACCGCCACCGCCGACCACATATAGACGCATCAGTTCTGGATTGTATTCCCGTTCTCTCAGCTTATGGAAGATTTCTTTTGTATAATCTCCGGCAGCTTTGCGAATGACTGCCAGATATTTTTCGCCAATATCTGCTGTACCGGTACGGATCACCTGCTCAATCACCAGATCGTCCACCACTGTTCCCAGTTCTTTCAACAAGGATTCCCTGACAGCAAGCACACACTGATGCGTTCCATATTTCTCTGTAAAGCATTTCTTATCTAATGGACGGGAATTGTTGATATACATGATGTTCATAGTTCCGTTTCCAATATCCACAAGCATGTTGATTCCTTTGAAATCCTGTAAGCGGTAAAAAGCTGCTGCAAATCCCTGTGGGTAAATATCAGCACCTGCAAACTCTACATGATAGTCTTTGTTACGAAATGTAAAATCCACGCTTTCATTCTGGAGAAGATATTTCTGGAAATCCTCTTTCTGTGTAGCCACCCAGGTAAGCGGAAGTCCGGCTGCAATGTGTACCTTTGCCTGATTCATTCCTTTCCCATCCAGTTCCCTTGCGATAGCCGCCAGTGTCAGCACATAATAATCCTCGTCCTGCGTTTTCTCTGCACAGAACTCCTTGTGTTCCTCTCCGATCTGGTAATACATGCCATTGTAAACAAGAAGATTGTTCTGAAAGATTGGCTCCTTGTCATATCTGGCTACACCGGATGGAAAGCATCTGGTGGCAGTTTTCATGTTTCCATAACCATGATCAATCCCGATCACCATAACTGTTTCATTATTGTTGTTTTTCATCATTCTCATAATCATACCTCATTCTTTCTTTTCTTATCCAATCCTATTAATACTTACGTGAATTGATAAGATGGATATTTTATTTACTGGTTCTTTAATAATTCATATTTAGTAACATAGATTATTAATAGCAACGATTTGTCCAGTATGGGATTTACCATATCTGGTTTTCCTATTTTCTGATGTCCGGAGATAGAAATTTCCTATGACCTGATTGTCCAAAATTGGACTATCTACCCTTAGGCACTTCTCTTCTCCACTTAATCATTTTCTTCTCCTAATGGAACTTCCCGGATAATATATTCGGTATCTCCATAAAAGCCATATTCATTACGCAATCTATGACGTTCCACATATCCATGATGCTCTAATTCCTTAATTGCAGAACGAACAGAATCAATCCCATCTCTGCTCAGTGTTGCCAGTCCCTGCATATTGTAATTCCAGTCCTCTGGTAAACTTAACATCAGTGACAATAGGCCTTTCGCTTTCAATGTCAGATTCTTATTCTTGAAATGGTGATTACTCATTACCGTAAAATTCTTAGTTTTCTCTACACGAAAAATCTGTGCCATGCTCCCATCCTCCTTTCCAGTTCAAAAGAAAAAGCGTAAGTAATATCTCTATCACTCACGCCTTCTCTAATCATTTTATTCTTTTTTCAATGAATTTTTAATCTGTCCAATTACCTGTACAATCCTCAGTTACAAACTTCCACTTTGTTAAACATAAATCAGTTCATTCAAAATAATCTCTTCCGCAATCGCTCTGTGCTGATTAGCAGTTCTTACCCAAGCAATCTGATTTTTCTCTTTATCCGGTAATGGTTCTTTTTCTTCCAACTGTTTCAGGAGCACTTCTTCCCGTTCTCTGGCTGCCTTATCTACTTTCAGAAGATGCTCTCCAATGGTGTCCTGCAGAAGCATCACCTGATAGGTTGAATTTCGATGGTTTTTCAGATAATCTCTGCGAAGAAAACCATACTTGCCAAGTTGCTCCATCTGCTCACCGGATTTATAGGTGAGATTCGGAATCAGATATCCATTTACATTCGTATACGTTAATTTCATTTTATTAGCACTCTCCATTTCTCATCATTTTTTGACCACAAATTTACGACATTTACGGCAAATCTGACACTGCTTTACAATACCAGACAAAATGACTGATGCCCCGGAAAGCCTGTAAAACAGGCACCTCCGAGATACACAAGACGGGACAAAAATCGACTTCCATTATCAAGGGGTGAGTGCTAATTATTTGTGAAGATTGTGTGAACTACAATGTTCTCTGCATACTAACTCTTGATTTTCCCCATATTTACATATCATTTACATATTTTGCACTGGTTTACAAAAAATAAGAGGAAAATATCCCCTCTTATTTTCAATTCATTACATAGCCTGTTGCTGTTCCATATTTTCAATTTCTTTTTTCACATTGTCGTATTGTGCATGGGTATATACATTCATGGTAATTGACATATCACTATGCCCTAAAATATATTGTAATGCTTTTGGTTCTGTTAAAGCGGCTGATCAGAGAATAGCACACATCACCAGTGAGCTAAGCACGCAGAAAGTCATTCAGAAACACTGTGATTCTTACCGGCTCTGCCGTAAAGTGATAGAAGATTGCAAATCTGCAAAAAATCCAAAAGAATACCGTTCCAAGCATCTGGCAGAATACCAACTCCACGATTCACTAAAAAAAGAGCTTCAGGATCTCGGTGTTACCAAAATCCCTAGCTCTGAAAAAATCCAGAAGCGGATTGAAAATCTTGAATCTGAACAAGCTGCTACCATCCGGGAAAAACAGAAATTACAGAAAAAGCAGAAAACACTGGATATCATTCAGCAAAATTTCTCTGTGCTGCTCGATGCTCCTGAAATCAATTCAGACTTACTTCCGGCAAAACGGGAACCTGTTTCTGTCACAAGAGATAAATAAGATTGCACTGACAACTCAATTATTCTCTTCCAAATCTTCCCAAGGTTTCAGACCCATTTCCTCCCAGGTGACACCATACGGTGCACCTCCGGAGGTATAACCGGCAATAACGAAAAATCTGTCATCTTGCAAGATTTCTTCTTTAGCCAGATTATCTCTTGTTTCTTGTTTCCGTCTTGCTCGCCTCTGCTGCTTCTTTTGTTTCGCAACAGCTGCTTTTTCTTCCGGCGTTTTCTTATGTTTTTTTGCCATAAGTGTTTCTATTATAATTCCATTCTGAATGTCTCTCAGGATACGTTCTTCATAACTCTTTTCACGCTTTTCAACAATTTTATAAAATTCTTCATATTCCGTTTTAGGAGCAAGCGATTGAACTGCCGTAAACAAACTTTTGCATATATCATTCATTTCAGTAGCATCCGGCATTCGCTGATTCTCAAGATAAAACTTCAAGTGCATTTTGTATGTTTTATCTGCTATTGCACTCTTCTGTTTTTGTTTTAAGTCTTTATAGCTTCTGTCGTTCCTCTGCATCTACAATTCCTCATCTGCCTTCTTTCTCCCGTGCCATCAAAAGCATTTTTTCAAAAGACTGAGCGAATCTTTCATCATCTTCCTCCGTCCGCTTCTTCGGTCCCTTGACATGACATTTACGGGAACTTCTTCTGGCTTTTTTACTCAGGTGACGTTCCATTAGCATCTGATCAATATTATCATCCGTGTACCATTTACCTGATTGATGAATAGCATAAGCACCTTTTCCCAATGCCATTGCAGCCACACCATAGTCCTGTGATACGACAATATCTCCTTTATGGCAGATACTAATCAGTTTATAATCTACTGCATCTGCTCCTGCACCGACAACAACAACTTTACTATAAGTCGATGACAGAACATGGTTTGTATCACACAACAACATTACCGGAACACTATTATCTTTTGCAATCTTTTCAATGATCGCAACCACTGGGCAGGCATCTGCATCAACAAATATTTGCATCTTTCTATTTCTCCTCTGAACCATTATAAGAATAAGCTCTGCTGTTCGTATTCTGCCTCTCGTTTTAGCTGAACCGGTACCTGATGCAGAATTTGCTCCATTTTCCTGTCATCGAACCAATCTTTCAGCTGTCCTTTTTCCAATATCAGCGGCATACGATCATGTACTTTTATCATAGATTCATTGGCTGCTGTAGTCATAATCACAAATCGTCGTTCATTCTCAAACCAATCACAGAAGCCAGCCATATACAATACTGGTGCATCATATCTGGAAAATGTATTTTTCTCTTTTAACCGATTCCATTCATAGAACCCACTTGCCGGTATCAAAATGCGGTGATAGAGGATTCCATTTCGAAAAGAAGGTTTGTCCATAACAGATTCTGCTCTTGCATTTATAACCAGATTCTTTCCTTGTGACAATGGATATCCCCACTTGCAAACATCCAGTTTCAATCCATGTTCTGATTTTTCAATGATCGGTGCTACATTGGTTGGAAAGATATCTCCTGCAAAATGTTCCTGCCGGATCCGTTGGTCTATATCATGCACTACTTTTTCGATTTCATCTGCCATATCAGAATCAATATAATATCTACCACACATAATACTTCCTTCACTTATAGATTCTATTTCATCAAATATACATCATTTATTTCTAGGCACTTTAAACTCAGTTAATCTATAATTTTGAATCCACCCCATACATTCTTCACCATCTTCATTCTCCCAAATTATCTGTCGCCACTTTTTATATTTATCTATAATTCTAACAACTTTCCCTTCCTCAAGCTTTTCAATTACAATCGAATGGCAGTCATGCTTCAGTCGTACAATAGATTCTCTATTAACGATTCTATATTTAGTCGTATTTAGCTCCTTCGCATCATATCCCATTCCAACGATGTAATAATTATTGACTTGTTGTGTATAATTGTAATTATTTATCGTTGTTGCTGAAGAATTCGTAACTCCCAAAACAACTGATATAATCGTAATAATAAAGTTCAGCCATTCTCGTATTTCTTTAACATCTATCGTTCGTTTTTCTTCTATTGGCAAATTCTGCTTCTCTTTATTTATCGAAAGATTCGTTGCTCTTTCATATTCCGATGCAATAGTTTCTGACACCGTATCAATATCCCATTCTTCGGATTCTGAGAAAACTTGATCGGTAACTCTTCCCAATAAATTTATATGAGGCTTCTGGCATAATGGTGGAAGCCTAACACCATAAATTAACAACACCATATTGAAAAAACACTTGTGTCCTTTAATGTATTAACTGCGAAGAAAAACACAAAAGGAGTATTCACAAGTGGCTTCAGTTAATACATTATGCAAAAGTGTCCTTAATGTCAAGAACACAGTTATAAAAAATTGTAATCTTTACTCTGATAAGAATGGAGTTAAACATATTCGTATCCAAGCAAGACCTAATAAATGGCACGAGAACGACTGCCCATTCTGCCATAAATCATGCCCTGTTTATGATAAACATTCCAGTAGTATAATGCCGAGATATTACGAAGATAACTCGTAGAAAATGCAAAGTCCAGTCGCAAGTTTAGACACGATATTGCTCTTAACAGTCGTATAAAATCAACATTTGCAGGGATTTATCAAATTCCGACATACCGTCTTAGAAAATGAATAATCCCTCGCAATTCATTATGAACTACGAGGGACTGCTTACTGACTGTTAAAGCGGTAGCCGATCTCACGAACACTATCTATGGAAAAGTGAGAGTTTGTATCACAAAGTTTTTTACGAAGATTCCGAATGTGAAAGCCTACGGTATCCTTTTCATTGCCTGCTGATATTTCGCCCCACACCTTATCATAAATCTGCTCGTATGTAAGAACACGACCTTTATTGGCTGCGAGCAAGCAGAGTATATCGTACTCTTTGACGGTCAGTTCAATTTCCTGACCGTTATTGATAACTCTGCGCCGGCTCAAATTGATTTCTAAGCCGGAAAGGGATAATGTCGGCTCATATGAAATCTCTAATTTTTCAAAATCAGGGTGCTGTTTTACAAAAGCCAGCATATCGTCAAAGGCTGTTGAGTCTTGTGCTTTGAACTCCATTATTACGATTCGTCCGATATTATCACCCCCCTTGGTTAGTTTTTTTGTCTTGGACAACATAAGATTTATTGCGTGAGATAATACGATTCATCAATCGTTTTCAGAATAAAATTCACATCGTCATAACGAGAGGAATCGGACTGAGAGCCTAAACTGCATATCAAAAACTCTTTTCCGTGCTGCTGATAAAGCACAATCAAGTTATAGTCGTCAGACAGAGAGCCAGTCTTAATTCCGCATACATTTTCGTTGTAATATTCGGATGTCGGATCAAGGAAGGCGTTTGTATTCTGCCATATTTGTGTACTGCCATCAGGCAGTGTTGCCGTATAAGTGTTTTGAGATACAATTTCTCTAAACCACGAGTATTCCAACAACCGATATACTACTTCTTTCAAATCTAAAGTGGTGGTAAGTGCCTCCATATCAAAACCACTCGGATCATATAAAACTGTGTCTAAGTACCCCTGCTGTTGCAAATGCAGGTTTAAGTTCTCCATGAAAATCCTCACACGCTCTTGACAGCTTTCTGCTTGCGGCGAAAGTAATCCTCCACAATAATCAGCAACCACATAAGCTGCGTCATTCCCTGACGGTACTAACATTGCCGCAAATAGATTGTGTAAAAAGTATTCTTTTTCCTTGATTTGAGCAACAGACGAGCCAGGTTTCGTGAGTGAAATAGCACCATAGTCTGCAACAACGATACTATCAAGGTCTGCTAAAGTTGACGCATACTCAATAACAAACAGCTTGGCTAAACTTGCAGGAATTTGTGGCTCGTTCTCGTTTTTTGAAACAAATATTTCATCATCAGAACAATCCACCAAAATCAGCGATTTTGCATTATAAGAGTCAGGAAAATCTTCTTTGTAGAGAAAACCATTTATTTTATTCTTTACCTCTCTGAAATTTTCCGGCTGCATTGCCCACGGCACAAACATTATACCTATGCCGATACAAACTACAAGCAAAAACAAAAATACTCCAAATCGTTTTTTCTTACGGCGTTTTCTCTGCATATATGTGCTCACCTCCCAACACCAAAACTCCTATGTGCCATTTTTAATCGGCACAATTTGCCTGAATACACTCTGTAAATCCAGACGGATCTCCCAACTTAGCTTTATCAATATTATCACGAAGATATTTGCGTGTGGCGTCATCACAGCGATCTGTTCCCATATAAGGCATATCAAAGGCTTTTTCGAGTTCAGCTAAGGCTTTTGCCGCCCTTTCCGAATCCGTATTGTAAGTATCAAGCCATTCCTGCATCCAAGAATATTCCCAAAGGTTAGATGCTCTTGTATCGCCATATCCTATCTGAAAAGACGCTCCCGTATCTTCGCCTTCCAAAGCATCAGGCGGCGTAAAGCCCTCCGGCCAATTCAAACTCTCAATGGTCGTTAGGTATTCTTCTTCAATGGTAGCAAAGTCCGTGAAACCTCTTGTGTTTGTGTCGGAGTCCGAAGAAGTGGAGCAGCCTGCCAGCATAATCACCAGCAAAGAAATCATAACACACAATAACAGTCTGTACGGTCTTTCGGATTTTGAGATTGTTCGTTTCATTTTGTTTCCTCCTTGAATTGAGTTTTATTATCTAAGAGCCAATGCAGGCTCTAATTTTGCTGCTTTCAATGCTGGTAATAATCCGCCCAATAATGCTGTAAGCACAGACACAGCAACTGCAACAACAGCAACGCTGATTGGATAACTCGGTGTTCCCACCGGGGAATCCACAGGGAGCAACGCTCCAATACAATGCACCAAAATCAGCGAAATCAAAATAGCTGCAAAGCAAACGAATATTGATAAAATCAACTGTGAGCCTAAAACCAATGCCACAATATTTGTTCGTGAAGCACCTATCGCTCTGCGGATCAGCAACTCATGTGTGCGCTGTTCCAATGAAGATAGTCCGATATTGATCTGCCCTAATACGGAAACAAACAGCAACAAAAGCGAAGTAACCAAAAGCCCTAATTGCAGTATGGACAATACCGAATCATAGGTATCTCCAATATCACTCCGCCCAGCACTTTCCCAGTAACCGCCAATGGTATCAGTCAAAATGTCGCCAAGGGCAGAATGTATCTGTTCGATTGTCAGTCCTGTTGTGGGATGCCAATACACATTTGCATTTTGTACTTGCCACATTGCTGGTGCGAAATTGAGGATCGCCGCAGAATCCGCATAGATAGTCGGAAAATCCCTGCCATCGTTTACTACTCCGACAATATTGAATGGGGTTAACGAAAGTGTGCTTTTTACATTTCCTGCAGCATAGGGCGAATCATTAAAATAGTTTTTAGCTTCTTTGTTTATGACCACTTCAAGCGATCCGCCCTCACTCGAAGGCTCTAACCATCTACCGGATGTCATTGGAAGATTATAGACTTGACTATATGCCTCCGTGGTGCAAACTAAATCAAAAGCCATCAGGTTTTGGTAAACATCATTCGGCGGTATTGGCGTTAAATCTTTCATTGGTGCAAATCGAATATCTTCTCCCATAGAAAAAGTAACAGCGGCTACATCATCAATGGCTTCAAATCTCTGGAATAATTGTTCCATTTTATTTCTATCGTGAAAATCGGATTCCGTTATCACGAATGAGTAAGTAGGTGACCAGCCATATACCTGTGCGTTTACGGAAATCAAATACTCCCGTCCAAGCGTACCAACTAATACCGATCCAAGCATTGCGATAATGCCTACAAGCATTGAAACACTTGTCAGAATACTTCTAAGTGGAGACAGACGAAGGTCTTTAAGTATCATTTTTAGCACAAGTTATCCTCCCTCCATCCATTTCAAAAATCGTATCACAGGTATCTGCAATATCAGGATCGTGCGTAACCAACAGCAGCATAATTCCATTTTCTTTTACGACGCTGTGCAACAGTTCCATAATCTGCGTTCCCGTCTTTTTATCCAACGCTCCCGTAGGCTCATCACATAAAATGGCTTCCGGAGATACTGCAAGCGCCCTTGCGATTGCAACTCTTTGTTGTTCACCGCCGGACAAATTGATTGGGTAATCATTTTCCTTGCTTTCTAAGCCGACACTTTTTAGCAAGCCTGTAATTATCTCGTGACGCTGTTTGGCGGTAAACGACTTTTTGGCATAGAGTAGGGGTAATTCGATATTTTCCCATACCCGCAAGTGCTTAATCAGAGAGTAGTTCTGAAATACAAATCCGATATTATTGGCTCGCAGTATAGACAGATCACGGTCTTTCAAAGCAGAAATAGATATACCATCATAAAGGTACTCGCCCTCATATTCCCGATTTAACAAGCCAATAATGGATATAAGGCTTGTTTTGCCTGAGCCGGACTTTCCGACAATGGCATAACTGCGCCCTCGTTGCAATTCCATATTAGCGTTGGTTACTGTTGTCAGCATATCGCCATTATTCAATTTGACGCTTGCTTTCAAATCCTTTATTTTGATTAAAGTCTTTTCGGAAATTCCTTTCATTTTATCAAATCCCCCTCGGATCAAGGTTTGGCGGAGTAGCAGAAACTACATCGCCCTCCTCTAAGCCGGACAGTATTTCTATATTGGCTCCGTCTGTCACACCCAATGTCACTTTTGTTTCCACTCTTTCTCCATTCGGAGTAATTACAGTAACCAATCCCGTCCCTTGTCTACCCGCTATTACCGACAGCGGCAATATAAGGACATCATTTCTCGTTGTCGCCGTTATGACTACCGTTGCACTTTGCCCCGATTTCACATCGACTGTTTGACTGATCAAGCATTGCAGAATGCCCTCTTGCGGCACGATTCCCGTAAACGCATTTTCATCTGCGGCAGGCGACACCACGGCAATCATATCGGTTGGTCCTACACCATCATATACTTGAAATTTTGCTTTCAACTCTGCATACTCCGGTAAGGTACTCAAAAAATTATCTGCCTCTACATTGAGGGCAAATCCTGTATAATGCACTATCGCTACGGGATAATTACTCGGTACGCTTTCATTGGATGGGGCAATAGAGGTAATTGTACCATCCACCGGAGATTTCAATTCTTTGCCGTTCACAGTTCCAATAATTTGCCCGGCAGTGATTTTTTCTTCTAATTCTACCGCTGTATTAAATATGCCATTTTCGGGTGAGAAAATAATAAACGGTACTGCCGGAACAATAGTCGTTTGCGTTGAAACGGTTGGAGTAATTGTCCCTCGTACAACTGATACCGTTTTTTCTGCGGATGTTGCGCTATCTGTAAGATTGTTTTCGTCTGTCTGCCCAATTGCAGAGCAGGCAGATAGCGTAAATACAAGAAACAAAATAGAACATAGCAGCATTTGTTTTCTTAGCAACTTCATCATTCCTCCTTATGCTGTATCACAAAAAATACGAGCCTCTATCTTGATACTTTTATTGTACCAAAACAGAAGCCCGTATTTTCTTGATTGCTCGTAAGATATTCCTCTTTTTTTCTATGCAAATTCTTACAATTTTCCTACGCCAACGGCAAAGTAATTGAAAACTTGTTTTGATCCTCTTGGCTCTCTGCAACGATTGTACCATTGTGTAGTTCAACAATCTGCTTTGCAATCGCCAAACCTAATCCAGCTCCTCCACTGCTTGTACTTCTCGCTGCGTCAAGCCGATAAAACTGCTCGAAAATCCTGTTTAACTTTTCTTCCGGCAGAGTATCGCCGTGGTTACAAAAAATAATGCTGACCGTATCTTCCTGACATTGTGCGCTGATCGTGATATCCGTATTTTCAAAACTGTAGATAACCGCATTTCTCAAAAGGTTATCAAAAACACGCTGAATTTTGTCTGCGTCACATCGAAGCATTATATCATCATCAACACAAAGATTACATTGCAAATTCTTTGATTTGAGCATAGGCTTAAATTCATATACAAGTTGCTCCAGCAGGCGAGTTAAATTGATTTTCGTGTATTGTAATGTAATATCGTATATATTGAATCGTGTTATCTCGAAAAACTCGTTAATCAGATCCTCTAACCGTTCTGCCTTACCAAGAGTGATTGAAAGGTACTTTTCTCGAAGTTCCTTTGAGATTTGCGACTCATCACGCAGTAAAGTAAGATACCCGATTACAGAAGAAAGCGGTGTTTTCAAATCGTGTGCAAGATACATAATCAGGTCATTTTTTCGCTGCTCATTTTCTTTTGCAAGCCTTGCATTACTTTCAGCCTCTTGTTTTAACTGATTGATGTTAGCGGCGATTTCACTCAACTCCGGGGACATTTCAATGTAACTGACATTCTGATCGAACATTTTTCCTGTCGCAGCCTGTACCTCGTACACATAGGCGACTACTTTTTTCAAAAGTAGGTATGTCATGTATATAATACAGCCACCCCACACGATTACAGCCACTATATAAAGATATACTGTTCTGTAATACAAGTAATAATACAAAACATACTTGCGGAGAATTTCCTCTGCCATAATTCCTAAAAGAAAAGTACCGCCAAAAATAAGCACAGAGCAAATCGCACATTGAATTACATACCCTTTGAACAAGGTAGAGAGCAGATAGTTTTTTTCTTTTTTATTCAATTTCATACCCTACCCCCCAAACAGTTTTAATGAACTTCGGATTTTTTGAAGGTTCATTCAATTTTTCCCGAAGCCGCCCAATGTGCGCCATTACCGTATTGTTACTGTTGCGAAGATACTTTTCTTTCCACACGGCTTCAAATAATTCCTCCGAGGCGACAACTTTACCCTGATGTTCGCACAGATACCACAGAATAGAAAACTCCAACGGAGTCAAGGCTATTTCTTTGCCATACAAGTAGCACTTGTGGCTGACTCTGTTTATCAGTAGACCTCTGATGTCATACTCGTCTTTTTCTTCGGATTGGCTCAAATTAGGACTGTTATAGCTCTGATAACGCCTTAATTGCGTCTTTACTCTTGCCACAACCTCTAAAGGATTAAACGGTTTCGTTATATAATCATCCGCACCAATCGTAAGCCCCATAATCTTGTCGCTATCCTCAATTTTGGCGGTAAGCATAATAATAGGGAAGTAAAACTTTTCCCGAATTTTTTGGCAAAGTCGAAAACCATCAATATCCGGCAGCATAATATCAAGTATCGCTAAATCAATCTGCGACTGTTTGATACATTTCATCGCCTCTAACCCATTATAACATTTATATACTGAATAACCATCGTTACTCAAATACACTTCAAGCAGATCAACGATTTCTTTTTCGTCATCCACAATTAAAATCTTCTTGTTCATTGATCCTACACCTCATTTTCGGGTACGGCTTCCATTATGTCGCCAAAATCACACTCTAAGTATTCGCATATATTCAACAGCACGGGAAGGGTAACATTTTCATTTTTTCCGAGTTTCGCAAATGTACTTTTGCTTGCCCCGACCGCTTCTCGTAATTGACTCTTTTTCATTCCCTTGTCAATCAGAAGTTTCCAAAGTTTGTTGTACCGTACTTTCATTTCCGCACCTCCACCCAAATATAGTTTGTATTATAGCACTTTGAGAGTGAAATCGCAATTATTAAGTCTGTATTTTGAGACTTTTAGTTTTCAAACCGGCACAATATCTTTCTGATATGTAATCCAACCCCCCCCCCCAACGCCCAAAAACCAGCCGCCACAGCCAACGTACGCAACAACAGTCCCGGATTAAAGAAACGCAACAAGAACGTACAAATGAAACGGCTCACGCAAAATACGGCCATCGCAGCAATATTGAACTGTTGTGAACGCACCTCGGCAGCCTGCTCAGCCATGCCCATCGACATGAAAAGGCGGGTACCGTACTGGATGATGAACGTCCAGCACATGATTTGCGCTCCTACGTAGAAAAACTGCGCAACCACGCCCTCACGATAACGACGCACAGCTACAAGACGCTTCAACGTAGGCAGAAAATCAATCTTACCCGACGTATCGCGATGACGCGGCATCTTCATCAAACGAATGAGAACCAACATGGAAAGCGTCACCAGCCCCACCACCAAATAGGGAGCGATGAGCGTCTCCAAATCCGCGTCGCGCACCGCTTCGAACTCGTTGCCGGAAAGCAACGCCCGTCCGGCGGTATCCAAAGGGATGCAACCGACGCTGGATGAATTCCATCGCCACATACATGCCCAGCAAAGCACCTATGGGATTGAATGCCTGTGCCAGGTTAAGCCGCCGCGTGGCTGTCTCTTCGGCCCCCATTGAAAGGATGTAGGGGTTACAACTCGTCTCCAAAAAAGACAGCCCGCAAGTGAGTATGAAGTAGGCTATGAGAAAAGGGTAATAGTCTCCCGTCATCTTGGCCGGGAAAAAGAGAAAGGCTCCCAACGCATACAAGCCCAACCCCAACATGACCCCGGCCTTGTAGGAATAGCGACGAACGAACATGGCCGCAGGAAAAGCCATGGCAAAATATCCCCCGTAGAAAGCGACTTGTACGAGCGTACCCTCCGTCACACTCATGCGGAATATCTTGGAAAAGGATTTCACCAAAGGGGTAGTCACATCGTTGGCAAAGCCCCACAAGGCAAAACAACAGGTAATAAGCGCAAAAGGGATGATGGCCGCCCAAGTGCCGTCACCCACTACCGGAATTTTCCGACTATCTTTCATATTTTCGTTTTTTTGATATTAGACTGGTGTTTAAAT
>ERZ859732.31-NODE-31-length-52838-cov-9.500824_pt1 | contig 52838 bp, 39 predicted proteins | sample MGYA00510123_ERZ859732 | MGnify/ENA primary metagenome ERZ859732 (study PRJEB30046, sample SAMN00715133) | human gut metagenome | study: EMG produced TPA metagenomics assembly of the A metagenome-wide association study of gut microbiota in type 2...
CACAAGTGATAAATTTTTTCTCTTTAGCCATTTTACTTTTAGATAAAATATTAAATATGTTTTGTATAAATTCTCGTTTCTTTGTTTCATTAATACAGGAATCCTACTCTTTAGTACAGGAATCCCAACAGCCACAATGGAATCTTGTTGTCCTTTCCCACCTCCGTATTATAGCGGGCATAGATGGTGTCTGGATTGCTTCGAATCTTGTTGGTGGCTTGGGCGTCGCAGATTCTGAACTTCCTGTTGCCGTCTACCGTGTAGAAGTGATCCTTACCTCCCTGGTGCACCTTGTGGTCTTTCCAGAGCGAGTTGACGAAGAACGTTTCCATCACCTCCTGTGTATCTATCTGGATAGGATAGATGGCGTACATGAGGTTCGGGTTGTGCATCATCACCTTGGATGGCTTCTTTGGGAAATCCTGTCCGTCTGGATAAATCATGTTGATGAGTCGGGCATCTGCCAGATACTTGATGTAGTTCATCACCGTGGCACGACTGGTATTGATACTGTCTGCAAGCTGACTCACGTTTGGCGCCTTGGCTCCTTCCACTGCCAGCTGATAGAAGAGTGACTTGATCTTCGGCAGGTACTTCAGTTCAATCTGCTTGATGAGGAGGATATCAACCTCGGTCATCATATTCATCGTCTTTAGTAGATTCTCTGTAAAGTTACGCTGTTCCAGGAAGAATGGATAGAAGCCATGGTGCAGATAGTTCTGGAAATATTTCATCGGACTTACCTTTGGCAGAATCTGCTTGATGATGTGCTCATGATTGCGCAGGATGTCGTCAAGTTCGTATGCCTTGAAGTTGTTGCCCGTCTGCAAGTTGATGAACTCGCGGAACGAGAAGCCGCGCAGGTTATAGCTTTTCACGATGCCGTTCAGCTCAGGGTTCTCTTCCTTCAGTCGCATCACGCTTGAACCGGTGAATACGATTTTCAGTTCCGGATACAGGTCGTAGCACTTGCGGAGCTCCTTGCTCCAGTCCTGCTGCTTGAACACCTGGTCGATGAGCAATGTTCTGCCACCTTGTTTCACGAAGTCGCCGGCAAAGTCGGCGATTCCTCTACTCTGGAAATAGAAGTTGTTCATATTCACAAACAGGCACTTTCGATCGTGAGGTCCAAAGTGCTCCTTGGCATACTGCAATAGGAATGTCGACTTGCCGACACCTCGTGTGCCCTTGATTCCAATCAATCGGTCGTTCCAATCGATTTCATCCATCAAGGTGCGTCTCACGGGGGCATCTGTATGCTCTACGAGATATGTATGTGTTCTGAAGAATGCTTCTTCCATGCGTTTAATATTGATTCAATTTTGTTTTTACGATGCAAAGGTAATAATATATTTTAAATTTGCAAACTCTAGATAGCAAAAACTAACTTTTTTTTCATTATTTAGCACTTTTCTACGTAAAAACGCCCCTCTTTTGCCTTTTTTCCCTCTTTATTTTGTAACTTTGCAGCATGAAACTACATATCTTCAATCCGGAACACGATTTGGCTTTGGCCGCAAATTTGCAGCAGTTCACCGCGCCTCATGCAGGAAGACAGTTGCGAAGCGACCTGGCGTTTATTCCTGCCTTGTGGGCAGATCAGGGTGACTGGGTGCTTGTTGATGACATCGACAATGCACTCGACAAGGTGCGCCATTTGGGGGAGCATCTTGCAGAAAAAGTTGAGTTTATAACCAAGGTTCAGTTGGAACATGCGCTTAAGACGGAGTTTCTTGACAGCATTCATCCCTGGGGATGGAACTTGAGCCTGAAACATGAGCTGGAGCGAATGGGCGTGCCCGACATCATGTTGCCTACCGACGATACATTAAATAAGGTACGCATGATAAGCAGCAGGCAGTGGGCTGCCCAGCATCTGCAGCAGGGCGTAGTATATGCTGATTCCTATGAGAAGGTGAAGGCGTTGGTGCTGCAGCAGGGCAAGGCTGTGGTCAAGGCTCCCTGGAGCAGCAGCGGCAGGGGTGTGAAGTATGTGGCTGCCGATGAATTCAGAACAGCTGGCGAATATCCTGCCTTTGAACGCTGGACCCGCAACATCATTGCGCCCCAGGGTGGCGTTACCGTGGAGCCTTATTATAATAAGGTGAAAGACTTCGGCATGGAGTTCGAAATGCGTGACGGCAAGGTGAACTATCTGGGACTCTCGTTGTTTGATACCATCAAGAATGCTTATTCCGGCAATCTGCTCTGCTCGGAAGAGGAAAAACTGAATATCTTGAAGCAATACGTGAGTGAAGAGACTCTTTCTTCTGCACGTCAGCGAATTATAGATATTATGGAACCTGCGTTGAAGGATATCTATAGCGGTCCTTTTGGTGTGGATATGATGATAGCTTCAAAGGATGGACAGCTGGAACTGGTTTCGTGCATTGAACTGAATCTTCGCAGAACGATGGGGCATGTAGCTCTTGAGTTGGCCAAGATAGCCAATCCGCAGAGTCTGATGCGCGTGGAGTTTGACGGCAACAGATACCATCTGCGTGTGATGCCAGGCAAGCAGGCAGATGATGGGGCTTTAGGCAAGCAGGCTGTTAATGAGTCTTAAATTTGGACTATCTGATGCAAGAAATCGTCGAAACTTGCATTTCATAGACAGATTATCAACAAATATGAATGATTATGAAGAAGAGTAATTTTAGCAAAATGGCTTCTGCTGCCCTCATGATGATGGCAGCTATGGCAATGACTTCCTGCGCCAGCAGCAAGAAGATAAATGGAGATTCTAATGCAAGCAAGAGTAACGATATGGGCAAGAATGAAGAGGACTTGGACAACAGTTATCTGGTTCTTTCTGATTCCCAGCGAGAGATTATCCATAAGAATAATGTTTTCGCCCTTCGTCTTTTCGACAAGCTCTCAGGTCATTCTTCACAGGTGGTTTCTCCTATGAGTGTGGCTTATCTGATGGGTATGTTGGCTAACGGTGCTGATGGAACTACTCAGCAGGAGATATTGAAAGCCATTGGCTGCGAAGGTGTTAACGTGGATGAGTTAAATGAAACCTACAAGGCTATTATCCAAACTGCAGGTAGACTTGACAAGCAGACTAAAGTGGAGATAGCTAATTTCATCGCTGTCAACAAGAGCTTCTCTGTGAACAATGCATTCAGCAAGAAGGTAGGCGACAGCTATCAGGCTGCCATTGAGAGTCTTGACTTTACATCCGGTAAAACCACCGACCGCATCAATGGCTGGTGCAAGGAGAAGACCCATGGCATGATTCCGCAGATTATCAGTCAGGTGGATCCTCAGGCTGTTTCTTATCTGATGAATGCCATCTTCTTCAACGGCACATGGCAGTCGAAGTTTGATGCACGTAATACGAAGGAAGCCAACTTCCGCGGTTACACCCGTGATATTCAGAAAGTGCAGATGATGCATCAGGTTAAGAAGTTCTTCTATTCGGAGAATGATACCTTCAAGGCTATCGACCTTCCTTACGGCAACGGCACCTATCGCATGATGGTGCTTCTTCCTAACGAGGGCAAGAGCATCCAGGACATGATGAAGGGATTGGATGCTGAGAAGATTACGAATCTGGGAAACAACATGGAGGAATGCATGGTGAACCTGAAGCTGCCAAAGTTCACCATCGAGCAGGAGTTGCCGCTTAATGATATCATCAGCGGCTTGGGTGCCCCTTCCATGTTCAATCCTAATGAGGCAAACTTCACTCATTTTGCCAATGGTCCTTTCTTTGTAAGCAAGATGCTGCAGAAGGCTAAGATTGAAGTAAGCGAGCGTGGAACCAAGGCGGCTGCCGTAACTGCTGCCGTTATGCTCACATCGATGGCTCCTATGGAGATACGCAATGTAGAGTTTCATGCCGACCATCCGTTCGTCTATATGATTCAGGACACACAGAGTGGTGGTATCCTCTTTATGGGTCAATATTGCGGAACACACTAATTTCCTGGATTAACTATACAACAAGAAATCCCTTAGACTTGATATGAAGCCTAAGGGATTTCTTGTTTTTATCCGAATCTTTCGATTTTTTTATCCGAATTTCTCGACGAACTCATCTTCTGTAATGATAGGGATGTTGAGCTCATGCGCTTTCTTATTCTTGGAACTTTGAGAGGCTGCATCGTTGTTGATCAGGAAGTTGGTGCTCTTGCTCACGCTTCCCGTCACCTTGCCGCCTTGGCTCTCTATGTAAGCCTTCAGTTCGTTGCGGTTCTTATAATGATGTACATCGCCGGTTACTACGAAGGTCAAGCCGTCGCAGGCGCTTCCTTCCTCTACCGGTTCCTGTTCTACGATTTCCAGCTCTTTCATCAATTTCTGTACATGGGCGAAGTTGGTGTCGTCCTTGAACCAGCCAATGAACTTGGCGCTCTTTTCCGGTCCGATGCCGTCGATGCTGGCAAACTCATCGTCAAACATGCAGAGGCGGGCAGTCTCTATCAGTTCTTTTACCGGATAACGCTCGATGAGTTTTTTTGCCACATCGCCTCCGCAGAGAGGAATGTTGAGGGCATAGAGCAGATGGCGACCATCTGTCTGGCGACTCTTTCTTACGCTTTCCAGCATGTTGGTAACGCTCTTCTTGCCAAAACCATCCCAGGTTGCTATCTCGTAGGCATGGTCATTGAGGTGATAGAAGTCAGCGTATTCACTGATCAGTCCTTCGTTTACCAGCTTCCAGATGGTCTGTTCTGAGATTCCTTCTATATTGAGGCCTTCCTTGCTCACGAATCTGGCAAACTTCTTAATCTGCTTGGCTGCACAGTGGGGATTGCTGCAATGCAGGGTCTTCGTTCCGCTCTCGCTTTCCTTGACGGTAGCCTCAGCGTGGCAGACCGGGCATTCGGTTGGAATCTCGAAGATGCCCATCGGTTCCGTTACATTGATTACCTTCGGGATAATCTTGTTTGCCTTGATAACCTGCAGTTTGCTTCCCTTGCCGCCGATGCCCAACCGTTCGCATTCGCTTACGTTGCAGAGTGAGGCACGCTGAACGGTGGTTCCTTCCAGTTCTACCGGTTTAAATACTGCCACCGGAGTGATGGTGTTGGCTGCGCACGACCATTCGATGTGGTCCAGTTCTGTGTCTGCATGTTCATCCTGCCATTTGAAGGCGTATCCAGCTCTTGTGGCATGGTGCCCGGTTACGGAACCGGTAGCTGCGTAAGCTGTATCATCGTAGCAGATAACGAGTCCATCTACAGGATAAGGGTTGGTCTTGTCGGTCACCTTTTGGGTAAAGCGATTGATTTCAGCCTGGATGCTTTCTTCGTCAGGATGTTCGATTCGGGTTCTTTCCACCGGTTTGAAGCCTAAATCCTGCAACATCTGCATGCGTTCGCCCCATGAATTGATTTCCTGTTCGGTGTAGACCAGGGTGAAGGGAATCCATTGGATATGTCGCTGCTTTACTTCCTCGGCGTCTTTCAGCGACAGGGAACCGGAAGCAAGGTTTCTAGGATTGGCATAATCGCCTTCGCTCTCGATGATAAACTGCTCGAAGTCGGCATACGAGATGACGGCTTCGCCACGAATCACGAGATGGCCTTTCTCCTTGATGGTCTTAGGAATGCCACTGATGGCAGAAGCTAGATGGGTGATGTTGGTTCCGATATGTCCGTTGCCACGGGTTACTATCTTTGAGAGCTTTCCGTTGTCGTAGGTTACCACAAGGGTAAGACCATCCAGTTTCCAGGAAATCCAGATAGGGCGGTCTTCTGCCCATTTCACCAGGTCGCTCACCAGTTTGGTCTTGGCAAGTGATAGGGCGGCAAATTCGTGTTCTTCCTTCTTGCCCACGATGGTGTCTTCTGAAACCTTGTTGGTAGGAGAGTCGGGCAGCACTTCGCCGGTTTCCTCCTCCAGTTTCTTGAGTTGGTCGAACTTGGCGTCCCACTCATAGTCGGTCATCAGTTCCCCTTTGCCGTTATAATAAACGTCAGAAGCCTGGTTGAGTTGTTCAACCAAGCTTCTCATCAATATCATTTTATCTTCCATAGAATCTTAATAAATTTGCGGTTGTATGGTAAGCTTCTCGAAAGCGAATCGCATGCCGCGGTTGCCATAGTTGATTCTGCCGCAGATGCTGAATCCCATGCTCGAAAGCAGGCCAATCATCGGCAGGTTGTCGAAATTGGTATCCACCTTGATGCTTGGCACCTTTTCTACTTCGCAGAGACTGTTCACCTTATTAATAAATATACGTGCGAATCCTTCTCGTTGGTATTTAGGGAGAGTGGCGAAGCGATGAATTACATAGTAGTCGCCAGTGGTAAGCCATTTGCCGTCGATGAAATCGTACTGAGGTTCTCCATTGAGAATGACTGCTCCATAGACAGCTATTTCGCCATCTACAGTGAGTACGTAGGCATTGCCATTGTTGATATCTTCTTTTATGTCGTGTTCGGCAGGATAGTCGCTGGTCCATTGGTGGCGGCCAGAGGCAATCATGGAGCGACGAGCTTGGTCGATGATATTCCAGCAAGCCTCAAAGTCCTTGACATATGCAGGTCGAAAATCGGTCTTCATTTCTTTATACATTCGCTAATTATTATTAATCGGGTGCAAATTTAACAAAAAAAAACGAATTAAAAGTATAAACGGAGAAAAAACTGCAAAAATTCTGCAATTTTCCCTCCGTTTTCTATCTTAAGTCAAGAAATAGCCTCTTTTTATAGGCTTTTTTCTGCATTTTCATTCATCTTCCTTCAAGTACATTAGAGTGCCAGGCATTTGTCGAGTTCTGCGATGATGGCATCCTTCTGTTCCTTGATGTGCTGACCGATGAAGACGAGCTTGATCATGCGGTCGCCATATTCTTCATCCCATTCCTTTTCGAGCTGAGGATTGTTCTTGCGGAGTTCTGCGAGCTGGTCGGCTGGCATGGTGGCAAGCCACTGTCCTGCCTGCTTCACGGTCTTCTGCTGTCCTGCCTGCTCAAATACGTAGCACATGTCGCGCTCGTCTGCGAAATAGCAGATACCTTTGGCGCGAACCACGTCGCGAGGCCACTTTCTTGCTACGAACTCATCGAAGAGTGACAGGTCGAATGGCTTACGGCGATAATATACGAATGTTCCGATGCCGTATTCCTCCACCTCGCCGCCTTCATGATCGTGGTCGTGGTCGTGATGGTGGTGGTGGTGATGTCCATGCTCATCATGATGGTCATGGTCATGCTCGTGATCCTCATGCTCATGGTCATGATGATGCTCGTGCTCGTCTTCATCGTGATGATGGTGCTCGTGCTCGTCTTCATCGTGATGATGATGCTCATCCTCTTCTTCTTCGTTTTCACCGTTTCTTTCGGACTCAATCTCCTGAATCCAGCCGGCAGAGGTAGCTACGGTCTGCCAATCAAACTTATGGGTATTGACGATGAGGTCGAGGTCTACATCTCCGTAGTTGCACTCAAAGATTTCTGCCTTAGGCTGGATGGCGCGGATAATCTGCTTCAGATGCTCCAACTCCTTAGGCTCTACTTCTGCCGCCTTGTTCAGCAGGATGATGTTGCAGAACTCCATCTGCTGGATAACGAGTGAAGCCAAATCTTCCTCGTCGATATCCTGCTTCATCAGGTCGGAACCGTTGGCAAATTCGTCCTTCATGCGGAGGGCATCTACCACGGTAACGATGCTGTCGAGGCGCAGGATGCCGTTCTTGATGTATTGAGGACCGAGAGATGGGATGGAGCAGATGGTCTGGGCGATAGGAGCTGGCTCGCAGATACCGCTTGCCTCAATTACGATATAGTCGAAGCGCTTCATGTCTACGATTTCCTTCAACTGCTCCACGAGGTCCATCTTCAAAGTGCAGCAGATGCAACCGTTCTGCAGGGAAACGAGCGAATCGTCTTTCTGACCTACCACGCCACCTTTCTCTATCAGTGCCGCATCAATGTTCACCTCGCCGATATCATTTACGATGACAGCGAACTTGATACCTTTCTTATTTGCCAAAATCTTGTTGAGCAGGGTTGTCTTGCCGCTGCCCAGATAGCCTGTCAAAAGCAGGACTGGAACTTCTTTTGTGTTCATACTTATATTATTTGTTGATATTTTCAATGCAGTTTATTTACTCCATGCATGTCATTGTCTCCATGCATGTCATTTTCTGATTAAAATGACGAAAGCGAGGTAGCAAATAATATGCCATCCTCGCTTCCGATATGTTTGTTTTAATATTATTTACGATACTGATCCAAACCCTTGTTCAGGAAATCGAGATAAGCACTTACGTCTTCCTTGAAGCCGAACGAACCGGTAAGAGGGTTTCCCTCGTTGTCTACAGCTACGTAGAAAGGCTGGGCATTGGCGCCAAACTTGCTTGCCTGCAAGTAGCTCCACTTGTCACCGATGGTGCGAAGGGTGCGCTTCTCGCCGTTGAACTCTACTTCCATTGGCTGTGGCAATGGGGTCTTGTCGTCTACATAGAGTGAGATGAGCACGTAGTCCTTTGTCAGTTTGTCAGCCACTGATGGGTCTGTCCATACGGAAGCCTCCATCTTGCGGCAGTTCACGCAACCGAAACCGGTGAAGTCGATGAGCACAGGCTTGCCTGCTGCCTTGGCTGCGGCCATACCCGTCTCGTAGTCCTTGTACTCAGATTCCACGGTCTTGTTGTTGAGGTTGAAATCCTGGGTGTTGATTGGTGGAGCGAAAGCGCTGACTGCCTTGCATGGTGCACCCCAGAGACCTGGAATCATATATACTGAGAATGCCAGAGAGCAGAGACCCAGCATGATGCAAGCCACTGGCATTGGCTTGTTGATGTCGCCACCGATGGCGTCTACCTGGAACTTGAGCTTACCGATGAGATAGAGACCCAAGAGACCGAAGATGACAATCCAGAGTGAGAGGAACACCTCGCGGTCCATGATGTGCCAGCCGTAAGCCAGGTCGGCAACGCTCAGGAACTTCAAAGAGAAGGCAAGCTCAATGAAACCAAGCACAATCTTGATGGTCTCCATCCATGAACCTGACTTTGGAGCCGACTTCAACCAGGATGGGAAGAGGGCGAAGAGGGTAAATGGAAGGGCGAGAGCCAGGGCGAAACCAAACATACCCACGGTAGGAGCGAGCCAGTCGCCGGATGTTACCGTCTGAACCAGCAGCAATCCGATGATAGGAGCGGTGCAGGAGAAGCTGACCAGTACGAGGGTGAATGCCATCAGGAAGATGGAAATCAGACCTGTGGTGCTGGAAGCCTTGCTGTCTACGGCATTTCCCCAACTGTCTGGCAACTTGATTTCGAACCATCCGAAGAAGGAGAATGCAAATATAGCCAGGAGCAGGAAGAGAATGATGTTGAATACAGCACTTGTACTCAAGGCATTCAGGGTGCTTGGACCGGCAATGGCTGTAACGGCAAGACCGAGGACCAGATAAATAATCACGATGCTCAATCCGTAGGTGATGGCATCACGGATACCCTTCTTCTTGTCGTTCTTGGCACGCTTCAGGAAGAAGCTTACGGTCATCGGGATGATAGGCCAGATGCAAGGCATCACGAGGGCGAGCAAACCGCCCACGAATCCGATGATGAAGATATATAGGATGCCATGGCTTGCAATGTCGTTGTTGCCGCCGAATGCCTGCAACTCCTTCACCACAGGTTTCCACCATGCCTTGGCGTCATCGCTGTTGGCTTCTACCGAGAAGGCAGGGTCGATGCTGGCTGTACTGTCCACTTTCTCTGCATTGGCAAGATTTGCCAGGGAGTCGGCCTGTGCCTTAGCCAGCGCTGCTGCGTCAACCTTGTTGGCGTCTGCAGCATTGTCCTTTGCAGCCTCCTTGCCATCTACGGCAGGAGAAGTGCCGCTCTTCTTGATGCTAGCCTCGCTTGGTGGCAGACAGTTCTGCTCGCTGCAGGCACCATATTCCAAGTAAGCATCAATGACATACGTTGGCTTGGTGAACTTAATCTTCTGCACGAAGGTAGCGCTGCCTTCAAAATAGCGCAACTTCATCTCGAAGAGCGGGTCGAAGGTGGAAATCTCTTTTCCTTTTGCCTTTAACTTGCCAACCAGTTCGGCACCATCCATCTTGTTGACGTGGAAACTGGCGGAGATAGGACCATCTGCGCCAAGGCCAGTAGAATAGACATGCCATCCAGGTTGAATCTTACAACTAAATACGATTTCTGCCTCCGCAGACCCATAGGTCTTCAAGGTGCTGGTCACCTTCACGGGGTTCAGCATCTGAGCGTTGGCCATGACTACTGCTAGGAGTAGTTGGAAAACTAATAATACTTTTCTCATGTTTTTATAATGTAATTTTGATGCAAAGTTACGAAATTTTAAAGTAATAATGTTCATGTTGGTGTATTTGGGTACTACCTTTTATCTTTTTTAAGAAATTATATGGCGTTTTACGATAATTTCTTTGGAATTTCACCGTAAAACTCGTAACTTTGCAGCCGAAATGAACAAGAGAATCTTATACATATTCAGTCTATGGATGGCAACCATGAGCGTGCTGCTATCTACGGTGGTGAGTCATCATCACCACATGGATCGTATCTGTATGGTTCAGGAACAGTGTCAGGAAGATGGCAACATCAACGATGAGCATACTGAGCATCATGACCAGGAGTCGAATACCGACCGTGGCAACTGCCGTGTGCATCAGATGCACCATTTTGTCACCAATGCCAAGGTGGTGAAGGGCATCCGCAAGTTGCTGGTAGATGAGAGCCATCAGTTTGTAGTCCTGTCTTGTTCTTCTCTTTTAATCCTCCCTCGTCTCTCACTCATTTCTGTGAGATGGCAGCATGTGGCTGCTTCTCCTCTTGCAGAGGAACTGGCGGCTGGCTATAGCAGGCGGGGACCTCCTTCTATTTTATGATTTTATTCAAGTTTGCCACTTGGTTGCAAAAATCGGTTTGAAGATTCGAATGCAACTGAGTTGCAAGGATTTTTGTGTACTTTTGCCAGCGGATTCATGATAAGATCCGTTGTGTGAAATTGTAGTGTAGAATTATAAAATAGAAGGAAAAAACAAACATGAAAAGAATTATTTTAATAGTCGCCGTTACGGCGATTGCCTGGGCTGGATTCGCTTTCTTTGCGAAACAGACCGGTTCTGAGGCTCATGCGCATGAGGAACATGAGCACGAAGAAGTTGATTTTGATCATATTCCGTTGACAGCCAAGCAGGTCAGCACCGTGGATTTGAAGATGGGCGAGGCTGTGGAGCGTGAGATGGATGCCACCATTGATGCGAAGGGTTCGCTCGTACTGCGTGCACAGGCAATGGGCGATGTGGCTTCGCTGATGGGAGGCATCGTGAAAAGCATTTCAGTTAAGGAAGGACAGTTTGTACACAAGGGTCAGGTGGTTGCCACTGTTGAGAATACCGATGTGGTGAGTCTGCAGCGTGAGTACTATTCGGCTGCCAAGGAGTGTGAACTTGCCCGAATTGATATGGAGCGCCAGAAGCTGCTTGCTCATAATGGCGCCGGCATCAAGCGCAGCCTGCAGCAGGCTCAGAAGGATTACCATGTGGCTCATGCCAACATGTTGGGCATTGGTCGCCAGTTGGCACAGATGGGCATTTCTACTGCCGCTGTAGCCAAAGGCAAGTTTACCACAGCGTTCCCTTTGCGTGCACCTATCTCCGGCATCGTGAGCGAGATGACTGCCAGTCTGGGCAGTTATGCTGATATGCAGACTCCTCTGATGAAGATTAGAAACACCCAGGCGGTGGAATGTGACCTCAATGTCTTCGAGAAGGATTTGGCGAAGATCAAGGTGGGTAATCGGGTGACCCTGAACCTGACCAATCAGCCTGGCGTAAAACTTTCAGGCACCGTTTATGGTATGAACCAATACTTTAACGATAACTCGAAAGCCGTTGCTGTTCACGTAAAATTGGATGCTGCAAGCGTGAAGAGTTATCTGCATTCTTCTTCAGGCAACACCCATGGCGGAAAGCTTTTTGCTGGCATGTATGTAAGCGGAAAGATAGCTACAGGCAGCCAGCAGTGTCTCGCTCTGCCATCCCAGGCGATTGTGAACGCAGATGGAAAACAGTATGTCTTTGCTCTCAATGGAGCTCCCAGCAAGGGTAACTACAGCTTCTCCCGCCATGAGGTAACCACAGGTGCTTCGGATGGTAAATATACAGAGGTGAAGCTATGCGACCATCTACTCAAAGGCAAGGATGGGGCTGCCGGCAAGAAAATAGTAACCGAGAACGCTTATTATCTGGCTTCGCTTACAGGCGAACATGGTGAACATGCGCATTAAGAAAGGGTAGCTTATGTTTCAGAAACTTATTACTTATTCCATTCGCCATAAACTGGTGATTGGAGTACTTTCTATAGCCCTGGCGATATGGGGTGTCTGGTCGCTGGTGCATCTTCCATTCGATTCCACTCCAGATATTACCGATAATCAGGTGCAGGTCATCACGCAGGCTCCTTCGCTGGGAGCCCAGGAGGTGGAGCAATACGTAACCACTCCTGTAGAGATGGCACTTGCCAATATCCCCCGCATCCAGGAACGCCGAAGCATTTCAAGAAGCGGACTCTCGGTTATTACGCTTGTCTTCGACGATGCCGCCGATATCTATTGGGCACGTTCGCAGGTGAGTCAGGTGGTGGAACAGTTGGAGAAAGAACTGCCTAAGAACACCGAGACAGAGATGGGACCTATCGCCACCGGATTGGGCGAAATCTACCACTATACCATTCGTGCCAAGGAGGGATACGAGCATAAATACTCGCTTACCCAGCTCAGAACCATGCAGGACTGGATTGTGCGCAAACAGCTTTCCGGAACCCCGGGTGTTGCTGAGGTAAGCGGTTGGGGCGGCTATGTCAAGCAATATGAGGTGGCTATCAATACCGACCAGCTCAACGCCAGCGGCGTTTCCGTAAGCGAGGTGTTTGATGCCTTGCAGCGCAACAATGCCAATACGGGCGGCAGCTACATCGAGCAGAATTCCAATCAGTATTATATCCGAGGCATCGGTGTGGTGAAGAATCTGGAGGATGTTGCCAACATCACGGTGAAGACGGTTGATGGAACATCTGTTAAGGTGGGCGATGTGGCAAAGGTTCAGTTGGGCCATGCCACCCGTTTCGGTGCCGTTACCCGCAATGGTGAAGGCGAGGTGGTGGCAGGTATCGCCATCATGCTCAAGGGCGAGAACTTCCAGGAGGTAATCAAAAACGTGAAGGAGCGAATCAGCCAGATTCAGAAATCATTGCCCGAAGGTGTGGTCATCGAACCGTTTATCGACCGTACCAACCTGGTGGATAGAGTAGAGGGCACCATCGCCCGCAACCTCATCGAAGGTGGACTCATCGTTATCTTCGTGCTTGTCATCTTTCTGGGCAACTGGCGTGCAGGACTGGTGGTGGCGAGTGTCATCCCGCTCAGTATGCTCTTTGCCTTCGGTATGATGAAGACCTTCGGCATCGACGGCAACCTGATGTCATTGGGTGCCATCGACTTCGGTATGATTGTCGATTCCGCCGTCATCATCGTCGAGGCGGTGGTTACACATATTAATACAGGTCATTTCTCGCAGCCCGAGGTGCGTGCTGCCTATCTTGCCCAATGCCAGAAGGAAGGAAATGCGGTTCCTTTCGCCCTGACCCAGAAGCAGATGGACGAGGAGGTTCACTTCTCGGCTTCCCGCATCCGCCAGAGCGCAGCCTTCGGCGAAATCATCATCATGATTGTATACATTCCGCTGATGACCCTGGTGGGCATCGAGGGAAAGATGTTCCGTCCGATGGCGCTCACCGTGTTCTTCGCCATCCTCGGTGCCTTCATCCTGTCGCTCACCTATGTGCCGATGGCAAGTTCGCTCCTCTTGAGCCGCAAGGTGCACAACAGAAAGACTTTCTCTGATAAGATGATAGAGAAGTTGCAGGGCTGGTATCGTCCTATCCTCGATTGGGTGCTTGCCCGCAACAGGGATGTCATCACGGGAGCCGTGGCTTTGTTCTGCGTCAGCGTGGTGGGCTTCAAGTATCTGGGAGGCGAGTTTATCCCGAGTCTGGAAGAAGGCGATTTCGCTGTGGAAATGAGTATGTCGCAGGGTACGTCGCTCTCGCAGATGGTGGAGAGCTGTAGCAAGGCAGAAAAACTGCTCAAGAAGGAATATCCTGAAATCAAGCAGGTGGTGAGCCGCATCGGAAGTGCCGAGATTCCTACCGACCCGATGCCTGTGGAACGTGCCGACATCATGATAGCCATGAAACCGAAGGCAGAATGGACCTCTGCCAAGACGACTCCCGAACTGATGGAGAAGATGGAGGAAACCCTCAGCGCCATTCCTGGTCTGGAGGCAGAGATTTCCCAGCCTATCCAGATGCGCAACAACGAGTTGCTTACGGGTATCAAGCAGGATGTGGCTATCAAGATTTTCGGTGACGACCTCGATGTGCTTACCCAGCAGGCAGGAAAGGTGAAGAAGATGATAGAAGGCGTGCCGGGCGTGAGTGGCATCTTTGTAGAAGAAGTTGCCGGCTTGCCTCAAATCCAGGTAAGATACAACCACGAGAAGATGGCGGCTTACGGTATCAGCGTGGATGATATCAGCAGTGTTCTGGAGACTACCTTTGCCGGTGCTGTGGCTGGTTCCGTCTACGAGGGCGACAAGAAATTTGACATCGTGCTCCGCATGGATCCATCGCAGCGCAATGTAGAGCAGCTTGAACAGTTGAGTATTCCGCTGAAGGATGGCACGAATATTCCGCTTTCGCAAGTAGCGGATATCGATTATTCGCCTGCTCCGGCACAGGTGTCGCATGAGAATGGTGCCCGGCGCATCTACGTGGGCTTCAATGTGAAGGGGCGTGATGTTCAAAGCACGGTGGAGGATATCCAGGAGATTCTCGACGAAAAGCTGAAACTCCCTGAAGGCTACTATTATAATTATGGTGGTGAGTTTGAGAATCTGCAGAGTGCCAGCCGCCGACTGATGGTGGTGATTCCGATAGCGCTGGTCATCATCCTGCTGCTGCTCTATGCCACGGTGAAGAATGTAAAAGAGTCGCTCTTCGTGTTCTCGGCTATTCCTCTGGCTGCGATAGGGGGTGTCTGGGCTTTGTGGCTCCGCGGTATGCCTTTCAGTATTTCGGCAGGTGTGGGCTTCATCGCCCTCTTCGGTGTGGCGGTGCTCAACGGCATCGTGCTCATCGGTCAGATGAACCAGATGCAGAAGGAACAGCTCCGGTTGCCGCAAGCTGCGGGAACCAGTGCGGGTGAGATGATTCATCGTCGCATCATCGATAGCTGCATGCTCCGTCTGCGTCCTGTCCTGATGACGGCTTTGGTGGCTTCCATGGGATTCCTCCCGATGGCGCTCTCGCAGGGCGATGGTGCCGAGGTGCAGCGACCACTTGCCACGGTGGTGATTGGCGGACTCATCACGAGTACCCTGCTCACCCTGCTGGTGCTCCCTGCCATCTACAAGACATTTACCAAGCGTTAGAATTTTCAGATACTGAACTTGTTTGAATATCAAGCATTAGAATTGAATAATATGAAGAAGTTTTTTAAGAAGAATCAAATATGGCTTGCATCCTGGATGCTGCTGATGCCTTTGGCGGCGGATGCACATCTTTCTGTAAAGATGGAAGATGCACATCTTTCTGCCTCGGATGCATCACGCTTTGATGCAAGTATTCCGGGTCAGAAGATGACCTTGCAGCAGTGTTTCCAACTGGCTGATAGGCAGAACCTCGCCTTGCAATCCGGCAGAAAAGCCGTAGAAAAGGCTCAGGTAATGCAGGGAACAGCATGGGATCTGGACAAGACGGAAATCGCCTTCTCGCAGAACCCGGCTTCCAGCGGTGATACCGATAATGGACTCACCTTCTCGCAGAGCATAGAGTTTCCTACGGTCTATACAGCCCGTCGCAATCAGTTGAAGGCAGAGACCCAGGCAGAGAAAAGCCGGTTGAACGTCACCTCCCAGCAGCTCAGACTCGAAATCGCCAGTGCCTACTATGCGATGCTCTACCAGACCCATCGCCTTCAGATTCTGCTGCAGCAGGATTCCGTCATCCAGCGCTATTGCGATGTAGCCGGGAAGAGATACAAGGCGGGCGAGGCGAGACAGCTGGAGTTCCTCTCTGCCGATCGCATGAGAAACGACAACCGCCTGGAGATGACGAAGGTGAAGAACGAGGCAGAGAATCTGCAGACAGCCCTGATGGCGCTGCTCAACACCACTACGCCTGTGGTGCCTGCCGCCGACAACCTTGTCATCTCGCAGAGTTCGCCCATGAATGCAGCCTTCAACTATCAGCAGACTGCCGATGCGCAATATCAGAAAGACCTCATCTCGGCGCTCGACCAAGAGGTGAAGTGTGCCAAGACGGGCTATGCGCCATCGCTCTCTCTGGCTTTGCGCTCGCAGCTTCTCATCGATAGCTGGGATCCCTATCACATCAATCGCCAGCGCTTCACCGAAGGCAATTTCTTCGGTTTCGAAGTAACCGTGGGGGTTCCGCTCTTCTATGGCGCAACCAAGGCGAAGGTGAAGGCTGCGCAGAAAGACCGCGAGGTGGCTCTGTTGGCGATGCAGCAGGAGCAGCGCGAAAAGGAGCGGGATTACAAACAGGGATATAACCGCCTGCAGAATGTCATCAAGCGAATGGAATATTACAGCGGCGAGAATATGGCGAAGGCGAAGGACATAGAACGTCTCAGCATCCTGGAGTATGAGAATGGTGAAATCAGTTATGTGGAATACGCCAGCGCCTTGCAGGAGGCGATAGATATGCGGTTGAAGCAGGCTGAGGTGGTCAACGAATATAATGAGGCTGTTCTTGCCTTAATGGCACTCAATAATAGCCTGTAAAAATAGTCAATTAAGGAATAAATAGCATGCATCGGTGCTTTTTTTGGTGTTTTTTCCAAAAAATGTACCGATGCTTTCGTTTTTTTTTGTATCTTTGCAAAAAATATAGCTATAATTATGGGATTATTCGGATTATTCAGCAACAAAAAGAAAGAAACTCTCGATAAAGGACTTGAAAAAACCAAGGAGAGTGTGTTTAGCAAATTAGCTCGTGCGGTGGCTGGTAAGTCAACCGTAGATGACGATGTGCTCGACGACCTCGAAGAGGTGCTCATCACATCGGATGTGGGCGTAGAGACTACGGTGAAGATCATTCATCGCATCGAGGAGCGCGTGGCTCGCGACAAGTATGTTTCTACCTCAGAGCTCGACAGAATCTTAAGAGAGGAAATCGCCAGTCTCCTGGAAGAGAACCATAGCGATGACAATGAGAATTGGGACTTGCCTTCCGACCACAAGCCATACGTTATCCTGGTGGTGGGTGTTAATGGAGTAGGCAAGACTACTACCATCGGTAAGCTTGCCTACCAGTTTAAGAAGGCTGGCAAGAAGGTTTATCTGGGTGCTGCCGATACCTTCCGTGCCGCAGCCGTGGAGCAGATTTCCATCTGGGGCGACCGCGTGGGTGTACCGGTGGTGAAGCAGCAGATGGGTTCCGACCCTGCAAGCGTGGCTTTCGACACCCTGCAGAGTGCCAAGGCAAATGGTGCCGACGTGGTGCTCATCGATACTGCAGGAAGATTGCATAACAAGGTGAACCTGATGAACGAGCTGAAGAAGATTAAGGAGGTGATGAAGAAGGTGATGCCTGAGGCGCCAGACGAGGTGATGCTCGTATTGGATGGCAGTACGGGTCAGAACGCCTTCGAGCAGGCCAAGCAGTTTGCTGCCGTTACCAATATCACTTCTCTTGCCATCACCAAGCTCGACGGCACAGCCAAGGGCGGCGTGGTCATCGGAATCTCCGACCAGCTCAAGGTGCCGGTGAAATACATCGGATTGGGTGAGGGAATGGAAGACATGCAGCTCTTCAACAAGAAGGAATTCGTGGATTCCCTGTTCAAGAAATCAAAGTAGATTTCGAATGCAATTTATGTGAAAAGAAACGGGAATCAGATTAGTATATATAATAAGGTATAGGTGAATGAAAAAGAACCAGATAGATATCATAACTTTGGGCTGTTCCAAAAACCTGGTCGACAGCGAGCTGTTGATGAAGCAGTTTGAGGCGAACGGCTACCATTGTGTACACGATTCAAAGCGCCCTCAGGGCGAGATAGCCGTCATCAACACATGCGGCTTCATCGAGGATGCCAAGCAGGAAAGCATTGACACCATCCTCGAATTTATCCAGGCTAAGGAAGAGGGACGCCTGAACAAACTCTATGTGATGGGCTGCCTCTCGCAGCGTTATCAGAAGGAATTGGAGGCTGAGATGCCTGAGGTGGATAAGTTCTACGGCAAGTTCAACTACAAGGAACTGCTCAAGGAGCTGGGTAAGGCTGAAGTGCCTGCCTGCAACGAGCGCCGCCATCTTACCACCCCTCACCACTATGCATACATCAAGATTTCAGAGGGCTGCGACCGCCGCTGCGCCTATTGCGCCATTCCGCTCATCACGGGCAAGCACGTCTCCCGTCCTAAGGAAGATATCCTCAACGAGGTGCGCGAACTGGTAGCCGACGGCGTGAAGGAGTTCCAGATCATCGCTCAGGAACTTACCTACTACGGCATGGATATCGATGGCAAGCATCATATCACCGAACTCATCAGCGAGATGGCAGACATCCCTGGCGTTAAGTGGATTCGTCTGCATTATGCTTATCCAAACCAGTTCCCGCTCGATCTGCTCGATGTGATGCGCGAGAAGCCAAACGTATGCAAGTATCTCGACATCGCCCTGCAGCACATCAGCGACCACATGCTCACTCGCATGCATCGCCACGTAACCAAGCAGGAGACGCTCGACCTGCTCACCATCATCCGCAACCGCGTACCGGGCATCCATATCCGCACCACGCTGATGGTAGGTTTCCCAGGCGAGACCGAGGAGGATTTCCACGAGTTGCTCGACTTCGTGCGTGAACAGCGTTTCGAGCGCATGGGTGCCTTCGCCTATTCTGAGGAGGAGGGAACCTACAGTGCCAAGAACTATGAGGATGATGTTCCTGCCGATGTTAAGCAGCGCCGTCTTGACGAACTGATGATTCTGCAGCAGGACATCAGTGCAGAGATTGAGGCAGGCAAGGTGGGACTCACGATGCCGGTGGTTATCGACCGCAAGGAAGGAGATTACTATATCGGCAGAACTGAGTTCTGTTCGCCAGAGGTTGACCCAGAGGTGCTTATCAAGGTAACAGACCAACGCTTGCGTGTGGGCAGTTTCTACAAGGTAAAGATGACTAGCAGCGAGGAGTTCGACCTGTATGGCGAAGTAGTGAGATAGAATTATATTTAAAGAATCAGAAGATGAACAATAAGGACTATATAGCAGAACTGGCTCAGCAGACGGGTTATTCGCAAGACGACACCCAGAAGATGGTGCGCAAGGTGATTGACGCCATGATTGCTGAATTTGAGGAAGGGGAAATGGTCTCCATCCCCAACTTTGGTACGTTCGAGGTGAAGAAGCGCCTAGAGCGCGTGGTGGTGAATCCTACCACCAGGAAGCGACAGCTGGTTCCGCCTAAACTGGTGCTCGGCTTTCGTCCTGTTGCTGCCGTCAAGGAGAAGCTAAAGAATGGAGGAGAAGCTTATGAGTAAGAACAGTTTGACTGTATTGGCACAGAAGCTGGCTGAGAAAACGGGTATCAGTCAGCAGGATGCCGAGTTGTTCATCAGAAAGATGTTTGATGTAGTCAATGAAGGGCTCCAGGCTGACAAGCAGGTAAAGATGAAATGGCTTGGAACCTTCAAGGTTACTTCGGTGAAGGATCGGGAGAGCGTGGATGTCAACACGGGCGAGCGTATCGTCATTGAGGGAAGAGATAAGATCTCCTTTACCCCGGATACGATTCTCAAGGAAATCATCAACAAGCCGTTTGCACAGTTTGAGACGGTGGTGGTGAACGACGGGGTAGAGTTTGATGAAATAGACAGGAAGTTTGAGGCAGAAGAACAGCTGGCTGAGAATCAGCAGATGGATGAGGCTGAGGAGATTCCTGAACCATTGGATGGTTCTGAAACATCAGAGGAAACTTCAGAAGCAACTGGTATTTCTGAAATCTCTGATACTTCTAAAACTTCAGATACTTCTGAAATATCAGACACTTCTGAAACGTCAGATGTGATTGATTTCCTGGATGAATCAGAAGCTCCATCCGTGAGCGATAAGGTCGTTGTAATAGGCGAATCTGAACCTCAATATGATGCTTCTCCTGAAATCATAACAGAAACTATCGTAGAAAAGTCGGTTAAGGAAATGAAGGATGAGGATGAGCCAACACCTGAGCCTGAGTCTACACTTGAGCCTGAGTCTACACCTGAACCTGAGCCAACACCTGAGCCTGAGCAAATATCAGCTCCAGATTCAGAACCTGTAGTTGAATCAGCTTGTGTATCCGATTCAAAAACATCCGAAGACTCAGAGCCTTACGATACTTTTGAATCTACCAAAAAGGGTGTAGTGATTCCTCGTTATCTGGTAATAGTTGCCTGCTTCATCATCGTAGCCTTGATTAGCGGCATCGGTTGGTTTGCCTTTAATTATGGTAAGATGGCAGCGCAACGCGACCATCTCGCATTGCAACTGGACAACTTCCATCAGGGCAACAAGGCTGCTAAACCAACTCCGGCTCCTCTTTCGCAGGAAGAAATCATGAGAAAGAAGGCGATAGAAGATAGCATCAGAATGGCGCAGGCTAGCGAAGCCGTGAAAATGGCTGAGGCTGATGGCAAGCAGGCTGATAAGAAGGATTCTCTTCTTGCCGCTAAGCAGCAAAAAGATGCTGAGGCTAAAAAGCAGGCTGAATTGAATAAGCGGGCTGATGCCAAGAAGTTGGCAGAGGCAAAGAAAGCTGCCGAGGCAAAGAAAGCTGCTGAGGCTAAGAAGCTGCAAGCCGAAAAAGCTGCCGCCCATGCATCTGCCAAATACGATCAGGATGCTCGTGTCCGCACGGGTGCCTATCGCATTGTGGGTGTAGCTGAGGTAGTTACAGCCCGAGAAGGTCAGACCATAGAAGCCATCAGTAAGCGTTATTTCGGTCCGGGCATGGAGTGTTACGTTGAGGCTCTCAATGGTTCCGGCAAACTGAAAGCCGGCCAGAAAGTCAAGATTCCGAAACTGGAATTGAAAAAGAAGTCAAGAACGCCATAAGAGCGAGTTTATGAGGGTGTGTCATAAGCCTAGATAATGGCAGCCGAGGTCTGGCTGAAAGCCCAAAAGCTCCAGAAGCTGCACGCCCTGAAAGCCCAAAAGCTCCAAAAGCAGCACGCCCTGAAAGGGCAGAAGCTCCTAGCCCAGGGCATCGCCCTGGGCTAGGAGCTTCTGCCCTTTCAGGGCGTATGGGATGTGGCTTATGACACACCCTTTTTTTCGTTTATATTTTTTCCTCTTTAAAGTGTTTACTTTATCGACTATACTTCTTAATATATCCTTCTGCACGAGCATCACCCAGCTCCTTTGCCTTTGCCAGGTTCTTCAATGCCTCGTCCTTCTGCTTCAATTCTATCTGAAGCAAACCGAGGAGAAGATAGCCGTCGGCGTATTCCGGAGCCAGGGCTATGCACTGCTTGGCAGCACTGACACCCTCCTCAAATCTCTTGACACGCAAATCCAGACTTGCCCACTCGGCAAAATACGTAGGCTCCTTTGGCGAAAGATAGCAGGCACGGGCTATGTCGATGAGCGCCGGCTGCCACATACGCAATCGAGTCTCACACTTGTAGCGAGTGTAGAAAAACTCCGGATTCATGGGGCGGGCTATGGAATCATACTGGTTGTAATCAGCCAAAGCACTGCGATATTCGCCCTGCTCGTCCAGGAACTGACCACGAGCCAGATAGTAATTTCCTGCCAATACTCCCGCATTCTTTGATGCTACGATGGCACTGTCCAGAAGCACCCTGATTTCTGATGCAGGCACCTTCAGACGAGTCTTCGACTGAGCAGCCTCCAGATAGAGTTCGCCGCTGCGGATGTCCGTCTTGGTTAAATCCATGAACATATCGTATGCCTTCTGGAAGTCACCCTTGGTAAACCAGATGCGGGCTTCCTGATGCTTATACACTGGGTTCGCCTTGATGGCATAAGCCTTCTGCGCCTCCTCAATCGCCTTGTCGTAAGTCCACGCCTTGAACGCAGAATCACCCTTATAAACCAGTTTCTGATAAATCAGATCTGAATAGTTGGAGTGAGCCTCATCCTTGGCGTTCGCCTTTTTAATGCCTTCTTCCATCAGTTTAGCTGCCTCATCAAACTCGTTCTGCTCTACCAAAATCGTACTCTTCTCCTTGTATCCGAAGGCGGAGGTTGGGAAACTGGCAAGGAACTCGTCTGCATACTTGGTGTAGGCTTCACGGCTCAGCTGCGCCTTGTTGAGCGTCATCATGGTGATGGCGTCCTGCTCCACATCAGGCAGGGCGGTGCGGATGCCCGTCTGGCGAAGCGCTGCATCGAGGGTGGAAAGTCCCGTTACCTTCAGCTCCTTGGCATAGTTGGCGTCGATGGCTGTAACCTGACCGTTGCTATGCATGATTCCGATTACCTGACCGTCTTTGTTGACGAAAGGACAACCCACGGCATTATCGGGCACGGTGATGGAGAAGATGTAGTAATTGTAGGTGGTCTTGAACTTCTCTACGCTTGAAATCTCCTCCTGTTGGAATGGTGACTTCTTGATGGAATAGGGAACGAGCCACACCTTGCTGCCCGCCTCCGATTCCTTGGCTGCGATGCGTGCCGCAGGGGTGTTGCCCACCACTCTGAACTTTGCCACATCGTAAAGCTCGTCGGCTCCGAGGAGGGCGTCTACCTCCATCGACTTGCCCGAAGCATCTACGATGCTCGCCTTGACGGCTCCGATGAATGGCTTGAAGGTACTGATGGCAGTTCCCTTGTTGTCAATAAATACACCCTGCGTGGATGAAATGATGTTTCCATCCTTGTTGAAGGTGGTGAGAGTAAATACGCTCTTGGCTGATTTCTGCACAGCTCCCGGTTGAGCGAAGAGGGACGATGCACCCAGCATCAGTCCCAACATAATCATATATATTTTCTTCATATTTCAAAAACAGTCGTTTTTATGGGCGGTTGGACCTCAGCAGTTCCCTGGCATTGGCGAGTGCCGCCTGCGTAATGTTGCTGCCGCTGAGCATCTGGGCGATTTCCTCCACGCGCTGCTCGCTGTTGAGTTCCTTCATCTGCGAGATGGTGCCCTGTTCGGTTTCCTCCTTCAGCACCTTGTAGTGATGGCTTCCCTTGGCTGCTATCTGCGGCAGGTGGGTGATGGAGATGACCTGTCGTTCCAGGTGACCCATCTCTGCCATGATGTCTGCCATCTTTTCGGCTATCTTGCCGCTCACGCCCGTATCGATTTCGTCGAAGATGATGGTTGGCAACTTCACGGCGCCGCTGATCATTGCCTTGAGCGAGAGCATGACGCGGGCGATTTCTCCACCCGATGCTACCTGGGTTACAGGCTGCAGCGGCGTGCTCTTGTTGGCACTGAAGAGGAAGCTTACCTTGTCGGTGCCGTTGCTGCTCAATCCCTTGTCGGCGAAGGCAATCTCGAATCTTACGTTCGGAATGCCCAGCGGAACCAGGCGCTGCTTCATCTCTGCCTCTATCGTCTTTGCCGATTTCTGGCGCACGGCGGTGAGCAGGGCGGCTTGCTTCCGGGCTTTTTCGAGCAGGATGGCTACCTGCTTCTCCAGGGCTTCCACCTGCTCGTCGCCACCATCGATGCTGGAGAGTTGGCCGGCAATATGGTCGCGGGTGACAATGAGGTCTGCCACCGAATCTACACGGAATTTCTGCTGCAGGGTGTAGAGCTGGTCGAGGCGGGTGTTGATGGTTTCCAGACGGTTGGGGTCGAAGTCAACACTATCCACGCTGTGGCTGATTTCCTGGGCGATGTCTTTCAGTTCGATATAACTGCTCTGCATGCGGTCGGAGATTTCAGCCATGCTCGGATACACCTCACGAATATTTTCCAGTTGGTCTGTAGCGGTCTTCAGTTTGTCGAGTATGCTGTTGTCGTCGCCGCTCAGGGCGTTGTCTGCCTCGTAGAGGGCGGTCTTGATGTCCTCGCTGTGGCTGAGGGTTTCGGCTTCCTGTTCCAGCTGCTCAAGTTCTCCTTCCTTCAGCTGTGCATCTTCCAGTTCCTTCAGCTGGAATCGCATGAACTCCTCGTTCTCGCGGTTTTTGAGAATCTCTTCCTTCAGATTTTCCAGTTGAACCTTTGCTTGATGGTAGGCCTTGTAATCCTTCTGATAGGCAGCGAGTTGCTTGTTGTCCTGGGCGATGATATCCACCACGTTCAGCTGGAAGTCTTCCTTCTGCAGCAGCAGGTTCTGGTGCTGCGAATGGATGTCTACGAGCTGTTCGCCCAACTCTCTCATCCGGGTGAGGGGCACAGGAGTATCGTTGATGAAGGCACGGCTTTTGCCTGCCGCCGTCAACTCTCTTCTGATGATGGTGTCGTTGCCATCGTAGTCGATGTCGTTGTCATCGAAGAACGCCTGCATTCCGTATCTCGAAAGGTCGAAATGGGCTTCTATCACGCAGCGGTCTCTGCCTGCCTTGATGGCCTTGGTATCGGCTCTGTTACCCAGGAGCAGACCGATGGCGCCGAGGATGATACTCTTTCCGGCTCCCGTTTCTCCGGTGATGACGGAGAAGCCCGGATAGAGTGCTATGTTCAGCTCGTCGATGAGTGTGAAGTTCTTGATATATAATTGCTTGAGCATAATTGGTTATATTATTCCTTTATCTGGTCCCAATATTTGTTTTGCGACGGATTGATGGAGGTGAGGATTTCGAACACGGCTTCCTTCTCCTTCTGGGTGCCCTTGCCCTTGTAGATGTTGGCAAGTTCATCCTTCTTGTAATCCGTCCAGATTTGTGGCAACATGCTGAGCGGGCGGTTCTCTTTGGCTTTCTTCAGTCCTGTTTCCAGGGCTGTGGTTATCTCGGTTCTGCCTCGCTCTACATTGTTCGCCATCTCGTCGAGTCCCTTGCGGTAGTAGTCGTACTGCAACTGGCGGAAGGGTTCCATCGAGCCGTCAAGATAGTCGTTGATGATGGCGAAGCGGTTGCGGTCGTTGTCGAAAGCCTTCCAGCCCGGGTAGTCGAGGTTCTGTGCATTGTTGGTGAGATTCATGCAACGCTGCAGTACGTCCTCGCCACCCTTGGGTGAAAAACTGTCGAGGTCTAAACCGATGAGAAGATACGCATAGTAGGCGAAGAGGGCAGTAAGCTGGTTGTCTATCTGCTCCTCGTTGAACTCCAGCTGGTCGAATTCGGCAAACTTGAACGTGAAGTTTTCATCCACATTATTATATAAGGTGGAGGTGTAGGCCGAATTATACACCGGGCGGTTGGCCTGGATGGTAGCCTTGCAGGTAAAGATGCCCTGGTCTTTATCATACTTGGTTACCTGCAGGTTGAAGTTGCACACGATGCGCTCGTTCTTCTGAAACTGAAGATGAGTCCATTGGCGGTCGTTGACAAACTGCTCCAGGGTTTGTTGCAGATTGTCAAACACGCTTTTCTCCGTGCCCGAGATCTGGGCATGGTTGATGGTAATCTTTGCCTGCAGTTCCTGCGCCACGAGGGGTGCAGGATTACAGCAGACGAGCCAGCTCATCAATGATGTCGCGAGCCACTTCAGTCTTCGGTTTCTTTTCATATTCTTTCTTTCCTTTTTCCGAGATGATGGTAATCTGGTTGTCGTCGGTGCGGAAGGTAGTGCCCGGGTTGCGGGTAGAGTTGAGCACGATGAAGTCGGCGTTTTTCTTCACTCTCTTCTTCTGTGCATTGTTCTCTTCGTCGTTGGTTTCCAGGGCGAAAGCTACGATTCGCTGATGTTTTTGTTTCATCCCTCCCAGAGCTGCCGCAATGTCGTGGGTAGGCACCAGGGTGAGTTCCAGGTCATCCTTCTCGCGCTTGATTTTCTTGTCGGCCACGGTGCTCGGCTTGAAGTCGGCAACGGCGGCACAGAGGATGGCAGCATCGGTTTGCCCGAACGCCTGGGTTGAAGCCTGATACATTTCCTCGCAGCTCTCCACGTTGATGCGGTGGATGGCGGGACTGCAGCTGAGGGCTACCGGACCGGCAATGAGGGTGACGTCAGCACCACGGCGCAGACATTCTTCGGCGAGTGCGAATCCCATCTTTCCCGACGAATAGTTGCCGATGAAGCGAACGGGGTCTATCTTCTCGTAGGTAGGTCCTGCCGTGATCATCACTTTCTTGCCGGATAAATCGAGCGAAGCCTCAGCCTTCACTTCTGCATCAGTCTTCACTTCAGTATCAGTCTTCACTTCAGCTTCAGCATTGGCTTCTTTCTCAGAATCTTCCATCTTGAAATATCTGTCTAGATAATCCACGATGACATCGGGTTCCTCCATGCGTCCCTTGCCTTCGAGTCCGCTGGCGAGGAATCCCACTTCCGGCTCGATGATATGGTTGCCGTAGCTGATGAGTGTCTTCATGTTTGCCTGGGTAGACGGATGCTTGTACATGTCGAGATCCATGGCTGGAGCGATGAAGACGGGAGCCTTCATGGAGAGATAGGTGGTGATGAGCATGTTGTCGGCAATGCCGTGTGCCATCTTGCCCATGGTAGAGGCGGTGCAGGGCGCGATGAGCATGGCATCCGCCCAGAGACCGAGGTCAACGTGCGAATTCCAGGTGCCGTCGCGCTGCGAGAAGAACTCGCTCACCACGGGCTTGTGGGTGAGTGCCGAGAGGGTGATAGGGGTGATGAACTCCTTGCCCGCAGGGGTGATGACCACCTGCACCTCGGCACCTCGCTTAATCAGTCCGCGTATGATGAGGCATGATTTATAGGCTGCAATGGAGCCCGTAATGCCCAATACGATTTTCTTTCCTTTCAGCATAATTATTTTCCCATTCTCTTGTTATACTCGCGCAGACGGATGCGGGTGAGTACCTGCTTGGTATTGTTGGTGAACTCGCTGCCCAGAATCCAGGTGAAGTAGCCCGGGTCCTTGGTGAGAACCTCTGCAACATCCCAGCCTTTGTACTTGCCGAAGTTGAACACTTCGTGCTTCTGCGGTTCGCCCTTCTCATTGAGAATCACGTTGCCCTGGGCATCCTTCAGCTCCTGCCATACGATGCGGCCTGCAAAGTCAACATTGTCGTTGTGCTTTGAGAACTCGGCAAGCTCGTCCATGTTGTTGTTGAGCACGCGGTCTGCTTCCTCCTGAACACCAGGAGCATAGCGGTCGAGCTCGCCCATCAGCACGCGATAGGTGGCTTCGGTATCCTGGTCGGCACGGTGGGCCTCGAAATCCTCCTCCATCTTTCTGCCGCAGTAGAACTTGTAGGCTGCGGCAAGGTTGCGGCGCTCCATCTTCATGAAGATGGTCTGGGCGTCGATGAGACGGCACTTGGAGAAATCGAAGTCGATTCCGGCACGCAGGAATTCCTCGGCGAGCATCGGAACATCGAAGTGGTTGGAGTTGTAGCCGGCGAAATCACAGCCGGTGAACTCCTGGCTCAGGGTGGCAGCCAACTGCTTGAAGGTTGGCGCATCCTTCACGTCTTCGTTGGTGATTCCGGTGAGTGCAACCACCTCTTCAGGAATCTGCTTTTCCGGGTTTACAAACAGATTCTTGCGAATCTCTGTTCCATCCGGGTTCACCTTAATATATGAAATCTGAATGATTCTATCCTTTACCATGTCAAGTCCCGTGGTCTCCAGGTCGAAGACGATGAGGGGCTTCGTTAAATTTAATTTCATTTCTTTTATTTTTGGTTCTTGATTATTTTCCTGCCTTTTGCCTGGCAGAACGTAAAAGAGCCTATGGCTCCTTAGTCGTTAAGGAGCATAGGCATGATGAGCATCAGAACGTCTTCGTTCTCTGGCTGCTCTGACGGGATCACGATTCCGGCGCGACTTGGGTCGGCAAGCTGGAAGATGACCTGCTCGCTGGTAAGATTACCCAGGATTTCCATCAGGCTGCTTCCCTTGAAACCGATGTTGATGGTTGAACCTGAGTATTCGCAAGCCAGAACTTCCTTGGCAGAAGTGCTGAAGTCGATATCCTCGGAAGAAACCTCGAAGCGGCCGTTCTCGATGTGGAAACGGATGAGCTGGCTGCTCTCGCTGGCGAAAGGCAGCACGCGGCGCAATGCGCTCTGCAGGGCCTTGCGGTCTACGGTGATCTTTGCGGGGTTGTTGGTTGGAATCACAGAGTTGTAGTTAGGGTAGCGGCCGTCGATGAGTCTGCATCTCAGCACGCCGTCGCTGAACTGGATTTCTGCGCTGCGCTCATCAAACTTGATGGTAGCCTCATCTTCCTTGCTCAGGATGTTCTTGAGCAGGGTGGCTGGCTTCTTTGGCAAGTTGAAATTGGCAGGAGTCTCACTCTTGATGGTGAAGTTCTTGCTTCTTACCAGTTTGTGACCGTCGCTTGAAACAATGGCAAGTGCCTCTGGAGTCAGGTCGAAATAGATGCCGTTCATCACTGGGCGCAACTCGTCTGCCGCTGTAGCGAAGAGAGATCGTGAGATGTTGTCAATCAGAATCTCGGTAGGGAGGGTGATGACGGTGCATCCCTCGCCCATAGGCTGAGAGCGTGGGTAGTCCTCGGCATTGATACCGGTGAAGTTATAAAGACCATTCTGATATACAATCTTCATGGCGTAAGCGTCGGAGCTGTTATCGACCTCGAAGCTGAGAGGCTGCTCTGGGAGTTCCTTGAGGGCATCGATGACTACGCGTGTAGGCACGCAGAATTCACCTTCGCCTTCGCACTCGGTCAGGGCGATAGTACTCTTGATGATGTTGTCACTGTCGCTGGCGGTGATGTTCAGTTCACCGTTTTCAATCTGGAACAGGAAATTCTCGAGGATAGGCAACGAGTTTTTGCTGCCAATCACCTTCACAAGCATGTTGAGCTTGCTGCTCAATGCTGAACTTGATACTGTAAATCTCATGAGTCGTTATTTTTATTATTATTTATTTTCCTTATTTTAATTTGCGCACGCCCCAGTTTGGGTGCTCTTTCGCAATTATGAGTACAAAAATACAAAAAATATCGGGGATAGACAAAAATAATCGAAGAAATGTTTCGGTTTTAGAACTATTTTTAGTAATTTCGCAGTCAGAAAGAAAAACTTGATAAAAGAATCACTCTATTTTGTGCTTTTCCGAGGGGGCAAGATGAAGACGTGCCCATCGTTTTTGCAATGATAGAACAGACAACATTTAATAAATTAATTATATGGAATTACAAGGAAAGGTGATTGCCGTTTTGCCTGAAAGAAGCGGCGTTTCTGCAAGAGGTGAGTGGAAGGCTCAGTCGTTCGTTATCGAGACTCATGAGCAGTATCCTAAGAAGCTTTGCTTCGATGTGTTCGGAGCTGATCGTCTTGCACAGTTTAACATCCAGAGTGGCGAGGAGCTTCTGGTTTCATTCGATATCGATGCTCACGAGTATCAGGGCCGCTGGTTCAACAGCGTTCGTGCATGGAATGTTCAGCGCATCGACCCTAACGCCGTAGCTGGTGCCATGGGCGGTATGCAGCCAGGTGCTGCCGCATTCCCTCCTATGGGTGCTGCGCCAATGGGTGCCGCACCTGCAGCTGCGCCAGCAGCAGGTGCTACAGCTCCATTCCCTGCTTCTCAGCCAGCTGCTCCTGCACAGGGAGGTAGCGCTGACGATCTCCCATTCTAAATTCTGAAATGAATTGAAGGAAAGATTCGCCAAGAGTGAATCTTCAAGAAAGTGATTCGCAGAAATGAATCGCAGAGAAACAACAAGAGCATTCGAGAGGATTTTTTAAAGATTTCCTCACGAATGCTCTTTCTTGTTGGTAACCATTGGCTTACCTGCCAAAATGGGGAAGTATATTTACCCTTAAGGGAAAATATTCCTAGCCTTAAGGATAAATATTTTTAGCCTTAAGGGAAAATATATTTTGCCTTAAGACGGGTTTTATGCTGACGGAAGGCTTCTATTCCTTTCGTCTTCTTTTTTCAAAAAATGTCCTGGATGCAGCAAAGAAGAGTACCACGGCGGCGGCATTCTCTATGGCTACCATCCAGAAGGCTCCACTGTAGCCGAAATGCTCGGCAACAATTCCACCCAGCAGACAACCGATTCCGAAGCCCAAGTCCCAGCCCGTAAGAATGCTGCTATTCGCCGTGCCTCGCTGGTCGTGGCGCGCCACATTTATAAACATATTCAGGAAGGCAGGGTAGAGATGGCCGTTGCCCAATCCTATCAGTGCTGCCGAAAGATAGTAGGCTATCGGGTGCTTCACGGCAACGAAGATGGTGAATCCCACCAGCGAAATCAGCATTCCCTCGGCTGCATTCTGCGTCAGCTTGCCCTGGCTCAGTGCCTTCCTGCCCTGTAGGCGGCTCATGAAGAGTCCCATCGAGAGGATGGCGAAATAGGTGCCCGTGCCTCCCGTAATGCCCAGTTCTTCCTTGCTATAAATGGCGAGGTAGTTGCTCAGCACGCCCCAGCAGAATCCGAACATGCAGATGTTGATGGCGAGCAGCCAGGCTCGGGTGAGGAAGAACCTGTCCAGAGAAAGTTTCTCCTTGTTCTTGACAATCTCTTTCTCCGGGAGTTTGATGGTTCCGGCAATCACCACGGAGGCTATTGCCACCACGAAGGCTATCCAGAACAGCACCATGTAACTGCCCACGATGTTGTGAAGATAGATGCCGATGGATGGGGCTATCGCCATGGCAAAGTTGTTGCTCAAGCCATAGAGACCGATGCCTTCGTTGCGGCGGCTGGCTGGCAGTACGTCGATGGCACAGGTGCTGTTGGCCACGGTGACGGCTCCGAAGGGACCGCCATGCAGGGTGCGGCAGATGGCGAACATCAGGATGGTGCCGGCGGCGATGTAGCCTGCAAAGAAGATGGCGAAGGCTGACAGACAGACCATCAGCACCTTCTTGCGCGAAAAGCTATCCACCACATATCCGCTGAACGGACGGATGATGAGCGCCGCCACCGTATATCCGCTCAGAACAATGCCTATCACATCCTTCGTTGCCCCGAAAGTCTCGCTCAGATAGAGCGGGAGGAGTGGGGTGAGGAGGTAGAAGGCGAAGTAGAGCAGGAAGTTGGTGGTCATCACCTTGATGTAATTCGCATTCCAAAGTTTTTCTTTCATCATTTCTCTTTCAACGCTTTTCTTTCAACGTTTCTCTTTTAACGTTTTTCATTCAACGCTTTTAATCCTCGTTAAATCTTATCCTCCAGCCAGGCGTCAATCAATCTGCGGGCGATGGAAAGTTTCTCGGGGAGAATCGGCAGAGCATCCTTGCTGAACCATTTGCCACGGGAGAGTTCTTCTTTCTGAAGATGAATCTCGCCATCCACGTACTCGGCAGTGAAGCCTACCATCAGTCCGCTAGGATAAGGCCATGGCTGGGAACTGAAATACTTCAAGTTCTTGATAGTCAATCCGGTTTCCTCCATTACTTCGCGATGAACGGCTTCTTCCAGGCTCTCGCCGGTCTCTACGAAACCAGCCACGAGCGAATCGAAATTGCCCTTGAAATTGCGGGCATGAACCAGGAGCACCTGGTCGCCCTTCCTGATGAGCACGATGATGGCTGTGGCTAGGGATGGCCACACTGTCTTGCCGCATTCGGTGCACTTCTTGCTGATGTCTGTATCCATCTTCATCGGAGCGCCGCAAACGCCGCAGAACTTCGTGTTCATATCCCAATAGTTCAGCTCCTGGCACTTTCCTGCCTTCTGGTAAAGCTCGGGGGTGAGCTTGTAGAAGCTGGGGCGCAGACCGCACATCTCGTATTTCGGATGGTCGGTCACCGGCTCTGGAATGGTGAAGGTTTTCACCTCCGTGCCGTCGCTCATCGGGGTGATGTTGAGGACGTGAGTCCAGGGCTTGAGCTCTATCGGACTCTCCTCGCTACATGGAATCGTATAGGTTCCGTCTTCTCTCTTCTCAAGCAAGATATCTGTCTTGCAAAATATAAACCAATACTTCATAATATCTTATTTTTTCTTTCCGAAAAGCAAGTCATAGTCGCGCTGGGCAGCAGGCTTGGTCCATGCTTCCGGCACGAACTTCCAGTTGTTGTTGGCCTTTGCCTCTACGGTTCCCATCTTCTCTATCGCCTCCATCAGATAGTAACGCTGGTCGCGCTCGCTGCGGTAGATGATGCGGCTCTCCAGACTGTCCTTCGGAATGCCTGCACCATGGGTAAGAAGCTCGCCTCCGCCATTGCCTCGATAGCTGTTTACTGCCACTTTGTACCATTTCTTCTCATCGAAAGGTTCGCCGTTGCTCATGCGCAGAATCTTCACCTTCTCGCCGTCTGGCTTCGTAACATCCACCTCGTAATCAATGCCGGCAGCACTGTCGAAATTGAACGAGAGGTTCTTGAAGCCCAGGCGCTGCTGGTCGCCCTTGGTGTGGGTGTCGAGCAGGAGGAGATGGTCGTCGGGACTCTTCATCGTGTTCACCCAGAGGTCGTAGCTCATCTCCAGATGCTTGCGGATTTCCTCGCCGGTGAGGCGCATCACGTAGAGCTGGTTCTCATATTTATAGAGGTTGAACATGTCGCCTACGCAGATAGGACCCGCCTGGATGGTGGCGTTGAACTGCAATGGGGCGTTGAAGGCGATGTCGGCCTTGGTGATGTCGAGCTGCAGGTTGAGGATGAAATCATTGAATGCGCAACTGCCGAAGAACGACTCGCGGCTGTGGATAGTGTTCTTGAATGTGCCGATCTGCTTGCCCACAAACTGGTTGATTTCGGCTATCTGAGGCTCGAACGCCTTCATGAAGTCTTCGTCGATAGGACATTTTGTCACATCGGGCAGGGAGCCCGTCACCTTCTTGTCAGTCACCACATACTGCTTCTTGCCATTCACCTTCTTTTTATTTAAGGTGAGCGTTACCTCGGCGTCAGCCACGTTGAGGGCGTTGTTGGCAGGGTCGAGACAGACCACTGGCTTGCCTTCCACGTTGGTGATGGTCTCGTTGCAGCGGGTGTGGTCGTGGCCGAAGAGCACCATGTCGAAACCTGGCACTTCCTTTGCTACACGCAGGGAGGCATCCTCCTCGTATTCCGGGGTGACAATACCACCGTCCTTACCGCTGTGGAAAACGCCAATCACCATGTCTGGCTTCTCCGTTTCCTGGATGTGCTTCATCCATTTACGGGCACAGGTTACCATGTTTTCAAACTTAAGTCCGCTCCAGAGGTTTTCTGTCAGCCAGTTGGGAATGGCTGGTGTCAGCATTCCGAGCACGGCAATCTTCACGCCCTCACGGTTCAGGATGATGTAAGGCTTCACGTAGGGCTGGCCGGTCTTGGTGTCGATGATGTTGGCACCGAGCACCGGACAGTTCAGTTCCTTAATCCATTTATCATACACGGCATGACCCGTTTCCACATCGTGGTTTCCGAACGCCTGGGCGTCATACTTCATATAGTTGACTACGTCGGCAGCCACATTGCGTGCCTGGGTGTTCACATAATTATAATAGTAGCAGGTTGGCTGACCCTGCAGGATGTCGCCGTTCTCCAGGAGGATGACGTTGTCCTTGTAGGTTTTGCGCAACCCGTTGACGTAAGAGGAGACGCGCGCCAGGGTTCCAGCCTTGGGCTTGCGGGTGATGAAGTCGTATGGAAAGAAAGCTCCATGAACATCACTCGTCTGAACCACTCTCAGTTTTACGGTACGCTGTTGTGCCATTGCCTGCGAATTAAAGGTGAGCGCCATGAGGAGCGCTGCGAACAGTTGTTTCATATTATTTTTCATTTATTATTTAAATTCATGTGCAAAATTACAAAAAAGTTGCCAATTACGGCATACTTTTTGTTGGATTCTTATTAAAAACATAAAAATAGGAGGTTTTATAATATGGCATTTGTAGATTATTACAAGATTCTCGGTGTTGACAAGAACATCCCCCAGAAGGATGTGAGGGCAGCATATCGTAAACGTGCAAAACAATTCCATCCGGATTTGCATCCGAATGACCCGAAGGCGAAGGCTAAGTTCCAGGCGCTGAACGAGGCATACGAGGTGATTTCCGACCCTGATAAGCGCGCCAAATACGATCAGTTTGGCGAAAACTGGAAGAACGCCGGTGGCTTCGGTGGTGGCGGCTTCGGTGGTGGAGCCGGTGGTGCTGGCGGAGCCGGAGGAAATCCTTTCGAGGGCTTCGACTTCAGCAGTTTCGGAAATGGCGGAGGCGGATTCTCCAGCTTCTTCGAAAATCTCTTCGGAGGAGGCCGTGCCCGTGGCGGTCAGCAAGGCGCTGGTTTCGGCGGCTTTGGTGGCTTCGGAGGTTTCGGCGGAGGAGCCAACGCCGGCTATGGTGCTGGTGCTGATTTCGGAACTGGCGGCTGTAACAGCGGCTGCGGCAGCCAGGGTGCCCGAACCAACACGGGCGAGATGAACATGAACGTGAACATCGACATGTACACAGCCTTGCTTGGCGGCGAAGGAATCATCACGCTGAGCAATGGTTCGAAGATTAAGCTGAAGATTAAGCCTGAGACCCAGAACGGCACGAAGGTTCGTGTGCGTGGCAAGGGTTACGACAGGGGCGACGGCACCTTCGGTGATTTGATGATTACCTATAACGTGAAGTTGCCTACCGGCTTGAACGAAAAGCAGAAGGAGTTGTTGCGACAGATGAAGGAAGCGCAATAACAGCACGTTTTGAGCGTTTTAGACAATTGATATAAAAAAGGGGTGTGACTGTAAAAAGCCACACCCCTTTTTTATATTCATTGTACATTACAACCTATAAACTATAAACTATAAATTGTAAACTATAAACTATTCTGTTGTAACCTGAGTCATGTTGAAAGAAGAAACCTTGCCGGCTGGTGAAACCACAGCATTGATCTTGAAGTTGTTCTGCTTCTTGCTTCCATCTGTGAGGTCCAAATTCTGGACGGCAGAGAACTGCACCTGATATTCGTAATCTTCTTCTCCCACCTCGCGCTTCTTAATCTGGTAATCATTGTTAATGTGCCAGTTCATATTAGCTACATTATCCTTATAGAGCTTGTCCATAAAGGTAACCACATCGGCCTTAGTGGCAGAAGTCTTGCCCAGGAGAGAAGAGAGGATGTCTTCGCACGTGGCAGAAAGTCCGTCGGCATTATGAGAGTTGATGCTCTGGAAGAACTGCCTGAACAGTCCGCTAACCATCTGCTTCTCTTCTGGCTGCAAGTCGCGGCTCTTTGCCTTCTTCATCGCATTCTCAGCCTCCTCGATATGTGCTCCGTCGGCGTGGGCGTCGAGATAAGCCTGATAAGCCTGCACGTTGTCGGCAGCCTTCGCCACATTCCAGTCGATGGAATCAATCTTGTTCCACGCCTCCTGCTTATGCGGACTGTTAGGATACTTCTGCAGATAATCCTCCAAAGCCTGCTTCGAACCGCTTACCAGGGCGTTGGTCCAATCCTGGTCAATGCTCTTGAGCATTTCCAGATGCGCCATGATGGAGTCACGATGTGCCTCTTCTGCGTCCTTATAGGTGTCGAGATAACTCTGCAGCACCATCGGGTCGCTGCTCTGCATTGCATATTCGTAAGCTTCATTCTCCTTGTTGCGGTTGGCATTATCATAGAAATAATACAGGATTCCGCAAATCAGAACAGAGAAGACCAGTGAGATAATCAGAATGCTTCGGGCACTCTTCTTCTTGGCTTTCTGCTGGGCTTCATTTTCAGGATTATTTCCGTTTCCGCCGTTTCCTGCAGCTATCGGAGTCTGTCTTACCGGAGGAACAGGAGGGGTAGGAGGAGTAGGGGGAGTCGGAGGAGTAACAGGAGCTGCTGGACCAGCAGGAGCCGAAGTTTCCGTTGAATCCATAGGAGTCTCTGTTCTAGCCGGAGCCTCTGTTCTAACTGTAGTTCCAGAGGCAACCGTTGTTGGAATTCTATAACCGGCTGAAGCTATTTCATGGCAGTTAGGGCACATTTCCTGACTGCTGAAATAAATCTCTCCACAGTGAGGGCATTTGATAATCTTTCCTGCGATTTCCACACCGCAGTTAGGACATGTAGGGGCTTTGTCACTGATTTGACGTCCACATTCCGGACATTTTATAATTGCCATAGTTTTATTTAATGTTTATTGATTTACTTATTTTATCTGTGTCTGAATCTGATTTCTCGCAATCTGTGTCTACCCATGAATCGGCTCTTATCCACGTATCCGTTCACGCCGTTGAGCTTTCCCTTACCCGTGTATTGCCACATTTCGAAATCCCTGCCGTCTCTGAGCACAGGCTCTCGCTTGGAGTATTGGGCAATCATCAGCTTGTAACTGTCCAGTTTGCCCAACAGGTAATTATCGTAGAAATTGGCTCCGGTGTAGATGAGGGGCTTCTGCCTGTAGGCTTTCTCCACGAGATGGAGGAACTTGAAGAGTGAGTCGCAGAATTCTTCCGTTTCCATTCCGCTCTTGGTTTCCACATCAATCATCGGGAGCAGATCCTGGTCGCCCGGGCGGCATTGAGCCATGAAGTTCTCCAACTGGGTTTGCTGGGGAATACGGGCACGATAGAAGTGGTAGGAACCTACCTTCATTCCATACCGATGCGCCAGGTCGATATTCTGCTTGTATCTGCTGTCTACATTGGTTCCTCCTTCAGTTGCCTTCAGATAGACGTAAGCCATCTTGCTGTTGTCGCCGATGGTTTCCCAGAACACTTTTCCCTGATAATGACTCATGTCAATGCCATGAACATGGCTACAGGTATCTTCGCATTGCACCTGGGCGTGACTGCAAAGTGTGAGTATTGTCGATATAATTGTTATAAAAATTCGTTTCATACGTGCAAAGGTACGAAAATCATGCGATATTCGTAGCGTTAAGGGCTTATTTTTTTAATATTTTATATTATCGTAAACTTCTTCTAGGGAATCATCTTCTAAGAATCTTCATCAAAGAAATCATCTTCGTAAAATGATTCTACTCCTCAATCTCGGAGAGCGACTTGAAGAAGTTGTTGCAGAAGTTGCTGATGGTTTCGATGGGAGCATACTCCAGATACCTCATGCTGCGGTGCAGGTTCTTGCGCATGGTGCCACCCGTAACGTGCACGAATCCTGCCTGCGTCTCGTTGAAGTGGATGTCCTGCATGTCCTGCTCGTTGTAATACAGCGATCGCAGGGTGAGCTTGTAGGCTCCCCGCTCCACATGGCGCACGTAGGGAATCTCATCCTGTTCGAAATCGAAGAAGAGGATGAGTACGCTGCCCTGCAACTGTGCCATGCGCTGGATGCGCAGCTTGCTGAGCCACTTGTCGAGCTTCACGAAATCCACCTTGTCGCCCTTGGTGCGCAGGTAGTTGCCCATCTCGATGATGCCGCTCAGGTTGATGCCGTAGGCAAGAATGCCATTGATGTTCGACACGATGATGCGCAGCAGGTGCAGGGTCTCGATGGAAGTATCGATGGCGTGACGCTCATTTTCCTGGATGTTGGCGAGTCGTCGGTTCAGGAAACCATTGTTCATGCGTACTTCGCCCGCAGGAACATCGTTGAGATTCTTCATCATCTGGGCAATCTTCTGTTGCTTGAATGTAGTCATGGGTTCCATCTCCTCTTCAATGCCGAAGTGGGCGGAACGCAACTTGATAAAAAGGTTCCTCTGTAAGAAGTCCATCGTATTAAAGTTTTAAATGAATTGATTTATCTTGTTTCTTTCTGGCTCTAGTCCTTAGGCAGAAAGAAATCTGCCTAAGGCTGGAGCTTTATTAACTGTATCTCTTAGGATATCTCAGCAGGATGGAGAGCAGTGCCGCTACGCCGATGGCCATCGGATAGTAGAGATAGGGCAGGATGTCCATCGGACTGAGATTGGCTAGTCCTGCCGCCAGAAGCCTCTGCACTCCGCAAGGAATCAGGCCCTGCACGGTGCAGGAGAAGGTGTCGAGGATGCTTGCCGCCTTGCGGTTGTCCACGCCAAACTTGTCGCCTATCTTCTTGGCAATGTTGCCCACCGTGAGAATCGCCACAGTATTGTTGGCGGTGCAGATGTTCACCATCGACACCAGGGCGGCGATGGAGAGTTCGGCGCCACGCTTGCTGTTGACGTGGGCGGTAATCTTATCGATGATGTAGTTGATTCCGCCATTCTCGCGGATGATTTCGAGCATTCCGCCCGCCATCATGGCGATGATTACCAGTTCGCCCATGCCCACGATTCCGTTGCCCATCGCCGAGAACCAGCCGAAGAGGTCGTAGGAGGAAGTGGATCCCAAGAGATGGCTTCCGATGCCGATGACTCCGCAGAGGATGGTGCCCATGGTGAGCACAGCCATCACGTTCATTCCGGCAATGGCCGTAACGAGTACTATTATATAAGGTATTACCTTCATGTATTCCACCTCAGGAATATGGGTAGGCGCCTGCAAGCCGAAGCCCATCACGCCATAGACGGCGAGTACGAGGACGGCGGCAGGAACCACGATGAGGGAGTTGACCCTGAACTTATCGCTCATCTTGCAGTTCTGGGTCTGCGTAGCCACCACCGTGGTGTCGGAAATGAACGAGAGGTTGTCGCCGAAGTAGGCGCCGCCCACGATGATAGCCGTCATCATGCCCACGTTCACCCCCATGGAGTGTGCCAGGCCCGCAGCTATCGGAACAAGAGCCACCACTGTGCCGACGCTTGTTCCGATGGATACGGAGATGAAACAGGCTGCCAGGAAGAGCCCCGGCAAAATCATGCTGGCAGGCAGGGCGCTCAACGCCAGGTTCACCGTAGCGTCCACCGCTCCCATCGCCTTGGCAGAAGCAGCGAAGGCGCCTGCCAATACGTAAATCCAGAGCATGAGCATCAGGTTGTTGGCACCGGCTCCGCGACTGTAAGTATCTACTCGCTTCTTGATGGGCATTCCGCCCGAGATGGCCACCGCATAGATGCTGGCTATCATGAATGCCACCGTGAGTGACAGATTCGTGTCCTTATGACTCGCATCCGCCGAATAGAGGGTGTAAGCCACGATGAGGACAATCAACAAAATTAATGGCGATAATGCCAACAAACCTTTCTTGTTACTCATAATTATTCTAATGAGACTTATTGCTCATAATGATTCAATGAGAAGAGAGAAGCAGGGAAACAGGACTCTATCAGAATCCCGGTTCCCGACTTCTCACTCCATGTTTTACAATGTTACTCCATTTCTGAAGATGGAGAATTACAATGTTACTCCATTCTTGAAAATGGAAATTTCACGATAGCCGTTGCGCTCGTTGCGAGCTTCCTCGCCACTGGCCACGGCAATAATCTTATCGATAAACTGCTTTACCAACTCCTTCATGTCGGTGCCTTCCACCAGGGCGCCAGCGTTGAAGTCAATCCAGTTTGGCTTGTTCTTAGCCAGATTACTGTTGGTTGAAATCTTCATGGTTGGAACGAAGGTGCCGAATGGGGTTCCACGACCGGTGGTGAAGAGCACGAGCTGGCAACCTGATGAAGCCAAGGCTGTGGCTGCCACGAGGTCGTTGCCCGGAGCTGACAGAAGGTTCAAACCATTTGTCTCCAGACGCTCACCATACTGCAATACGCCGCTCACTGGAGCACGACCGCACTTCTGGGTGCAACCCAGTGCCTTATCCTCCAAGGTAGAAATACCGCCAGCCTTGTTGCCCGGAGAAGGATTCTCGCCCACAGGCTCGCCATGGCTCAGGAAGTACTCCTTGAAGTCGTTGATCAGGTGAACAGTCTTGTCGAAGAGTTCCTTGTTCTCGCAACGGTTCATCAGGATGGTCTCAGCACCGAACATCTCAGGCACCTCGGTGAGGATGCTTGTACCGCCCTGTGCCACGAGCCAATCAGAGAATTCGCCCACCAATGGGTTGGCGGTAATGCCGCTGAATCCGTCAGATCCGCCGCACTTCAATCCCACGCGGAGCTTGCTTACGGAAACCTCCTCGCGCTCATCCTCCTTGGCCTTGGCATAGAGGTCGCGGAGAATCTTCATTCCTTCTTCAATCTCATCGCCTTCCACCTTCTGGGTAACGAGCAGCTTGATGCGGTCCTTGTCATAATCGCCCAGCATTGCCATGAAATCGTCTGGCTGGTTGTTCTCGCATCCCAATGAGAGAACGAGCACGGCACCAGCGTTAGGATGGAGACAGATGTCGCGCAACACCTTGCGGGTGTTCTCGTGGTCGCCCGAGAGCTGAGAGCAACCAAAGTTATGGTGCCAGGCGTGGATGGCGTCAATACCCTCGCAGCCTGTTTCCTGCTTCAGAAGCTCGACGAGCTTCTCTGCAACACCGTTTACGCAACCCACGGTAGGGACTACCCAAACCTCGTTGCGTGTACCCACTTCGCCGTTCTTGCGCACATAACCCTTGAAGGTTCTGCCCTCATCGGCGATGTTCAGCTTTTCCTCCACCGGATTGTAGGTGTACTCCAAAGTACCGGCAAGATTGGTCTTGAGATTGTTCTCGTTAACCCACTCGCCCTGCTTCAGGTCTTTCTTTGCGTGACCGATAGGGTAGCCGTACTTGATGATGTCCTGTCCTTCGGCAGCATCGTTGATGAGCACCTTGTGACCGGCAGGAGTATCCTGCAAAAGGGTGATGGTCTTGCCATCTACCTCAATAGCTTCGCCCTGCTTCATAGGGCGCAAGCAAACCACTACTGAATCAGCAGGGTTAATCTTGATAAAGCTTGATAGTTTCATTCTGTAGTCTTGTTTTTGTTTATTATGAATGTTATTCTACTTCTATTTAGTGCAGATATTTCATGCAGACTTTTCTCATCTTACTGAAAATCAGATCTGCGTTCTGCGATAGAAATCCACGTTCTCCTTCATCAGCAGCTCAATAGGCATGTAGTTCACGGGATTGACCTTCTTCTTCAGCACGATGGCCTGGAAGAGAGTGTCTACGCAGTAATAACCCTGCATGAAGGCGTGCTGGGCGATGAGGAAGGAGATGCTTCCCTCGCGAAGGCATCTGGCATTCTTTTCTACCATGTCGTAACCCATAATCTGAATGTCGCGGCGGTTGGACTTCAGCAGATAGTCGCCCACGATGTGCGCCTTCGATGTCATGGTGATGCAGTGGTGGGTGTCGGAATGCTCGGCGAAGTATTTCTCCAGCATCTTGACAAACTCATTTCGGGTGCCGTTGAGCGGCAGGTCGAGCGTATGTATCTGCATCTGCGGGAAATGGTCGTGCATGTAGTGGCGGAATCCCACCTCGCGGTTGTCCTGCTGCTTACTCATCACCTGTCCGTCCTTGGTCTGGCGCATCAGCATCACTTCTTTCTCGCCGCCGGCAATCATGCAGAGCATCTTGGCAGCAAAGTAGCCCGAGCAGAAGGAATCCTGTCCGAAGAAGGAAAGTGGACGCAGGTCGGGCATGTAGGAGTCGAGCAGGATGAACGGAATGCTGAGATGATGCAGCTGCTCGGTGAACTCGCGTGTCACGGCAAGCGATGCAGGCACCACGACCACTCCCTCGGGTCTGGCTTCCAGAATCTCGTTGGCAACCTCGCGGAAAGAGGCTTCGTTCGAACGCTCGTAGAAATTGATCTCCAGGTTGATATGGAAATCACGGCGCTGGTCTTCACATTTTCTCGCACCTTCCTCAATCTCTTCCCAGTAAGCCTCAGACTCGTGCTTCGGGAGGAGGAGATAGAAGGTGTACTCCTTGTTGTAAGCCAAAGCACTAGCATACATGTTTGGCTGGTAATTCATTTCCTTGAGGGCTCTCTCCACCTTCTCTCGTGCGGGTTTCGACACGTTAGGGCGGTCGTGTAGAACTCTGTCTACTGTTCCAACAGATACGCCGGCTCTCTCGGCAATATCCTTGATTCTGATTTTTTCGGCCATTGTTTTTAAGTTTGTACTTAAGGGCACTTCTCACGCGAACATTATATATATGATAGGGAATGTGCGAAATCTGTGCTTTTTTGCATTTTACTAACTCTCAAATCGGCTGTGTGCGACCACACATCGACTTTCGGGCACAAATATACAACATTTTTTTGAATTGTGCGAATGCACAGCACATTTTTTGCACGAAAAATGCAAAAAAAAGAAAGAAACATACAAAAATAGGAGGAAAAACAAGAAAAATTGGGGTGAAAGTGAAAAAAAACGCGATTTTATTTCGTTATTCGAGAAATTATAGCTATTTTTGCCAACGATAAACGACAATGTATTGTTATTTGTCTGCCGGCTGACTGCCAAAGGCACAAAATCGGCAAGAAAAGGCAACTACTTTAAAATTTGTCAATCAATAACAAACAATAAAAACATAAAAGAATTAAAACATCAAATGGCTAAAATTGTAACATTAGGTGAGATTATGCTTCGTTTGTCTCCAGAGGCTAACGATCGCTTCATTCAGAGTGAATCATTCCGCATCATCCCTGGCGGTGGTGAGGCTAACGTAGCTGTAAGCCTGGCTAACTATGGTCATGAGGCTTACTTCGTATCTAAGTTGCCAAAGCACGAAATCGGTCAGATTGCAGTAAATGCTCTCCGTCGTTATGGCGTAAACACTGAGTTCATCGCCCGTGGCGGTGACCGCGTGGGTCTTTACTATGCTGAGACTGGTGCTTCTATGCGCCCATCAAAGGTTATCTACGACCGTGCTCACAGCGCTATCGCAGAGGCTGATGCTTCAGATTTCGACTTCGACAAGATTATGGAGGGTGCTCAGTGGTTCCACTGGAGCGGTATTACTCCTGCTATCAGCGACAAGGCTGCAGAGTTGACTAAATTGGCTTGCGAGGCTGCTAAGCGTCATGGCGTAACAGTATCTGTTGACCTCAACTTCCGCAAGAAGCTCTGGACTTCAGAGAAGGCTATCTCCGTGATGCGCCCATTGATGAAGTATGTTGATGTTTGCATCGGTAACGAGGAGGATGCTCAGCTTTGCCTGGGCTTCAAGCCAGATGCTGACGTAGAAGGCGGCAAGACTGATGCTGAGGGTTACTACGGCATCTTCCAGGGTATGATGAAGGAGTTCGGATTCAAGTATGTTGTTTCTACTCTCCGTGAGTCTCTTTCTGCTACCCACAACGGATGGAAGGCTCTTATCTATGATGGTAAGGAGTTCTACCAGAGCAAGCACTACGATATCAACCCTATCATCGACCGAGTAGGTGGTGGTGACTCTTTCTCTGGCGGTTTGATCCACGGTCTCCTGACTAAGGCTACTCAGGGTGAGGCTTTGGAGTTCGCTGTGGCTGCTTCTGCATTGAAGCACACTGTTCCTGGCGACTTCAATCTGGTTTCTGTTGACGAGGTAGAGAGCCTCGCCGGTGGTAACGCTAATGGTCGCGTTCAGCGATAATAGATTTGGTTTAGAGTTTAAAGTTTATAGTTTATAGGGCCGTCTTGCTTATGGCGTAGCCCCCTATAAACTATTAACTATTAATTATTAATTCATAAAACAATGGCAAAGTTTAGCAAAATGCAGGTCATGGCAGCCATGAAAGAGACTGGTATGGTTCCTGTATTCTTCAATAAGGACGTTGAAATCTGCAAGAATGTAATCAAGGCTTGCTACGAGGGTGGCGTTCGCGTATTCGAGTTTACTAACCGTGGTGACTTCGCTCACGAAATCTTCGGTGAGTTGGTGAAGTGGGCCGACAAGGCTTGCCCTGAGATGATTCTGGGCGCCGGTACAGTGGTTGACGCTGGCACAGCTGCTCTCTATCTCCAGTTGGGTGCAAACTTCATCGTGGGTCCTAACTTCAACCCAGAGATTGCTCCTGTCTGCAACCGCCGCCTGGTTCCATATTCACCAGGTTGTGGTTCTGTTACAGAAATCAACAATGCACAGGCTGCTGGTTGCGATGTAACTAAGGTATTCCCTGCAGGCAATGTAGGTGGTCCTTCATTCGTTAAGAACGTAATGGCACCTTTGCGCTGGAGCAACATCATGGTAACAGGTGCTGTTGAGCCAACAGAAGAGAACCTTACTCCATGGATCAAGGCTGGCGTTCTCTGCGTAGGTATGGGTTCTAAACTCTTCCCTAAGGAGACTGTTGCTGCCGGCGATTGGGCAGCTATCACAGCTAAGTGCCAGGAGGCTCTGGGTTATATCGCTAAGGCTCGCGCCTAAGCCCTGTAATCATCTTTTGTGATTCAATTAGCTTCATGAAAATAAAACTTTATGCCTTTGCATAAAATTTTTCATCATAATCATGGCATCGCCATCGTCTGCGTGATGGTGGCGATGCTTGTTTTTTCAGCCTGTTCGCCGTCGCATAAGGGCGAAGTTGATAGGTTGAATAGCCTTTCTTATGCGTTTCACTATCGTAATCTTGATTCCACTAAGGTGCTGGCAACGAGAGCATTGGCTCTTGCCGAAGACTATCCTGCGGGCTATGCGGAGGCTTGCAACAACCTGGCGTTCGTAGCCATTGCCAAGATGGATTATAAGGCTGCCAAAAGATGGTTGGAGAAGGTGGAAGACCGCAGCGACAACCAGATAGAACTCCTGATTGCAGACGTTCAGAATATGAGAATCTGTCAGCGTGAAGCCCGCAACAAGGATTTCTATAGTCATCGCGAAAAGGCGATGCGCCGCCTTCGCAGAATAGGCGAGGAGGCAAGCAATCTGCCGCTACGTGAACACCGCCGTACCATCTATGCCAAGAGCGAGTTCGACATCGTGGCTGCCACCTATTTCTATTATGTGCAGCAGGAACGGCCCATGCAGCAGGCGCTTGCCCTGCTTGATCCCGATGAACTGGAACAGGATACGGCCCAATATCTCAACTATCTTTATAACTATGGTTCGGGAGGAGCCATCACGCAGGGAACTGCCAATGAAATCAGTCAGGCTGAATTCGACTATCTCATCCGTCTCTACATGATGGCGAGCGGCAGCAATCCGTATCCTTACTGGCAGGCGAATGCCCTGCAGGCCATCAGCGAACACATCCAGGATGCCGATCGCAGGGATTTTCTGGTAAAGAACAATCTCCCCGCATTTCAATACCTCAATGTGGAACAGATGCCTACCGAGCTGCTGGCGGGCAACTTTGCCCAGAGAGCACTGAATCTCTTCTCGGAGTATGGCGACGTGTACCAGACCGCAGGCGCCTATCGCACCCTGGCAGAATGCTATTGGCAAATCTGGGACTATAATTCGGCTGGCAATTGCCTGACTCAGGCTCTCACGCAGAACAAGGCAATCCTTCAGGCTCCCGACCTGGTGGCTTCCATCAGGGAGCGACTCTGCCTGGTGTATTCCGCCATCGACAAGAAACCGCAGAGCGACTACAACCGCAACATCTACCTGGATTTGCAGGAACAGGCCCGACAGGATAAGCAGTTGGAGGCACGTGCTGCCCAGCTGGGTGACAATGCCGTGCAGCTTAACTCCATGATTGCCGCCGTCATCTTCGTCATCATCCTCGTCATCTTCCTCCTTTATCTCTTCGACTGCATGAAGCGCCGCAAGGCCAGGAATAATTCGGTGGAGGACTTACTTATTCCTTTGCATGAATGGGAAAATGATAACAAGCAAGCTATCAATGCTTTATCCGAAAGATTTGAAGAAGTGAACGAAGCCCGCGACATGGTTCAGTTCCACATCTCGGAAAATAGAAGAAGAAACATGGAGCAGCGCGCCAAGGTTTCGCTGGTTAACAGCATCACGCCGTTTATCGACCGCATGATTCACGAGGTGGATAGACTGGAAGAGAGCGGTGAACCGGAAGCAATCCGACAGGAAAGATACCAGTATATTTCTGAGTTGGCCGACCAGATTAACCAGTACAACGGTGTGCTCACCGATTGGATTCAGATGCGCCAGGGCTCCATCAGTCTCCGCATCGAGAGTTTCCCGCTGCAGCCGCTCTTCGACATTGTGGCCAAAGGAAAGATGAGTTTCCAGATGCGGGGCATAAACCTGGAGGTGCGCCCTACGGATGCCGTGGTGAAGGCCGACCGCACCCTGACGCTCTTCATGATCAACACCATTGCCGATAATGCCCGCAAGTTTACACCAAGCGGCGGAAAGGTGATGATTAGCGCCCTGGTGGTGGATCAAGCCCAGATGGCTGCTTCCAAGAATAGCCATCCGGCAGCTTCCAAGGATAGTTACGTTGAGATTTCCATCGCCGATACGGGCAAGGGAATGGACGAAACAACTCTGTCTCATGTCTTCGACCGCACCTATACGGGCGGTCATGGCTTCGGATTGCTCAATTGCAAGGGCATCATCGACAAATACAGGAAGATGAGCACTCTCTTCTCCGTCTGCCAAATCCACGCCGAAAGCGAGGAGGGAAAGGGCAGCAGGTTCTCCTTCCGCCTGCCTTGCGGTATTCGCAGAATGCAGATGATGCTGGTGCTTGCCCTGATGATTTCCCAAGCGAGTGCAGCAACCGGCAATTTGCTGAAACGGGCTGATGCCTACGCTGACAGCGCCTACTTCTGCAATATCAATGGTAGGTATCAGCGAACATTGGAAATGGCCGATTCGGCAAGAACCTATCTCAACCGTTTCTATCTCTCGGTTCATCCCGATGGCAAATACCTGATGGTAACCCATCCCAAGAAGGGAACGGCGGCAGAGATTCAGTGGCTGCACGACGGTCTGCCTACCAACTACGATGTGATTCTCGACATCCGCAACGAGAGTGCCGTGGCTGCGCTTGCCCTGCACAAATGGGAACTGTACGAAAGCAACAACAAGGTCTATACCCAGCTCTTCAGGGAGCGCAGTGCCGATAACTCGCTGGGCGACTACGTGCGCACCATGCAGGTATCAGAAAACTCGAAGGCGGTGGCCATCGTCCTGCTCATCATCCTCCTGCTCCAGTTGCCGTTGGCATATTATTTGCTTTACTATCGTCACATTCTGCGCTACCGTTATGCAGTGGATAAAATCAACGGCATCAACAAGGTGCTGCTGAGCAGCGAGGATGAAGAAAGCAAACTGCAACGCATCAACCTGCTCTGGAATCCGCAGGATGCAGAAAAGATGCGCAACTCGCAGCTCTTCCCGCAGCTCAACAAGGTGGTAGAGCAGATTCTGCAGGCTCTGAGAAAAAGCATAGATATGCGAAAGAACGAGGCAATGAACATTGAGATGGCCGAAGATGATTTGCATCGTGCTGAATATGAGAACGACAAGCTGCACATCGCCAACTCGGTGCTCGACAACTGTCTCTCCACCCTGAAGCATGAAACGATGTACTATCCGTCGCGCATCCGACAGCTCATCGACACCACACCCGACGACGTCACTTCGCTCCACGAACTGGTGGATTATTATAAATCCATCTACAACATGCTGAGTGCGCAGGCGATGGAGCAGGTGGAGAGCACCGTGAAGTGTGACCGTGATTTACTGAACTATCTCAAGACCCTGCTAGTAGGAGGAGTGAAGAATTACACCTCCCGCATCAAGGAAGAAGACGAATACCATCACCCGGTAGCAGATAACAGGGGCGGCAACAGAAAGTCCATCTACGTCATCTGCCAGTATATCCTGCAGGATGTGGACTACGACGAGAAGAAGCATCCGCATCTCTTCACGCCGCTCACTTCCGACATGAAGTATCTGGTGGCCCGCCAAATCGTGAGAGAGATAGGAGAGACCACCAACCTTCGTGGCTGCGGCATTCAGGCCAAGTCTTCGGAAGATGGCAAACTGATGATAGAGATAGTATTACCAGGAAAAATAATTGATTTAATTAGATAGATATCAATAATAGATATCAATATTAGATAGATATAAATAAAGATAATGGAAAACTTTAAAGTAATCATAGTAGAAGACGTGCCTCTGGAGTTGAAGGGCACGGAAGGAATCTTCAAGAACGATATCCCGGAAGCCGAGATTATCGGCACGGCGGATAGCGAAATAGCTTATTGGAAACTCATCAAGCAGCAGAAGCCCCACCTCGTGCTGCTCGACCTGGGCCTGGGCGGTTCCACCACCGTGGGCGTGGAAATCTGCCGCAACACCAAGGAGCAGTATCCCGACGTGAAAGTACTCATCTTCACGGGCGAGATATTGAACGAGAAGCTGTGGGTGGATGTGCTCGATGCAGGCTGCGACGGCATTATCCTGAAGAGTGGGGAACTGCTCACCCGTGGCGATGTGGCTTCGTGCATGGGCGGAAAGAAATTGGTTTTCAACCAGCCTATCCTCCAGAAGATAGTAGAAAGATTCAAGAAGAGTGTGAGCAGCCAGCTGATGCGCCAGGAGGCCTTGGTCAACTACGAGATTGATGAATACGACGAGCGTTTTCTGCGCCATCTTGCCTTGGGTTACACCAAGGAGCAGATTACCAATCTCCGTGGAATGCCTTTCGGCGTGAAGAGCCTGGAGAAACGTCAGAACGAACTGGTTCAGAAACTCTTTCCTGATGGCAACAACGGCATGAGCGTCAATGCCACCCGCCTGGTGGTCCGTGCCTGCGAGCTCCGCATCATCGACATCGATAATCTGCAGCCCGATGAAGAGTAAGATTTGCGCTTATGCCATGCTCCTGCTGGCTTTGGCGCAGATAGTGCTGGTGTTGCTGTCATGGCTCATCACGGCAGCAATGCCCGAAGCTTTTCCCCGTTCTATGCTCAGTCCTGAGGGAATCCGCTGGTTCTTTGGATCCTTCACAGAAAATATGGAATCTCCCTGGCTCGTGGGGCTGCTGCTCATCTGCATTGCCTGGGGAACGCTTCAAACCAGCGGTTTGCTGCATTTCGACCGCACCATCTATCGCCATCGCAACGCCTTGAGATTGGTATTGATAGAACTGGTTCTGTTCGTCGCCGTCATCCTGCTGCTCACCGTCGTTCCCCACGCCATCCTGCTCAATGTGATGGGTGGGATAGAGGCAAGCAGTTTCAGCCGCAGCATCCTGCCCTATATCTGCTTTGCCGTCATCGTGATGAGTCTGAGTTTCGGAGCCGTAAGCAACAGGTTGCAGGGGATAGAAGCCATGGGGGAGTCCCTGTCGGAAGGCATCCGGATGGCAGCTCCCTATTTCGTTATCTATATCCTTGCAAATCAGCTTTATAGCTCCATAGAATATCTTTTTCGAATATAAATCTGCATCATGGTTTCAAGCCAATGATAAAGAACAAAAAAAAGCAAAGGGACACTCCAAATCACTTGGAATGTCCCTTCTTTTTTGGTATATACTTTTGGTTTTAAATTGGAATTCTTTCTTACTTCCTGAGATTGAACCTATCTTCTTCCACCGAAGTGGCTTCCGCCCCCGTTGCCGCCCCTAATGCGGGTAGAACCGCCGCCAAACGAACGGGCACCATTGCTGCTTCCGCTGCCAAATGAGCTGCGTACGCTGGTATTCGAGCGACTTCCGCCTCCGAAAGAACCACCGCCACGTTTTCCGCCAAACGAACTGCTGCTTGGAGTAGAAGAACGAGGGGTGAAGCCATTGGATGGTCGGCTGTTTGTGGTAGAACCGCTTCCGAATCCACTGCGATTACTATTTCCGAATCCACTTCGGCTAGAACCTCCGAAGGTTCCGAACGAACCGCCGCCTCGGTTTCCGCCGAATGAACTGGAACTATTGGAACGATTGTTTTCCAAGGATCCATTTGAACGGCTTCCGAACGAACCGCCGCCATTGTTCGGGCGATTGACATTGCCAAACTGGTGGTCGCGGGTCACGGTGGTGCGTGTACTGCTCTGTCGGTTCATGTTGCCGAAAGTCTTGCCGCGTCCGTAGTCACCCCGGTTAAAACTGTCGCGCATTCCGAAATGCGGTTCACGGCTTTCTGGGCGAGGAGCGCCAAACTGGCGTCCATGATACCAGCTTCTGCCGCCATTCATTCTCCAGCTATGTCCGCCGCAATAAACGGTATAGAAATGCGGGCGACCGAAGAAGTAGTAGTCTCTGCGAGGATAACGAGCATAGATACCGAAATGGAAAAATCCGCCGTCCCAATATAGAGGACGATAGAAATAGCTTGCCGCGCAGAAATTACGATATTGCCAATCCAGGAGGATGTAGCTCAAGTCGAGGTTACGCTGGCGCCAGTAAACGCCGTAGAGATCATCGTAAGTATCAACACCCATGAGATAATCCAGGTTAACCTCGTAGGCTGCCTCATACTGATCGTCTGTCAGATTAAGTTCGTAAGCCATCTTGTCAGTAAGGAACAAAGCCTGCTGGCGAGCCTGCTCATAACTCATTGCCGAAGCTGTAGTAAATGTCATGCAGAACATTGCTACAAGTGCTATAATCAACTTCTTCATAATCGTATCTTAATTAAAAGTTTTACTTCCGTTTCTTTTTTCTGCTGCAAAGGTACGGCAAAAGTCTCAGCCTGGGTAAGGATTTTCCCTAAACTAGCGGGGGAATATCCCTAATCCTTCTTCCGTAATCTTCTATTTACCATAATACGCCTTATTTAATTAAAAGGAGAGAGAGATTTCCGTTGAAAGATTTATATATTAAAAGAATCGGTCAGAAGGAAAACAACTTGGTTTCCATTCCGACCGATTCACGTTCATTATCTGTCAATTTCAGCACGGATGAATTTTCCGTTACTGCTGTAATACAGGTCAAAGCCAGGGATATCGATTTCGTATCCTCCCGTTTCTTTCTCTATCTTATATGGTTGCTGCGAAGGATATCGCTGTGCAATATCGGCAGCGATAGCATCCGGGATGATGCCGGCAGGCAATGTGGAGTATTTGCAGTCCACGCTTTTCCATTCTCCCTTATTGTTGAAATCAATTTTGGTTCCGTCGCTCAGCAACACTTCATATTCCCACTTTCCGTGATCCTTCTCCTTCTCTACATGGGAATAGGTTGCAGAAGGGAAATACTGCTTTACAAACTGCTGTGCCTGTACTGGCAACTCAGCATAACCTATCTCTTTCTCATCGCTGCTGTGGCAAGCTACTGCTACCATTGCAAAAACAATCGACAAAACTGTCGCTAAAAAAGTTCTCTTCATGTCGTTTCAATTTAAATTTCAGAGTTACTACTATAATTATTTATCACTTATTATCATACACTATTGTATTACCATATATTGACATATACGGGGTTGTTTTACTTGCTACAAATATACTACAATATTTTTAAAATACAAAACTTAAATGCTTATTTTATAGAGTTTTAACTATTTTCTCTGTAATTTTTCCACAGTGTGCTATAAAAAATAGCGTAAAAATTTGGAGGTTACAAATATTCAGCGTATCTTTGCATAAGATTTCCGGCACTCGGCAATTTGAAAGCAAGCTTTCATTGCACTCGCTGGCGAAATCTTTGCATAAGATTTAAAAAGAATGACGTATGAAACAGGTAGAAGAAAGATACATCAGCTTGCTGACCGATTTCGGCTTCAAGCGAATATTTGGAACGGCAATGAATAAGGAATTGCTCATTTGCTTCCTCAACAGCTTGTTTAATGGCAGACAGGTTGTAAAGGACGTATCGTATCTGAATCCAGAGTACGTAGGAGATGTCTATACCGACCGCAAAGCCATCTTTGATGTGTATTGTGAAGGAGAAAACGGCGAGAAGTTCATCGTTGAAATGCAGAACGCCTACCAGGCGTATTTCAAGGACCGATCCCTCTTCTACTCCACTTTCCCGATTCGTGAGCAGGCACCCAAGGGGAATGACTGGGATTTCAAACTCAATCATATCTATACTGTTGCCCTACTTAACTTTAACATGAAAGAGGAAGCCTTCGACAAGGAGGAAATCCGTCACCATGTGCAGTTGTGTGATACCGCTACCCACAAAATTTTCTATGATAAGCTGGAGTTTATCTATGTAGAGATAGCCAAGTTCAATAAGACTTTGGAGGAGTTGGAAACGCTCTATGACAAATGGCTTTATGCCTTGAAGAACCTCTATAAGCTTACCCAGCGCCCTAAAGAATTGTGCGATAAGGTTTTCGATCGTCTTTTTGAGGAGGCAGAGATTGCCAAATTCACTCCACAGGAGATAAGGGAGTATGAAGCAAGTAAGATGGCATATCGGGACATCAAGAACTCCATTGATACGGCGAAAAGAGAAGGGAAGGAAGAAGCCAATAAAGAAACTGCGCTCCGTTTGTTAACTATGGGACTACCTGCCGAACAAGTTGCCGAGGTTGTTTGAAAAATCCGTCATAGCGTACTCCGTTTTTATCTTCAAGCACACCTTTGCCGTCTTCCTTTCCTTTTACGAAATGCCCCTTGTATTTGGTTCCGTCAGCCGTGCGCAAAGTGCCTTCACCGTCGGCCATGTTGTTTTTCCATTCACCTTCATAGTCATCGCCGTTCGCCCAGATATAGTGTCCTTTACCGCTGCGCTGGTTATTCACCCACTGCCCTTCATACACAGCACCGTTGGCCCATGTAAAGGTTCCGGTCCCATGCTGCTCGCCGTTCTTGAACTGCCCTACATACTTGTCACCATTCTTGTGTATATAAATACCCTGCCCGGTACGTTCACCGTTCACGTAGTCACCTTCGTAACGGTCACCGCTATGAAAGTAATAAATGCCTTTACCGTGCTGCACGTCATCCTTCCAGTCACCCACATACTTGTCACCGTTGACATAGTAAAACGTCCCCTTTCCGTCACGTGCGTCATCTTTCCACTCGCCTTCATATTTTGACTGGTCGGGCCATACCATAACACCCTGTCCGTTTTTCTTGTCTTCTTTCCATTCGCCCTCATATTTGGCTCCTGCTTTCCAGGTATAAGTACCCTTTCCGCTACGTTTGTCCTGAAACCAGTTACCTATATAAACATCTCCGTTATAATAATACATAGTGCCTTCACCCTGCTGATAATCGGTAAACCACATACCCTCATACCGGTTGTTATTCATAAAATAATAGATACCTTTTCCGTGCTGCTGGTCCTGGAACCACTGTCCTTCGTACT
>ERZ859732.39-NODE-39-length-47188-cov-26.864638_pt1 | contig 47188 bp, 45 predicted proteins | sample MGYA00510123_ERZ859732 | MGnify/ENA primary metagenome ERZ859732 (study PRJEB30046, sample SAMN00715133) | human gut metagenome | study: EMG produced TPA metagenomics assembly of the A metagenome-wide association study of gut microbiota in type 2...
GAAGCTTCATTCTCTTCAAGAATGGAAAGCAGATACTTGCCATAGTCATTCTTCAACATTGGCTGAGCATTCTCACGCAACGTATCACTATCTATCCATCCTTGGCGATAAGCAATACCTTCCAAGCAAGCGACCTTCAAGCCTTGGCGTTTCTCCAAGACTTCGATAAAGGTAGATGCCTCTGAAAGGGAATCATGGGTTCCGGTATCAAGCCAGGCGAATCCTCTTGCCATGGTCTGTACCTTCAGCTGCTTATCCTTCAGGAACTCCTGGTTTACTGTTGTGATTTCCAACTCACCACGAGCAGATGGTTTGATATGCTTAGCTACTTCCACCACCTTATTAGGATAGAAGTATAAGCCCACTACAGCATAATTGCTCTTTGGATGCTCAGGCTTCTCTTCGATACTCAGGCAATTGCCTTGCTCATCAAACTCTGCCACGCCATATCGCTCAGGATCGCTTACTCGATAACCAAATACAGTAGCTTTGTTATTCTGCTCTGCATCTACTACTGCCTGATGCAACATCTGGTTCAAACCAGCACCATAGAAGATGTTATCTCCCAAAACAAGGCAAGCAGCATCATCGCCAATAAACTCTTCACCTATAATGAAAGCCTGTGCCAAACCATCTGGTGAAGGCTGCTCAGCATACTCAAATTTCACACCCAGTTGACTACCATCGCCTAAGAGTCGCTTGAAGCCAGGCAAGTCGAATGGTGTTGAGATAATCAGTATCTCACGGATACCTGCCAACATTAGAACCGAGATAGGATAATAAATCATCGGTTTATCAAAGATAGGAATCAGTTGCTTGCTAATACCCTTTGTGATAGGATACAAACGAGTACCACTACCTCCTGCTAATACGATTCCTTTCATATTTATTGATTATTATTTTAACTCCTTCCTGTCATTATCCTCGAACCAGTCAGCGAGAGCTTCCTCAAAGCTCCACTTAAACTGATAGCCGCAGTTCTTCAACTTCTCACCACAGATATTGGTCGAAATCTGGAGTTTCTTTACTCTCGCAGGACAGATACCCATTGGTGAACCCAAAAGCATGGCGGTTCTAGCCATCGGCATGATAACCCAGTTAGGAATATCAGGTACAAACTGAGTCAATCCTGTTACCTTCTTCATAGCCTCCACGATATGCTGGATAGTATAAGCAGGCTCGAAGCAACAGTTGTACAATTCAACACCATGCTCATGATGCTCCAGACGATAAAGCATGAAGCGAACCAATTCCTTTACATAGATACAAGCCTTGATGGTATCCTTTCTGCCTGGGTAAGCAAACTTATGACCACGGATAGCCCAATACAATCTGGTGAAATTACCATTCTCACCCTTTCCGAATACCACACCAGGGCGAACGATAGTGAGCTGGCGATGAGCAGCATCTCCATTCTGCCACTTCTCATGAATCTTCTCTGCTACCAACTTAGAGATACCGTATGCAGTATTAGGAGTAGGCAAAGTAGTCTCCTTCTTCAATTCCTCAGCAGCTCCGTATGGTGCAATACTTGAAGTAAACACAATCTTCTTTATATTCCACTTCTCAGCAAAAGCCACCACATTCTCTGCACCACGGATATTTGTCTCAAAATACTCATGATCCTCATGTCCTGGAGTACGATGAACAGCTGCAAAGTTGAAGATAACATCATCCTCTGTAGGAGTAAATGGCAAGTTCTCGATAGGCTTGCGGATGTCGTACCCTATGAAGGTGCTCTGCAACTTCTGTCCCTCCTTCAGCGCAGGCTAGTAATCCTTCACCACAAGATTAGGCGTGCCCGACTTCACGATGTCGTTAAAAATCATATTATGTTGATTAGATTTTCAATAACCATAGTGAGCTCATCTTTATCCGTAGTCTTAACCTTATCAATTAGCATATCTTTAATTATTGTTTGCTGTTGAGATGTAAGATGTTTCTCTTCAAAAATTTCTTTTAATATTTCTGCTAGAGACTTTGCATTCCCTTCAAACCTAATTCTTGCCTTTATGTTTTTAATTTCATCTTTATTTGGCACACTAATCGTCATACGTTTGTATTCTTTAATCTCAGAATAACCAGCAAGTATCTCTTTTCGGATGCCCTCATTATCACTTCGTTGTAGAAGTAAATATGAACGCAAAAAAGAACGAGTTAACATCGTATATAATGCAGAACGATATTTACTAGATGATGTAATTTGCTTGGTAACACAAATCACAAAAGGAAACTCTAACCCCTTAACATTATTTCTATTAGAAATGAATAAAGCATTTTTGACTTTTTCTTTTGACAAATATGCAACGTTTACATTCCACTTCAATTGCTGTTTTATAGCGTCACCAATATCTGTCATTAAATCATAAATGTAGTCTTTATCATCCAATAGAATGATGCCTATATCATTTACAGAAATTGTAGGATTTTCCTTAATCAAATCCTTTATAATAAAAACAATTCCATTGGCAAATTGTTCTGTCGAATAAATTCTTACACTATCATAATCATCCCCTAAATCTTCAAATCTCCTAATAGGTTCACGAGTTAAGATGTACTTACCATCAGTTTCTTGCACATCGTAACCACATTCCTGCCACTCTTTTTTGTCGAGCCACCATAATTTACGAGACTCAAACAATCCCATACCAAGAGCGTGAGCAAACATCAAAGTTTTCGGATCAGTTCGATAGCAGCGACTCAACAAGAAGTCAGGTTCTGTAGAATGATTAGAAGCATCCTCAAATATACTTTGAAAAATATCACCAGCGATATAAACTTGTTTTTCTGTTACAAGCAAACATAATTCAACAAAAGTATCATCAAAGTCTTGACTTTCATCCACAAGCACATAGCTAAAAGCATATTTCCATTCATCTCCTTCTTCTTCTTTTTTCTTCTTCAATTCCTGTAAAGCCAATTGACAAACTTGCAAAAAACTATTGCCTTGAGAATATGTATAAAATGATATACCATAAAAATAACATATATATCGATAAAGTCCAGAATCTCTATCACCTTGACTTCCCCATGCATTTGAACACCATAACCTTCTATTCCATTCAATCTGCTGTTCAATTTTCATAAAATTGAAAAATGCAGGAATACGTTCATGAAGATTCTTAGCTAATATTTTATTATGACAAGTAAAAAATATTCTGTTACTTTCGTTTTCCGTATATAGTTCTTTTAGTTTATGTAGAAGCAATTCGGTCTTTCCTGTTCCAGAAAGGCCTTGTATCGTTACTACCTTCTTATCAAGTGAACCATAGATAAAATTGGTTTGGTCACCATCAAAGAGCTGAATCTTATGCTTCACCTTATCCAATATTTCTTTGGGCTCATCAAGGGATACATTAGTTATATCATTGATACTACCAATAAACAATGAAATAACCAACTCTAACTTTCTTCTTATAACAACATCTTCGACATATGCTTCATTATAAAATTGATTAATATTCTTCAATAACGATTCAGAAAGAACCTTGCGAGTCAACTTTTCTTTCCATTCCCTCGTTCTTCCGATATATTCTTTATATAAAAACTTATCTGAGATAGCACCTATATCTTCTATAACATCCTCATAATAATCCTCAAATACATTGTCAAGAATTCCCCTGCAAGTAATAAAAGTAATTTTATGATGTGGTGATAGCAGGATGAAACTATCTTTGTCCGCATAGACATATTTTTTATTACCCAATGGAGACTTTAACAAATACATCTGCAGTTTTTGCTCATTTGCATATTTAGCTATTGCATCTATAACATCTTGGTGACCAAAAACATGAAGTTCATCTTGAATAAATAGATATTTTTCCATCTCTATACATATTTATATGATAAAACTAAAGGGTGACTGAATTTATTTTCGACAGTGACTGATATTATATCCTTGTTTTCGTCACTGGTTATGATATTATAATTAAATTTCAACTGTCGTCTCACATTAAAACTATTAAAGTTTGCAACAACTAAATTCTCATATAAAAAAAAGAAAAGTAGCTTTTCTAATTCTTCTGGAGTAAACACATCCATCCACGAATAAATACTTTCTGAATTTTCAGATATATTATTATCTCTAATCAGTATTATTTCAATGGATGACTTAATGCTATTTACGTTTACATTTATATAATAACGTTTCGTAGAACTAAGCCCCCTAAAAAACTCATCCTTACCTTCCAAGCTATGCCTCAATTCACGTTTTAATGTCTGTAGCGTATAATTTGCTTTGGAAAAATTAGTTGAGTTGAGGTGTTCATGCCATTGTTTGAATTCCAGTAGACTTAATGGCTGAACATGCTTTAGCAAGTTGTATTTATTTATATACTCACGAAATTTCACACCAAAAACATTCATTGCGTTGTATCGGATAAAAAACAGCTCAGCATTTGTAAACTGTGCCCTCAAGATTTTAATATACTCTACTTTTTTAAGGTCAAGACATCTGCTATTATCTATAATTTGGCATAAACGGTAAAGAGTTCTAAAATATATTGAAAGCAATTCGTTATTTTGGCTATAGAATTTTTGGAAAACGACGATAGCCTTTTTTCGTCTAAAAGACATTGACAAATTTGCAGGATATTCATCATTCAAAACTTCCACGTATTTCTTTAATGCCTCTTTGCCTTCATAATATTCACCACCATTTTCTGTAGCAACATAATGAAACTGAGTAACAATATCTTTATATAGATCCATAAGATGAAAGAATTCATCATTCAACTGTTGGTTATTATAAACTTGAACATTATTATCAGAATCCTCACGTTGTAGGCTAAAGGTAAAGAAGAGTAAGACTACACTAAGGAAAGTACCTACCACACCACCCATAAAGTCACCATATTGTCCCACTGCTTCAGTATCTAACATATACCCAACGCCAACATAAGGTCTCTTATGAAACAGAAAAAGGTATATCATCACCAAGGAACATATTAATGAAACCCCAATACCAATCCATATTACTACTTTCTGATATTTTCTCATAAAACTTTAAATGACTTTTGTAAGCATCCAACCCCTATGGCAATACGCCCCCATCTCCAATGTTTACTGGGGATACAGAGTATTTTAAGAAATTGTACTTTTTCGATTTTAAGTAAATCACCGTTAGAACGTAACTGCTGATTTTCAGCAGTTAGCACATCCAACATTTTTCAAAAAAACATGTTATTAATTGGTATTGCCAGAGCTACCAATTAGGCAGCCTTGACATTCACCTTTTATTCGAGTTATAATTACATGGGATTAGGGACATGAAGTCTTGCTCCCCCTCCATCAGTCGGGTGAGTATATCTTCTATATAATCGCCAAAAAGCCAGTCATAATCCACTGCCTCATCTTTACAATACTTGCGCAAGCTACGACCTTTACGATTTTGGTTGTAATCCTGCATCACTTTTTCGAAATATTCCCTTGTTTCCATTATCAAACTGTTTTGGTTACGGATGCAAAGGTAATACATTATATAGGTACCGCCATACGGGCTAACGATGATTTACTAATCAATTAAGCAATGATCATCTTTCTATCTTTGTTTTAGAAAGACTTTTTTCCACTTCATTGATTAAAGAATCAACAATACATTTTGTTATCTCATCAATTTGCTTCTGTTCTTGAACTTCAGCAAGATTCAAAATATTAACCATACCTTTAACTCCTAAAATAATTATCAAAAAACATCTGATTTAACTCTGGTTTGAAATAGTGCTTACGTTTTTTCCATACAAAACCATCCCCTTTAGATATAATGGCAACATCAATAGGACCACCGACTCCCTCTTCAGACATAGTAATACGCCGATTCAAGTGAGTTATAGAAATTAAACTTTCAACAAGTTCTGCCATATCTTCTTTGTCTAATATGCCTAAAGAACTCATCAAAGGCGCTATTGACGTTTCTCTAATGATATTATCCAATGTTGCACCCAATGTAGCAACCAGTTTACCTTCATCAATTGCCGAATTTATAATATCTTTGGAGTATTGAGTATCAACATTATTTATCATCAGATTTTTCAATTGAGAAGTAAAATTTCCAAAAATATCATATAAAGCTTTTTTCAGATTGTCATTGATTCCATTTATGAAAGTATTGATTATATCAGTTTGCCCAAATCTACAAATTGATGCAGAATTATCTTCTGTAATACCAGCTGAAATATAACTGTTATAACGAAAATATTCATAAAATCCCCAATATAAACATACAGAACGAAGAGAAGGAAATATTTCTTTATCCCCATACCCTACAACTACAATCTGCGTTTCATTAGCGAAATTACTATTTCCATGAGCTACAAATTTAGCAAAAGCCTTAATAAAGAGTCTTTTCAGAGGAGCATTATCTCCAAATACATCTTCATGTTTAGCTATTATTTTTGCGCAATGTCCCTTGATGGATTGAACGAAGTCTTTTTCTAGAAAATTCTGAAATGAAGTACAATTCTCACAAGAATTAACAACAATACTATTTAGCTGCAGAATAAATTCGTTTAGAAATAAACTTTTCTTTTCATTTGCAGTATTTGCTGCTATCTTAAAGACCAACGTATAGAAATTTTCTATCTCGTTCTCCATATTTGCATTTTGCATTTCTGCAGAACAAAAATAATGGTTATTCTTAATAAACCCTAGAAAATCAGATAAATATTCAGAAATCGTTGCAAAACATCTATCTTTCAATTGCTTTCTATACAATTTTACAATAACCTCTATAGGAGTACTCATAAAATTAGCATTACCACAAAACATGATTCCAACAGGGTGATACTTAGATAGAGCAAAAACTTTGTTTGCACTATTTATAACCTTATGCCCATAGGGAGTTGTTACAGTTATTGCACTATCTGCCGCTATTACAACAGCGTGCTTATTCATTACTGATACTAATGCTGTCATACGTATATTATTTTAAAGTTTCTTTTTCTAAGAATCGGCTACTAAATTCTTTCACCAAAAAGTCGCTTCATTAAAAAGGAGATAAGGAGCCATTCGCCCGATATATCGTTATTTCTTATTCTTTACCCTCCAGAAGAAGTGCCAAGTTCTAAACAAAGGCTCACTCATAGCCTCAGCAGGAAAATACTTCACGAGTCTTATATCCCTATACACCCTTTGGAGATTATGTCCAAGTTGTGACCTACCAAACCGATTCCGGGCATCATGCCTTCCGAAGTTCCCGGCTTCCAGCACCTCGTTCAGCACAAACTTACCATACTTCTCATTCGGAGGAACAATAAGGCGAGAGGCAGGCATGCCGAACACCTCCTGCATGATATACATGATACCCCCGGCAAACTTCCACAACCCCAACTCCTTCAATTCCTTCTGCACCCTATCAATAGCAGTAGAAGAAGAGCGAGCAGCAGTTGCAGAAGAGTCAGTAGAAGCAGTTGCAGAAGTCATATCCCCAATAGCATCCCGGCGGTCCCATCCCGCACAATTTGGCGAGACCTTTGATGGTCCGCCATCCTTAGAGCGTAGCGGTTCCGAGCACCGAGAAGGTGCGGTTACATCCCCGCTTCCTGAGGAAGAGGGGCTTGGGGAAAAAGTGGAGCTCCCTTTGGAAAGGGAGACGGAGGGATTCGAAAAATTTTGATAGACTTTATAAAAGTCGCAAAGAACATAGTAGTAATCCAGAAGCTGCCTTAACCCAATCCCCTCATTCATCAGATGCGAGAAGATATGAGTCAACTGGAAGATGAGATTGATTTCCACTGTCGGAATTGCAATCTCACCTTGTTCCCCCAACATTACCCGATGCGAGAACTGCTCATCCTTCACCATCCCATAAAATTTCTGAAGTCTTCTGTTATGCCAAAAGCACAGTAGGAAGCTAGGCCGATAATGCACTTCCACCTCCACACCCTTATACGATGGGAACTCGATGTGGTGATAGCACGCCTTTTCATGAGGAGAGATAGAGCGGACAAAGGAGATGACTCGTTTGTCTTCCCCTTCCACCCAGATATCAATATCACCAGGAGTCCGGGAATAAGGATTCGGATACATCAAGGCATTTCCCTGCCCTTTTAGGATACAGGTTCTGAATCCCTTCTTCCGGAACCACTCAGAAACCTGGATGGCAGCATCGTTCAGCCGAACATTCGCTTTCACCAACATTTGGCTTTCCGCCATCCATTGGAGCAGCAACTCCTTCTTCATCCCTACATATTCAGCAGGCAACTTCTTGATACCATCAAAGAGAATACCCACCAGACATTGCTTCTGGGCGATAGCATATAGTGCCTTCCAATCCGCCTCCTTCAAGGAAGAAGGAATCTCTGACTTTGGGCCGATGCTGAACCTTAGGAAATCAAAGAAAATCTGATATTGCTTTGATACAACCATCATTTCTTCAACCCTTGATACACTCCTCCTACTTCATCAGCAATCCGGTCCCAATCATACTTGCTCATGTCGTAATTCACATGCTGCAATGGGGCCTCGATAATCTTTCCGAGCTTTTCCGAAAGTTCATCCACGTTACCACAATGGAAGTAATCATCCTTTGGCAAGCCTACCTCCAGATTCGCAGGAATATCGCTCACTACTACCTTTACACCATAGCTCATCGCCTCCAACAGGGCAATCGGCAAACCTTCGTGCGATGATGGAAGACAATAGCAACGGCAATTCGTCAACAGCGAATGAAGCTTTCTGCCTTTGATAAAGCCAGTAAGCACCACACCATTCTCCCTTGCCATCTGCTTCAATCCCAACGAATACTCATCCTCGAAGTCCGTATCACCAGCCAGCACCAACTTGTAGCCTTGCTCTATTAACTTTTCATTCTCAACTATCAACTGTCTATACGCTTCCACCAGATGATGCAGGTTCTTCTCTGGCACAAATCTGCACATACCCAGGATATACTTACCCTTCTCTATCCCCAATTCCTTGAAATATTCAGGATAGTCGCAGATTTCAGGCTCAGAAACACCATTATATATCAAGTGTACATTCTTGGTTCTTCCATATTTACGTGCAATGAGGTTCTTGATGACGTTCGAGATCACGATGACATCATCGGCAAACATGCAGCCCATACGCTCACCCATCTTCAGGATAGTCTTGGCAGCAAATCCCCACTTGTCCCTGTCATAGTCAGGACCATGATGCGTAAACACCACCTTCATGCCCAGCAATTTGGCGTATGGCACCAGCAGTGCAGGACCGATGGCATGGATATGCAATACATCAGCGCCCAACTTCTTCGCCTCATTGATGGCACGGAAAGTATGGATGATAGCCTCGAAACTCTTCTTCTTAGGAGAAGGAATCGTTACCAGTTTCACCCCCTTCCATTCATGCAAGTCATCCTTCACATAGTTCGAGCGGCGGATCAGCGTTACGTCATACCCACGCTTCACCATTCTAGGGAACAATTCCTCACAATGCGTCTCCACGCCACCCATGATATTCGGGATACCACGAGTACCAGTTACAACTATTTTCATAAAAACTAGAGATTTTCAAAATAAAAGTATTACCTTTGCAGGCATGAATAAGATTTCAAACTATATCAAAGAAGCCATACAGTACTTCGGCATCATCCTGGTGTCGATGCTCTCCGTACTGTGGCTTCTTATCAATCATAAGAGAATCAAGTGATTACTTGATTTCGATATTTCTATCTGTTTCCTTTTTGGTAGCCTCATAACCCTGGCTAGCCACGTCAGCGTTCACGATGTCCTCGCCACGCTTGCCCTTCAAAGCCTCCTTTGAATCGGCAGAAAGACCATTGTTCACCACGGCATTCATATCGCAGGTAGAAAGCTTGTCAAGCTGTTCCTTGGTCACCTTACCATCACGATACTCGCAGCAGATAGGATTCTCATACATAGAGTACTTCATACCGAGCAGGCTCTTCAGCTTGTGCTTAGCCACCCACAGGGCAGGAGTCTTGATGTACTTGTGCATGGCAGGAGAAACAGAACCGATCATCCAGCAGTTTCTGTCGCAATGTCTTACCTTCTTGCGAACCTGCTCAGCCTCTGGAGAACTCCAAAGCTCATCCCAAGTCTGGCGGTTCAGGTTACCCATCACCTCCTTGTCCTTGGTACCATTACATGGCATCACATCACCGTATGGGTCGATGAAGAAGGTATCGAAACTCATATCGCAAGGCAAGAGACGCTTCTGACCATAGATATAGTTGATGAGTCCATGGTTGAAGTAAGCACGGAACCACTTCTTAGGAGAGTTAGACTTCAACAGTTCGTTCACCAGGTTCTCGAAGTTCTTAGCCACCATCGGACGGTCGTGAATGATGTTCTTAGCCTCCACGAAATAGAAAGAGTTATGGAGCGATGCTGTAGCAAACTCCATACCCATCTTGTTGCTCAACTCATAGAGAGGCACGAGGTCTGGAGCATTCTTGTCCTGAACGGTCATACCGAAGCCCACATCCTTTAATCCCATCTCGCAGAGTTTCTTCAAGGTTGTATAACCACGGTTGAAACCATTGTTCAAGCCTCGGATCTCATTGTTGGTCTGCTCCAAGCCCTCGATAGAGATACGAATACCAATCTGAGGGAACTCCTTCGCCAGGTCGATGATACGGTCGGTGAAGAAGCCGTTGGTAGAGATTACGATACGGTCGCTCTTCTTATAAAGTTCACGTACGATATCCTTCAAGTCCGTACGGATGAAAGGTTCACCACCTGTGATGTTGGTAAAGTACATCTTTGGTAGCTTTTTAATAGTCTCTATAGAGATTTCCTCCTCTGGTTTAGAAGGAGCCTTGTAACGATTACACATAGAACAACGCGCATTGCAACGATAAGTTACAATGACAGTACCATTTAATTTCTTTTCTGCCATAATAAAATTAATCTATTATTGTTTTGTGAAAAAATAAACGTATAAAGGATTAGCAAGAACATTCTTTCGAAAGCTCTTGCTAACCTAATTATTGTATAAAAAAATCTAATACAATTTCAGTTTGTGTTTTTCAAGAAAGTAAATAGACCTTTCCTTATTTATCTTCGAATAGGTTCAGAGGTTTTTGAGGAATGATATGCTCAATAAACTCAACTATACGATATGACTTATTCTCGTATGCACGATATTCCTTGTTATACCTCTGCACTCTTCTGAGTTTCACTTTGATGGCATCTCCCTTACCAAATCTCTCACCTTCATCAATTTTCTGCATCAAAGCATCATCTTTGACTATCATGGAGATTTTAAATCCATTATACATGAATTGCCAGCGAGAACCACGTTCAAAGTTTAAGCCAACTATGACAAGAGTTGTGATTTCCTCCTCAATTCTTTCCTCTGGCACAGCATCTTCCGTATCAAATCCATCATAAATATAATCCTCAAATTCCTTACGCTCAAATTCAGCACATTTCTCACCACCATCACCTTTGACAGTGAAGCCTTCAACACTTGGATCATCATTTGCTGTTTCCATTGATTTAGAGACTGCTTGTCTTACAATTTGCTGATTATAAGTATTAATCGTGATATTTACATTATCTCCCATTTTAAGAATTGTATCAGCATTTTTCTTCTCCTCTTTAGTCTTGACAGGCCTACCTTTGAAATGCTTATATAGCTTATATACACCACCTACTACACCACACAAAGCAGCCACGTATTCTACAACATCTTTTGAGAACAATTGTTCTACAATATTCTGTGCCACAGATACATCTACCACGAAAGAGCCTTGCTTCAAGGCATTCACCTTAAGCGTAACCTCACGAGCGCCCCCACTGAGTTGCTTGTTAGCCTCAGTGACAACAGATTGATAGTGAATCAAAATATTCACTAGAGTATTGGCATCAATACTATGAGTCTGTCCTTCAAATTCTAGTTGCATAGTCTTATGTTTCATTTATAACGTTTCTGCAAAGATAAGGATAATTTAATGAACTCACATCATTATCCTATCACTTTTAACAGTATTTATCCGAAAATTCGCTCAAAACGATTTTTCATATATCTTCATCAGCTTCTCATAGTAAGCTTCACTAGAATACCTCTCGATGGAATTCTTCGCAATCGCCTCATAGTCGAAGTGATGTTCAAACATCTTGAGGATTTTATCCTTTAAATCCTCAACATCACCCGACGTGAAGGTCATACCGCTCACACCTTCCTCTATCAGTTCCGGAATACCACCAATATTTGCACCTAAAACAGGCGTGCCAAGGCTTTGTGATTCAATCACGGTAAGAGGATTGTTCTCGCTCCATTCTGCAGGAAGCACCATCATGCGAGCCTTCTGGAGGATAGGCATGAACTCCTCCCATTGCATCTGCCCCTTGAACTCGATATGAGAACAGTTCTTATAGGTTTCCTTAAGTTCCGGAAGCAGCTCACCATCACCTATTACGATCAATTTCTTGTCGAGCTGAGCTGCCGCCTTACACAAGGTTCTTACACCCTTCACCTCATTCACTCGACCCAGATAGACATAGTAGTCATCCTTTATCTGAGTCTTTGAAGAGACCTCCGGAAGTTTCGTCACATCGATGAAGTTACAGAGCACTCTGAACTTCTCTGGAGAATAACCACCCTTTACACAGGTATCCATCATAAACTTCGATGGAGGAAGGAACCAATCCACATATTTCTGCAGCACCACCTTGTTCCATTTCTTAGCTTCCAGATAACCCACGATAGCCCCAGGGATACTTCCCGGCATACAGCGATGCTTCACCACAGCCACCTTATCCGTAAAGCACTCCTCGCACCACTTGCCATCTCTCATGCAGGTATAGCAAGGACAAACGAGTTTGGTATCATGCAATGTCCAAACCACCTTTGCTCCGTATTCATGCGCCAACTTAGCAATCAGCGGAGAAAGCTGCGTGTGTATATTATTCAGATGCACCACATCAGGCTTGAAGTCGTTCAGCAGTTGCGAGAACTTACTCTTCACTTCCCCATCACCAAACGGACGGGTAAAAGCCATCAATTTGCTCATATTCTTGGGAAAGTATTTCTTCCAGGGCGTATCCAGATTCTCAGGATAGTCCATGGCGAATACCGCCACCTCATGTCCATGGGCCTTCAGCAGCTTTTCCAGATTGAGCATATAGATACAATCACCGCCACGGCGGTAATAAAACTTATTTGCTAATAAAATCTTCATAAGATAGAAATGCTTTAAAGTACGAAACTTTTATTCCTTATACTTCAGATAGTCATAAACGACTAAGAGCTTATTATAATCAGTATTTTTCTCCTCATATCCTCTAAGAAAATCCTCAAGGTCATCCAACATCACATTACACTTTACCAAAACAGAATAAGCAATTGCATCTGTTTTATAAGTTGGTTTTATATCTGCATCATTTAATATATCTTGAATTGTTCCATGATCATTCTGATATCGTTTATCATTTGTTACTTTATCTTTTAAAGCTTGTATTTTATGATTTTGGATTTTCTTTAAAGCTTCCTCATGTTTTATATTCCTATTTATTTGACAGAATCCATAAATAGGAAAATACTGAGCTTTATTGATTTTAAACTTATCAATAAGCGACAACCTTTGTTCATCAGCCTCTTCTATAACTGAAAAATAATCAACCATTAATTCTTTAGATGTCTGATACTGATATTTGATAGTCTTATCAGTTCCAATAGCCAAGACTTTATCACTATTTTTTAGAGTCGCTAAATCTTCAGTTATCTCAACCTTTATGCCATTTGCACCTTTATATATATCACCAACAATATCTTGTACCTTTCTGATGTCCATAGCAGATATAGGTAAGCGCAATTCTGATAAAGCCTGATAAACAGCAGTAAAATTATCCGTTTTAATCTTATTTACTCTGATATTCTTATTGTCAACAATTATATCAAAAGGAATTACTTCGGTATTTTCACTACCGTGATCCCTTTCTATAATCAAAAAGTTGTTCCTTATTTTTTCAGCTGTTTCTGAATCAGCATTTACATAAGAAAAAATAGTATGAAGTAATTTCTTTATATTTTCATCAGTTAAGCTATATCCGATAAAGATTATAGGATTATGCATGAATAATGACAACAACTGAGCTCTGATAAGTTCATATTTGGTATCAAAATTTCTATAATCTCCAGCAGTTATTATAATGGAAGATGGATTTTCTATTGAACCATGTATCTTATATACTGCACCATAAGGATTACTCAACAAAATATTGTTACCGACAAGAGGATCAAACTGGAAAACTTGCTCTACGAGATTATCATAGTTCGTTGTAATGACAGAACTGATATTTTTTCTTATCGTTTTTAGAGTTTTTATTTCTTCAAGCATTTCCGGTTTGAAAGAATTATCAGCAAGCAATTGAGAAATATAGATTTTAAAACGGCTATTATCTATACCCTTTCTTTTATCTTCGAAAAAAATGTCATTTATGTTTTTAAACTTACCATTTCTATCTTCTTCCAATTTTTGATTAAAAATCTTTTCTATCTCTGAAGCCATCTTTGGACAATCACCGTTGAAACGAGAGTCAATATTCAAAAACTGCTCATCGTTCCCCGTCAAATCAACAGTAATTTGTTCTAAAAGAGATTTCCAAGAATAAGATTTTTGAAGATACCTCATAGACATACCTGTACCGATAAACAATACTGGATGAGTATGATAATTAGTAACAAAATCTTTTATATCCATATTTACTCTAATGTTTTTTCATATACACGTCAGAAACTTCGCTTATATCATTCCAACTCACACCTACAGATGTACCTGTGACATTCACTTCCCCTATATTAATATTTAGACCAAATGACAACAACTTTACTCCTAAAGGAGAGAGTATGTATGAATCACCATCTTCAGACAACTTAACTGGTCTTAGTACGCCAGTAGAATTTAGTAATTCAGTATCGCCATCCTCATCATAATAAGGAGTTTGATATGAAGGCAACTTTACCAAGTCTACGTACGGAATACGTTCCAATACAGAAGCCAATCTAAAGAAATTTTCAATAGAAATCTTATCATCAATTCTAGACCTAGTAAGATTGGCAAGTATTACTTCCTTGTTGATATTATCAAGTCTATTAACCATTCCTGTTATCAAATAACCAGCAGAATCTCTTGCTTTTTGGGCAATCTCTTCGGCAAAAATCTTACGTTCCTGTATTGGTAAATCTGCCACACCTAAGATGTACGCAGTATACTTACGAAAGAATTCACTTTCCTTGAAATTTTGCATGACTTGAATTTCCTGCGCTAAAGCACCACCAAAGACAGGAACCAAATTAACCAAAGCCTTCACTTGTTCCACCCATCCTTTTATTGATGTTAGAGGCTTTAGTTTAGTAGATTCTACTTTAGTGAAAGTTACATCTACAAAATTATTAATATTATCCGTATTCATAGTTATACTAAATACTACTTATTATATAAAAGAAAAGGCTTTTCATTAGTGCCTCTTAAAATATTTATTCCTGATACTTGTAAACACATAATATTTGATAACATGCGAAAAACATATCGCACCAATCAATGTGGCAATACAAGTAGCCACATACAATATGTCATTGTTGTGAATAAACTTTTCCAGATGAAGCATACTTGACACCCTATAAAACATCATGTGACAGAGATAAATCTCCATACTAATACCGCTTAGGTACTTTACTACCTTGTTGTTCAATACGATATCCTTAGAACCTATGGCATACATGAGCCAAGCAGCAAAGACCAATAAGTCAGGCAAGATAAACAAGCCCTTGATATCAACAACGAATCTTAATATGGTAAGTACAAGACATGATGCTAAAGCTATGATCCAATGTTTCTCCACCCAATTCTTGATACCCTGACGATAGAGATAAATTATACCACCGGCTACAAAGAATGGAGCACTATAGATGATGTTAACCTTATCTATTGGTTTCACCACAAAGTCAGGAGTACCGAAATACACAATCGCAATATAGCAGAATACCAACGACAGCAGCAATACCAGCCATCCGCGCTTCTTATTATCCAGCAGGAAGGTAAAGAAAGGGAAAAGCATATAGAAAGTAAATACAGTACCTAGGAACCACCCTACACCTATCACCTCAATATTTGGATTAGGCAAGAGATTGAAGCACATTGTCAAATCTGCAAAGCTTTGACAGAACGTACTCCAGGATGGTTCCATCACAAAGCTAATCATCACCATCATGGCGAAGAATGGCCAGGCCCGATGATAGCGCTTAACATAGAACTTCTCAGGAGTTATTGCTCCCGACTTTACTCGCTCATAATATCCACAGCACATACTGAACGCACTCATAATCATGAACAGTAATGTGAAATTCGTGAACCAAGGAATCACATTACAAGTCAAAATGTTATCACTTGGCTTAATCATAAGATTAGCCTGAACGTGCATAAGCACAATGCCTACGGCAGCGTAAGCACGCAAGCCATCCAACGAAGAGTAATTTTCTCTGACTTTCGCTGATATGGGGGGGTAACTAATTTATCGTTCATTTATCTATTTTTGTTTCTCTCTTCAAAATATCCACCAACATTTTCGAAGAATGTTTTCTAGTCAGTTTATCTCTATATTTAATAACATTTATCTACGATTAAGTAGTTGATGCCTATCTTCTGTTTTTTTTAATAAAGGAAGCAATTTCTGTACTATCTTTGACCTCCGCTAAATCTCATGAATTGTTCGATTAGCAGAGTTGCCTGATGTTTACTAGATAGATTCTCCCTGTATTGAATACAATTCTGCCAATAAGTCGAACTGATGTGTACGAATTCGGCCAATGTATCCTCATTCCAATTGTCTTTTACTATACCCAAGAGATTCTTTGTTATCATACCACTATTCGTTGGAATTGAATTCGTTATGACTGGTGTGCCACACACAACAGATTCTGGGATTGACACCATGTTGTTGTCTTGACGAGTATTGATAAGCAAAGCCTGTGAACAAGGAAGATATTGATTCATCTCTTCATGGCTCTTAAATCCCAAGAACTTAACACTTTTATCTAGATTAAGCTGATGAGTAAGCTGTTTCAACTCCTTCTCCAATTCACCTCTGCCAACTATCAAAAGTTGATAAGCCTTATCGTATTTCTCCACAAACTTCTTGAATATTCTGATAATACCATCAATATTCTTCCTTGCTATTAGTTGAGAAACTACAATAAATTGTTTTTTCTTTTCTACTCCACAAGTAAACTGAGATAAGTCAATACCATGTTCTACGCAAACATCTGCAACATGTCGCATATATTGCTTGACAAAGATCTTAGCATCCTCAGAACGAGGAACAACTAATACTTTATTCATCAAGTGCTTTGCAACAAAATGATACCATACTTTAGAAGGCAACTGATGAAATTTATTGGGATGCAAAGCCAACTCATGCCAGATTACAGTTTTTTCTGGGCAAATTCGTGTAGCAGCAAACGACCACAAAGAGAATATCTCACTCGTGACAACCATATCAAAACTGGCACTATTTTCCTTCAAAAATGAGTTCAGTTCCTTCGAATAAGGCAAAACGGATGGAGGACAGAGTTTATGCCATTCCGTCTTTAACCATTTCACCTCAAACTCATACTCTTCAAACTCTACAGGCTTATAATCAGCCGCAGCAGCCAATGTCACTTCATGTCCCAATGACTTAAAACCAAGACACATATTATATATCATAGTATCTTTGATAGACTTAACCTTAGGAATTGTGTTATTGTCTGCTGTATATAATATAGGATTAAGAATTAAAATCTTCATTTTTATTTACTTAATAACCATTTAACAATTTTATTCAGATTCAAGAAGTAAGTGAATACTACACTAAAAACTATTGTCAAAACAAAAGTCAACAATATAGAATCAAGTACATAAACAAAGATATGATGGCATAAATAAAATGCCATGCCACTACTTTGTTTTTTACAGATGCCTTATCCTTCAGTAAGAGATTGATACAAACAATTTTCCTTTGTCTAAAAGAAAGTTTGGCAAGCTAATAACAAAGGATAGCTTGAAAATCATACCAACATACAATGGTATCATAACTATGAGAAACCTCTAAGGCATACTTACACCCTTTCAGCCACCCAACTATCAGTCTCTTTGACTTAGGAGAATATATTTCATTAACCTCACCATGAATCAATTGTGAGATGAAAGAAACCTTTCCTTTGTCTCCTGGATTGTCAAATAAAAGATAAACCATAAGCTAATGTTCACTAATTCCACGTAGTTTTCGTGTTAACCCTAACAAATGCAGTCTCTCCAACAATTCTCTGATTTTATTTCGGCTAGAGTTTCCGCCAAATCCCCAAGAATTAGCACCAAGATGGGTAGAAATCTTAATTGGAGTTCCATCTGCTACCTTTGAAGAAAAGACCTCTGCTGGATATACTTCCATTCCATTGCTCAATCGTTGAAACACAGGATAATACTGAAAATTATACTTTTCATGTAAAACTCTTGCTATCACACGAGGCATGATATTATTATTCATGGTCTTAGGGTTCAAAGAGAAGTGTCTTCCCTCATAATAATCCAAAACATCTTTTAGCCATGATGCCCCTTTTTCGGCACCAAGTACAGCAGCCTCTATACCAACAAGACGCTCTTTCTTATTAGAGATATGAGCATATAGAAAATAGGAATGAAACTCCACTGAGGAAAAGGAATGTAAATTCAAGAATGGATCAAATGATTTGTGTACCATCACATCAGAATCCAAATAGATGCCACCAAAATTATATAAAGCATAAATACGAATATAATCTGCACAGAATGCATATTTCTTAGTCTCAAAAGCCTCCTTCACATAAGGTAAAGAATCTATATCAAAACGCTTTCTATCCCATTTGATAATCTCATAATCTGGCAGCACTCGCTTCCATGAATCAATACACTCTTGAATTTGCGCTGGAAATGGGTCATCACTCAACCAGCAGAAATGAATAATTTTTGGTATTCTCATTTTGTAGTTTAATTAATTCGATAATAATCTTGTTTATCAAACTGCCAACTATCTTAATAACCAAATACAACATAGGAGAACACATATTCTAACTAATATAATTCTAGATAACGCTTTGCCGTTACACTTACATCATAATGACGGCACACATGTTCTTTTGCAAGACTAGCCTTTGCCAAAGCTTCATCATAATGGTCAAAGACAAATCTAATCTGTTCAGCTAAATCATCAGCATTACCATTTTCAAACAGCCAGCCATACTTATCATTTTCAGTAACCTCTGCTGGACCTTGTCCTGAAGAAACTAAAACTGGAACTTTTGCAGCCATTGCCTCGGCTACGGTCAAACCGAAACCTTCTCTTCTTGATGGTTGCACAAAAAGATCGTAATTTCTAAGATGCTTAGCTATATACTCCTGTGATTGTTTGCCTAAGAAGTGAACATTTTTATCAAGGTCTAAATCGGAAGTGAGTTTCTTTAAATATTCCATGCTCTCACCATCGCCTATGAACGTTACGTCCACCTCAGTTTTTAAGATAGCAGCAGCTTTTATCAGCAGGTCTTGACCCTTTTTTTCATGGTCTAACCTACTAATCTGCACCAACTTATAGGGGGGGGGTAACTTCCACCTGCTCTTTTGGCAAGAAATTGGTTGTTAATATACCATTACATATAACAGTACTATCCACACCATATTTTTCATTAAAAGCCTCCTTCACAGCATTGCTGATGGCAAATATCTTTGGTATTCGTTGTACCAATTGTTCGCCATCAACAAATCCCAAAGTGAGCATTGCCTTTACCATACCCCAATAAGAACCATGCTTTATCTTAGCAAATGGCAAGGCATGCAATGTCAATGACGTTTTATTTTTTAACTCCTTGCCAAATATCATCGCATAGAACTCTGGACCATGCAGATGAATTTTGTCTGGAGCAATATCTCTCAACTCTTTATTGAGATTCCAAATAAAAGTCAATGACTTTGAACCAAGCTTTCTATTTAATAAATGAACATGCACGGAAGAATCTAATTTTTCTAATAAGGTTTTCTCATACAGTTCATTTATAAGAACAACATGTACATCGGCTCCATATTCGGCTTGGGCATTAGCAATATTAACAAGCATTGTTTCAATGCCGCCAAATCCAAGTCCCCAAAACACATGAGCTACTCTAATTGTCTTCATAAGATTTACATTATACTTTTTACTAATCTATATGTTTTACCCAAACTATTTTTTCTTATCGACTTGTAATAAGAAGACCATAGCAAGGATTTCAATTCTTTTTTGTTTTCATCCAAAAATGCTCGATACTCAGGATGAGAACGATAGGAGGATGTCAAGAGACCATAACTTAAGCTGAAGACGCCTTCCTCCAATATAGTTGTTTCTTTATAATTTACAGAAGATTCCGAAAGCTTTCGGAAATTCTTAATAATCCATAGTGTATCATGAAATCTCTTAATCTTAAAAGTAGAAGTGATGCTTCCACTCTCCCTAATATTATAATTGTACCAAATGCGTTTCAATGGCAATACACTTTGTGCCTTAGTGTAACATCTAATCAAGAAGTCTTGATCTTCATGATAAATGCCAGAAGTAAACTCCAACTCATACTTCTGCAAGAAACTTCTAGAGAACAAAAATTTTGGGGAAACCCCTGTCGGTAATTTTCGGCAATAAAAATAACCATCATGCTCTTCGCCATAATACTTGCAATAAGATGGCTTAGAAAAAAGAGTGGTAGGAGTAAAATTATCTCCCCTTTGCTCATTCAAGTCGAAGCAAAACATTTCCACATAGGGATGACGAGTAATTTCCCCCAATGCCTGACTTATGGAATTTTCAGTAATGCTATCATCACTATCCACTACCCATATATAATCTCCCTTTGCCACTTTTATGCCGGAATTACGAGCAGCACTAAGTCCTTGATTTTTCTGATTGATAATCGCCAAATTCGTGTGAGCATCAGCAAACATTTCTACGATAGCCATAGAATTATCTGGTGTGCCGTCATTGACAACTATCACTTCAAACAGGCTTTCGTCCACACCTTGTTTATATATACTGTCCAATGTACCTCTAATAAAGGGTTCTACATTATAAACAGGTATTACTATTGATAATTTCATCATTTATTTTTGATTTAAAAATTTCACCCAATCAAACTGGTCATATACCTTTTGCCCCCAAAATCCCTTGAAGTCCATAATATTACCTAATTCGTTACAATTTTCATAGCCCTTTACATAGAAGCCACAAGTTATATCTGGATATTCAACATGAGTTAAGGCTACTTTACTTTCATAAGATAAATGCTCAAATTCTTCTAAACACTTCTTTGTGCAGCCATCTTTTTCTGACAAAACAACAAAGATATTGTTCCATTGTATTCGTCGTGCTCTACGTTTCCACGCACTGACACCTTCCTCAAAACTCTGATAATGAAGAAAATACACATGAATCACCCCCCCCAGAAGTCCCGCAGGACACGCTTTATGAGGAATCTCTATAAACTCTTCATATACCAGCTGTTTTAAATTTTTCAGAAAGAAGATGTAGTCTGGGAAAGGGATATATAGATTGACTGTTGGCGTATCGAAGCGCAATTTCAAATCATGATATATACATCCTGCCAAACAATTATTTGCAATGATTGTAAAATCATGATTTTTCAATCTCTTTCGCAGAATCTTATTTCGTAATTCTCTTAGTTGTTGTTTCATATTGTCTTTCTTTATTTGCAAGAAAAAAGTAATTGAATTTCACAAACACAATAACGTATATCATAAAATAAGAAATATTAATTCCTGGCAATGATGATAAAGATTTTTCTACAGCAAAAGCCAATATACAAAATACAACAACGTACATTTTCTTTTTTAATGCGTAAAAAAGCGGGAAAAGAAGATAAATTAAATAAGACACTACCCCTAAAAGACCTTGATCTATCATCAATGGAAACCAAACACTCTCTGCACCTAAAATTTCATCAGGGAAGAAAGCTTGTACATATTCAAAAGTATAAGCCAGGCCATTTCCTAATATAGGAGAAACTCCCATAAAATACAGAGCCAGATTGAATTGCATCTCACGCATGTCACTATTACTACCTGAAACCGATTGGGTATCCGTAAATGAATTTATAATTTTATCCAAAAAACCTATAGACAAAAATAATATAACAACAAGTATTGGAATAAATCGTTGTATTTTGCGCGACTTAATTGTTTGGCTATTAACAAAGTATACTAACATACAGAAAAAGCCTGCTATTACGCTTCTAGTACCTGTTAATAAAGTACATAACAGTAAACCTGCCAACAAATAAGGAACATATTTTACTTGTTTCTGATTTAAGCCGACCCCTTTTTGCGCAGCAAATCCAAACAACAAGAAATTCATGGTGCAACAGCAACCTAATGCTCCACACAAAGGCAAAAATGACTGCATACGTTTAAAACCAAAACGTATTTCATCCGTATAACCTATAGAGCCAGAAAAAGCATCACTAGACTGCATAAACCTTATTATAGGATTATCTCTTGTTATTTCTTCAAACAAACCATACAAGATTAATGCAGTTAGAAATATAAAAGAATGTTTTAAAAACAATCTCAATTCATGCTTACTTTTGATACTCTGCCAAACGACTATAGGAAACAAAACTTCCAAAGAAATCATAGTAATACAACTTCCCCAATGTTTGAACACACCAAATATATTAGATAATAAAATGGAGGTTCCTAAAAGCAATGAAGAAAGAATAAAAGGATATTTGTAAATTTTCAACTTACCCTTTAAAACTGCCAGCAAAAATATAGCCAATGAAATGCAACTCATTACAGAAAATTGTTTAACCACCAACATCTGCAAAGGAAGTATCCAGGCTGCAGCTATTATGACATATTTATCAAAGTCTATAAATAGCATAATTATAAATGCCATTAGACACAAAATAACCCAAATAGACATATTTTTATTTTTTGATTAATACACTATGTATTGAAGACCTTAAATAGTTTATCGACAAAATTCTTTGTTTTCTCAAAGATTCTTGTGCAAATATTATGTCTTGATTTAAATCTAAGTCTGAAACATTAGCATCTAGTGATATAATACTTGAATGTAAATTCAGAGACTCCAATAAAGTCTTTATACGATCATCAGAAGATTTATCGTCAATGACAGAAAATACTTTTTTTCCGAAATTAACAGCGAATGCTGTTCCATGAAAGGATGACGTTACGACACAAGTTGCATTAGCAAATAATTCAACAAACTCTATTGGACTAGGGCTTACCTTAGTCCATATATTTTTTTCACATCCACTATCTCCTATATAAACGACTTCGGCACCTGTACGCAATTGTAATTCACCAATCAATTTATATATTATTGGAGATGGGTCTACTGCATATTTTAAAATATAGACTAAAATATAATTTTTACGTTTTACATGTCGAGCTGCATTAATTCCAAAAGCTGTCAACCACTCTTGTGCCGAAAGCAAAAGTGTGGGATCCAAGACAACAGGTACCTTACGTCCAATCATTGCCTTTATCAAACCTTGCCCATTTTTTTCCCTAACAGATAAGAAAGAATACTTATCTAAAAGCATAGAATACTGTTGCTTCAATTTATCTTCAATATTATTACATGCAAAACTTGAAGCATACGATATTTGAGGGGCATTAGTAACAAAGTCTAGTAAAAATGTCAAATCCCCTTTAGTATGCACAGGATTCCAAACTTGATCACTACCTGTTATATATGCTCGATATATTGGAGGATTAGTATTTATTTCTTCGGGGCAGTTATATTTTGGTGAGAGATGAAAATAATCACGATAAAACTTCTCGAATTTATTGACCTTTCTCCAATAAGGATTTAAACCAAAAAACTTTGAAACTTTTGACTTGAAAGTTATAGGTGTATATGACGTACCTCGTTGATACTGAAAAACATTTGGATACATATAGTCTATTATCTCACAAGTATAGCCCATATTCTCTATCACTCTCTGAGTAGCATAAGCTTGCAATGCCGAACCATAATTTACGACTCGATGCATTGTCAATATTCCTAAGTCCTTTATTTTAGATTCCATAATGTCTTTTTAAATAGCTCAAAGCTCTTGTTAGAAACTTACATAGAAATACCGTATTCTTCAATCCAATTCTACTTTTTATAATAGATAAATTTATAGAATAACTGCGGGGCAAAACAGGGTTACTTTGCATTTGTCCCTCGGCAACAATGTCAAATGGATATTTTATAAGTTTACAATTTATATGTTTCAGAACATCATTTCCTTTTTCCGTAAAGGCTATAGCGCAACTAACACCATCCTCATCATCTTTATAGGTTTCACCCCACATATCTCCAATACGTATATCAGCAGATGAATGCTCATATTTGTATTTGCAATTTTTATAGCATTGCTTTCCAAAGCACAAATCCCCTAGGAACAAAGCATAAAACATGTCTCCCTGCGACAAGCGGCTCTCTAAATAACTTTTTTTTCCCCTTATTAACATATCGTAAGAATCATGCCAATTTATCTTCTCGCCATGCTCCTCACCATCAATGCCCATTGCCCAGGAATCATGCCATCCAGTCCACTTGTTACGCCATGAAGCATAAGTGATTTTGCCCACTTGCTTCTCTGCCCACTTGGTATATTTCTGCCATACTACCATAGATGGAACACCATGACAGAAGAAATCAAGCAGCACAAAATTATCTTCGCAATGGAATTTCTTGATATATCTTCTAAAAGAATCTATCTGGCAAGGTGTACCAGTAACCAAGTATTTCTCCTTGCGATTAATAGCCTTGAAGCCGTCAACGGTATAGCTCTGAATATACTTACTTCCTGAACTCGGTATTAATTCCTCTACTGTTGTTGCAATATAATGTTCGGCTCTATTCCTCTCCGCATCATATCGAACACCACAAACTTTATACCCCTGGTTCAAAAGATACTTACCAATCTCAAAGCCAGCTCCACCAGAAGAACATTTTCTTCTCACTAAATGGTCTTTGCTCCAAGCTGCATACGATTGTATCTCAGCCTGTTCTAAAGATAAATCTTTATGTAAATAAGCACATACATCTATACAAAATCCACATTCTGTACATCGACCTTCTTCTGTAACATGTGGCTCATAAAAGCCATTTTTATTCAGACCAATTTCTATAATTTTTCGTCCACATGCCGTGGCACAAACACCACACCCATAGCAATCATGGACTTTACTAATATTATTCTTCATCATTATATTTCTCGAAAGATAGAAGGTAAGCGTTTATGGACTATGCGCCAATAGAAAACATAAGGAATAGGACATTTTTTAGAGACTAAAGCATATTGCAGTTTTTTGTAAATCTCCAAACTATTTTGCTTCACGAATTTCTCCAATTTCTCCAAAAGTTTCAAATCTATTTTCGAATCAGATTTGAGCAAGCAAAAACGATATAAATAAAGTAAACGACCTTCTATTTTTCCTGCTAGATATTTGCATCTTGCAGCACTCAAATCATTCTTATTATAAAGTACATAATAACTTAACATTGCCTTTGTTCCTTGCAACGTATGAGGTATGCTCTTTTTCAAGACTTTCGGATCCATAGTCTGTCCATCACGTCCTACCATATAATGGTAAACAACGTAATCAAAATAAACAATCGTTTGTGCCTTATACAATGGATAATATATCCATTCTTGGTCAGTATATGAAATGCCTTCCGTTTGCTTGTAATTCATCTTACGTAATAAATCCACGCTATAAACTGCGGAATGCATTTGGAAACCTGATATAACAGAAAGAACATCTGACTTATCTACATCATACACATTGTGCTTGATTAGCTTCGGAAAAGATATTCGCTGGTTTTCACAATTTCCTGCCATATCTATTACATCATAATCAGTCAATATTAAATCAACATCAATAGTATCCAAATCCTTTATCAACAAATCGAAACCTATAGTATCAAACCAATCATCAGCATCCAATATCTTGATATATTTACCGGTAGCCTCCTTCAATCCACGATTCACACAGGAGCCATAGTTGCCATTTTCCTTATCTATCACTCGGAAAGTACCAGGGTATTTATCTTGATACTCATGGGCAATAGCAGAGGAATTATCCTTGCTACCATCATTCACAACCAGAACTTCCAGTTGCTGCATCTGTTCCTCAGGTACAATCAATGAATCAAGACATCTACGAAGATAGTCTTGCATATTGTACGTAGGAATTACTATTGTTAATATCTTTTCCATATTGCTTATTTACCACTTAATTTTGTCTATCCCCTTCAATCCCTGATTTAGAATAGAAGCTATCATATTTTTACTCTCAGAAAATGAAGAAAAGTCTTCTTGGAAGTTCTTTTGCATCTCTGCTTTTAAGGAATAATTTTTTCTATCCATATCTCAATTATTTTTTATTTCGTTCAAAATAATTATGGTTTATATCTGCAGAGAAATAATGCTTTCTTTTTATCCACACGAAACCATCCCCTTTTGTAATAACCGCGACATCAACAGGACCACCAACACTTTCTTTTTCTGTGGTTATTCGTCTTTTCAAGCCTGTCATCTTGACAAGGCTTTCTGCCATCTCTGCCATATCCTCTTTACTCATAAACTTTACAACATCTATGAGTTTGCTACAATAATTGTCCCAAATATATTGTTCCATATCAGTTTTGAATGCCCCTGCTAAGCCATCAACATCAATTGCTTTCATAGCATCAACAAATTCTTTTGGAGCATTAACTTCTTGCATTTTTCCAACAATCATTCCGACAAGTTTGCTTAATATAGTTTTCATATTATTATAAAAAGTTTGACGCAATTTATCGTCAATACCCCTAACAACAGTCTGAGCTACATCTGTTTGTGCAAACGGTTCCACACATGCATCATGTTGTGTGTCAACCTTATAAAAGGAATCTCTTGTTATTTTCATTCTCTCGCCAAACATTTCGCTTATCCGAAATGAATAATATGAAGGTAATAATTCTTGATCACCATAGCCGAAGAATACAAGCCCTGTACTATTGGAGTAAACATGATATTTAGAGCGCAGAATATAAAATAGAGTTTCTATGAAGCTATCCTTAAAAGCAGAAGGTGTATTTGGCAAAGAGAGACAGACAGAAATTTTCTTAGAAACATAATCTTCTGCCAACATTTCAAATTCACCTAAAGTCATATCTTGAAAATCAGGGCTAACTTCTTCACTCTTGTAATCATTGCCGCAAGATACAATCTTCTCAAACATAACTTGAACTAAAATCTCGTCTGTTGCGTCCTCTCCCGCTTTCTTTAGTTGTTCATTAGCAGAAGAAAACATATCATTATAAAAAGAATCAACAAAAAACGAAATTTCTGCTTTGGGGTCAAGTTCTTTGTTCTGAAAAGCATTTATTTTTCTAACGAAGGCAAAGAAGTCATTTGCATACTCTATCACAGAAGGAAATTGTCTATCACTTAGCTGTTTCCGATACATTTTAATAATCTGTTCCCATGGAATTTTCATAAAATCCATATTACCACACAATGCAATCCCTACCGGTTCACGCCTAGACAATTCGAAAATTTTATTAGCATGATTTGAAATCTTCTGCGTTGAAGATAGGGTTACTGTTGCTGCACTATCAGCAGCAAAAGCCACTCCTTGTCTATTTATTATTCCAACAATTGCAGTCATAACATTTCATTTTTATTAGAAATCAGCAGGCTTCATGCCAACAGCCGAAAAGTAGCTTATAAAATAAACTGAAGACAATCAGCCTACTGAAAAATATTAAATTACTCTATATAATTATACTGTTATACATTTCTTACAAATTATATCCATCTAACCGACAAAGTTTATCCTGTATCCATTGTTAATCAATGTTAGAACGTAACTATTGATTTTCTTTCATACAAGACATCAAACGTAGTATATTTTTTTTAGAATATCTCCATTACCTTCTCTATAATAGGAGCCATATCGTAATATTTATATTCCGCAAGGCGTCCACCGAAGATAACATTTTCTTCCTTATCTGCCAGTTTTTTGTACTTGGCATATAGTTCGGAGTTCGGTTTATCGTTCACTGGATAATATGGTTCCATACCATCCTTCCATTCTGTAGAATACTCTTTCGAAATAACAGTCTTTGGGTTTTCATATACTTCCTGACCAAACATTTCAAAATGCTTGTGTTCAATAACACGAGTGTAAGGTACTTCACGCTCGGTATAGTTAACAACCGCATTGCCCTGATAATTTGGCTTATCGATGACCTCAGTCTCAAAGCGTACTGTACGATAGTTGAGCTTGCCAAACTGATAATTATAGAATTCGTCTATCTTACCAGTGAACACTATCTTGTCAGCGATACCCTCCCAATAAGTGCGGTTTTCAAAGAAATCAACATTCGTCTTTGTCTCTACTCCTTCAAGCAAGCCATCAATGAGTTTGTTATAACCACCAACAGGGATACCCTGGTACTTATCATTGAAGTAGTTATTGTCGAAGATGAGACGAACTGGCAAGCGCTTGATAATGAAAGCAGGAAGTTCTGTACATTTTCTTCCCCACTGCTTTTCAGTATAGCCCTTAATGAGTTTCTCATAAATATCCTTGCCAACAAGCAGCATCGCCTGTTCCTCCAGGTTATGAGGCTCATTTGGCAAACCCAATTCTTCGTTCTTCACTCTTAACTCTTCACTAAAAGAAGCCTTCTGCTCATCAATCTTTGCCTGGGCTTCTTCAGGTGTAGTTACGCCCCACATCTGATAGAAGGTATTCATATTGAAAGGCAAATTATAGAATTCGCCCTGATAGTTTGCCACAGGTGAATTGGTATAGCGGTTGAACTCAACGATGGAGTTTACAAAGTCCCACACCTTCTTATTGGATGTATGGAAGATATGTGCGCCATACTTATGCACATTGATACCTTCAATATTCTCACAATAGATGTTGCCACCTAAATGAGAGCGTTTATCAATAACTAAGCACTTCTTGCCCTGCTTATGAGCAAGATGGGCGAAAGTGGCTCCGAATAAGCCGGAACCTACTATTAAATAATCGTATTTTTGATTAGTCATATTATCATATTATTTTTATTTTCTAAAGTATTTATGATATCTGTATGACAACGAACCGATGATTCTATCACACAAATATGCAGTTTTAATCTTATTCGCTTTTGCGAAACTAAGAAACAATCGTTCACGACATTTAAGTGTCGGCAAATCCTTTGCTGCAAATAGTTTTTTCATAGGCTCTGAATTATAAAGCAAATCCTTAACTTTATGATATTCTGTATCATCTATACTGCTTTTATTTGTTCTCATATAATCGAGAACATTTTTCATTCTCAGGAAATAAAACTTTAACGCAGCATTAGTCAATCTTTCATCTTGGATTTCACCTAATCGTGAACAAATACTTTCAATAGCCCAAATTACACGAATAGGCATCAACGGATTATAGTTTACACCTCTCGTTGCGCTATTTTCACTCTGATAAAAATGATATACAGTCGTGTTTATATAAACAACCTTTTTTACCAATAGAATATATTGTATGTTAAAATCAAAATCATCCCATATCCACAATTTATTATTAAAATGAATGTTATTTTCTCTGATTATAGACGCACGGTACATTTTTATCCAAGTCGCACCCAATTCTGGCATATGAAAGCCAAAATACTTATCACTTAATTCATCTAGAATCTGACAAGGAAGTAATTTTACTTGTTCACCCTCAATAATATTTTTTGAAGCTTTTGGCCATTCTTTGTGAATAGATGGAGATGATGGAAAAACCATGTCATTAACACAAACAGAAAGATCAGCTTTCTCTTCATTTACTGCATAATACAATTTCTCAATATAATCATCGTCCATGTAGTCGTCAGCATCAGCAAACGTCAGATATTCACAACACGTATTATCTAGCGCAGTATTTTTTCCACCAGAAGGACCTATATTTTCTTTTAAAGTTATAACCTTTATACGACTATCTTTTTGAGCATATTCTTCTATAATCTGTGGACTATTGTCAGTAGAAGCATTATCAACAACAACAATTTCCAAATCTCTGAAGGTCTGATTGCATACACAATCAAACCAACGGGACAACCATGGCCCCTTATTATATACAGAGGTTAATATACTTACTTTCATCTTTTCTATTTTTTAAATTTTGAAATAGCTATTTGACAGAACTTATATGCCATTTTATCCTTTAATACTAGCAATATCAAGGCATATGTAATAGTACAAGAAATAATTTGCATAAATAATGACATGAAGGAATGTACTCCAATGTATTTAGAGAAAAGTACTCCACAAACTATCATAATGAGACCAGCGAAGATTCTTTTGTAACTTTTCCCCCAAATGAGACTAAAACTCATATATCCTTTAGCATTATATACGTATAAGAATGATATGAAACTTTCACCTACCAGTGTTCCTATGATAGCACCAATTGCTCCCAAATATGGAATCAGCATAATGTTAATACATAAATTGAGTATGGAACCATATATTGTCATTCTTGTAGACTTATTTATCATGCCTGCAGGCAAATAATAATGACTACCTAGACAAGTGCTCAAACTTATAACAAAAATCAAAGGAGACATCATGCACAGCATAAATTTAACAGGCTCATACCCTGGTCCAAAAAATATTGGAACAAAATCCTTTGCTACAGCTATAATTCCAAATATACATCCCCAACTTACAATCAAGATACAATCCAATGAATCTGAAATTCTTTGATGTATCTCTTCATATTTTTTTGCTTCAAACAAATAGGATAAACGGGCAGTCATAATACTATTTAAAGCTGCAAACGAAACCGTTTTTGCTATATTGATGATCTTTGTTGCTTGCTCGTAATATCCATTTTGGAAATTATCATTTGTTATAAAACCAATTAAGACTTTATCTAGAACAGTATATAGAGAGATAGCTATCGTGATAACGAAATAACTCATCGTTTCTTTCAGATGATGAACTAAGTGGAGTTCATGTATCTTAAAACCTTCAATTAATTTTGGCAGATATGTCCACATTGACAAATTACCTAACAATTGAATGAAGGAATTCATTATCATATAGAGAAACAAATCTTCCTTCTGTTTTACAAAAACAAAGAGAAGTATGATACCAATGAATTTACATATTGTGTTACGAATTACAGTATAACTAACTTTCTCAATACCTGTGTAAAACCAAGATATATCTGCCATTGTTGCAAAAAGCAACGGAGTTAATGCCCAAAAATAATATTTATATGTAGTACTTTCATAAATCAGCACCATCCAGCAGGCTAAACATATAAGAGAAGAAATACATGAAATAGAAACTATCCCCCAAAAGGCATTGCTCATTTTAGACTTATCATCTCGTAATCTTGCAATTTCCCTAGTACCATAATTCATAGTTCCCAAAGCACCAACCATAGTGAAATACATCATGATAGATGCAGTATAACTATATATACCAACACCATCTGCACCTAAAACTCTAGCTACATAGGGAGCAGTGATAAGTGGGGTTATCAAATTCAATATCTGATATGATAGACTATATATATAATTTTTCTTTAAACTGATATTTGCCATATATTATTTTATTGCATTCATTCCACTTAACAAACTTTGGTTACTCCAAAGATATCCCCATTCTCCAAATCGTCCGAAAGGCTCTATACCTACAGATTTAAGATAGCTTCTCACTATCTCCCGACTATCATAAATATTCTGATCGAAGATTACGTTGGCATACTTTTCAAAACCGACATGAGTAAATAGTACATCTTCCTGTTTTATTATACCTAATTCAACCAACTTTCCTACAGTTCCATTCAAAAGCTGTTTTTCTGTGTATTCACCCTCCTTACAATATACTTCCATTTGCAAAGACGAACAACCTTCAGGGGCATTCATTGGTGATTTTAATGATGGGGAATAGACTCTTGCTGCCAGAATATCCTCATCATAGATATACCACCACAAGTATGAAGGAATATTCTTAGTCTTTAATGCAATAGATACATGATAACCAGAGGTACATTTCAACTTACTTATTGCTATCTTTACATCCTCAGGGATATCATGCAAGAGGTGACTATATTCTGGCAATGGAATAGAAGAATAAAGCTTATCGTATTGATATACATAGCCATCTTCTATCTTTACTTCTTTTTTCTCTGTGTTAATTGCCACAACCTTTTGATTGTATCGAATGTCAGTACTATCTGCCAAAGAACTAAAGAAATGCTTAAAACCTCCCGTCTTTGGATAACGCATCTCCTTTGCGTAATAAGTAACAGGTGTATCTGCGGTTTTAGATCCCTGGATTACTTCCTCAACAGATGGCTGATATACTCGCTGTCCTACCCATTTTGTCTCAAGATTCTTTGCTTCACACATCCAATACTTTTTGGTGTAAACCATAGGGAAATGTTCTGCAAAGTAATCGCCAAATTGTATTCTTAACCACTGTTCATAGTTCGTTATTTGGGACATATCTACTTGTGGACGAGCCAAGAAATCGTCTATGATTTTCTTTTTCTCTTGCTCATCCAATGGGAACAGATTGTTTTGGGCAGGATGCTTAATCCATTTTCTGTTATAGATATTGTAAGGATTAGGGATGTGAGTTATGATTTCACCTGCAGATGAATTAAAAATCTTCAATACTTCCTCTTCCTTGGCAAAGGAAAGATGAACAAAGCGATCAAAGGTAAACCCATCAATAGTAAAACATCCACACAATCCGCCAAAAGTATCATCCTTTTCCAGAATGAGAGGCTGTATGCCTTTCTGCTTACAAGCATAAGCAGCTCCTAAACCAGAGATACCGGCTCCCAATATAATTGTCTTATTCATAATTGATTTGATTCTTCATTTTTAATATTCCATCCTTCAACGAAATCTTAGCTTTCCATCCTAACATAGATATATTCTTGGCTATCGGAGCAACAGCTTGCATCGTATCCCTGTCGCGATATGGGCGTCCACCCCAATGAATATTGCATTTCTTGCCATATACATGCTCCATCATGGAAGCAAGTTCTCTGATAGTAGTTCCCCTTCCGGTACCGATATGAAATGACTCACCATTCTTTATATCAGATATTCTTTCTGCATTCTCTACTACATGAACATAGAAGTCACACAAATCATCAACATGAGTGAAATCAAGGATTTGCTCTCCAGCTGTCATGTCAACAGATTCCTTACTATCCATAGATTCCAAAATATAATCCATTAGTCGTTTGACTGTCGGTTTTCCTCCGTATATAGTATAAGGAATGACGTTGATGTACTTGAATTGGCAGAGTTGCGAATAATAATCTACAAATACACGAAATGCACTCTTTGTTGCGGTATAAAGATATGCGTCATTTATTGCTTCCGTTCCAAATCTATATTCTGCAAAACTTCCTGTATTAACAAACAACTTCAAGGATTTACATTCTTTCAGAGCATCCAACAACTGGATACCATATAATATATTCGACTGCAATAGCGGCTGAATAATATCTGTATCATTGCGTGATGTAGAAAGACTTGCTAAATGCAATACTATCTGAGGATTGAAGGCTTTAACACTATCCCAATCTTCTGCCTCTTTAAATAAGACTGATAAATTAGGAAAAAGAGCATGTGCCTTATCTACATTTCTACAGAGAACTAAGATTTCAGCTTCCGGACATTTATCTACGAGCATCGGCATGAGGTTCTGACCCACAAAGCCCGTAGCTCCAGTAATCAGTATTCTCATGCTGCACATAAATAAAATAGTTTAACATATTCTAAAATGGGGGGGTAATTTGAGTATCTTTTTTCAAGATTTCAATTCCCTGAGTTAAAGAGATTTTGGATTTCCAACCTAATAACCTTATATTCTGCTCAATCGGTGCAACAGCATGCATAATATCTTGCTCTGAATAAACTCTACCACCCCAGTTTGCATTCATTTTCTTTCCCCAAATCTCTTCCATCTTAGATGCAACCTCTCGAATAGAATGTCCTTTTCCTGTTCCCAAATGAAACTGGTAAAAAGAATCTTTCAATTCTGGTAGTTTCTGCAACAACGTATAGAAGAAATCAGCCATATCATCAACATGAATGAAATCAAGAATCTGTTCACCCCTTGTAAAGTCAACGGGTTCGCTGGCGGAAAAAGAATCAATCATATAATCTATTACCTTTTTATAGGCATTATATCTACCATAAGGAGAATAGACAACAACATTAATCCAATTCCACTTAGAAATGGATTGATAATATCGGATGATTGGACGTTCTGCCGTTTTTGTTGCAGAATACAAGTTGTTAGGATGATATTCCCCATCTCCATATCTGAATTCTGAGAATGTACCTATGTTGATGAAGTTCTGACACTGAGTATTACTCAATGCCTCCAACAAAAATGTGGTAAACGAAATATTGGCTTCCACCAGTTTATTTGCATTCTCATAATCATGACGACCAGTGAAGAACGCTGCCAGATGCAAAGTAACATCTGGGTTAGCATTCTTTACTTGCTCCATCCAATCAGAAGACTGGGTAGTTATCATTTCTACAGATTCGTTGCCAAACAAAGTCTTTGCCTTATCTAGATTTCGGACTAAAAGAACCAAATCATTTACACCCTTACTAAAGAGATAAGGTATTAACGTCTTGCCAACGAATCCTGTAGCTCCAGTAATCAATATTCTCATACGTTGAAATTATAAGGAATCTCTGACAAATCAACCCTTGATGCCTCTGAATCATCATGAACTTCCGGTATAATATCCATCAACATTGATGTGCCCTCACCTGCTCCAGCAAAAGCCATCCAGAGACCTGGCTGAACCGTTAAACGCTGGTAATTATCCTTTGGTGAAAGGATAATCTCTTCAAACTGTCCTTTTGTCTTACTGCCTTCACGGTCATCGTAAACAACAAACTTTACAGCACCAACAGGTACGACAATGTTTAGCACCATACGATTATGGCGCTTCCAGCCTTTCACCATACCATGTTTGATTTCAGAGAAGTAAGCTTCTCCAAAACCAGCATATCCTTCATCTGTACAATGAATGGCATGAAATATATCACCCTTAGGAACAGCAATGTGCTTCATCGGATGTAATTCTATTCCTTCTATCATATTATTTAGTCCAATTTAAGTTCTGACTTTCAGCTTCCTCTGTATAATATTCAATCTGCTTCTTGGTCAAATCGAACATATCTACGTTTTTGCCCTCATAGAATGCTTTGTACCACTCTGCAATGATATGTACACACTGCTCATAATGTAAAGTTGAATGCCAATTGAGATAAGCAAGAGCCTTATCACAGTTCAATTTCAAAAGGGTAGCCTCCTTGAACGGTACATTACCTGTCAGCTTTGATGCTTTCTCCTTATCCAATCCCCATTCTTCTGCCAAATCCTGCGTCAACTCGAACACAGTCTTTGTCTGTTCTGCACGAGGGCCAAAATTATAAGCCTCTCCATTCTCTGACTTATTCTCATAGAGATATTGTCCCAAAGTAAGGTAACCACTCAGAGGTTCCAATACATGCTGCCAAGGACGGGTAGCCTTAGGGCAACGGATTTCTACAGTTTCTCCCTTAGAGAATGCCTTGACACAATCTACTATGATACGGTCTTTAGCCCAATCACCACCACCGATAACATTACCTGCACGAGCTACACCCAGCTTAATATTTGGCATATTCTGAATGAAAGAATACCAATAGCAACGGATTGCTAATTCTGCTGCACCTTTTGAACCAGAGTAAACATCCTTGCCACCAACCTCATCAGTTTCACGGTAGCCCCAAATCCATTCTACATTATTATATGCCTTGTCTGAGGTAATCAATACACAGGTACAATTCCAATCAATATTTCTGATTGCTTCGAGTACTGATGTTGTACCGATCACATTTGTTGTCATTGTATCAAATGGATCTTTGTATGAAGTCAATACTAATGCCTGAGCTGCCAAATGGAAGATGAAGTCAGGCTTCACTTCCTGCACATAAGCGTTCATTGCCTCTTTGTCACGGATATCTCCAAACTTATGGTGAATCTTATCATTCAATTTACATACATTGAACATTCCAGGTTCTGAAGGTACATCGATAGAATAGCCATAAACCTCAGCACCCAACATAGTGAGCCATGTAGAAAGCCATGAACCTTTAAAACCTGTATTTCCTGTAATCAATACTTTCTTTCCTTGATAGACGTTATTAAATGCCATATTATTTATTTTTAATTGATTTATAAAATTGATGATTTAGGGACTTCTCTTTCCCATTTCTTCCATGGAGCAGTATTAGTTTCCAATAACTTCTCCAACATATTCTTCTCACGGATGTTATCCATACACTGCCAGAATCCTTCATGGACGTATGACATCAGCTGGCCTTCTTTTACCAATTGTTCCAATGGTGCTTTCTCGAAGACGCAGTCATCACCTGTAAGATAATCAAAGATTTCTGGCTGCAAAACCATATAACCAGCATTGATAGGTGCTCCATCGGTGATATTCTTCTCACGGAAGGACTTGACAGCATTATCACCACCAATATTGAGTACACCTTTCTCTTGCTTCATCTTAACAGCTGTAAGGGTAGCTATCTTTCCATGTGACTGATGGAACTCTAGGAGTTTGTCTATATCTACATCACAAACGCCATCACCGTATGTCATGAAGAAAGGTTCGTTACCCACATATTTCTGCACACGCTTGATACGACCACCAGTCATGGTGTTGTAGCCTGTATCGACTACCGTTACCTTCCAAGGCTCCAGTTGGCTCTGGTGAATAGTAACCTCATTGCTGCCATTGCGCCAATCAAAGCTTACATCACTGTTGTGTAGGAAGTAATTAGCGAACCACTCCTTGATGTATTCTTGTTTGTAACCTGCACAGATGATAAACTCATTGTGCCCATAATATGAATATTCCTTCATAATGTGCCAAAGGATTGGCATTCCGCCAATCTCAATCATTGGCTTAGGCTTAAACTGACTTTCTTCGCTAATGCGAGTGCCGAAGCCTCCTGCTAAAAGTACTACTTTCATAGTTATATCTTGTTATTATGGAAATCTATCTGTTTTTAATTTACATTTTCATTTAGCTGCTCTAATTAATTCTCTCGATCTTTGGAATTTGACATATAATCTATGTCCGTTAACAAAGAATGCAAATAGGAATCATCCATCAAACTTAAAAATGCATTTTGCGCTTTCTTTGTTTTTAAATCTAACATATTTTCATTAATAGTCAAAGATTCAGAAAGTTTGGAGTGAGAGCGTATAAATTCAAAAAGTCTCTGTTTGGTTATATCTCCAGCCTTGTATTTAGTTATAACCTCCGATGAATTTGCTATTTTGATTATTTTACGAGCAAACGACACATCATTACCAATTCTTTCATGGAAGACACCCGTATCATTTATAAAATCAACATCATCAAGATCAGCGACAACCCGATTGGCCTGATTTTGTACCACGATTTTGACATCATTATATTTTTCTAAGACCTTCAAATTGTTAATGATAAAAGCATCATTAACTAAAAAGAAATCAAAATTTCCAACAAGTTTAATCAAAGGTGAGTCTAACAACCCTATTTGATTATCTTGATTAATTTTAAAAAATCCACTATTTAGGGTAAATGTCTCAATGCCATAATTCTTTCGATACGTGATGATATTATAATGATCGATACCTATGCTATAGATAACTGCATCTATATCTTTCACATTATCGTGACGATCAAAAGTTAAATCTGCCCAATAATCCAGATTTTCATCATACTCCTTTACCGTTAGCATATGCCTAAACGAAGAAGGATAATTGTCCGAAGGAAGGTCATACTCAAAAATAGCATTTTCTCTTTCATCAGCAGTACTTAACTTCAAAAATGAAAATGTCCCGTCATTCAAATCTGCGACTATAGAATTTATCTTTCCAAGTAGCTGATTTTTTATACCAGAAATAGCCTCCTCATTGATGTTTGCCATTTCGATAGCTCCATTTTTCATCACAAAATAGACAAACACTCCAACTTCTGCTTGATTTACATTTTGTAAAGCATCTATTAATTCTTGCCTTTCCATAATCACTTAAGATTTAGTTACATAATAAACATTTTCATATATTTTTCTGCAGAATAATGCCTCTTTATCACTCAAATTATCAAAAGACATCAATATACAGTGACCTCCTAATAGAGAATCATCTACTTGGTATATCTTTAATCCAAGAATTCTGTAGAGTGGACTCGAATAAAACATTGAAGTATTTGCAAAAATCGCAAAGATTATGAGCATTATACCTATAAACAAGAATAATCCCCTTATTCCTTCATAGTTGAAAGAAACGATAGCTAACAATGTGACAAATGTTGGCACATAATCATAATCCCATGGAGCAATATTCTCAATATGCTTTGGTTTGCAATTTGCTCTATTGTTCTTCTTATACTTCAATACTCTTATCGTATACAAAGCACAACCAGAAATCACCAAACATAAAAACGGAACTATATTATTTACCCCCCAAAAACTACTCAGACCATTCCATTGGAAACCTTGCCTAATAGAAAATGGCAGCTGGACTGTTTCTAAAAACACTAGGCCCACAATCAGACATAGATAAATACAAAATAAACCTAAGCGTAACATATTTATAATATATCTATTTCTCTTTCCTCAAACCAACCATATTGAATAGCGGTCTGTTTTGCTCTTTCGGTATTACTTGTATACATTAATATTGCTAAAGACTCTTTAGCACGTGTACAGGTTACGTAAAATAGGCGACTTGTACGATCTATTGAATTTTCCTTACCCATTTCTTTATTTTTTATATCTGTTTGAGACAAAGGAGCAACATTGAAAAGTTTCTCATAGCTGAACATATTTCCTTTTGCAGCTTCCTCATCAATGAGGACTAGTACTCTTGGAAATTCTAATCCTTTCACTCCCTGATGTGTAGCATAAGGTGTTCGTTCATGGACATAATCATCGTATGCTTTAAATTGCCTCAAAGGTAACTGTAAAGCTCTAACCCAAGCCAAAGACTCTTTATCATCCTTATCAACCTCTTCTTCCTTGGTATTTAAAGCCAATGTCAAATGTCCAGGAATAGCAAACAGCATATTCTTCTGCACAAATTCTATGATTTCAGAAACTTTCATCTCTTCAAGATTAGAACTACGCAACTCATCAAGCACTTTTCTAATTTTGCCTAACATCTCAGGATAATCCCTATCAAGAACAGCTTCTAACAATGGAGATTCTTTCTTCAACAAATTTAGAACACCTATACCATCATTTTCTTTTAGCATGGAAACAAGAGGAAAGATTAAATTGGAAAAGAACGTCATATCTGTCATTTCTCCTTGCAAAAATGACATCTGATATTTTGGCAAACGAGCAAATAATTCATAGAAGTCTTTAAAATCAAGACGCACCGCAGCCATACTATGTTCCAAGGTTAGTACTTTTACATCAGAATTCCATTGTTCATCACCAGTAATAGCACTCATTTTGGCTCGCACATCCAACTCCTTCGCAATTTTATCCAAAACATCATGCGAATTGGCCAAAAACAGATGTACATAACCTTCTGGAGCATCATCTCTCGCTTGTTGTTCAGAGCCATCCAATACCGAAGAGATCTTATTAGCCAATTGAATGATTCTCTTGCTACATCTGTAATTCATCACTTTCTCTGGCTTTTCCCAATCAGCAGGAATCAAATTCTTGATATCAGCCTTACCATCCATATAGATTCTTTGTTTGATATCACCAATTAGTCCAAGAGTAAAATCATTAGGATAATTCTTTTGAATAGTAAAGAAAGCATCAACAAGTCCGCTTCTTGTATCCTGACTTTCATCAATCAACATAAAAGGATATTGTTGTGTAATTATTTGCTGCAACAACCGATTCTCCTGCAACATTTGCGTTCCTATCTCTATCACATCAGAATGATTCAGCGAATTGGCTTTGAGATTATCTCCATTAGGATTATAGATGAACTTATCTATTTTTTCTTTAGCTTCCTTTCGTTCTATTAGATGATTTATTTTTTCTTTGTTGGCTTTATAAGTCTTTGTTTCCTTATTCTTTGTTGCATCTATTTTTGCCTGCAATTCATCAATATTAGCTTGTAATCTCTGAAGATAACGAGCTTTGATGTCTTTTTGATAAGTCTTTATGGAATCCCAAACAAAACTATGAATCGTAGATACATGAAACAATGGATTATAGTCTATTCGTCGCATAATTTCATCCGTAGCAGCATTCGTATAAGTAATAACAGCCACTTGACGATGTTCACGCATCAACTTATTTCCCCATACATTTTGTATGTTCTCCAAAAGTTTTACCAAAGAATATGTCTTGCCAGAGCCTGCTCCAGCAAACAAAAAGAAAGATTTTCTTTTCTCATTGGAGACACATTCTTTCAATTGCAAATCTATATTATTATCAGCATTAGCCATACTCTAGTGTTTTGCGTTCAACTTAGACTTTAACCATACCAATCCTTCTTGGATATAAGCAGGAGTTTTAAGTTCTTTAAATTGTTCGAGATAGAGAAGATTGACGGCAAAAGGAGCTTTTTTATTCGAAGTCAAAGTATCATACATGTCCTTGCAACAATCTTCAATTGTTTTTGAAGTCTCAATAATTTTCTTAAAGTTGGTTACCAAAGCCAAGCCTTTCAAATTTTCTTTTTTGAACAGGTCAACATTTGATAATGCTAACGCATCCTCAAAAGTATAAGGATATGCTATGGCTTCAACGCCTTCTTTTAGCTTAACATTAATTCCTGTCTGATAAGCTACCCTTACATTATTGTGAATTTTCTTATCAGAAGGTAAATCTAACAAGTCATCAATGTTTACTTTCATTGGCAACCATTCCTTCAATGTACTATTTTTCGAAATTTGCTCTTTACCTTTCATTGTTGGTACACTCCCTATAGCATTCGAGTATGCATCAATATCCGTAATAATAAGACATGGTATATCAAGTTTTTCTACCAAATTACGAAATCTATGTGCATGACTGCCATTTATCTCTATTATTGAGACATAATTGGTTGTCATCTTTTCATTCTCCAAGAACTTTGGCATCAAGATTCTTTCTCCAGAGCCTTCTACAAGAATTACAGCATCAGCAAAGAAAAAATCGTATTGAGACAAACGAATATATCTTGTTACAAACCGTTCCGTTGCTTCATCCTCACCAAAGACATTTGTTAAATTTACAATTTTGGAGATTGGAATATTTATATCTTCAGAAACTTCCCGATGAAAATATCTCATATCATTCAAGCTAACATCATGAACAATGTGGTTTGAATGAGTACTTAGTACTAATTGTGTTTTATACGGACTATCTCCTTTAAACCTTGAAGATGGATACAATGCCTCATAAGCTTTTCGTACAAAAACTTGTTGGGCTTGTGCGTGAAGATGAGCCTCTGGCTCTTCAATAAAAACAAGATGAATTGGTTCAATATAGTCATCATCATCCTCTGTTCTTACCATTCGCCCTTCATGCAACCATTCGTCCCTAAACTGAATCAGCTTGAAATACATGGATATAAGATTTTGAAAACCTAATCCATTATAATTTTCCGGTAAAGTCAAGCCTTCGCCTTCATCATTAAGAGCAAATTGAACAGCAGACTCATGGCTGATAGAATTCTTGATGTCAACATAACTATGAATTTCTATACTTGGGTCATGGAAGCCAGGATAATTGATACTTTTTAGTTCTTCTATTCGTCCTTCAAAAGCTGTACCTATATTGTCATCTAAAGTTTTATTTGCTTCTTGTAATGCAGAGAGTAATCCGATATCTTCTTTTTCTAATTGAGAATCTTTTGGCTTAATATGCTTTTCATAATATTCCTGGAGCTGCCTAGACAATGTATTTTTACTTACATGGTCATTTGAGTCAGGATCAGAAAAGTCTCTTTCTGCATCTACCGAATCAACCTTTATTATAGTTTTAAGCGGATTACCTTCTTCAAATTCAACACTTGGCAAAGGTTGTACCTCAATACAATCTTCAGGTTCTTTCTTTATATCCAAAATGTAATATCTCAATATAAACTCCGAATTGAGTTTTCCCCTATTAAGATAATCCCATAAATCCTTAGGGTAGATTTCCAAATTGGCATTTTCATTTTTCAATGTTTCGGCATTTGTATATGCCGCCTTGAAATTTGCATATAATGCCTCAACATCTTTTGGCGCAAAAACAATTCTTACACCAACTGTCTTACCTTCCCACTCTAAAGACGGAATCAAGTCTTTTACCAAATAGGCTTCTTTATTTTCAACCTCAATCCAAATATCCATCTGTGGAAGATAATCTATAATATCATTCATAGATGGATGGGAATCTTCATCGTTTATCCAACTTTCAGCTATCTCGTTGATAGATTTCCAATTAGACAAAGTAAAATCCCTTGTCGAAAAGTTCTTGTTTTCCTTCAAAAAGCGAACGATAGCTTGAATACAAGATGTTTTACCGCTATTGTTGGCTCCTACCAGAATTGTTTGCTTCTCTCCAAAGTCGAGGGTACAATTCTTCAACTTACGAAAATTCTGTATATGTATTTTTGAAATTCTCATACCTGTAATGTATTATTCTATACGAAACGATTAGCTTCATATCTTTAGCCTATCAAGCTACCGAACATTTCCTTTATAGCAGCATTATCCTGCTCAATTTTCCTATAATAATCACTATGTACGAATGGTTCTTCTTCGTCTATTTCTTCCTCATTCAATTCTTTATTTTTTCCAATAGCATACTCCTCTACATCTGAAGTATCCCAATGAGACATAAAAGAAGATAACTCAGCTATTTTTTCCTTAACATCATCAACTTCTCTGCATTTCTTATTTTAGAGAATTACTCTTCAGTTCCTTACTGATTACCTTTCCCATGACCTTCTCTATATCGAAGAAAGTCATGGGATCGTTGTAATCTATCTCAGAAATGGTGTTGTCCATATCATTAACGGCATAGCCTATCCATTCAATGGACTTTTCAAGGTCTTTCATATTAATTCGGGAATAGGTTTCCTCAAAACGATCGAGAAAGAAGGATACCACATTGGGATGCTTCTTTAAGTACTGATGAAAGGTCTTGCAGACCTGGGCTTGCCCTTTGTAGTTGAGCTTACGAATGTCTTCAAACATCTGCATAGCGCAGGAATAGGACTTTATGGAAGAAACCTTCTTCCCCATCTTCTTGCGAATCTCCTTTGCCTCTGGAATCGTATCATCGTAAATGTCTTGAAACTCTTCTGGGAGCATCGAGAGCATTCGCTCTAAAAATTCTTTATCTGCCATAATAGTGTTATTTTCTAAAATCAACGATATTAGCGACAGTATGTAAGGAGCTCCTTACATACTGAATTTTCGTACGAAGAATGTACTTCATTTTCTGAAATCCGCTTTCTATTTTGTTTCTTCACCCCAAACGGCTACCAGGCGGTCTTTCCAGAGTTTCAGAGGACAGTTCTTGGAGATCTCGGTATAGAGCTTGAGGCTCTTCTCTGTTAACTTGACAATGCCATCTGCTACTGATGGATAATATGGGAGAGCCGCTGGCTTGATTTTGCCATTCCAGTCTACCTTTACATCCATGCCTAAGCCCATCGTCTCCTTACCATTCATCGACATGATGCCTGCTTTCTCGAAATCATCGTTGGTCAGGATTTCTACGAATGTAGGACATGGGCGCTTCATGATACCGTCGAAATGGTCGATTTGGGTTATTGAATCCAAATGGAGGAAGTAATCACCCCAATCGGCATAAAGGGTTACTTTGGTATCATCTACAATGTACATGTAAACATGAGTGTAGAAGCTTTTCTTACCAGACTGGTAACGGTAAATAACCTCAATGCTATCTTTATGATAGACGAGGGTCTGGGAGCTACCTAAGAAAAAGGTTGCTCCTGGTTTGATTGATAAAAAGGATTTCATGATTATATACTTTTTTGTTCCTCATTGCAGTATCGCTCTGCACTTGTCGTCACTCGAATGAGGAGGTTATTCTAAAGTTCCACAGATCTCACAGATTAACACAGATTTCTTCGTTGCAAGCAACGGTAGTCACTATGCCTCACAGCAATAGATATTTCTCTGCACGCGAATTACGTATTTTTTTTCGGAACACGAATTGCACGAATTACACGAATAAGTTGCTTAGTCTCGAAAGATTGTAAGCGGTCACTTTAGGTACGTTAAGCCATAAAATGAAGGTTCTTGCTTTTGTACTCGGTTCGAAACTTACGAACCATTGAGGCATAGTACTTGCCTTCTTCGTTTATATTCATTTTGTCCCAAATTTAAAATTCGGGGCAAAGGTATATATTTTTATTAACGTACGCAAGACGGCCTAAAGTGACTGCTTACTTTTGAACTTATACGAAGAATGGGCTATCAACAACTTTACGGAAAGTATCACCCTTTAGTCCCGTCAAACGGAATGCATCCATATAGAGCAGCGCATTGTTCTCTACTGCATTGCTTACATGTATCAGGAACAAACGGCTCACTCTCTTGATGGCTGTACGACGGAAATCTCCACCGCTACCTTTTATTTCTTTGTGGACAAGAGGCTCTGCCTTCCATTTCTGATATAAAGCAAAGAAATGCTCTTTCGTAATCAAGCCATAATCCTTTGCACATCGAGCGATAACAAAGCGACTCACCTTGAGTTTCTTTGACAAGATCTCATAGTTTTCACCCACCTCTGTCCAGACTTCTTTCAGCAAGTTTTCCGGTACAAGGTATGCAGCAGCCACTGCATCGCAGAATTGTTCCGTAATATCCGTGCTGGAAATATCGCTATTACCTAATCCGGCACTATATCCTGTCAATATATGCGCAAATTCATGCACCAAAGTAAACATCTGGGCATACTTGGCATCCCTACTATTGACAAAGATAAACGGAGCATAATCATCTACCAAAGCGAAGCCACGACACTCTTCTACAGCTATAGGTCGCTTATTATTAAAACCGACTACGCTATTATAGCTTATGACTACACCCAGGTTTTCTATCGTCTCTGTCAGGAATCTCAAAGCATCATCTATCTTGCTATATTCCATCATCCAGTTGACAGGCAAGCCTAGAATTCGGCGCATAGAAGAACATACCTTATCAATGCCATCTTCCACACGATGAATTCCCACAAAAGGAACTTTGGAAAAATCACGTTGATGAAGATAACCACTCAACCACTCCTGACGTTCCTGCAACTCATTGACCGTATCATAGACATTGATGTCGAGCTTGTCATTGATTCGGCGGAACAAAGGTATAGGCATCGTCTCGACAGGAGGAGTTGGCAAGAACAGATATCCCATTGGCACAAAAAGTTCCTTGGCAAACCGCTCTAACTGCTTTAGAGTCGGTCTATCCAAACCATCCACCCACTCTTTTACCTTAGGATGCTGCTCCAGATATGCACAGCAATCCTTACCTGAGCGTTCTATAGCCCAAGCAAGAATGGATTTATCTATGTTTAACTTAACACGACTCATAACGATAACTTATATCTTTACGCCTGCAAATATACGACTTTCTTTCGAAAACGCCAAGCGATTTCTTGAATATTTTCTTAAGCTCCCACAGATCTCACAGATTAACACAGATTCTTCTTCGTTGCAGGCAACGGGGATTCTCATTTTGCCTCTCTGTAAAAAATCCGAAGGAGTAAAAGATCTGTGAGATCTGTGAGATCTGTGTGGGAAAATTCAACACTCAACATTATGTTTTAAGTCGCACACGGATCTCACGGATCTCACGGATTCTTCTTCGTTGCAAGCAACGAGGGATTCTCATTTTGTCTCTCAGTAAAAACTCCGAAGGAGTAAAAATCCGTGAGATCAGTGAGATCAGTGTGGGAAAATTCAACATTCCTCACTCTGCTCTCAAGGATTCTATCACAAACCTTTCGAAGCTCGCCTTATAGCCGCCGTCCATCGGGCAGGGATCGTCGGGATAGGACTTGTGATACTCCTCTTCCATGTTGTCCAGATAGTCCATTATCTGCATCACCTGGTCTTTGGTGCTGTGATGCTTCTTCAGCGAAGAACGAAGCAGACAGTAGGACTGGGTATGACTGGCATAACCCTCTTAGACATGCTTGACTGAATTCTCATTCATGTGGCCAGCCACCTTTAAGGTGCGTACCACATTGCTACTGCCGCCGAGAATGGTATCCGTCAAAGCGCGCAGTGCCTTTTTGGTTTTTGTAAATCGTGTCATCTCTTAATATATTTAAAAAATTTGAATATCTTTTGTTAAGCTATTATAAAATCATCGCCTTTTTGTACCTATATATGTAGGTACAGGATTCTTGGCGGTCTCAACCTTTTTTCTTAAATTCGCAGCAGCTTTCAAGAACGAGGGCTGAAGCAATCTTAAGTTACCGATTGGTGAACAGCGGGGTGAACACTTGCCCCAAGCATTCACCTTTTCGGCTCAGGGGTGAACCCTAATAAAAAGAACTTTGTATATACAGCGCATGCTAGAAATATAAGAGTCTCTATTATAATGGGTTATATAGTGTTTTTAACACATTATTAACGCTAAAGGTTGGCATCGGGGTTCACCCTTCACCGACTTCATCGCCAAGTGTTCACCCACACTCTTACTTAGAGAACGTTGGAAACGACTGAATAGTATATAACAACAACAATTTTAAAACGAAATGGAAAAAGAATCAAACACCAACTGTATGTATGAGGCAGCTACGATGCCATCGTACTTCCCTTGTATCAAATCTTCGGAGAGCCATCCACTCGCCGACTGGTTGTATCTCAAGAGCGTGATTACCTCTAGCCCTGAGCTACGAATGATGACTGAGACTTACCGCAAACGCCTCGCCATCAGCAAGCAGTTTGCCGACCAGTACAAGCCTGAGATGCCTGCCATCACGGTTTCGGCGCTAATGGACGGCTACGGCAGACAACTTGCCAACTTCCTCAAACCTACCTACATGTTCCAGCTCGACTTCGACCATGTGAAGAAGGAAGATATGGAGCAGCTTATCCAACTGGTGAGAGGCGACAATCGTAAGCATCCAACCCCTATGACAATACAACTCCATCCCCAGTGTTTACTGGGGAT
>ERZ859732.49-NODE-49-length-43953-cov-19.284250_pt1 | contig 43953 bp, 39 predicted proteins | sample MGYA00510123_ERZ859732 | MGnify/ENA primary metagenome ERZ859732 (study PRJEB30046, sample SAMN00715133) | human gut metagenome | study: EMG produced TPA metagenomics assembly of the A metagenome-wide association study of gut microbiota in type 2...
ATATCGGAGATTACCAACTTTTTTAGGCACTATTTCTTATCCCGAACTGAGGTCATAATTGTACAAGTCGGACAAAGGATTCTCCACATCACCCATATAGCGAAAACGTTGGCTACGATTGTTGCCTTCTACCTCAATGCTGTCTTTACCCACTTTCTCTATAATAAGCACCTTTATCTCACCGAAAGCCTTTTTAAGTTCTCCATAGTGCTCTTCTTTCGATGGATTCTCGCATGGTTCTCCAAGATAGTCACTCATTATCTCTGCAAGAGTAACCCACTCACGACTCATGAGTCGCTTGTAGATTGCCCGTGCAAAAATCGCTTTATAACTATCTCCATTAAAAATATTGCTTTTTACTTGACGCATCTTGCCAATTATTTAATAATGTCTAAACCCACCAATCCTTTACAGATTCTACAGCATCCATGCCAAAAACTCTCACATTACCATAGACCTCATTCATATTTAATATGGTCTTCAATCTTCCAGTTCCTTTTGCATCAACGGATATACAAGCACAGAAATCAGGATTCCCCGTTCCTGTAAAATCAATTGGTAATAAATACTGAAATGGATTACCAATAGTTTTCGGATTGGAATAAAAATTTAATGGCAATTGATTAAAATTATTATCATTTTTTGCAGTCTCAATAGCCTTATTAATAGCCTCTATCATAGCATTCTGATAGTTATTAAATTCATTTGTTCCTTTTTGAACAGATTCTAAAACTATCCGTTTTTTGTTGTTCAAATCAACATACTTATTACCAGGACATATACCATAAAGAATCCTAAAATAATCATTAGGAATATTATCCACCCCATCAATTAAAATATGAAGCCTTGTATCCTTATAATTTCCATTATCATACATTTCATAGTTATTATATTCATCGTTTGAAAAACCTTCTATTTTTTCTATAGTTGCTGGAGCACCTTCAATAGCTAAAGGAAGATACTCCTCAAATGTTGACTTCATTGTTATTTGGTCTAAGCCTTCTTTAAAATCTGAAGCTAAAAGTTCAGAATAAGACATAACACATCTATTGATAGTTTCATCTTCTTGTTTTTTGCAAACTATAAATATTCCTTCTTTAGAGCCTTTATTCTTTAATTTGCTATATAACCCGGTAAAGAAAATAGCAAAACCAGATGATACAAATATATTTAATGGGTTTGGTATAATATGGCGTATTGAGCTATACATAGATTGAGAAAGCTCATAAAAATACCAAAGATAATTTCGTAAAGCATAGATATTCCAATATTTAAATGGATCTTTCTCTACATTACGTAAAATATCATAATATAATTTAAGAACGCTTACATCTCGAAATATAGAATCCTTTGGTGTGGTCTGTTTGTTGTCGGTATCAAGATTCTCAAGTTGCAAAAAGCAAGACAGCGAATTATACTCAAACGTTGTTTCCTGTTCCATAAAATCATTTTTTTAATAATTCAACAATAACCTCATGCCAATATCCCCACAAGAACCCTCCTGAAGGATGGACAACAGGTAAAACCATAATCGTATGACCATCTATCTGATAACTCCAAATATTAATTTCAATACTCGGCATATATTCACCTTCCAGTACATTTTCTGAAGGTAAATTCACAAAAAGCCTACGTCCCCAAACTATTATATAGTCTGGTTTATACTTCTCTAAAATGGCAAAGAATGGTTCCTTAGCTTCCTCATAGTATTTTTCACCTGCCATCCGTAGCCCTCGCAATGGACATTGGAGGTAATTATAGAACATTAAATGGTTCCAAATACTTTTACTATTGATATTTGTGTCAGCATTAGACAATGCACGTTCAAACTTTAGGAAGGTTCGCTTCCAACTACAACGTTCTTCTGAATTTAAATAGCTATCCAGAACATCTCTTGTAAACGATGATAATTCTTCGTCACTTAAATCTTCATCACAATAGTGGCTTTCACCAAGAACCAGCACCTTCTTTCCAGGATTTTCTTCCGTTCCAAGTACAAGGTTTCCATCCTTGTCAAAGGAAATGCCATTCCAATACTCATCGCCCACAAAAGGTAGGAACTTGACACCTGCCTCTTGCAACTCTTTATCTATTTTATCGTCTTTAATCATATCTTTTTTATATACTTATTTAACTTTGTAAGTTTCTAAAATACAGAGATTTTTTCCTCTGTCGATTGCAAAGATATAACATTTTGTCGGTCTAACAAAACAATATATCTTTATATTAGTGCCACACATTGGTGCAGCACTAACACTCTGTCTGATTTTATTCAAGCAGACGTTTTATCACTCGATACCAATAACTCCAGGAATATCCACCAGAAGGATGGTATACAGCTACGACCTTCACTCGCTTGCCATTGCGTAAGAGATAATATCCTGTAGCTGCATGGTAACCATCGACTACGATGTCGTCACCATCCTGCCATCGTTCGTTTGGCATATTGTTCCACAGTCGCTTACCCCAAACGATAATACATTCAGGCTCGTTCTCATCAATGACATCAAAGAATGCATTAGCTGCCTGTTTGTATTGCGCTGACGTACCAGCTTTACGAGGACCTGTCATCGCCACTTGCAGATAGTTATAGAACATAACAGAATCCCATATCTTCCGTCTCAACGCCCAATCGGTCTTCTCTCCAACAAGCGACCGTTCGAACTTCACGAAAGTACGCATCCAGTTCTGACGCTCCTTTCTCTCATCGAGAAAGTCACGGAGGACATTCTGCGTAAACTTTGCACACTGCCTACATAGACGGCAGTTGCCGCAGTTGCCGCAGTCGTAGCAACCTCCGTCACAATAGTGGCTATCGCCCAATATCATTATTCGCTTACCGAACAAGCCTCCATTGGCATAATACCTGCCAATAAAAGGCAAGAAGAAAATGTTGCTATTCATATTTTAGAACAATGAAACTATCCAATCATAAGCCATGGTTCCCAAGCGAATGGCCCACGAAATTACCACATAAATCAACCATACTATTCATCGTATTTATATTAATTTATTCTTTATCACTACCTACAAATGCCGATGCCTTCATAAAAGAGAAGGTTGCATCAACGAGCCAACCGATGCACGAACCGACTGTAACTATCCACCAGGCAACATGATAACCTGTAGTACAATTGGTAGCCTTGAAAAGGACATCACCGTCAAAGAGATGCCTCACCAGATTAGGCAGGAAGAACAATCCATGCGCCAATCCAGCTTGCCATCCATACAATTCCGTACCATTGATGTTGACAAACAGTATCGCTGCCACCAATACAACTATCGGTCGCCAGGGCAAAAAGATGTAGACCATAGCTAGATACCCCAAAATTCTATCCATATCTTCTTTTATATTTTATATGTCTAAACACTAACCAACCATAAAAGCCACACATTACAGCCATGACATAGAACAAGAGGGAAACTAAATTCGACCATTTACCTTCCACACCCACAACATAGAATCTATCTTCTATATGTTTGGGCACCACATCTAGTGCTCCTATAGACAAACCCAAGAAACACAAGACTAAAACTACAGCCAACCCCAATTTTATCTTTGCATTCATACTCCTTAGAATTAATGAAAACGTTTATACTCTTTTCTCTGTATATACTAATTAAAGTGTACCACTCCAAACCGCTTGCAAAGGTATGCTTAAATAATCAAACAACCAAATAAAATCCATAAAATCATCTGTTTTGCTCATTAAATTTCTTAGTTTCTTTTAATCTGTATGACTCCCCATTCATGTTTACCAAGAAAGCATTGTGTGTGAGTCTGTCAACCAGAGCAGTCACCAACACCTTATCCTTTATGATTTCTCCCCATCGATCAAAGGCGAGGTTTGTCGTAATGATGGTGGACTTGGTGTCAGCCCTAAGCGAGAGGTGGTTGAAGAGTAGCTCTCCTGCCTTCTTGTCACATGAGACATACCCGAATTCGTCACAAACGACAAGGTCATACTTTTTAAAACGCCCCTCCAGCTGATGCAAAGTCTTTGCAGACTTGCATTCCTTGATTTGCGTAATGAGGTGGGCACGGACGTGAAGAGCACGTGCATCCCCTCCATGCATGCCTTTATGACCAAGGCTGTCGCTACATGTGTCTTTCCCGTACCGGGGTTTCCATAAAGGACGACATTTCTGTGCTCATGTATGAAGTCCAGCGTTTCCAACCTTGGCAACAAGTGCTTGATTCCCTCAGGCAATTCGTTCCTGTCCAGCTGCTCCAGACAGGTACACTTTTAAGTTAGAATCTACACTTTTCTCCAATCTTCAAACTCTTTATCAGTAGATTTACCAAAAGCTGGATACATCTTGTTATATTCAATCTCCGTATGAGTAGGTTTCTCATTGAGATAATCCTTCAAGGAATCCTTCTGCACCTGAAATCTACTCGATTCCACAAAAATCAGGCTCTTGTGAATCCTCGTCTTGGCACGTTCCTCCATCCATTCTCTGTCTTTAGCGAGAGAAGACATATACCAATATCTCGTCTCAGCCCAAGCATTCCTTGTAGGTTGCGCAGTACCATGAATGAAGTCACGATAAACGGGAAGCGAGAGACCAGTTAGCCAACAAACCAGGACCGAATCCCCCTTAGCCATTAGCGTCATATCCGACAACATCTGTTGCATGGTCATTTTCTCCGACTTCCGCCAAAGCATTTGCTTTTCCATGTATTCATTTTTTTCAGCTTCTTTCTGCTTCTGCCAATAGCCATGAGGGTTCAAGAAGAACCAATAGCCAAATAACACTACCAGCACTGCAATCACTACCAATGCCAACCTACACACTCTTTTCTTGATATTCTTTTCCATAATTTCTATCTTTTATTTGTTATTACTCACAAAACACTTACATATCCATCATATCATCATTGACATGGTAAGTATCTTCACTAAAGCTTTTCTCGCACGTAATGGCTGTTCTGCTAACAAAGTTGTTCATCCTCACAATATCTGGAATACTATAAGGCAAAGAACAATGCAAAGCAAGTAGTGCAGGACATATCTTGATCTTTTCAAAAGCTGGAGTAAAGAGCACACTTTCATCCCAACTAGTGACCTCAGATGGCAAATCCTCCGCAGCCCAACCTTTATCTGCAAGAGCATCCAATATCAGTTTTTTCTTCATCAAGTTATTGTCAAACAGATTTATCTGTTCACCAAGAGTGTAAATCAGCCGATGTATGAAAGGAAAAGCAGAACCATAGGCATCATCGTCTTCCAAAGCCAATACCGCCTGACAAGAATCAGCCTTATATTCTAATACATACTCCCCATATTGCAGGTAGTCATTCGCCTTAAAAGATGAAGAATTCTTAACAGCATTCCACATCTCAGTACCTTGCTTCAAACATTCGCCCATCAGTATTGCCAACTTATCACTTTGGTAAGAGACACGTTCCACGTAATCCTTGCTTGGCTCACCCATCATCTGATCCATCAGATAACGTCGAGCTACAAGAAGCGAATATAGCGCAAACTTATCCTTATCACTTATCCTAACTGTAATATCTTCTTCTTCGAAGAAACCGATATCTTCTGCTATATGCTTGATTTTACGTTCTATCAAAGCTAATGCATCTTGTTTTTCAGAAAGTGATGTATTAGGATTGCTCACAAAATCGTACAAAGAATCTTCTGCCAAATCGTTCTCGTGGTCATCCATCTCACAAAGTTGCCTTACTAATATGCTCACTAAATCTATCTTGCTCATAATTTATCCTTCTAAGTGTTCTACAAAAAACTAAAAAACTTATGCTTTACAGCGAGTATTCTCACTTAAAAAGCGAGAATACTCCACGTACAACGGAAGAACCAGCAAGGCCACCTGCAACTCCACCGACAAGTCCACCTATAACTGTTCCAACTCCAGGACAAACAAAAGTTCCTAACGCTGCGCCAAAGGTTCCACCAGCATAGCCTGCACCTATTCCGGCTGCATTACTTGTTGTGTTTTCGGCAAACTCGCCAGCCGACATCTTTCCCTTACACATTTTCACAGCATCAGGTATCGTCTGTGCTACCAGCATGATTCCACCTGTTATCATGTTAGTTCGCATACCCTTAGCGATTACATTCTTCGCAGCCTGTCCAACGACTTCCTTGCCAACTAACGCCGAAGCCGTCTTCTCGACAACAGTCTTCCCGACTTGAGTTGTTGTTGCAACATCAAGTATGGTCCTGGCAGAACTTGTTGCAGCAGCTGCCATGGAGCGACCAACTGTTGTACGGAGTAACTGTTGTGTTCCAACACCTACAACCAAAGAAGTACCTCCAGACTTGGCCATTTGCACAGACGCTGTTTTGAGTGCTTCACCATGACTTTTACCACTACGGATAGCCTTAGCATATCCAAGCACAAAGGAAAAACCACAGGTGATAGAACAAGAAACCGATTGGGTCTTTACATCAAACTTAACAGAATCCAAAGTTCCAGCTTTGGCAATGTTCACCGCTTGATTGTAGGTACAATTGCCCTTAATGACTATATCTTTTGCCACTGCAGGGTCTGTTATACCTGGAACTTGACCAGAACGAATCTTATCAGCCATCAATCGAACACATTCATCGTACTGCTCCTTTGGAACTTCAAGTTTCATTCCACCATAGCGATACGAGCCATCAGAAAAAGCAGCCCCTATAGTTTTAGATGGGGAAGAACAATACTTCGTCTGAATTTCGATACCATTGCTAATGCGATCTGCACCGTTAAGGCAGTTGTCACGACCAACCTGTTCTACTTTCTTTCCTGAAAGACGGTCTGCCATTGCATTAGCATCTTCTGCAGCCCAGCCATGTCCTTGTTTGTTACGGTACTTTGGGTACTGCATGTAGTTGTTTGTTGACTGAGCGCTACATGTTGCTGACGCGCTATTGATTACTGTTTTGTCATTTTCTTTTTTCATATCTTTGATTTTTTAAAGATTCTTCAAAATGTTACATAACTCACTTACCATCTTTTGCATGCTTCTACACAAACATCGTCTGTATAGAAGCGATGCAAAATGAGGGCATTAAAAGAATGCGTGTCCTCGCAACCAAGATGGAATTGTCTTAGAACAAACAAGCCCAATTCCTCCGATTACAGGAGTTGCAGGTACAAGCATAGCTGCTACTGCTAAACAAGAACTAGCCAACGCTACAGTTCTCAACACATTCTTACCATTGATGACACTTTCTTTTCTGTTGCTCTGTTTCATAACTTGTTGTTTTTTGTGTCAGCTGCAAACAAGTATTATTACCTGTCATTCGCCAACGGTTTGATAAAATTGAAAATTAATAATAGATAATAAACACAACGCATCATGTGTTAGACAACATCAAATGTCAAGTGATGTCCACCATTCTGAATATATCCTCAATATGTCAAAGACCGTTGCACTCCCTATGTTTGGAATTGCGCTGCAAAGGTAGACAAACTTTTCAAGACGAGCAAGAAAAAATGAAAAAGAATTGGTGCCCGCACCAATTCTAATAGATATTTGTGATTTTTATAAGATGTTATTTCCCTATATCATCAATTATAGCACTCAGAATTAACTCATAGATAGACTTTTTTCTGTTTCCATAACCAGGATGATATGTTCTATATGATTTACTTGGTAAAAACGAAGACTTTAGTTTTGCCACTTTACGAATATCAAAATCTTTAAATTCTTCAAACTGTACATCACATAACTTATGCCTAATATCATCGTCATAATTTGGACCAGTCAAAAACAAACAAACTTCAGGTCTCAATATTGCCAATTCCTCAGACAACAAATTAAAATAGCAATTCTCGGAATTTGTAACTAAAGGACTTGCTCTTCCACGACCATCAACTCCAAACTTATTAATATTACACCAAATGAAATTTAAATCATCTACACCATTTACACGCTTGTTGAATTCATGAGCATATCGCCAAAATGGAGAGTTTTGTTTAAACTCTCCTAATCTAAAACTTTTATACTTTGCGATATCTTCCCAAAGTGTCTCACTATTAATCACATAATTGTCATACCAACCATTTGTTTCTTGTCCTATAATCATTAATCTATATTTTGAACTTAAATAACGTTCTTCCCAACAATAGATAAGCAAAGGACCAACATAATGGAATATTTTTTGGCCGTCCAGTACAGAATACATCTCCATTAAATTAACTAAGTTGTTGCGATACAAATCGTTTAATTGCTCATTCAACATAACAAAAATCATCTTATATCGCATCCGAAACATCCCAATCTAAAGAGCCGTTCCTTAAGCTCGTTAGTAATCTTTGAGCAACCCAAGGTTGCCTAATAGAAACAGGGACATTTTGGAATGCGCAATGTATAAAACTTAACCTATTCGATTCTCTCATATTTAGAAAAATATGGATATTTTCTTTTCGTCTTAGACTGAGAATTTCGAGTTTTCTTTAAAAGTCGAACTTTAGCACCAATACAATTATTGCTCATTGGAGGCAAAAGTACATTATTAACATGATATACCTGAAGATCTTTATCAAACTCCACATTACCTGAATTTGTTTGATTTTCTGCCAAGAATTTACTATACCATACAAGGCAGATAAAAAGCGCATTATAAATAGATTTCAAGAAATATAAGCCATAATTATAAAAAAAACATTCAGAATCTTCTATACGATGTTCAAGCTGATTTGCCACTTTTCCCAGATATTCAAATGAAACTTTAACTAATTCAAGATGGCATTTATTCTGCAATTCTTTAAGGCAAGCTCCCAATTTTATGACTTTATCATTGGGTGAAGGTGTAACAAATATTATACCTTTTTCAAGCAAATCATCTTTAAAGATGATTTCTAAAAACTTTCTCAAAGAAGTTAATTCCTTTTCCGAGGGATCAATTCCATTTACAAAAACTTCATTATATTCACTACGTATTTGACGCCAATACTCCATCGCATCAGGATTAACAATGACAGCTTTTAATATATCAGAAACACAAGGGAAATCTATAGAAAACCTATCCTTCAATTTTTCTCTTATTATTTCAAACAACTCTGGTACAGGACAATCCTTTTTTCCTATTACACAACATCCTTTTTCCTCAGCACTTTCAACAGCATATGGTTGTTCCTCGCCCTTGCCCGTATAGACTATTTTTACCATAGGTGTATTGACTATCGGCTCTAGAGCATGACGAAAGCCCGTTGCCGAAAGATCAGAATCATCAAAATTATCTTTACCCCAAACGTCTAAAATCACAGCATCAAAGTAGGTACTTACAAACATATTTCTAAAGCCTCCTGCTGCTGAGACTTTTGTCACTTCAAACTCTAATGAAAAAGGAGACTCTTCAAACTCTTCCAAACTTTTTGACATTGGAGAAGTAGAATCTTCAAATTCATCATCCAACCATAGAATTTTATATTTTTTATCCATAATTAATTTTTTGATATTGTTATTTTAAAACCTATAGAATATTCTTGAGTAAACGGCATCATCTCAATGTTTCCATTCTGAAAATCACGCATATACATTTTTGCATAATACAACCCATATCCAGTATGCCCGGTACCACCAAAATGTTTTCCTTTTTGAAAAATTTGACCAGGATCACCATTAAAAGTTTGTCCATTATTATATATTTCGATAACAAATGAACTTTCCTGTTCCCTTAGAGTAATCCATACAATACATTTTTTTTCTTCTATTTTATCAGGAAAAGCATGAGTATAAATATTAGTCAAAATATTTTCCAAAACCCATTCTTTGAAAAGACATGGGAATAGAGCAACACTCTGTGGTTGTGTCACACATACATTTTTCCAAACAACAAACACCCCCTTACTTTCTAAATCTTTGAAAGTAGCTTGCAACAATTCCCAAATATCACACTTGCATATTTCATCCTTTCCAAATTGTTCAACATACATTGACATTTCAGCCAACGTTTTTTCGACTTTTTGAATATTTTGTTCTACATTATATTGTTTCTTTAAATAATATGTCGCATTTCTTATATCATTAATAAAATGTGTCATATGAGAATGACGGAAAGAATGAGTGGCATTTTTCCACAACAACTCTTTTTTCTTATAATCATCCAAACGCTGCATCAGTTTGTAATTTTCTTCTTTAAGTTGCTTCACTAAAACATTCTCACCCAATGGCAGAGCATTCTCCTGTTCATCCATTAAACAGAAGCACTTTCCTCCAGGGAGCAAATGGTTTGAAAAAGTACTTTGACTTTTTTTGTCCTTAGTAATAATAATACAATATTTCTCATTTGCTGATAGAGAATCTATACAAAATTCAGAATATTGTCGCCCCATCAACTCAAGACAAACAGAAACTTTAGCTTTATCCGATGTTGCTACATAAAAACGAATGTTAGAATAAGCATTCACAAGACTTGGTATAAAATCTTGTATTAAACAAGATTTTAATCCACTATTATTACTTGTTATATCACTAACATACCTAACATATTCCTCGATATTTTGCTTTTGGAAAAGTAATGTATAAAAACGTTCTACCAAATAATTTGCATAAGGGAGCAAAGGCTTTATTATAGCCATTTCTACATTAATTAACATATTTCCTTCACCACCATTTGCTTTAGGAAAAAGTTGACACACTTTTCTGTAAACATTCACATCCTTATTCTTAAGCATTATCATGAAAAATGACAAAAGAAAATTTGATTTTTGTCTGGCTATATCTTTTTCATCTGTAGCTGAAATAGAATCAGACATCAACCTGCTTACGATATCAGAAGCAGCATATCTATCACTAACAGCATCCTGCTCCTGTCTGCGCAACATAATTAGGATGCAAGTTACAGGTATAATATTGTCTTTGGGCACATTACTTGAAAACAACATTTTTCCAAAATGATATACACTAGCAGCAGCCAAACCAATTGGACCAAAAGCTGCGCCAATTGTATAAACAGTAGCTAAAGATGCAATATTATAAGTACCAAAAGAAGACAATACCCCTAAGACTTTCAAGCGATCATCTATCACGTTCTTTGAAGCTTTTGATAGGGACAAAGATTTAGCATAGATAGCAGATAAAACTACAGGCAAAGATATTCTGAGAGCTGGCGAAGTCGTAAATCTAACTTCCAACTCTTCCACAACATCCTTAGCAGAGCTTGCTGCCAAATTATAATTATTTTTAAAAAAAACAGGTTTCTTTAATGCCAGTTGCCTTAAGCAAGCAAGAAGTATAGCATCCTCATAATCCACGAAACTATTGCTATGCATATTACTGATTTTCAGTATATCTGCGACATGCTTCAAATAGACATAATAATCTATATTCTTACCATCCACCGATAAAGCTTTTATTATTTCTGCCTTACCGACTTTTCTTTCCATTCGCTTCCATTCTCCATCAGTCAAATCGATAGAGATTCTCTTTTTGTCATCGATAAAAAGAACTTCCTTTAAAAGGTTCAACTGTTCAGAAGTACATGCGTCGAGGAAATCCCAGCCTTTATTACTTTTTTGCTTTTTCATAATCATTCTTTTTTTGTTCTAAATTGTACATTACCTAAAAGATGAAGCTAAACTCAAAGTTTATTCCACCTTAGAATGCACTTTCGAGTGCAAAGATATGACTATTTTCCATAATGAACAAACATTTTTTCAATTATACTAGTGCCGCACTAATAAACTTACTATTTCGTCCATTTATGTTGAGTATCGCTGTCGCAAAGCCTCAATTCGCTTTTTAACTTGCTCTCTCACATCTGAAGGAGAAACAACCTCTATGTCATCCCCATACAGCAACATACGACCATAAAATTCTTTATTTGGTACAATATCTATAGATAGCATTCCATATTCTTCGCCATCATGATTTCCAAAAGCTAAAACTTCATGCTGCGATTCATGAAAACGCTTGCTGACAAACAATCCATGCTTATAAAGAGAATGCGTTTTAAGCGTTATATGTACCACATCAGTCCATTCTTGATGAGAAACTCCTATTATTTGATTCCAATACTTATATTCACCTTCCTTCATTGGAACATAATCCACCCCATTAACTATACAATAACTATAGATTCTGTCTACGGAATACTTTCCATAATTACCATCTTCATTCACTCCCAAGATGAACCATCTACCATTATACTCTTTCAAGAGATGAGGATGGAATATCAACTCCGTTCTATCACCATAGCGTTCCGCATAAGAAATTTTTAAAACTTGCCTTTTCTTTATTGCTTCATATAAATTTGGTAAATATTCTAAATGTGTTAAAGAACGATCTAAGCCTACACAAATCAGAGGTCTTCTTTTACGTTCCTTCAATTTTTGTAAGTTCAACGTATCTTTAAAAAAGTAATCTAGCCAAACTTCAGGGAAAAAGCCACCAGAATCTTGACAAAACTCCCAATAACGCTTTACATCCTTTATCATTCGACAATTGGTGTTGCCTAGAGGATCAGACCTTTCTCCTACATAATGAAAAACACGATTTCGTGTTCCTCCTTCAATAACAACACAATCATTTCCTTCTACCAACTTTAGCAAATCTATAACTACAATAAAAGCCTTCTTCAACACATTATGATCAGAGTAAGCAGAGACTGTACGATCCTTCTGCCTATCAGATAAAGCTTCAAGTGTTTCACTTTTAGCCAGCACTCTATCGTAATTCACTAATTCACGAGTCATTAACTCATTATAAACTAGCTTTTCATAATATGCTTGTTTGGATTCACTCATACTCATTCTAGATTAATTTATCTTGTTTCTCTGCATCATAGCGACTTCAAGCGAGGACTTTACCCTGCCCTGTCACTAATCCAATGGCAAATTTAGTAAAAATCTGATGAACCACCAAACTTTTAACAAGAAATCTTATGGATTCCTCTTATATTTTATTTTCAGGGACTCCTAACCCCTCTTCTTTCTGCATTCATACCTTATTATATAGAGTTATTGCAATTCTGCTGCAAAATTACAATCCGGTGGCGACAAAAACTGACATAGGGAGAAGAAAAATGAAGAGGGAAGATTAAATTGCAGATGAAATACAATATGCATACTGCCCAGAAAAGAATATGACCTCAATTCTGACAACTCCATCATTTTCACTTTCGAAACCGCCATTTCGGAAAAACAAGAAGCACACAAACAAATAAAAAAACTTAAATTAGCAAACAAACAAGCTGATATTCAGACATTTTTATTACCTTTGCATTCGAAACCGCCATTTCCGAAACAGCGGTTTCGAAAAATAACATCAAAAAGAAACTGTAAAATTATAGAAATATGAAGTTCTTTGGAAGACAAAACGAAATAAAAGAATTGCAAGAGATAAGAAATCTATCTTTGCAAACGGCCCGTTTTACAATCGTAACCGGACGCCGACGTAGCGGTAAGACATCCTTATTGATAAAAGCATACGAGGATGTTCAGGATATGCTGTATTTCTTTGTTGCAAGAAAATCAGAAGCAGAACTCTGCAGAGATTTTATCGAAGAGATGATGACCAAACTTCAGCTTCCTATTCTCGGTGAAGTAACACGCTTTGCTGACATCTTTAAATATCTGCTTCAACTATCCAAGATTCGCCCTATCACTCTCATCATTGATGAGTTTCAGGATTTCAAGCGGGTTAATCCATCTATCTTTTCAGATATGCAAAAGATATGGGACCTTAACAAACAGGAAGCTCATATTAATCTTGTGGTCTGTGGTTCTGTTTATTCACTTATGAACATCATCTTTAAAAATAACAAGCAACCTCTTTATGGTAGGCAGACTGGAGAAATAAAAGTCACTCCATTTCCCCCTTCTGTCATTAAGGAAATTCTCTCCACATATAATCCAGCCTATACCAATGATGATCTACTGGCTCTCTACAGTTATACAGGCGGAGTAGCAGAATATGTAGAAATGATGATGGATGCAGGAGCCACGACCAAGGAACAGATGACAGAGCGGTTTATTGCAAAAAACTCTTATTTCATCTACGAAGGAAAAAATATGCTGATAGAAGAATTTGGCAAAGACTATGCCCGCTATTTCGAGATACTGCAACTTATCGCTTCAGGCTACACAACTCGAGGTGAAATAGAAAGCATCATGAAAATAGAACTTTCGGGCTATCTCACCAAACTGGAGAACGACTATAGCCTGATCTCCCGTTATATACCGATGTTCCAAAAGACCAATCGCAACATTCGCTATCAGATAGAAGACAACTTCCTTCGCGTCTGGTTTCGCTACATCTACAAATATGGATACATGATAGAGGTTGGCGCCAATAAAAAACTAAAAATGGTCATGGATAAGAGCTACACCACATACACCGGCAAGGTTCTGGAAAGATATTTTATTGCCAAGATGATAGAGAGCGAAGAATATACCCAGATAGCCTCCTGGTGGGACAGAAAGGGAGAGAATGAAATCGATATTATCGCTGCCGATGAACTGGGGCAGAAGGTTATTTTTTATGAGGCAAAACGCCAAGCTAAGGATATAAATCTCGGCATTTTAAAAGATAAAGCCGAGCATTTCTTCCAAGCTACAGGAAAATTCAAGAAATTCGATATCGGATACCAAGGATTGTCGATGGAGGATATGTAAAAACAGAAATGCGTCCGCTAAATACAGACGCATTTCTGTATATAAACTTACCGCACAACAGGTGGATGACGAGTGCACAACAGCTGATGGACATTCGCACAGCAGCTGATATGCAAGCGCACAACAGCTGTTGTGCGGTTCACGATAGTATATTCCCCAACGACAGATACTATATCTTCCAACAACTTATCCTATATCTTCCAACAACTTATTCCGGTTCTTCCAGCACCCCTTCCCATATCTATCAACACCCCAATCCACTTTCGAGAACAGACGGAGGCACATCAATATAGAACAGCAAAGGCTTGAGAATGGAGAACATTTATATAGAATAGATGAAACCACAGGCCATCTATTAAGGTAGTCAACTAAAAATATGACTAAGTTTCAGGAAAGTCAACGTGAATTATAAATAAGTTTTAACGGAATCAACTCGTCTTACAAATAAAACTAAAAGTGGGCAACTAAAATCGTTAAACCACATACTGAAATAGTGCCCGCGAACATGAGCACGGATGACCTTGAACATGGGTACGCGCGACCGATACGATGGGTACGAATGACCGATACGATGGGCACAAATAACCGACTACCTTGGGCATCAATGCCCAAGGCGTTGGGCAAAGCTGGGCAAAACGTTGCGTTGACTTTTCCGATACCAGCTGACTTTTCCTGATAAAAGCAGACTGACTTTTCCAGATTTCAGTAGCCATTTTTTTACTTTATAAACTAGAAAAGTAGATATTATCAATCATTTTATGCTGAAATAGTAGACTTTTTCATCTCTTTTTGATTATTTTCCCTTTTTTTTATATCTTTTCATCAATAATCTCGTGTTTTTCGCTGGGAAATCCCCGTTTTTACCCCTAAAGTGGCAATAGGTGGCAACAGGTGGCAATAAGAAAAGCCCTTATTGCCACGCTTAAATTAATAACTATCAGACAGTTATATTTGGAGTGGCAATAGTGGCAATAAATCAGAGGAAAAAAATCACCCCACACTTTCTGTTAATCTTTACTATATTCCAGCGAGAAAACTTGCAGGATAAAGGGAATATGAGTAACTTTGCACACGATTTTCTGAAACTATTGTCTTACAAAGACATAAAATTAAGGGAGAAACTTTCTTTTAGGATAATATAGAGATTACAAAACAAATGAAAAAAGGACTTTTTGCACTCGCTTTGGGTACATTCACCCTGGGCATGACAGAGTTTATCATCGAGGGCATCATTACCGATGTTGCCCACAACATGAACGTATCCATTCCAGAGGCAGGCCACCTCATCTCCATCTATGCACTGGGCGTATGCGCCGGAGCCTTCTCGCTGATACTCATGCACAAGTATCGTCCCAAGAAAATATTGATATTCCTGGCTTCCATCATCACCATCGGAGCCATCATCGCATCCGTAGCCCCTACTTATTGGCTGTTGCTCTGTGCCCGATTCATTCAGGGTTTGCCTCATGGTGCCTACTTCGGAACGGCTACCATCGTGGCAGTGAAGATGGCAAAGGAGGGAAAGGGAACCAAGGCGGTGGCTATGATGTGCGCAGGAATGCCGGTAGCCAATCTGGTGGGCGTACCTATCGGCACCTTCCTGAGTCATGCGTTCAGTTGGCGAGTACCTTTTGTCAGTTGCATATTGCTCGGTATCATGACGATGTATATGATTCACAGATGGGTTCCTGATGTGGCTGCGTTGCCGAATAAGGGAATGAAGGCACAGTTCCACTTCCTCCGCAGCAAGGCTCCGTGGCTCATCATCGCCGCCACCTTCCTGGGCAATGGCGGCATTCTCTGCTGGTTCAGTTATATCTCTCCCCTGCTTCAGATGGAAGGCGGATTCAGCGCAGCCAGCATCTCTCTGCTGATGATTCTTGCAGGCGGCGGAATGGTAGTAGGCAATCAGGTGAGTGCCTTGCTTGCCGACCGCTTCAAGCCGGGTCGCTTTACCTGTTATCTCCAGTTTCTGGCAGCGGCTGCACTTCTGCTCACCTTCTTCCTCGCCCCTATCGGCTGGGTATCTGTGGTGCTGATGTTCATCTGCTGCGCCTGTCTTTTCGGCATCGGATCGCCTGAGCAGTTCCTCATCGTGAAGCATGCCAAGGGTGGCGAAATGCTGGGCGGCTGCTGCATTCAGGGCGCCTTCAATCTGGGTAACGCCATGGGAGCTTTCCTCGGTGGTATTCCTGTTGCAATGGGATTAGGATACAACTTCCCTGCCCTTATCGGTGTGCCGATGGCATTGGCAGGAGCCATCTGTCTGCTGATTTTCCATAAGAAATATGAATAAAAATGCGATAATCCGAAATAAATGATTATCTTTGCAGAAGAATTTCAAATAAACAAAGAAACATGATGAAACTTAACAAGACTTTCCTTACCCTGGGCTTGGCCGCAACACTCTTGCAGATGCCAGCCTCATCGTTCGCACAGACTGCGGGCGGTAACCGTCAGAATCCTCTTTTAACAAAGAGCAGTCTTCCATTCGGTGCTCCTGACTTCAGCAAAATTCAGGAGAGCGACTACCTGCCAGCCATCGAAGCGGCTATCAGGGAGCAGCGTGCCAACATCCAGAAGATTGTAAACAACAAGAAGAAGCCTAACTTCCAGAACACCATCCTCGCCTATGAGGAGAGCGGTGCGCTGCTCGAAAAGGTGACTAACATCTTCTTCGGTCTCACCAGTGCCCACAAGACTCCGGGCATCGCCGAAACCGAAAAGAAGGCTACCCCATTGCTGACCGAGCTCGACAATGAGATTTCGTTCAACAAGAAACTCTTCGAGCGCATCAAGTATGTTTACGATAATGAATATAAGAAACTCAAGGGCGAAGACAAGCGCCTTACTGAGGTTATCTATAAGAGTTTTGTACGTTCAGGCGCCCTCCTTTCTGCCGAGAAGATGGAGCGCATGAAGCAGATCAACTCCCGCATATCAGAATTACAGCAGGAATGGGGCAATCTTCTTCCTGCCGCTACCAACAACGCCGTGGTTTGGGTGAACAGCAAGGAAGAGCTCGCCGGATTGAGCGATGCTGACATTGCACAATGCAAGAAAGATGCAGAGAGCCGCGGAGGCAAGGCACCTTACTGCATCGTCATCATCAACACCACCCAGCAGCCTATCCTCACCAATCTCCAGAACCGCGAACTGCGCAAGAAGGTGTATATGGCAAGCATCCACCGTGCCGACGGAACCAATCCTGATTTCAACACCTTCCCTATCGTAACCGAGATTGCCAAGTTGCGTGCCGAGAAGGGCAAGCTGATGGGATATGACAACTATGCCGACTATTCGCTCGAAAAGACGATGGCTAAGAACAGCAAGAATGTGGATGATTTCCTGAAGCAGCTCATCAAGGAATATGCTCCTAAGGCTGATGCTGAAACCAAGGCGATAGAAGCGTATGCCCAGAAGGCGGAGGGCAAGGACTTCAAGCTGCAGCCATACGACCGATTCTATTATTCTGCGAAGATGAAGAAGGAGATGCTCAACATTACCGATGATGAGATCAAGCCATACTTCAACATCGACAGCGTACAGGTGAACGGTGTGTTCTATGCCGCCCATCGTGTATACGGACTGAACTTCAAGCAGCGCAAGGATATTCCAACCTATCACCCAGACATGAAGGTATTCGAGGTGAGCGACAAGAACGGCAAGCCAATCGCCCTCTTCTACAGCGATTACTTCCGCCGTCCTACCAAGCGTGGCGGTGCATGGATGAGCGCCTTTGCCAAGCAGAGCAAGCAGCGCGGCCAGTTGCCTATCATATATAATGTATGCAACAACGCCAAGGCACCGGAGGGTCAGCCATCTCTCATCACATGGGATGAGGTTACTACCCTGTTCCATGAGTTCGGTCATGCACTTCACGGAATCCTTTCCGACTGCAAGTACAATACCCTGTCAGGAACAGCCGTTGCCCGCGATTTCGTAGAGATGCCATCCCAGTTTAACGAATCGTTTGCTTCTATTCCGGAGATATTCGACCATTACGCCCGTCATACCGAGACCGGTGCTGCGATGCCAGCCGATCTGAAAGAGCGCATGCTGAAGAGCATCAGCTTCCAGACCGCTTATTCACTGGGCGAGAATCTGGCTGCAACCTGTCTTGACCTTGCCTGGCACAAGATTAGCGAAGAAGAGGTGCCTTCACCTTATATGGCAGGCGCCTTCGAGAAGGAAGAGCTTCACAACATCGGTTTGCTCAACACCCAGATTCCTCCTCGCTACAGCACATCATACTTCAACCACGTATGGGGCGGCGGTTATGCTGCAGGCTATTACAGCTATCTCTGGACAGAGGTGCAGGCTGTGAACATCGCCGACTACTTTGCAAAGCATGGTGCCTTAGATCCAGCCGTTGGTCAGGCATTCCGCGATAAGATTCTGAGCCGTGGCAACACCAAGGACCAGATGGAAATGTTTACCGACTTTACTGGTATGGAGAAGCCAGATGCTTCCGGATTTCTGAAAGCAAGAGGTTTGTAATGCATAAAATTACAATATGAAACAGGTAGAGGGTGTGTCATAAGTTAATGACACACCCTCTTTCTTTATCCTTTAATAGCCTGAGGTGTCCAGCTCTTCAGGAATCTGAGCACCTTTTCTTCGTTATATCCCTTACCCTCTTCCAGGAAACTGGAATCCTGGATATGGAGAACCTTTCCGGTTTCATCGAGCACCACAAAGACCGGGAATCCGAAACGCTGAGGATTGTTCAGTCGCTTCATCAGCTGCTCAGCCTTCTTCACCGCCGCATCACCGGCAGTTTTTCTGCGATTGTAGTTCACATGAATATATTCAAAATGATCATTCACCATCTTGTTGACCGCAGCATTCTTCTCTACAAAATCGGCAAACTTCAAGCACCATGGACACCAGTTACCACCTACCTGACAGATAACAAACTTGCCATTCTTCTTGGCTTTAGCCAAAGCCTCATCAATCTGAGCCATCGGATCGATGCTTTCATTATACACCTTCTTGAGAGCTGTCTGCATCTGAGCAGGTTTCAATGCTCCTGCCTGGTCGAGCGAATCCAGTTTCTTCATCATCTCCTCCGCCTTCACGGTAGAGAATGCAACCTTACCGTCCGGATTGATCAGATAAGAGGTTGGAATCCATGAGATGTGATAATCCTTGGAAATCTTAGTTTCCTTCCATTTCTTAAACTCACAGTATTGCAACCAGGTATACTGATTATCGCCCAGATATTTCTTCATCTTCACCTCATCGGTATCAAAAGAAACACCCACTACCTGGATCTTGGTATTGTATTTGTCATAGATAGCCTTCACCATCGGCATGTCTCTTCTGCAGTCTGGACACCAGGAAGCCCAGAAATCGAGCACGGTCCAGACACCCGGAACCGTCTTTCCGTCTTTATCCTTCTGAGTCTTCTTATCTGAAAGCTGGAAGATTTTCTTACCCGTCTTACTGTCAGTAATCGTGAAGTCGGGAGCCTCGGTGCCTACAGGCAGCAAGTCAAGCGATGTCTGTGCTCTACCGACAACAGCCGTCATCAGGAGCAAAAAGAATAATAGTTTCTTCATACAATTTTTCTGTTTATATCTGTTACTTCAAATATATATATTAATATTAACCATCGAAACTAGAACTGATAATAAATGAACGGCTGTACACTCTCCTGAGAAACCTCCACCACCATCTGCAGACAGATGATGAAGAGCAGCAGTTTAGCCACCCAAGGCAGAAGGATGAACCGCGCCTGAAGACGGTGATACTGGCGCTCGGTAAAGAGATAGCTCAGCATGACACCGATGATGCAAAGCGTCCAGGCAGGACGGGCATGGAAGAAAGGCACCAGATAATCGATACTGAAATCATTTGCCACCTTATCATACATCTTCCCCAACACACCCAAATCCTTAGCACGGAAGAACGACCACGCAAAGCATATATATAAATAGGTGATGAGCCAGCTGAGGGAATTGCCAGCCAGCGTACGGGGAATGCTTATGCCCAACTGACGGCTGAAGAACTTATGCACCACAAGTCCGAAACCATGAAGAGCACCCCAGATGACGAACATCCAGGAAGAGCCATGCCACAAACCTGCCACCAGCATGGTGAGGAAGTTGTTGAAATACATGCGCACCTTTCCCTTCCGGTTTCCACCCAGCGGAATATACACATAATCGCGGAACCAGAAGGAAAGCGAGATGTGCCAGCGACGCCAGAACTCGGTAACCGAGAGTGAGCGGTAAGGGAAATAGAAGTTGTCGGGCAGATAGAAACCCAAGATGGCTGCCACACCGATACTCATATCGCTGTATCCCGAGAAATCGAGGAAAATCTGGACTGGATAGCCGAAGAGTGCTGCCAGATTCTCGAAACCCGAGAAGGTTTGCGGCGCATCAAACACCCAGTTGTTGAACTGTGCGATATAATCGCTCAGCATATTCTTCTTGACCAATCCCAGCATGATGAGGAAGAGTCCCGTCCAAAGCATTCTGCTGGAAGCCTGTTCGTTTCGTTTCAGTCTGGGTATCAGGTTGGCGGCACGGGTGATAGGACCCGCCATCAGCAGCGGAAAAAAGGTGAGATAGAAACAATACTCCAGGAGCGTTACCTCCATGTCAAACTTGCGCTTATAGGTATCTACCGCATAGCTGATAGACTGGAAGGTATAGAACGAGATACCTACAGGCAGAGCGATAGACTGCAGGGAGAAGTTGGTGCTGAACATCTCGTTGACTACATCGCCAATGATGAAATTGATATATTTGAAATAGCACAGCAGAGCCAGGTCTACAAGCACCACGAAGGTGAGCAGCGCCTTGCGTGCCTTTCCCTCATGCAGTCTCATTTCCTGGGTTACGGCATAATTGATGCAAGCCGTAAGCGGCAGCATCCACATCACCATTCCGTTCACCTTATAGGCAAAGAAAAGGCTGAAGCAGATGACATACATCATCATGGCTGTGCGCGAATAGCTCTTGAGCAGGGTATAAATGGCAAGGAAGAAGATGAAGAGCAGCGCAAACGGAATGCTGCCCATCATCAGCGGAGAATCTGCCTGATAAACAAACAGCCGCTCTATCCAATGCCACAAGGCACTTATTTCGAATGTTGAATAATTCATTTGTCTTTTCTGAAGATATTATTTATTGAACTCTTTCTTATATGGAGTCTTTATGGTTTACATGCTTTACCGCTGGAACCGTCTTGTCAGCAGCAGCCGGAGACGTTTTTCCTGCAGTTGCAGGTTCCTTGGTTGCAGCAGGACTTTCTGTGGTTTCAGGCACAGTTCCCTCAACAGGCCTAGAAAGAGAATCCTTCTTCACAGCCGTACTGTCAGCCCTGTGTTTGGTTCCAGGAGGCAAGATGGTAATCTGTCTGTATCTGCGGTCACGCTTATCCGGCATTTCCAAACGGAACGGATGCACACAATGACCGCTATTCATCCACTCTACAATCTTATCCATCCACATGGCAGATGAAGCCATAGTCGGATGCCGGCCGTCTTTCTGGCGTTCGAAGGTAAGTTTGTAACTAGGATAATAGCCTCGTGGTCCCATCACCTCACGGAGGAGTTTGTTATATCCATTATCCTCACACCAGTTTGGCGGACCGATCCATATCGTCGGAATATTACCTATCTTGCTCAGGATGGCACGGATGCGTTTTTCACATCCCTTCATATCAGACGTATACAGTTCGTTGCTGCCCAGACATACAAAGACATGGGTAGGTTTAATACGTTGGATATAATGCTGCAGGGTATCGGTAGCAGCCCAGTTTCTGGTGCCCGAACTCACCCAGGTAATACAGGTGAGTTTATGACCGTTCTTGTTGGCATAATCAGCCAGTCGCAGACCGAGATATTCCGACATCGAGTCGCCGAAGATCAGTACTCGCTGCGCCGCCGTATCCACGGGTTCCTTTATCATGCTGTCAGCCTTTTCCTCTTCAGCAAGCTCTGCCTCGCTTTTACTGGTGAGCGCATCCATTCCAATCTGTTTCAGTGGAATGTTTTCAGCCACTTGCTCTGGAATAAAGGCATAAGCCAGCAGTCCTCCAATGGCTATTGCCAGCAGGGCTATCATTTTCCAGGTTTCTTTCATTTTATATCTTTAATGAGTTTTGGTTATTCTTTTTCTTATACATTCGCCCGACATTACAGCTGAAAGGGAGTGAGCACATTGAGCAACTTTCCGAAATCGGCCTTCGAGATGCGCCTTCCTCTCAAGCTGCGCACCTGCGGATAGTCTTCGAAATAGTTCTCCATCGTAGTATACCACTGATGAGAAACCACTTCCCTGACCGTCTTCAGTTGATTTTCGATGCGATGGGCAAAACTCGGATTCACTCTCGAGAGATAATGTCTTCCATCATTCATCTCGATGGCAAGCATCAGATAAATTTGCGGTCCCTTCTTCTCTTTCCTGCTTTTTACAGTTTCACTTACTTTCCAGCCCTTGGTGGATGTCGATACTCTGATATCCCAGCCATACTGGCTGTTGAGCTTATCCATCAGCCCCTTGAATACGACACCGTGGGCCGAGGTATCTTTCAGTCCCGTATAACCAATGATGTAATGTATCATCTCGTGGAGCAAGACACTCTTTGCCTGCTTGTCGGTCATATCATAATAAGTAGACATGGAGAGCTTGAAATCGTAGAGCTTGGTGCGTCCCCATCTGGAGGCCCGCTTATAGGCAAGTTGCCCCAACCGAGTCTTGGCATGAGTAAGTCCGAGTTCAGGAACAGGCAGCTTTCCCCCGAAATATTCCTGGTCGAAACGCCTGAACCACTCCTCCATCCATTCTATTGTAACAATCATGTATGTATATTTATTCAATAATTATTCAGTTCTGTATATCAGATACTACAAAACGTTTGCAAAGATACAACTTTTTCTTTGTTTCTTTCAATATTTATCGAAAAATGCGTAACTTTGCACGCAAATTTACAACAAAAATGAACAAGACAGCACAACATATCATAGATATTAAGAATGTGTCGAAAAGATTTGGCGAGAAAACAGCCCTCAACAACATCAATCTCTATGTGAGAAAGGGCGAATTTATGACCATTCTGGGTCCTTCGGGATGCGGAAAAACGACATTATTGAGACTTTTGGCAGGGTTTGAAACCGCCAGCGAAGGCATCATCACCATCGCCGGCAACGATATTACTAACCTTCCTCCTTACAAGCGAAATGTGAACACGGTATTCCAGAAATACGCTCTGTTCCCTCATCTCAACGTTTACGACAATATTGCCTTCGGTTTGAAGCTCAAGCACACACCGAAGGAAGAGATTTTGCCGAAGGTAAAACGTGCCCTGAAGATGGTAAACATGAGTGATTATGAATATCGTGATGTCAACTCGCTTTCGGGCGGTCAGCAGCAGCGTATCGCCATCGCCCGTGCCATTGTCAACGAACCTGAAGTTCTTCTCCTGGATGAACCGCTTGCAGCACTCGACCTCAAGATGCGTAAAGACATGCAGCTGGAATTGAAGCAGATGCACGAACGCCTGGGCATTACCTTCGTATACGTTACCCACGACCAGGAAGAAGCCCTCACCCTGAGCAATACCATCGTGGTGATGAGCGAGGGAGAGATACAGCAGATAGGTACACCTACCGATATCTACAACGAACCAGCCAATGCTTTCGTAGCCGACTTTATCGGCGAGAGCAATATTCTCTGCGGAACGATGGTCCACGACTGTCTGGTGAATGTGGCAGGTACTGAACTGCCTTGTGTAGACAAGGGCTTCGGCTGCAACCAGGAAGTGGATGTCGTGATACGTCCTGAGGATATAGAAGTTTCCACCGATACCACCCACGCCCAGTTTGTGGGCAAGATAACCTCTTCTATCTTCAAGGGAGTACACTACGAGATGCTGGCAGAAACCGAGAAGGGCAATGAATTTCTCATCCAGAACTACAAGCATTTCGAAGTAGGTCAGACGATAGGAATGAGCGTGATACCCGACAATATTCACATCATGAAGAAGGAGCGCATCACCAATACCTTCGATGCAAAGGTAAACGGCGACGGAACGATAGAATTCCTGGGCTGCGAATACCAGATGGAGATTCCGGAAGAAATAAAGGACAAGATTCAGACCGATGAAAACGGAAACGAAACCATCCGGGTGAACGTACCTTTCAACAAGATAGAACTCTTCGACAACGAGAGCGAAGGAACCTTTACAGGCGACATCAGCTTCATTCTCTACAAGGGCGACCACTATCATCTCACCATAGATACCGACTGGGGCGAGAAGCTCTATGTAGATACACAGGATGTATGGGATTTAGGTGATCATGTGGCCATCACCATTCCTCAGGAGAATATTTCGTTTGAATAAAAATTATTAATTCCTAATTATCAATTATAAATTGAACATTATCAAGTTTATCTCTTCGCGACAAAGCTGGTCGATACCTTACGCCATCTTTGCAGCGATATTTGTGGTACTGCCATTGCTTCTCATCGTAGTGTTCGCATTTACCGATGAGAACGGAGCCCTGACGCTCTACAACTTCCAGAAGTTCCTGGCACACCCCGAAGCCATCAACACCTTTGTGTATTCGATAGGCATCGCCATTCTCAACACCCTGCTCTGCATTCTGCTGGGCTATCCGGCCGCCTATATTCTGACACAAACCAGGATGAAGTATGCCAACACCATCGTCATGCTCTTCATTCTGCCGATGTGGGTAAACATCCTGGTGCGCACACTTGCCACCGTGGCCCTCTTCGATTTTGCCGACCTTCCGCTGGGTGAGGGCGCCCTCCTGTTCGGTATGGTCTACAACTTCATCCCATTCATGATTTACCCTATATACAACACCCTGCAGAAGATGGACCGCAGCTATATCGAAGCAGCCGAAGACCTGGGAGCATCACCTTGGCAGCAGTTCTTCAAGGTCATCCTGCCCCTCTCCATGCCGGGCGTAGCAAGTGGCATCCTGATGGTATTCATGCCAACCATCTCTACCTTCGCTATCTCCGAACTGCTGACGATGAACAACATCAAGCTCTTCGGTACCACCATCCAGGAGAACATCAACAATTCGATGTGGAACTACGGTGCAGCCCTCTCGCTCATCATGCTCTTCCTCATCGGTGCCTCTACCCTCATCGCAGGTGATGGCAGTAAACAGGAAGGAGGTATCAGATGATGCAGTCATTATTCAGTAAGGATATGATGAAGAAAGTATTCTGTCAAGGCTATCTCTGGTTGCTCCTGCTGCTACTCTACTCCCCTATCTTCATCATCATCATCTTCTCGTTTACCGAAGCGAAGGTGATGGGCAACTGGACGGGTTTCTCGCTACAGCTCTACAAGAATCTCTTTGCCGAAGGTACACACCATTCGCTCACAGCGGCACTGGTCAATACCGTAACCATCGCCCTGATTACCGCAACCGTATCCACGCTCTTCGGAACCCTGACAGCCATCAGCATCTACAACCTGCGCAACCGCTATGCACGTAATGCCATACAGTTTGTCAACAACATTCCGATACTCAACGGCGACATCATCATCGGTATCTCGCTCTTCCTGCTCTTCATCACGCTGGGCATTCCGCAGGGGTATACTACCGTGGTACTCTCGCATATTACCTTCTGTCTGCCATACGTTATTCTGAGTGTGATGCCAAGACTGAAGCAGATGAATCCGAACCTCTATGAGGCGGCACTCGATCTAGGCGCCTCTCCGATGCAGGCACTTCGCAAGGTCATCATCCCAGAGATATTGCCGGGTATGATTTCCGGTTTCATGCTTGCCATCACGATGAGTATCGATGACTTCGCCGTCACCATCTTCACGATAGGCAACGAAGGTCTGGAAACCCTCTCCACATTCATCTATGCCGATGCAAGAAAGGGAGGACTAACTCCAGAACTTCGTCCGCTGAGTACCATCATCTTCGTACTGGTACTGGTGATGCTGATTATCATCAACAAACGAAAAAGTAAGTGAAGAACGAAGAGTGAAGAGTGAAGAATTCAATAGTATTAAAAATTATGAACACTTATAATATCAAAAAAGAAAGAGGAGAAAAGAGAAGTGAGTATGAGAGAAGAAGCATCAGCAAGATAAGCCGTTGGATTCTTCACTCTTCACTTTTCTCTCTTCTCTTTCTTTTCTGTTCTTGTTACAACAAAGAGAACCGCGAGGAGATTCTGAAGGTTTACAACTGGGCTGATTATATAGATGAAGACGTTCTTGCCAACTTCCCGAAATGGTATGAACAGCAGACCGGCAAGAAGATCCGAGTTATCTACCAGACCTTCGACATCAATGAGGTGATGCTTACCAAGATAGAGCGAGGTCATGAAGACTACGACGTGGTATGCCCGTCAGAATATATCATCGAGCGCATGCTCCGCAAAGACCTTCTCCTACCTATCGACACCGCCTTCGGCAAGACGCCCAACTATATCAGCAACGTATCACCATACATTGTTGAGCAGATAGATGCCACCTCCAACAATGGCCGCATCGCCCACCATTATGCCGTGCCTTACATGTGGGGAACCTGTGGCATTCTATATAATAAGGTACACGTACCTATAAGTGATACACAGACCTGGGGAACATTATGGAACAGAAAATATCAGGGCAAACTCCTGATGAAGGATTCCTACCGCGACTCCTATGGCACCGCCCTCATCTGGGCACACCGTAAAGACCTGGAAACAGGCAAGGTGACCGTACCACAGCTGATGAACGACTATTCACCAGCTGCTGTAGCCACAGTAGAGAAAGAGCTGAAAGCTCTGAAGCCAAATATTGAAGGATGGGAAGCCGACTTCGGCAAGGAGACCATGACCAAAGGCAAAGCCTATCTCAACATGACCTGGAGCGGTGATGCCGTCTGGGCTATTGAAGAAGCCGGGAAAGTGGGTGTAGAACTGGGATATGAGGTACCGAAAGAAGGAAGCAATGTATGGTTCGACGGTTGGGTAATCCCTAAATATTCCCGCAATCCGAAGGCTGCCGCCTATTTCATCAACTATCTCTGTCAGGAAGACGTGGCACTCGCTAATATGGAGACTACAGGATATGTGAGTAGCGTGGCAGGCAAGAAGGTATTAGAAGCTATGAGCGATGCTGAGGCGTATCCCAAACCTGTAAATCTGGCCTACTTCTTTGGCGAGGAAGGCAGGAGTGTCCATCTCAACCCTATCATGTATCCAGACAGCAGCATAGTAGCCCGATGCGCCATGATTCATGATGCCGGTGACCATACTCCCGAAGTATTGGATATGTGGTCGAAGGTGAAGGGAGACAATCTGGGCGGCGGCATCGTTATCTTCCTGCTGGCCGTAGTCCTTGCCCTCACGGTATTCGTTGCCATCAAGAAATATGAGCATTACAAGCACAGAAGGCTGTCAAGAAAACACCGCAGAAGACACGTTATTAAAGTGAAGAACGAATAGTGAAGAGTGAAGAATTCTCTTGTTTTTTATGGATTGAAGTTGGGAAAACAAGGGGAAAATGAACATTTTTTGAAGGAAAAGAGAAAAAAGTGCCGAAAAAATTTGGTAATATCAAATAAAAGCATTACCTTTGCACTCGCTTTTGAGATATAAAGTTTTTGGGTAGTTACCAGAGTGGCCAAATGGGGCAGACTGTAAATCTGCTGGCTATGCCTTCGGTGGTTCGAATCCATCACTACCCACTTTTCCCAAAAAATAACTCAAAAATTTAAGAGTCCGACTTTCGAGAGAGAGCCGGACTTTTTCTTTTCATATAAATCCTGAACAAAAGAAGAAGAGTAATATTACTCTCCTTCTACCTGCGTCTTTGGCCAGTTCACGAGATAGAGCATCTCTGTGGCTCGTGTAAATGCAGTATAGAGCCAGTGGATATAATCGGGAGTAAGCATTTCATCCGTCATATAGCCCTGGTCTACATAGACATGCGACCACTGTCCACCCTGCGCTTTATGACAGGTAACAGCATAGGCAAACTTCACTTGCAGAGCATTGAAATATGGGTCTTGCCGGATTGCCTTCATACGGTCTGCCTTCAGTGGTATATCCTGATAATCTTCCTCTATCTTACGGAAAAGCTGCTCTTGCTGATCATGGGTCAAAGCAGAAGCCTCACTCGTCAAGGTATCCAGCAATACCGTAGCCTCCAGTTCATAATTGTCATAATCGGGGAATTTCAACAGAAGGGTGGCAAAATGAAAGCCGTAGAGGTCGATGCGACGGCTCACCTTCATCACCTTCGCCCTATCTCCATTAGCCAGGAAAGCAGGAATCTCATGACTTGAAACTTCGTTACTTTGAACTGTATGATTAGCTAAAGTATTAAATTTTCCACTCTTCACTTTTCGTTCTTCACTTAATTGCCTTTCCTTTATCTTCTTTCTTTCTTCCTCCATCCAATAATAATTGTTCTTCACAATCATCAGCATGTCGCCACTCTCCAGTTCCTCTTCCCTATCAAGCACCATGTTGCGGATGCCCTGGTTAAAGATGTTGGCGCGCTTGTTGCTACGAGTCACCACAATGGTATCGTCAAGTCCTACATGATGATAGCTGTCGCCAAGAGCCTCGATGAGTTCTGCACCCGGCATCTCCCTGATATCCGAGAAACCGGAGAAACGGATTTTAGGCAGTTGGGTAATGTCATCGTGGGTAATCATCTGGCGGATACGGGTAGCATTAAAGAGAATACCCGACTGCTGACTCTGACGGACTACTTCGTTCAAATCGCACTCATATACCGACAGTCCATACCCCTGGAGCATCGCAGCAGAAAGGGCTGGTGATTCTTCCTCACCAACAGGAGGCAACTGTGCCTTATCGCCAATCAGCAAAAGTCGGTCGTTACGTCCCTGATACACAAAATGAATCAGATCATCTAGCAGACAACCGCTGCCAAAGGTGGTTCCGCCCAATCCCAGATTGGCAATCATCGAAGCCTCATCCACCATAAAAAGCGTATCAGTATAGAGATTATCATTGAGATTGAACTGGCCATCCACTCCGGCAAACGCCTTTTCGCGATAGATGCGGCGATGAATGGTATAAGCAGGCATCCCGCTGTTCAGAGAGAAGACCTTAGCCGCCCTACCCGTAGGGGCAAGGAGCATCACCTTCTGGCGAACGGCACGGAGCGTACGGACGATAGCACCCGAGAGCGATGTCTTACCGGTACCCGCACTACCCCGGAGAATCATCACAGCATGAGGATTACTATCCGTCATAAACTGCACGAAAACATCGAGCGCCTGAGCCTGTTCTGAGGTTGGCGGAAAGCCAAATTGCTGTAATATCTGATATTTTAACTCTTCAATGTTCATATTTCGAAAACTTTTAGTATCTTTGCAGAAAATTTACTGCACCTATTTGCTGTGCAAAAGTAATAATACTTTTTGAAATGAGAAAAAGAATAAAGAATAATTATATTTTGGGAGCATGCGTCATCATCATGATGCTACTCTGTATTCTGAGTGTGAGCCAGCCTATCCGCTTCCAGAAAGCCATGGCTAGCAGAGAAGCAGAGGTGAAGGAGAAACTGATGCAGATACGTCAGGCTGAAGAGAAATACAAGGCAAAACACGGCGTATATACAGGAGATTTTCCGACACTGGTAAAAGGCAAGTACTTACAGGAAGATGCTCAATACATTCCCTATGCCGACGGTAAGAAGTTTACACTTGCTGCCACGGTTATCGTAGGAAAAAGCGGTAAGCAGATTCCGGTGATGGAATGTGGGGCCGGTTATGAAACCTTCCTCGACGGACTTGATGAAGGTTCCATCCAGCAGAAGATAGAGGAGGCCAACTATGCCGGCAACTATCCCGGACTCAAGATAGGCGATTTAACGACAGATAATAACAACGCAGGTAATTGGTAACAGATATGCAAATAAAAGGTAACAACATTCAGCAAGCACGACTCACCATCCGCGTGAGCAGAAACACCCTCAGTTTTTCGGTAGTTGACCGTGAAGCTGAGCATCAGCTCATCTATGAACCTTATACTGTAAAGAGTGGTGTTTCGATGGCAGCCAACTTGCGTCAGGCTTTCAAGGAGAGTACTCTCCTGCAGCGGGGATACCAGAAGGTACGCGTATATCTCGATTCGCCTATCCTGCTGGTTCCTATCGAAGAATTTCATGAAGAGGATATCGATGTGCTCTATCAGCATGCCTTCAACAGCCATAACAGCGATGCCATTCTCTACAGAGTGCAGCCGGAACTGAATGCGGTAGCGGTATTCCCTATCAACAAGGATTTGAAAATGGTGGTAGAAGACAACTTCAAGGATGTCCGCTTCACACCTATCATGCAACCGATGTGGCACTATCTGCATCATCGCAGTTTCACCGGCATTCACCGCAAGCTCTATGTTTATTTCCACGACAAGAAGCTGGACGTTTTCGGTTTCGAGAAGAACCGTTTCAAATTCTTCAACTCGTTCAATGCCGAGCATGCCAAGGATGCCCTCTATTTCATTCTCTATGTATGGAAGCAGTTAGGATTCAACCAGATGCAGGATGAGTTGCATGTATCAGGCAATGTTCCGGACAAGGACTGGTTCCTCTACAACACGAAACTCTACATCAAGAAGACCTTCATTCTGAATCCTGCCGCCGAATTCAACCGTGCGCCTATCACAGAGATTAAAGGTCTGCCATTCGATTTAATGGCACTGTACTTAAGTAAGTAAGACAAGAGTTGATAGTTAAAAGTTGATAGTTAAGAATTCAACAGAATAGCTTATCATAAAGTTCAATGTTCAACATTCAAAGTTCAAAGTAAATATGAGAATCATAACAGGACAATATAAGGGACGCCATTTCGACATTCCACGTTCGTTTAAGGCGCGTCCGACAACAGATTTTGCAAAGGAGAACATCTTTAATGTTCTGCAGGGATATATTGATTTTGAAGATACCTCTGCCCTCGACCTCTTTGCCGGTACGGGCAGCATTTCGCTCGAACTGGTATCACGAGGCTGCAGCCGGGTAATCAGCGTAGAGGCCGACCGCGATCATGCCAACTTCATACGCCAATGTTTTCAGAAGTTGGGCGAAGACAAAGATATTCTGATTCGTGGTGATGTATTCCGTTTTCTGAAGACCTGCAAGCAGAAGTTTGACTTTATCTTTGCCGATCCTCCATACGCTCTGAAGGAGTTGCCGCAGATTCCAGACCTCGTTCTGAATGGCGACTATCTCAACGAAGGAGGCATCTTCGTCTTTGAGCATGGCAAAGATTATGATTTCTCAGAGCATCCACGATTCCTGGAACACAGAAGTTACGGAAGCGTAAACTTCTCAATATTCAGATAGAAAAAAATCCCCGTTTGCACCAGACAAGATGCAAACAGGGATTTATTCGTTACAGCAGCGGCGAGAGTAATCTTACCGTACTCTCGAAAAGGCGCTGCAGGAACGGACGTTTTACGAAATAAGATACATCATCTACTAGGATGCTCTTCGCCTCATCCCGCAGATAGACAGCCTTCACGCGCTGCGCCATCCCCTCATCAAAGAAGAACGCATTCGCTTCGAAATTATTCTCAAAACTTCGGAAATCGATATTCGTACTGCCTATCGTACAGAGATTATCATCACTCACCAGCAATTTACTATGATTAAAGCCTGCCGTATAGAGATAAACCTTTACGCCAGCCTCTATCGCCTCCATCACATACGAACGTGATGCCCACTCTACCAGTTTGGCATCAGCATGACGAGGCAACATCAGACGGATATCCACACCCGCCAAAGCTGCTGTTCGCATGGCAAACAATACTGGTTCAGTTGGCAGGAAATAAGGCGTTTCCATATACACATACTTCCGGGCCTGAAGCAGGATGCGGACATAGCCCTGCATGATATCAGGCCAAGGACTGATAGGACTGCCCGTAACTATCTGTACGAGACAATTGTTGCGGATATGCGCACTGACCGGCGGATAATACTGGCGATTGGTAACCAACGTACGGTCTACGAAATACCAGTCTACCAGAAAGGCTCGCTGAATGGCGTAAACGCCACCGCCCTCAATACGGAGATGTGTATCGCGCCAAGCCTGTTTCTTATCACCCTTCACATAGCGCAGAGCTATATTCATGCCGCCGATAAAGCCCACTTTACCATCTATGACACAGAGTTTGCGGTGGTTACGATAGTTTACCTTACTCGTAAAAGCCGGAAAGCGGACTGGCATGAACGAATGTACATCAATACCTGCATCACGCATACGTTCAAAGAATTCATCCTTCACCTTCCAGCAGCCTACATCATCATAAATCAGTCGCACCTCTACTCCCTGCTCCGCCTTATCGATCAAGGCATCAGCTATCAGATATCCCAAGGCATCGGCTTCGAAGATATAGGTATCGAGATGAATATGATGCTTTGCCTGTCCTATATTATATAATAAGGTAAGGAAGAAATCGTAGCCATCGGTATAAATATCCACCTGATTATCTTTAAAAGGCAGCGCCCAACTCTGGTTGGCAAAGAGATTCATCAGCGGTTTATTGCTGTCTGGCAGGTGAAGATTCTCCTGCTCTACGAACTCGAGCATGGAGCGCTTGGTGAGCTGGTCCATGCTGCGGTCGCTGATAAGCCGTTCCTTGCGGGTATTCTGTCCGAAGAAGAAATAGAAGATGATACCCACAAAGGGGATGAAGAAGAATACCAATATCCATGCCATCGTCTTGGCGGGCTGACGATTGTCCATCAAGACGGTGATGATAGCCGGAACGGTTATCACGACATAAAGCAACAGATATATCCAGTGAAAATAAATCATATAGCATTTCTCCTTTTTAATCTCTAATACTTCTTTACAGAGTTTCTCCCCACAGGACAGGGGCTCCGGTTAATTGAAGATATTGTTTGCCTGACTCGCCAGAAGCGTGTTCATCTGCTTGAGTTTCATAAACTCCTGCAGCAGTTCACGATTGGTCGGATTCCTGGCAAACTCCTGCTGTACCTCAATAATACGCTGAGCAATATAATGAGTGCGGAAACTCAAGATGTCTTTAAAGACAAACTGACGGAGCTTATCGGCGCTCATCTTCATCTGCAGACTAGCCGTAGATACCTCCTGGTCACCTGTAGGCAAACCTGCCAACCTGCTGATTTCCGGATTCGGATGATTGGCAAAATAAGTCTCGGCGACAAAATCATCTTCTTTTTCGAGATGTTCCACAGCCTCCTGCATAATCTGATTATATAAATCATTATGAAACTTAAAGCCATCTCCACCCAAATCAAGACTGATATACTGGGCCACAGCTACCTCCACATCATTTCCGTCTACATCCTGTACTGTGATGAGCTGGTCGCCATGATGAATAATCAACTGTACCAGAAGTCCTTCTACTTCCAGAAGTTTATCCAGTGGGGTAACCGCTCTCATAGCTGATTGCACCTGCTGCGCTGCCGCTACAGGCGAATCTTTCAATCCCGCTGCACGTCGCTCGGCCTTTACCTGCTCACTCATACCGTTGCGCACAAAATTGTTCAAGGCATTCACGATAATTGCCTCGTTCACGCCCAAACGGTGAGAACAGTCGGTGATATAAGAAGCGCGCGTTATCTGATTCTTGATTTTCGAGATACTCTCTACAATCGAATTGATAGCCTGGCTTCTCTTTACAGGGTCTGTCACGCCGCGTAGCAGAATATCGGTCTTAAACTGTATGAAGTCGGTCTGATTCTCCTGAATATATCTTCTGAATTCCTCTGCCGAATGACTGCGGGCGAAACTATCTGGGTCATTGCCGTCAGGGAGGAAGAGTACCTTTACGTTCATCTCTTCTTCGAGCAGCATATCGGTACCTCTCAGCGCAGCATGAATACCCGCATTATCGCCGTCATAGAGAAGAACAATATTACTGGTAAAGCGGTGCAGCAATCTAATCTGATGCACGCTCAGTGCCGTACCCGAGTTGGCCACTACATTTTCGATGCCACACTGATGCATTGAGATAACATCGGTGTATCCTTCCACCATAAAGACACAATCCTCCTTAGCTATCGCCTTCTTGGCCTGATAGAGTCCATAGAGTTCACGCTCCTTATGATAGATAACGCTATCAGGCGAGTTGACATATTTCTGGCTGATGCCCTTGGTTCTGCTGTCGAGCACTCGTCCGCCAAAAGCCACCACCTTGCCGCTCACGCTGAACCAAGGGAAGATGGCTCTGCCCGAGAAACGGTCAAGAATCTTATCCTCACCCGACTTATTGCCGGCTTCGTCCTTATCCACCTTGAAGCAGAGTCCCGTATCAACCAGATATTTCGGATTATAGCCAGCCGCCTTAGCCGCTTCAGCAAGAGCAGTACGCTTAGGGAGCGCAAAACCCAACTGGAATTTTCTGATGATATCATCTCTGAAACCTCTTCCTCGGAAATAGGCCATACCGATAGCGATGCCATCCACATCATGCAAGAGAATATCCTGAAAATATTTCGCCGCCCAATCGTTGACGATAAACATGGATTCCCTTTCGCTCTCGCGCTGTTTTTCTTCGTTGGTCAGTTCCCGCTCCTGAATCTCAATTTTATATTTCTTGGCGAGCCAGCGAAGGGCATCGGGATAGGTCATCTGTTCCAGTTCCATCAGAAAGTTGATTGCATTGCCTCCCTTTCCACAGGTAAAACAATGACAGATACCTCTTGTTGGAGATACGGAGAAAGATGGATTGGAATCGTTATGAAAAGGACACAAGCCGACATAATTGATGCCACGCTTCTTGAGCGTAACAAATTCAGATACCACCTCTTCTATCTTGGTAGCATCCATAATTTTTGCTATCGTCGGTCTGTCTATCATTATATATATTCTTTTTTCTGTTTTTACTATGCAAAATTACTATTTTTCTTTGAAAACACAAAGAGAAACGGACAGAAAAGTAAAAATGAAACATATTAAAAACTAAAGTTTACATAAAAAAAGGTACATTCGGATAGTTTTGGCTATCTTTGCAACCGGCAAAAACACATTGCTGACAATCGGAAAATAACAACAAAATAAATAAATATGAAACTAAACAACATCAAGCAAACATTCCTGGCAAGCGCTGCCCTGCTCTCAACTATCAGCATGAGCGCAGCCGACAGATTTGTAGATTTCAAGCAAGGAGACTTGCTGCTGAATGCCAATAACCGGGTAGAAATCTACATGGATACCAACGACTGCAAGGGAGTGAGCTATGCTGCTCATGCCCTGCTGAAAGATATCAAAAGTGTGAGTGGAGCCACAGCCACCCTCACCTCGGATGCCGGTTTTCTGAAAAAAGCCGACACAGCCCGACCAGCTATCCTCGTAGGCACCATCGGCCATTCTGCAGCCATCGACCAACTGGTGAAACAGAAGCGCATCAACGGAAATCTACTGAAGGGCAAACGGGAAAAGTTTATCATCACGCTCATAGATGGTCAGCTCGTCATTGCTGGCAGCGACCGCCGAGGCACCATCTATGGCATCTACGAACTCTCGCAGCAGATGGGCGTATCGCCTTGGTATGACTGGGCAGACGTGCCTGTAGAGCATCACGATTCCATTTTCGTAAACAAAGGAATCTATACAGATGGCGAACCAGCCGTACGTTATCGCGGCATCTTCCTCAACGATGAGGCACCTTGCCTAACGTCATGGGTAAAGAACACCTACGGCACCGGATATGGCGACCACCGTTTCTATCAGCGCGTCTTCGAACTGGTATTGCGACTGAGAGGTAACATGATGTGGCCTGCCATGTGGGGCTGGGCTTTCTATGCCGATGACCCTGAAAACGAGAAGACGGCAGATGAGATGGGCGTAGTGATGAGTACTTCCCATCATGAGCCGATGGCCCGCAACCACCAGGAATACGCCCGCAACCGAAAGGGATGGGGACCATGGAACTATCAGAAGAACAAGACAAACCTGCAGAAGTTCTTCCGTGAAGGCATTGAGCGAATGAAGGGAACTGAACAGATTGTAACCATCGGAATGCGCGGCGACGGCGATGAGGCAATGAGCGCAGAGGCAGATACGAAGCTGATGACCAACATCATCAACGACCAGCGCAAGATTATCGCTGACGTAACCGGCAGAAAGGCTAGCGAAACCCCACAGGTTTGGGCACTATATAAAGAGGTATTGGATTACTACGACAAGGGCATGAAGGTGCCTGATGACGTAACCCTCCTGCTCTGCGATGACAACTGGGGTAACGTGCGCCGTGTGCCGAATGCCAAGGAACGCAAACACAAAGGCGGTTGGGGCTTATACTATCACGTAGATTACGTAGGTGCTCCAAGAAACTCAAAGATGCTCAACGTTACTCCTGTGCAGAATCCTTGGGAGCAGTTGACGCTTGCTTACGAGAATGGCATTGACCGTCTCTGGATTCTCAATGTGGGCGACCTCAAGCCGATGGAATATCCTATCAGCCAGTTTATGGACATGGCTTGGAATCCACGTAAATACGATGTAAACAACATCACCCGTCATACCCGCGACTGGTGCGCACAGCAGTTTGGTGAATCGCAAGCTGATGAAGCAGCCCGCATTCTTAACCTCATCTGCAAGTACAACGGCCGCTGCACCCCTGAGATGCTCGACAAGAACACCTACAGTCTGGAAAATGGTGAATGGCAGGAGGTGGTAAACCAGTATCTCCAGCTTGAAGCCGATGCGCTGCGCCAGTACAACTGTCTGCCGGCATCCTATCACGACGCCTATCGCCAAATTATCCTCTTCCCTATCGAGATGATGAGCAATCTGCACCAGATGTATTTTGCCCAGGCACAGAACCATGCCCTCTACAAGCAGGGCAATCCGAAGGCGAATGTATGGGCTGATGAATGCGAGCGCCGCTTCAAGCGCGATTCACTCATCTGCGACTATTACAACCATAAGATGGCTGGCGGCAAGTGGAACGGAATGATGACCCAGAAGCATATCGGCTACAAGAGTTGGAATGATGATTTCGAGAAGGATACCTGTCCGGAACTCTTCCGGGTAACCTCCAAGGATGGAGTGATTATCAGCGCAAACAACGGCGTGGTAGAAATCGAAGCTCCTTACTATAGCAGCAAGACGGATGCTGCCGAGGCGAAATGGACAGAGATTCCATTCATGGGCAAGAGCGTATCGGCAATGACTCTGATGCCGTATACCAAGAGTGTAAAGGGAGCCAGCATCACTTACAAGTTTAAGATGCAAGTTAGCAAAACTTCGGATGGCAAGGCATTTAACGGCAAGCAGAAGGTTCGCATTCATGTGATTACCAAATCAACCTTGGATTATCTCAACAAGGGCGGCTTAACCTATGGTGTAAGTTTAGATGGTGCTTCTCCTGTAGAGGTTAACTTCAACAAAGATTTGAACGAGAAGCCGGAGAACATCTACAATATCTATTATCCAACGATAGCCACTCGCATCGTGGACAAGGTGATAGAGCTAGAGCTGCCAGCCTCATCCGATGGCATCCACACCCTCACCCTCACTCCTAACGACCCAGCCATCGTCTTCGAGAAAATCGTGATTGATGGAAGAGAAGGGAAAAAGAGAGTCAAGGTGATTTAGACTGACTGCATACAAACCAGCCAGTTTACATACGTTTGAATAACTATTTATCCGGAATTTACTGTGATTAAGATCAGAAATCCCCAGCCTTTTTTCTCAAGCAGGCTGGGGATTAGACTCTCCTGTCAGATGAACATTTTATACAGAACTTTCGCATGTGGGGAAGTTAAGGGAAGTAAGAGGTTACATGATTCTCATCAGAACGTTACATTAATGATTTTCCCCCGATTGTCTTCCCTTGCGTTTTGCAATTTTTCCCAAAGCATTGATGGATTCAAGATAAGCTTCCTCTACTGGAGTTAATGTCTTGACCTGATATTTTCGATACTCAGCTATAGCTTTGTCCATTGCCTCTTCATGGCTGATACTTCCCGATCCCTTCAACAAAGGTCGCCCTGTGGATTGCAGGATAGTATCAAGTTGTTTCACATAATCCATCATATAGACTGGGCGATGCTCCATTGCCATAATCTCGGCAAAGTCAAAATAACCGGAAACAAGATTATTGAGTATCTTCAGCTCATTTTCTTTCAGATAGTTCTTGGCTATTTTGATGTCTTTGATAGCTGGTAGTTCGCCCTCAAATGACGTCAAGCCCATAAATGGTTGGTCGGCATCCGCACGCTCATAGATAACTTCTGCCGGAGTATGCCCATGAGCAGCATAGTGCAACTTATTTTGCACGATTTTAAAGAAAAGCTTTGAGGCATCAGTTCGAGGGTCATAGTCAACACTTGTGGCATAGATGTCCAGAACTTGTCGATAGAGCACCTTTTCTGACGAACGAATATCACGGATACGGTCAAGCAACTCTTTCCAATAGTTGCCACCACCAAGATTTTTGAGTCGTTCATCGTCCATCGTAAACCCTTTTACGATATACTCATTCAGTCGCTCTGTAGCCCATTGACGGAAGCGTGTGCCTTGAATAGATTTTACACGATAGCCCACAGATATGATAACATCAAGGTTGTAGAACTTCACTTCTTTGCTTTGGGTTTTTCCTGCCATAGCACCATGCTGAGTGGTCTGTCGGAATTTCCGACAAACCACTTTTTCGTCCAATTCTCCTTCCTTGAATATATTCAATATGTGCTCATTGATAGTAGAGCGCCCTTTATTGAAAAGCTCTGCTATCTGTTCCACATTTAGCCAAACCGTCTTATTCTCCAATCTCACATCAAGCTTCACACCATCATCAGATTGGTAGATGATCATTTCTCCCAAATCAGTTTGGGGTGCGTCCTCCCATTTATAGCCACAATCCAAGCAAAGATGCAGTACACCCTCTGTCTGCACATTGTCTGAATTACACTTTGGACATTTTATATTATTATTCATCATTGTTTCGTCTTTGTTATTATCTAAGTCAAAAAATGATATTCTTGTATGACTTATGCTTAGACATTATTATATTTCCATTTCCTTTCTTTGAAAGCAGGATGTCACCCTTCTGATAAGCAACAACAGTCCCGACATTAGGATCACTTTTTTTTTCACTTCTCTCTCAACATCCATTCCCACGTAGGAAGAACATGAACCAGCTTGCCATCTATCTCAAGCTCTTCCTTCTCCTCCATCGTAAGAATATATCCCTCAGCCAAGCCATAAGCATTCATGGCTTCCATCAGCCCCTCGATTTCCCGCTTGCGAGTTTTCTCGTCATTCATCACTATCGTCACCTGATAAGCCTTCATGATTCTCATGCCCTCTCTAACAACAAAGTCGCACTCCTTCTTATCTGCATGATAAAAAACATCATATCCGCGGCGTTTCAACTCGATGAATACGATGTTTTCCAACTTCACTCCCATATTGTCGGTGACATTGAATCCAATGCGACTCACGATGGCATTGTCAATGAAGTAAATCTTCTTCGGGTTCAGCATCTGCACCTTTACCGATGGCGAATACTTCATGAGCTGGAATATCATATAGGTTTGCTCGATGTACTCCAAATAGTTTTTGACGGTTTCGGAATGACGAATGCCCACTATCTTACCCAGTGAGGTATAAGTAATGCGCTTCGTGGCATTGCTGGCGAGATAAAAGATGAGTTCCTGCATCTCCTTATCATTGGTCAACCCATTACGAGCCATCACATCACGGAAGATGATGCTATCGTAGAGTGACGAGAGGTAACGAGTGGATGACGACTGGAGATACTTAGGAAATCCACCTTTCTCCAAATACTCCTTGAAATGCCCCAAGAGAATGGCACGCTTGCTGGTTAGATAAAAGTCCTTGGCTTCCAGCTGCACCTTTGCCAACTGCAAGTATTCTTGAAAGGAAAAAGGGAAAATCTCCACTGCGATATAACGCCCCGTGAGATGAGTGCCAAGCTCTCTACTCAGCATTCGGGCATTTGATCCGGTTACAATCACCTTATTGCCTTCGTTGTAGAGACGGCGCACAAAGGTCTCCCAACCCTTCACATTCTGTATCTCATCAAAATAATAGGTATGCTGCTCACCAAAGAGTTCAAAGAAACATTCTTGCAATGTTTGGAAATCAGAAACCGTAAAATTGACCAATCGCTCATCATCAAAATTGAAAAAGAAGTCTTGCTCCGGCAATTTGTTGCGCATTTGCTGAAGCAAAACAGACTTTCCACAACGTCTTATACCAGTAATAATCAGTATCTCCGTTGTGGTAAGCCACTCTTCCTCAATAGTTCTCGGAACCGTATCTTGCGCTATATTCTTGCTGTATTCCTGCTGCTCAAATATAATTTTCTTCAATAACTCTTTCATGTTCAAACATTTAATCGCCTGCAAAGATACAATATTTTATGATAAACACCAAGAAAATCCTCCTTTTTATTCATTCCGAATGAGCAATTTCTATTATTTTTGCTCATTCAGAATGAGTAATTCAGGGCAAAACCGCTCATTCCGAATGAGTATTTCTTGAAACTGACAAGGGTAAGATGGATGGTAACAATGTTGCGACTTATATGATGCAAGGAAGCAACCATAACGATGCTAGGAAGCAATTATAACGATGCAAGAAAGCAATTATAACGATGCAAGAAACCCTTATTTGTAATTGCATGACATTTGTCATGCGATTATACGACACTTATCATACGCTCGGATGACAAATGCCGTATAATCACACGACATATACCAATGTATAAATAAACCTAATATTTTACACCAAAAGATACAAGTTATCACATTATTATATATATTTGCATCATCTTTCATAGAAGACAAAGAATATAGAAAACAACGAACCATCAAACAACTAGAAATATGGAACTGAAATACGACATTTACATGCTCAACAATGCCCAGGACACAGGAGAAAAGCGCCAATACATTCGTATCGTGCAGCATGAACCTATGACCGAGAAGCAACTGCAAGAGAAAATCCAGAGCCGCTGCTCACTCACCAAGGGAGATGTGGCTGCGGTGTTGGCAGAGCTTCATGACCTTATGGTGGAAGAATTCTCACTGGGACGCCGCTTTTACATCCCAGAGATAGGCTACTTCTCCATGTCGGCAAGTATGGAGACGCCTGAAGAAAATCCCGACAAGAAGATTACGGGCAAGGAAGTACGCATCACCGGCATCAACTTCCGACCAGAGGCTAAACTGATGGAGGAGGTACAGCGCAACGTCCACTTTGTCCGCTCCCGCTATTCCAACCAATCTACAAAATACTCCGAGGAAAAGCTATTGGCGAAAATCAAGGAGTATCTCCAGGAGAACCGCTATATCACCACTCGCATCCTGCGCATCCTCTTTGGCTTGACTCCTTACATGGCACAGAAGTGGCTCAACCATTTCTGCGAGAAAGGCATCATGGAGAAGGAAGGCACCCAGCATGCTCCTATCTATTTCTTGAAATAGTTACTTTAATACAGAACAAGTAACGATGTCGGTAACAAAGTTAAACATTTTAGTTATTATCAAAAGAACTTAAATAATTTGGTTGTTTCAGACGAATGCCCTATCTTTGCAAAGTGAAATAATCATGAAATCAAATAAAAATAGAATATATGTTTAGTGGAATCGTAGAAGAAATGGCTACCGTCGTAGCTATCAGACATGATAAGGAGAACATCGACTTTACGTTGAAGTGCTCTTTCGTTGATGAACTCGGCATCGACCAGAGCGTGGCGCATAACGGCGTCTGCCTCACTGTGGTGGAAATCAAGGACGGTACTTATACCGTTACTGCCATGAAAGAAACCCTGGAATGCAGCAACCTCGGTCTGCTCAAGGTGGGCGACAAGGTAAACGTGGAACGTTCGATGGTGATGAACGGCCGTCTGGATGGTCATATCGTACAGGGACACGTGGACGAGACTGCCAAATGTATCGCAATGAAAGACGCTGATGGCTCTACTTATTTTACTTTCGAATATGAGCTCAATAAGGAAATGGCAAGAAAAGGATATTTCACGGTCGACAAGGGCAGCGTTACCGTTAACGGCGTTTCGCTCACCGTCTGTGATCCTACAGACAACACATTTACCGTTGCTATCATTCCTTATACCAGAGAGAATACCAACTTCTGCGACATCGAAGTGGGAACGGTAGTGAATATCGAATTCGACATTCTGGGCAAATATATCGCTCGACTCAAGAGCTTTGAATAAGCCAGCAAAGTTAAGTACGGACGTTCTAAAAAACTTGCACATTTCTTGCGTTTTGCGCACAAAGCAAGTCTAAATGTGCATTTTTTTTATAAAATATTTGCGTAAGCCATAAAAAAGTGTTACTTTTGCCCCCGTGTTTTGTCCCAAATTGAACATTGGACAGTAACTTATTAGACGATAGCAAGTCTGACAATCGCACTAGACGACGTACAACTTGAGTACTGAGCACTAACAAACTTAGGAAATTATAACAATAACCATTTTTAAAAATATGAGTTTAAAAATCGTAGTACTTGCCAAGCAAGTACCTGACACAAGAAATGTGGGTAAGGATGCGATGACCGCCGAAGGCACAGTAAATCGCGCTGCCCTTCCTGCAATCTTCAATCCTGAAGATTTGAACGCATTGGAGCAGGCTCTCCGATTGAAAGAGCAGAATCCAGGTTCTACAGTTGGTATTTTGACCATGGGTCCTCCACGTGCTGGAGAAATCATCCGCCAGGGTCTTTATCGTGGTGCCGATACAGGTTGGTTGCTTACCGACCGTCTCTTTGCCGGTGCTGATACATTGGCTACTTCTTATGCCCTTGCTACTGGTATCCAGAAGATTGGTGACGTTGACATCGTGATCGGTGGTCGCCAGGCTATCGATGGTGATACAGCCCAGGTAGGTCCGCAGGTGGCTCAGAAGTTGGGATTGAACCAGGTAACCTATGCAGAGGAAATCCTCAAGGTAGAGGATGGCAAGGCTACTATACGCCGCCTCATTGATGGTGGTGTGGAGACTGTTGAGGCCCCATTGCCATTGGTTATCACCGTAAACGGAAGTGCTGCTCCATGTCGCCCATGCAACGTGAAGCTCGTAATGAAATATAAATACGCTACCTGCCCTATGGAGCGCAAGGGTGATGAGCCTTGGGCCAACCTCTATGAAGAGCGCCCTTACCTCACTCTGAACCAGTGGAGTGTTGCCGATGTTGACGGCGACCCTGCACAATGCGGTTTGAGCGGTTCACCTACCAAGGTGAAGGCCGTGAAGAACATCGTGTTCCAGGCTAAGGAAAGCAAGACCTTGACCAGCAGCGATGAAGACATCGACGGACTGATGAAGGAATTGTTGAACGAAAGTATTATCGGATAATTTTGAAAAGACAATGAACAACGTATTTGTATATTGCGAGGTAGAAGGCACAACCGTTGC
>ERZ859732.55-NODE-55-length-42615-cov-4.212242_pt1 | contig 42615 bp, 47 predicted proteins | sample MGYA00510123_ERZ859732 | MGnify/ENA primary metagenome ERZ859732 (study PRJEB30046, sample SAMN00715133) | human gut metagenome | study: EMG produced TPA metagenomics assembly of the A metagenome-wide association study of gut microbiota in type 2...
ACAATATGTATGGCGGCAAACGCCGCCTTAAAATCAGATGGGTTCGGTGTCCTGCTCGTCCGGGGTTTCGTCCTCGTCCGGCACATCGGTCGGAATCTCAAAATCGCCCTTGTACTCGGTGTAGTTTGCATCAGGGTCAAGGGCTTCTTCTGCGGTAGTGCAGCTTCTGCTCTGCTTTGGCTTTTTCGCTACGGAAATAGGCGAGGTCAGTTTTTGGTTGGGCCATGGCATCACGCTCCTTTACAACATTAGTGACATTCGACATTTTTGTTGGTTCGTGGTACACTACATCCAATCCATGCGAATCAGTTGGAGGTGGTTGTGTTGCTTTCTCTGTACTTAGCTGTTCTTGACGATCAAAGCAATGAAGAACAGTTTATAGATGTATATAATACTTACAAGCGGCTAGTCTATCATACCGCTTACAAAATTATGGGCGATTCGTATCTGGCAGAAGACGTACTGCAAGAAGTGTTTTTGTACGTTGCCAAAAATTTTTCTAAAATTCATCGAGAAAACTGTCACGAACTCGCTGCTTATCTCGTTAGTTGTAGTAGAAGCCGTGCATATGATATGCTTCGCAAACAACGAGAAGAATTGCTGGAAGATGTCCCAAACGAACCAGATGCCGCTCCGGTGCCGGATGATGCAGCAGTTAGCACCGATAACATTGAACGTCTAACAGAACTGATTGGCCAAATGAAACCGATGTACCGTGATCCGCTACGCCTTTTGGCAATGGGATATACAAACCGTGAGATTGCAAAATCGCTGGGATTAACGGATGAAGTGGTACGAACACGGCTCTTTCGAGGACGAAAACTATTATGGAAGGAGATGAACAGCCATGAGTGAGCGGACAGACATTTCATTTGATGCGGCTTTGATGATGGCACTTCGTGCAGATGCGCAAAGAGAACTGGATTCGCTTCCAACGCCAAAGCAGTTTGAGGAAATCTACCCAGATACGTCCCAATGGGACGAACGAATGACAGAGGCCTTAAAGAAGAAAAAGCACCACCCAGTGTTGAAACGAGTACTAATTGCGGCATTGACACTCGTAATGCTGACGGTTGGTGCTCTTGCGGTCAGCGCTGATTTCCGCAGGGCAGTCTATACGATGATTCAAAAATTTCTGCCCATTGAGATGCAGCTGACTTATCAGGTGGATGGCGAACCGCTGGAGTGGCTCCCGGATGGATACAGCGACCATTATGTGCCGAACGGCTTTGAAATGGACGATGTGCAGAAATTTGAGCGAGCAGAAAGCTTTTTACATGTTTACTCGTCAAAAGAAACAGAGGAAAGCTACACAGTCCGTTGCTCAATTATCCAGCCAGGGCAGCAGTCCCTGTTTGATAATGAGCATACAGTGTACGAAACCGTAAAGGTCGGAGAAGCAGATGGTGTACTTGGAACCAGTACGGATGAACATGGAAAGAATGTTTATACTCTAAGTTGGGAACATCAGGGGATTACACATACCGTTATGGGAAACATTCCATACGATGAGATTATGAAAATTGCGGAAGGTATCCGTTAAGAAAGCTGGACACTTGTGAGAGTTCACAAATGTCTGGCTTTCTTTTTGTCTGAACTTACAAAGATGGAAAATTTGAAAAATTTTCTCCTGAAAATTGAAACGAAGCGAATGCGAATTGCGTTGATTATACAAAGGCTCTTGATGGGAGCAAAAAAACGGAGGTGTATGTCTATGTCGAAAAAGCGTTTGTTGTCCATTGTTGTTTCAGCGGTGATTCTCTTGAGCTTTGCCTGCACCGCAATGGCCGCTGAAAAGTCTGAACGGTATGTAGGCGATAGTACGGTCAACGGATCTATTTACCAAACATACTATCAGGTTGATGCCCAGACTCGAACTGGAGTAAAGAAAATCAGCGTTTCAGGCGTTCTCTATGAAAAGGGGACAATTGGAACATGGCAAAAAGTAAGTAGCTGCTCAAACAGCAGCACGACCTCAACCTGCATGGTGAGCAGTAGCTTTAACACTAAGCCCGGAAAATCTTATAGGCTTGAGTATTCTGCGACCTTTAGCTATTCCGATGGACGGAGCGAAACCATTACCGGAAGTACCAGTAGATAAGTGGAGTTTGTTATATATTTCAGCAAGTTAGAAAGGTGTGAGGTAATTATAAAGGCGAGACCAACGCGAGTTATCCGATACCTAGCTATAGTCGCACTGTGCTTGCTTTTGGGCTTTATGCTTGGAAGAAAAAGCAAATATGAAAAACGAGATTATTTGAAACAATTCAAAATTGGAAAAGCAACATACTCTGAATCGTTGATATATGAGGCTTATGGCGGATTGCAAAATGATGGGATAATGTTAGCGGTATACTACGATGTGGATGCAGCCAAAATTATTCATCAACTCGATTCATGGGAGAAAATTAATGATTCTCCAACCATATCTTCTATATTAAAAAATGTGTCGTCATATTTTGGATTAGATTTTGTGATTCCTGAAATTGCAAGTGGAAATTTTTTTCTTTATGATAATAGTCAGCATAAGGAACTACGCTCGGAAGCCGAAATGAATACATTGCTTTTACATTCTGAAGATGTGAATTTTAGTCTCGTTGTCTGGGATGATGAGAAGCACACAATTTATATAGTAGAGTACAGAATTTAAGGAGGTTCGTTATGAAGAGGTTCGTATCATTAATTCTTTCAGTGTGTTTTTTGTTTTCGATAAATACTGTGTCTTATGCTGCTAACATAAGCAGCCGTAAAGCTAGCAATCCTGTTATTCAAAGCATGAATGATAAGTATCATGTTGATTTTTCGGGAATGTCGATAGATGAATTAAATAAGTTTATCGATAAGATGAAAGATGAAGATCAAACACGTGCATCTGGAAATTTGTTAAATAATACACAGCTTGCATGGTTGGCAGCTGCGCAAATTGCACGGGATAAGGGATATGAATGTGCGGCTCTTATGGTTGAATTCTCTGTATATAATATTGACTATTCTGAGAGTGTGACGGATTCTTCGACGCCATTGCTTGACAAGTTAAACACGACAACAGTTTTTAATAATTATAAAAACAAAGTACTTAATAGTGGCTTGAAAGATTTTAGTGGAGGAAGTTGGTCTTTTACAATTCAAAAGTCTGATAATGCAGATTTATTCTATGCATTGCATAGGGTAAGCACCTCTGGAACAGGCTTCATGATTGGTAATTCTATAATGTATTACTTGATTACCGTTCATGACACATTTGATTTTGCATATGACAACAACTATGACGACTTGTTTACTACTACAGTGAACAATTGGGCTTGGTTGTGCCAGCAGACGCATGTGTTGAATCCCATAGAGATAAATCTTAGCACGGCTATTGGATAAAAAATCAGTGGTATTTATTTTTTTGCGAAAGTAAAAGTTGAAATCTAAAATAAGGATGGCTCTAACGTATGAAAAATTTTACGGAGGTGTTTCCAATGCAGAGCAACTGATGTATAAGAAATCTTGTGTATACTCTAAAAGTAAAGAAGGAAAATTAAAATAGCTAGTGAAAAAATATCTCGTAGAATTTTTTTGAAAGCAAGTGGGATTGTGGCTCTTTCTTCAATGGAGCTTAACTCTGGGCTGACTGCTTTTGCAGATAATCAAAGTGATGGAAGCAAATCTCATATCGAGAGATACCATAGATACGATTTTGATACAAAAGAAGAATCTATAGAGGAAATTATAGTTGAAACCAATTCCTTCACGGATGGAGAGACAACTGCAGGCTATTTTCCAAATGGAAAGATTTCGGATATTGATCTATCCGATCTGTATGCGATTATCGGAAGCAATGATATCACTGTTGTTGATAATCCAACGGCAACACCATATTGTAGTACGGTATGCCTACAGATAACGACCAATAATGGAGGGACAAATTATGGTTCTGGATTTATGATTGGGCCTAATGCACTTGCAACAGCAGCACATAATCTATACAGTATAAAGGAAAAAGCCTACGTTAAGTCGGTAAATGTCGCACCTGCTCGATCTGATAATAGTAAACCTTTTGGAAGCGAAAATGTATCGGCAAGTTCGATGATTGTTAGTGATTCTTATCTTGCTGGAACAAGTTCGGAGGATTGGGCGATTATTACGCTCAAGAATAATTTAGGAACGAAAACGGGATGGCTTGGGTTACATTGGCAGTCTAGCAATTATTCATCATCACAGTTGGTGTATGCTTATGGCTATCCGAGCCAAATAAATGGTGCCGATGCGAGATATCGGATGTGTAAATCTTCTGGGTATATTAGAAGTCAGACTTCAAAATATCTCAAGGGCGATTGGGATTTGACAGGTGGCTTTAGTGGTGGTCCTCTTGTAGAATATATTTCTGGAGCTGGGTATGTAGCTATCGGAATCCATAAAGATGGAAGCACAATTGATGGTTCTTCATATCCAACTTCTTATACAGGGGCATTGAGAATAACACAATCGCTTTATACGCTGTTCCTTTCATACAGAGGTTGATAAAATGAAATGCAAACGGAAGATTATGGTTGGCATAGCATTTGTGGCAGTGGTTCTCTGCATTCTATTTCAATCGAATACATTCGGAAGAAAAAAATCGGAACTTATAATTGAAGAAGTTGACCTGAAGAACAATTGTATTTATGCGACTGCAAAAAATCAATTATATGATACGGATGACAATTATATAATTTATGGCGTATCAAACTACTTGAAAGGAAATCTTCAGTTGTCGTATCTTAAAGAAGGCGAAAGCATTCTTGTGATATCAAACGGTAAGGTGTTGCTATCAGATCCGTATCAATTTGATAAAATATACAGTATTCAACTGTTGCAATAGCGTTTCATTTTCTCAATAAATAATATAAGCTATTTACAGCTGCCTCCTCTGTTAAGTGGTGGTGCAGTGCTTATTCTCAATAACGATGCGATTGATGAAAATGATAGACCTTTTTGGAATTTAGAATTTTCTCAATAATCAAGCCCCCAAAATGGCAAACTTGAAATCATCGAGAGATACATAAAATATAGGGTTAAATCGACTTTCGTGTCGAAAAAACAAGTGCTAGAAATAGCAAAATCCATTGAATTTTAGAATGACATTTATAAGAAACCAGTAGATTTGCCTGATATTTGTGATTTCTTTGACCGTTGGGCCATTGATTTTGCACTACATTGATTTTGCACTACTATGAGCAAAGGAAAAACTTAAAATAAGCAAACAACCCGCCATTTGCAGCGACTGCAAGTAGCGGGTTGTTTGGCCTATTTAGAGGTTAGTCTTTCAGTTTGCCATGGTCACAGCCAAGTGAGAGATAATGCTCAATCTCACCACTCAGCACAAGCTGGACGCACTCCAAGGGCTTGTTGTATAGTAGCCAATCAAGTTCAGCTCGCTGTGCCGGGGTATTGCCGTATTCGTCCTCGATGGCAAGGCAGTCAATGGCAATGGCAGAGCCATCAGCGAACTGGGCTTCCGCTCGGTTGGTGTCCATATTATAGTGCCAAGAACGTGCTTTTTGAGAACTATTCTGGTCAAAAATTCGATTTTGTTTCATTTGAATGCCCTCTTTGATGCTTTTATGATTTAGTTTTTTGACGAGATGAGGTCTCTTTTTTCTTTCTCTTGAGTCACCCAACCGCACTATCCTGCATCGCAGGCGTTCACCACATAATCAAATTTCTTGCTGCGGAGCAGTTTGCGCAAAACATTGAACTGCGGCTTCTTTGTATTATGTACCAGCAGTTTCCACTCTGCGGGGAGAATCGGCAAATCCTCAAAACGCCAGTTTTCATAGCGTTCATCGTAGTGTTCCGGGGCTGCATACTCTGCCAGATGCCCCAGACACCAGCTTACCACGCAATCCCCACCCTCCAGATACCCGTCCTCCTGTCGGTATGCACCGATCACTTTTGCAATGGATTTCGATACACTCGGTTTTTCTGCAATCACCAGATATTTCAACGCTTTCTCCTTTTTGAAAAAAGCAGGGATAGCCTTTCGACTACCCCTGCATCCTTATGTTACGGTTTTCTTATGTGTCATTTTCGTTGCCGGACTGATTATCTTCGTTCACAGTCGCAAGGCTCTGGTCGGTTTCCAGATTTTCACTCTGCGGTGTTTCTTCTTTCGGCTTCGGCTTATAAATGTAGAAGTAGAAGAAAGCACCTGCACCGCCCAGTGCCGCCACGAATACCAGCAGCAGAATCTTATTCATGCCACCGCTCGATTCCTCTTTCGGTTCTTCGATTTCCACATCCGGGGTAGGTTCGGGTTTGGTTTCGGGCAGAACTACCGCAGGCGTTTCTTCTTCCTGCTTGCCGTTCCGCTCTTCATCATCCAGAAACTCCTGCAGATCGTACTCGTCGATCATCGAGAGCATATAGACGTTCTCACTGTTTCGCGCCCGGTCGATCACCAGAAAGAACGTATTGCCGCCCTTGGTCTTGACTGTAAAGAACTCCTTGCTGGGGTCATCCACGATGTCATCCTCTACCTCGCCGTTGCCCGCAATGGTGAACGGGATCTTTTCTTCCTCGGTCGGCTCTACTTCCTCAATCACCTGCACAGGTTCCTCTGCCACCTCGGTGGTATCCACATAGGCAAAGGCCGGGGTCGAAAAGCCCACCGCCATCAGCAGGGTCAGAATTGTGCTGGGGATAACAACTCCCAGCCGTTTAAGCATCTTTTTCAATCGCTTCCTCCGTTTCTGCTTCCTCCGAAGCGTTCTTTACAGCGGTCAAGAACGTCACATTGCCCGCCTGAATGTTGTCCAGCAGAGCCAGCAGTTCGCGCCCTCCCATCTTGGTGCTGCGGATGGCACGAATGATCTCGCTGTCCTCTTCCTTTTTCTGTGCTGCCCGGATGGTTCTCAGCCGTTCTTCCAGTTCCGCGATCTGCTGTTCCGTCTTTTCGGCTTCATCCAGATATTTCTGTAATTTTTTGCCCATCGGCCCTCCTTTCAGTTGATGCGGCCAAAGCCTAAAAAGTGGCTTTGCCAGTAGGTCGAATTGATGCTGGTATAGGAAATGGGGTCGCCGCAGTGGATCATCATGCCATTGCCGACGTAGATTCCAACGTGCGACGCGCCAACGGTGTTATAGGTTTTCTCAAAGAAAATCAAGTCACCAGGCTGTGCATCCGCAGGAGAGACATAGCTGCATTTTCCTCGCAGACCGTTGGCCGTTGTACGCCCAACGCTCCACCCATTGCCGCTGTTATTGATGACCCAGCAAACGAAGCCGGAGCAGTCAAAACTGGTGCTTGGGGAACTGCCGCCCCACACATACGGCATACCTAGATACTTTTCGGCTTCCTCAATCATCCTTGCGAACTTTTCATCCGAAAGGGCTTCCGATGGAATGTCGTACTTGAAGCCGCCGGAGCCAGCAGCACCGCCGCCCGTGCCAATACTGCCCGTTGTGCCGCCGCTGTAAGTCGGTGATCCTGCGCCGAACAGTTCGGGGCGGTTGCCGTAGGTCAGGTTGTAGGCATCGTATCGCCCGGTCTGCTTCCGATTCATGTTCTTCCGCGCGATGGTATCAAAACCCTTATTTTTCAGCAGGACATTGAGGATTTTATACTCGTACTCCACTTCTTCCTGATAGGTATAGGTTTCCATGCTGATGTTTCCAAAAGCATCAATCGTTGGCCGAACCCCTACTCTGGTTTCCATGCGGGTACGAATCTCTATCGTTTCCCACACTTTCAGGAGATACTGCTGCTTGAACAGTTCCTTGATAACAGGCTTGACCTGTCCTCTGGTGAACTGCTCATAAACCGCAGTCAGATGGGAAATAAGCTGATATGGGTCATGCCCGATTTCGTCCAGCTGATAGCGGTATTCATCATAGCCCGGATGGGTGGATTCCATCTGCCGAATCTGCTTATCCAGTTCTTTTTCCAGTTCCAGATAATCTTCTTCCGCACCTTTCATGTCGGCATCCTTGCTGGGGTAGGTCGTTCCCACAAAGGTACTGCCCGTTCCCTGAATTGCCGCACCGCAGCTTGAAAAGGCTCCCAGCATGACCATCACCAGAAGGATGCCAACACCAATACTGACCCACAGGGTTTTATTCTGCACGACGATCTCCTGCACCGCCGCTTTCGCTTTCTCCGTAATGGTGTTTGTTGCCGCTGCTGCCTGTTTGCTGGCGGCAGTTCCGGCTTTCTGTCCGCGCTTGGCGGCTGCATAGGCATCCTTATACTGCTTTTTCTGGTAAAACTTCGCACCGACTGTTTTTGCTTCACCTCCTGCGGCAGTCGGTGGCGGCTGGGGCGGTTTCTTTTTCAATGGCATTTCTGCCGCTTCTTCGGTTATGCCGCCCTCATTCTCCGAAAATTTCAGACGGCTGGATTTTTTCTCAGTCTCGACTTTTTTCTCAGCTCTGGCGGATTTTTCTCTGGTCTTTTTCCGGCCTTTGGAGAAGCGGTACAGTCCTTCCAGCGTTTCTTCGCTCTTGTGCGCCGACTCCACGCCGGAGTTTTCCTTTTCGACCTGATGTACCTTGTTGTGGGCAAAACCAGTGGCGGTATCCACTCCTTTCTTCGCCACTTTCTTAATACCCAGCCCCGCGCCACGGACAATGCCACCCTGCTGCTCATCATCAAAGGATAAGCGGCCCTTTTTCTTCGGTGCAGGCTCTGTATCCTCGTCCACTGGCGGAACATCTTTTTCTTTCGGTTTTCCATCCTCCTGATGGGCTTTATAATACTCTGTACTCTGCTTGGCGGTGCTGCGCCGGGGCTTTTCCTCCTCTCCATCCTCGGCATCCATGCACACATCCTCTTCCACAACAGGGGTTTCTTCTGCACTTTCCGCAGCGTCTTTTTCCGAATCTTCCTGCTTCGGTGGTTCTTCTGCAACTGCGGACTTGGTTTCCCCGGTGCGGAGATTCTCTTCCACCAGACCGTCTTTGGTCATTTTCTGGACGATTTTATCTCTGCCCCGGAATCGCTTGTCTGCCATCGGATTCACCTCCCGTCCGGCAGGAAACTTATGCAATCAGCGTTGCATGGGTTTCCCACTTATCGAGAATCCGCTCCAGCTCCCTGGCAAAAGCGATCAGCCGGGAATTGACCTCCGTGCGGTCGATGTAGCCCCGCTCTTCCATGTGGAATCCGTGGGTCAGTTCATCTGCCAGTGCGCCGACTGCGTAAAAGTCCTCCAGCACCGTATGCACCACCGATTCCTCATCGTGAAAGTTCAGCATTTCCACTTCCTGATAAGGCGGGCTGGAATCGCCATCGTATTTTGCCGCCTCAGCACGGTCATGCAGCTTCAGGATCATCTGGCTCAGTTTTTTCTCTTTCATCATGCGTCTTTCTTCTCCCTGTATTTTGCAATTTCATTCGGTTTCGTGGTCATAAGACCATAGAGTTTCAGCGAAGTATCAAACTTATCCTTGAACGGGATAATCGTGTTGCCGTAGAACAGCAGCCCCTCGCCCTCGTTGCTGTTCGTCACATACGACAGCTGGAACGGCGAGATATTCAGCTGCTTGGCAAGGATTTGCCGGTCGCCGGATGCCTGGTTGAGCATATAAATGAAATCGCTGTTCTCGAAGATGTTTTCGATTTCTCGGCTGGCCAGCAAATCCTTGATGTTCTGCGTAATTCCTGTCGGTACACCGCCCCATTTTCGGAACCGCTTCCAGATTTCGACGCTGTATGCAGCGGTCTGTTCCTCTTTCAGCAGGAGGTGGAATTCGTCTATATAGTACCGGGTGTTCTTTTTGCTGTTGCGGTTGATGGTGACACGGTTCCAGACCTGATCCTGGACGATGAGCATCCCCAGTTTTTTCAGCTGCTTGCCCAGTTCCTTGATGTCGAAACAGATAATGCGATTATCCAGTTCCACATTGGTCTGATGGTTGAACACTCGCAGCGAACCATTGACGTAGATTTCCAGTGCCGTGGCGATACGCTGCGCCTGCCGCTCTTTCTGTTCCCGCAGACAGTCGTACAGATCACCAAGCGTCGGCATATTCTCCGGCTTCGGGTCGTTCAGATACTTCTGGTAGACCAGCGGCAGACAGCGGTCAATGACCGACTTTTCTTCCGGCTCCATGCCATCCCGTGCGCCCATGATAAGTTCGCACAGGGAAAGAATGAAGTCCGATTTCATGCCCAGCGGGTTATCATCGTCCGCATAATTGAGGTTAATGTCCATCGGGTTGATGTAGTCCTTACTGGTGGACGAAATATGGATAACCTGACCGCCCAACGCTTCCACCAGCGGATAATACTCGCCTTCCGGGTCTGCCACGATAATATCGTCCGTTGTGGTGAAAAACACGTTTGTAATTTCACGCTTTGCACTGAACGACTTACCGCTTCCCGGTGTGCCGAGGATCAGGCCGTTCGGGTTTTTGAGCTGTTTGCGGTCTGCCATAATCATGTTGTTGGACACTGCGTTCAGACCATAATAGAGGGAATCGCCCTCCATAAAAAGCTCCTGTGTGGTGAACGGCACAAAGATGGCGGTGGAAGTGGTAGTCAGTGCGCGCTTGATGGGAACGAGATTATTTGCCAGCGGCAGGCTGCTCATAAGGCCCTGCTCCTGCAAATAATCCAGACGGTTCAGTGTGCAGTTGAACTTCTGAGCGATACCAGCCGTCTGAAACACTGCACTGTCCAAATCCTGTTTGGTTTTCGCAGCATTGAGGAACAGCACCGTAATAAGGAACATACGCTCATTGCGGCTCTGCAGATCATCCAGAATCTTCTTGGCCTCGCCGCCATAAGTCGCAAGGTCGCTCGGAATAATTTCCATATCATAACCAGACCTCACAGCTTTCTTCTGCTCCTCGATTTTCATACGGTCCAGGTCGGTAATTTTGCCTTTGATCAGTTTGATGGCTTTCAGCTGATCTACCGACTGCACATGAATGCTGACCACCAGATTTTTGTCCATGTCCAGAAATTCGGCCAGCGCCTTATCCGTCAGTTCCGGGGCAAGGATGTTCAGATAGGATACTGCGCCGATAGTATCTCCCATCTGGAAGTCCTTGCCGCTCTTGAACAGAAAACTGGTCGGGGCAATGAAGTCTTTGGTCGTCATGCCGCTCTGCAGGATGCGGTCATAACTGAAATCGAACTTGTGCTGTTCCTCCTGATGAAAGGTTTCGTACATGATCTGCAGCCGTTCCACGCCGTTCAGCGGGTAGGCTTTCACGCCCAGCACCTTGAAATTATTGAGAATATCGGTTTCGATACGCTCCAGCCGGGGCTTTGCTTCCCGGACACTCTTTGCTTCGATACTGAACGTGATGTACTTCGTCCGAACCAGACCGTTATTGCCCTTGGCAAGCTGCTGTTTCAGCATCTGCGCATATTCCATGCGCACATCATCGAACTGGTCATGCTGTGGCTCGATCTGAATGACCTTGTTGTATTCGCTCATATCGCTTTTGTGGTTGATGAACGAAAGCTGAAAACGGATACTGGAATCGAAGTAGTTGAGGAAATCACACCAGCTTTCAAAAATGGTGTTCTTATCTTCGTTTTGTGCGAGCTGATAATTGATGTCATAGAAGCGGACGGTTTTGGAATACAGATGTTCCTCCACCCGGCAGATGCCGTCCCGCCCCATTTCCAGATACGGAATCGACCGCTGCACCGTCAGGTGATGCTCTTTCTTCTTTTTCGCTTCTGCCTTTGCAGACGGCTTGAAGAATTTCTGGAAGATGCCGCCGAACAGCGGCTTCTTATCCTTTTCTTTTCCCAATAATGCCTCCCTTCTTCACTTTTGGTGTTACAGGTTTCTCCGGCTCATATTCGTACAGATTTTCGATCTCGTAGCGGCGAACCGCCGGACGTTTGAAACGGACATTGATGAAGTTCGTCAGGATGGTTTCAAGGTGCATCCCGTTTTTCTCGAACAGCGCAAAGAAAAATTCCGGGAGCATCAGCAGCACCATGCCCGCCGCCGCGTTGCTTGTACCAAGCGTTTCCCGTGTAAGAAAGTAGAACGGGACACCGATGGATGCCGCAAAGCCCATACAGATGAGTTGTCGCTTTGTCAGGTTGAGAAAGACCTTGTTCTTCACTTTGGACAGGTCTTTCGGGATTGTCACATAAGCCATTCTTCACCATGACAGTCAGACACGCCGCCGGGATACGGCTTTCTGTCTGCTGTCTTTCCTTTCCTCGGATTTTCCCGGTTTTAGTGACTGCCGAAGATCTGTTTGGACAGACTTCCCGTTTTCATCAGGCTGAAGCACAGAATCACGGTATACGCTGCAACGCCGATCAGCGCGGAGTGCATATTGCTGGAAATCCGCACCGAAGAAATCAGTGCTGCGTAAATCGCCACACAGACCATCATCAGAAATGCCTGAAATGCAAGGGCGAACAGCCCTCTGAAATAATTGGTTCCTACATGACCCCATTCACGGTTGCTCATCGTTGCGAACGGGATCGGGGCAAGCGATGTATAGAGATAAATCTCTATCATGCGCCCATAGACAATGACAGTTATCACCACCGACATAATTTTCATGCAGAAGCTGACAAGGAAGGTTTCAAGAGCCAGCACCACCAGTTCACCGATCTCCATGGTTGCCATCGCCGCCTGCATCTGCATGGACAGCGAACTAACATCAATGGCAGTCTCGCCGTTGATGATACCGGAAGCCGAATTGACCACCGATTGTCCAACGTCAAAGACTGCCATTGTAATTGTGAACGTATTGCTGACCAGGTAGATTGCGACCCATGCCTTGACAAAATACTTGAAGAACATCCATGTATCTACATCATGCAGGTTGTTTCGCTCGGTCAGCATCGAGATCAGCTCATAGCAGAGTACCAGAGTGATGATGATTCCGGCAATCGGAACCACCACCGACTCTGATAAGTTCTGAATCATACTGAAAACGCTGCTGTTCCAGTTTTGTGGAGTGCGTCCAACCTGAGCCGCGATCTCACTTGTCTTTTCATTGACATCCGTGAACATTGTACTCATGTTGGACTCCACCATTCCTGTCAGAAGTTCCCGCATCCATTTTTCGATGGCTGCAAAGATATTATCGAACAATGGCGGGAGTACCTCCTATCGCGGGTGCTTAGCCGAACAGACCAGAGAGCAGAGGGATCAGCTGCGTACCGATGAGAATGACGCCGCCACCGCTCATAAGCTGCTTCATGCCCTGAGACTTCGCACCCGGATTGTCGTTGCCATATCCTTCCATCAGATTGACAACGCCCCAAACGCCAAGACCTGCGCCAATAGCCACAACGAGAGTCTGCAGAACGGTAATAGACTGATTAAAGAATTCCATATATTATTTTCGCCAGACCGCAGATTTGATGAATATTTGCGATTCCAAAAGGAAAGCGGGCTGGCACATCTTCGGTGCTGCCCGCTTCCTGCGATTCTGGCTTCTCCTTTCATTTTCAATAAAGTCAGCCTTTTGGAATCACATGATAGATGGTGGTTATTTCGTGTCGGTCATACGGATCACCTGTTCAGGGTCTGCCCGAACGGGTGGGAGGGTGTATCGCTTGCTGTTGATAAAAGCCTCCTTCCTTATCCTTGTGCCTGTTCGGTCACATCCACTTCATAAAGGTCAAATTCTTCCGTGGTGAGCAGTCGCAGTTCGTGTTTCAGATAGCGTTCTACGTCAAACTCGTTTTTCTTATCGAAATCCGAAAGTTCCTTGTACCGCTTATGTTTGGTAATATCAAACTTATCGCTCAGGAATGGTCTGACACCTCGCAGTTGCAGGATGCACTTGCTGCCGTCCATGACTGCAAGCTCATCCCGGCTCATCAGTTCTTTTCCGGTCTTTTGGTAGTTCGTTCCAAAAGATGGGCTGTTGCCACGGGTATCTGATGTGTTGTAAAGGTCGATGGTTTCCTTGCCCAGCGTTTCGGAAATCTCCTTGAGGGTGGAACTTTCCTTGCCGCCAAGGAACAGCATCGTGTCACAGTTGCCGATGATGGTTTCTGCGGCATCCTTGTAAATGGTCTTTAGCTGGCTCTGCGATTGGAGAATGATCGAAGCTGAAATCTCACGGCTGCGGATGGTAGCGATCAGTTTATCGAACTTTGGAATCTGGCCGATGTTTGCAAACTCGTCCAGGAGCAGCCGCACATGGTACGGAAGTCTTCCGCCGTGTTCATCGTCCGCCTTATCACAAAGCAAATTGAATAGCTGTGTGTACAGGATCGACACCACAAAATTGAAGGTATCATCTGTATCGGAGATAATAACGAACATTGCCGTGCGCTGATCTCCCAGCATATCCAGCTCCATCTCGTCGTATGCCATCAGGTCACGCAGTTCCTTAATGTCAAATGGAGCCAGTCTCGCACCGCAGGAAATCAGAATGGACTTCGCCGTTTTACCTGCCGCCAGCTTGTACTTTTTGTACTGCCGCACGGCAAAGTGTTCTGGTTTAGCCTTTTCCAAATCCTCAAATAGTTCATCGACCGGATTCTTGAACTCTTCATCATCCTCGCGGGCTTCGCTGGCATTGATAAATTCCAGCAGCGTGGAGAAGTTCTGTTCTTCTTCCGGGGCTTCATAGTAGATATAGCCGATGAGTGCGCAGTAGAGCAGGCGTTCTGCCTTGACCCAGAAATCTTCGCCGGACTTCTCGCCGTCTCCTTTCGTGTTGGCGATGATCGTATTGACCAGTTTCAGAATATCTTTCTCACTGCGGATATAGTGGAACGGGTTATAGTGCATCGACTTCTTGAAATTGATCGTGTTCAGGACTTTGATTTTGTACCCGGCATCCGAGAGCATCTTTCCGCATTCAATGATGATCGTACCTTTCGGGTCAGTACAGACGTAGCTGACCTTTTCGGGCATCTGCATCAGATTGGGCTTCACGAAAAATCGTGTCTTACCGCTGCCAGAGCCGCCAATTACAATGACGTTCTTGTTTCTGGCATACTTCGGATGCTTTGGTCTGCCGCTCATCATCAACCGTTCCGTCTGGGTGAGCAGCACATTATTCTCGAACACCGGGTCAATAAAAGGTTCAATGTCCTTGGCATTGCCCCACCGGGCAGAGCCGTATTCCTCTCCCTGACGATACTTCTTTGCGTTCTTCCCCTTAAAGTAGATCACGGCTTTCAGTGCTGCTGCACCGATCAGACCTATCAGCAAGTCGAACGGATGGAAACTCGGCAGATAACTCTTATAGGCCAGACCGAAGTTCATAAAAAGAACCATCAGCCTGTCCACGATGGTATCGCCATTACAGTGTCGGTACAGCCATGCGGCTTTCTCCACCATGTAAAAGGCGATAATGTAAGGAAAATTCAGCAGGATCAGCTTTTTCACATCTGCCGACTGCATCTTTCCGCTGATTGCCGCCGCTGCTTTCTTGCCCCATGCCGTTCCACCTGTCTGGTTAGAGGGGGCTTTACGCGGACGTTTGTTCTGTGCGGTCGTTTTCTTTTTCTGGCTCATCGCACCTGCCCTCTGTCTTTCATCTTCTCCTTGGTGATCTCCCGGTGCTTGGCAACACGCTCCTTGGCCTGCTCCAGCTTCTTTCGGATGGACTGCCGCTGCTCCTTTTTCAGCGAAACTCCGGTATATTCCTTGAATGCTGCCGTCATAGCGTCTACATCTTTCGCCTTGAAAAAGACCAGATATTCGGTTTTACCCTCTTTTTCTGCCTTTTTCAGACTATAATCAATGCCGTACTTCCGGGCTACCCGGTCAAACGACTTGATGTTATTGTCCGTGACAACGATATTGGTAAGCTGTGCGCCGCTCTGTTGCAGGCTCTTGATGCTCTGCTTTCCTCTCTTACATCGGTTCTGCCCTCCCATCTTCTTCGACTGCTGTTTTTTCTTCTCGATCTCTGAAAGCAGCTTTGTCAGTGCTGCTTTCAGAAGCTGCGCCGAGATTTTTCCGCCTTTGATGCACAATGCCATCGTTTTTTCGTTTACTTCATCCTGCACCTGCGCCCTCCTTTCCGGTTTATAGTTTTATCCAAACGGCATCAGACACTGACTGTGCCTGATACCGGGGGAGCCGTATCGCCAAAGACCGAACGAAATTTCTTTCTGCACTGGTGCATCATGTAGCCGCACTCCCTGCGGTGTCGGCAGGAAATGCAGGGATGGTCACTGTCCGTTCCCGGACGCTGGCGCATCATACGTTCAAACGGGCTATTCGTAAAGTTCATAGGCTCACCCCTCCTGTTCTGCCATCGGAAGAATCCCACGCCGTTTCAGTTCGTGGTACAGAAACTTCCTGCCTTTGTGCGTCCATGCCGTATGCAGCTTTTCCACTGCACTGCCATCACTCCGATGGAGCCGGAAAACAAGGTTTGCAGTATATCCCTTATCCTGATGCTTTGCATACAGCACCCACTGGTTATTGGCCCGGTACTGGATACCGTGCAGATGGAGCAGACGATTGAACACCTTTGCACCGCAGCCGTACTCTTTTGCGATCTGTGTCGTTGTCACCAGCGAATCGGGCGGCTGTGATTCGTAAAAACGCTTCGGCGGCGCGTGGCTTTTGCACTTGTGCTGATGCAGCAGTTCAATGACTGCCTGCATCCAGTGATCCGTTCCCATGCAGTGCTGTCCTTCGCAGCTGCGGAAACAGTCGTTTTTGTGGAAGTGATGGAGCTTGTACAACTGCTTTGCCATCTCCAGCGTGATCCGGTAGTCTTTCACATACCGCTGCACCGTGCGCCCGCCCTCATCCTGCGGACGGACACGGGGAACGAACTCATAGTCCCGGCCCTCCACAAATCCATACTGGCACATCCGGGGGAACCACTTGCGGAAGTCACTCTGAATCTGCATCTGGTCGTACAGGTCTCTCGCCCAGATCACCGAGGGAGCCATATCGAAATCCATAAAAAACACGCTCATTGCATTGTCCTCCTTAATTGCTTCTGCCGCCCCATCCGAAATCATGCCTGACCTGTGCAGCGTAATAGCTGTCAATCGTGGTCGGCGCATTATACAGTGTGGCGAGCAGATATTGTTTGATGTTTCGTACCTGTGTGGTATTGCTTTTCAGGCATTCCATTACATACTGAATGTGCATGGAATCCAGCTTCATCAGGCGGCTTTTGACCACCTCTTTCGGCTTTTCTTCCCCGCAAATGCGCAGGAATTTCTTTCTGCTGGTCACGGTTTCCACAAGCAGTTCCAGAATCTCCATCAGGATTTCCCGGTCATGCGGGAAGTTCTTCTCTAAGATCGGGATTTCCAGCTTATCTTGAAAATAGAGGCGATACCTTTCATCTTCCCGCATCTCTTTCGCTGTGTTTTCCACATACGGTGCGGAATAGATTAGATCAGTCTCACTACTATCAGTATTATTTATATCAGTCTTACTTCCGTTTGATTTCCATACTCCCGGAAGTTCGCTTTTCAAACCACCAGAAGTTTGATTTTCATACTTCCAGTAGTTCGATTGTGAAAGTCCCGCATAGAGGTCTTTCACATACAGCAGGTTTGGCTTTCCCAAGCCCTGCCTGCGCCGCTCAACAAGCTGATATTCGTGTTCCAGCTCATCCAGCAGTTTGACCGCCTTTTGTCTGGCACATCGAATCGAATCCATGATCTCATCTATCGTACAGATGATGTAGGCATTACCATTCTCGTCCTGCCAGCCATTTTTAAGCGAAAGATTCATCCGATCCAGCAAGACGGCATACAGTAGCTTTGCATCGCCGGACATCTTTTCAAACAGGTCTACCTTGATGAGTGCTTTCGGCACACGGTAGAAACTGTATCGGTCTGCTTCCAGACCTCTGAAATACGGGTACTTCATGTAGATTCATCACCTCCCCTCTTGCTGGATTTGCACTATTATAAATAACAGTACATTCCTACGACGGAGCATCTTTCGACACTCCGCCGCATTGTATCTGCTGTTATTTGAGCTTTGCCATTCTGCCCCAGCCCGTTCCTGCCCCATATTTCAGCGGCGTTTTCTCTGACAAGATACGCAGGATGCACATTCAATATCAGAAGTATCTCTCTGGGATGGCTTATTCAATTTTCAAGGTTCATGTGAGAGGTTTTGTATTGTCCTCTCATCCTTAGAATCGGAGAAAGGTCATTTCGCAAGGTGTTTTCAAAAAAGTTTTTGAACTTTTTATGAACTTTCCGATTTGGATGGAGATTTTTTGTGTCCTCTCACTCCTAGAATCGGAGAAGAGCTATTTCGCAAGGTGTTTTCAAAAATTTCAAAAAAATTTTTGAGCCGCCCAATTCAGAGTGTTTTCTGTGATTGGACGGCTCATCTTTTGATTATGTATAGGTTATCAGCTGCACAATGCCCGGAAGTGCTTTTTCTGTATCTTGTAAATTGCTGCGTTATAAATTCCGGTAAGATTCTGGCGGGTCATGCCAAGGTGTTTCGCTGCCTCTGTGAAAGACAGACCATGAAACAGATGAGTGTGGACGACCTTTCTCTGCAAATCAGTCAAAGTAGAGAGCAGCTCTTCCACTCTTTCCTCACTTATCATTCTTTCCAGTGTACTCACTGCTTCATCGACTCCCTCTAGGATTTCTTCCCTATACTCCCTGTCCTCACGGGATGGCATCCATTTTCCCTGAATGATTTCGTAATTCATGAAAATACGATCCTCGCCTTCCAGAACCAGCCGGATGTGCCACTCGTATTCATCAAATTCCTCTTCCTCAATGTGATGCCCCGCACCTTCCAATGCATCATATTTATAATGTACGCAGTTACGAAGCGAGAAAACGGTCACTCTTTTATGCGCCCTGTAAATCACATAACCATTTTGGTAGACACTGATGCTTCCATGATTTTCCAGAATCTTCTCGGCTACCACCGACACGCCAGATTCCTCAAGAGCCTTCACGGTGGGAACACGCTGTTCCTTGTACAAAGGAAGTTTAACAAGCTTTTTCAGTTCCTTGAATGTCATCATAATGTCCACCTTTCTGCCTTTTGGCTGCGGGCGGTCTGAAACAAAAAATGCAGCAAAAGTTGTCCCAGACTTACCCGTTTTTTTTTGAACGGGAAGTCTAAGACTTCTCCTACTGCATCGCTATTTCATGATTCACTTTTAAGGTGTGATGTTTAGTCTCTCATATATAGAATTGCTGGAAGGGCATTTCGCAAGGTGTTTTTGAAAAAAAATTAAAAAAAACCGGAACAGGATGAGTTACTCACAGGCGCACTACTGCGCTGCATTCGCTCATTCTGTTCCGGCCTATATCACATATTGCTACGGTATCGCTCTAACAAACAGATATTATATTGTAGACCCAAAAGAACGTCTGATGGAGCTGGTCGGCTAACCAGGTGCCGCCTAAGATTCCACCTCTGCGCTTTCAGTGTCCGATGAAGCACTCTGCTTCAGGCTTCTTTCCGTTGGTTCTCTGCTGTGAAAAATTCGATACTCTTCACGGGAAGGCCGTGAATACACTCCACCAGAGATTCAGCAGAAATATAATCTTCACAGCCACCACGCTTGATCTGAAGCATATTCTTTCCATCAACGACACTGCGATTCCCGATCCGCAGCCCCTTTGGGGTGCGGATTTCATGTTCTCCGTTGCTCATCTTCTCACGGCCTCCTTTGTGTTGGTTTAGGTTTCTTTTTTCTTCTATTCAATTTCACCTTTTGAACTTCCGCTCTTTTTTCACCTTTTTCGGCTTGCATATTTACGATTTTTACGGTATAATAATCCAAAAGATGATAGAATATAGCATATATTATAAGCAAGTCATGTCGCCGTGTCAAGAGGAAAATGTGAAAATTCGTTGCATCTTTCAGATTGAATATTTACAAATTCCTTTGTACATTGTTACAGCACGATAACTACGTCATAGAAAGGTTGCAAACATGAAATTTGGAGAGAAAGTTCGCGATCTACGAAAGAAGCATTCTTTAACACAGGACGAATTGGCACAATGTCTGGGTATCAACAAAAGAACGATCATCGGATGGGAGCGTGATGGCCGCTACCCTCGCAGCATTGAAATGCTTGAAAAGATGGCCGATATATTCCATGTACCTCTGACCTATTTACAGCCGGATCAGTCTTTATTTATCGAACGTGCCGCCGAAGCCTACGGAAAAAAGGGCAAAATAGAAGCCCAGCATCTCGCATTTGAGCTTACTGAGCTATTTGCCAGCGGAGAGTTGACCCCGCAGGATATGGACGGCATCATGTATGAAATGCACAAAGCCTATTTTAAGTACCGAGAACAAAAACGAGAAAAGGAACGAATAATGAACCTGTGAACCACTGTTCTATTCACTATGCTATCCCCGGAAGGAGATTACATTATGGATTCTGCATTTATTCACCAAGCCGCCAACGAACTTGTCCAAAATGCCGGAACTCGCAACATCAAACAGATTGCGCGCAGTTGCAGTCTGGACATCAGTGAAACATCCCGCATTAAAGATATGTTGGGTTTACTTTCGCTCTATTTTGATAAGCCACTGATCCTTATCAATCGCCAGCTGGACAAACAGACGAAGCAGATGGTGTGCGGCTATGCACTCGGACATTATCTTGAGCATCAGCTTCTTAAGGACTTGCATACCCTGAACAAGTTTTTGACCATTAAGGACAATCACATCCTTCTATACGAGCATAACGCTTTTACATCCCACCTGATGCTGGACAGTGATGAAGTCTATCAAATGACGAAGCGTGGGTTGGACGCTACACAAATCGCTGCCGTCAAAAAGATTCACCTTAATTTGGTGCTGGTGAAATTACTGGAACTGCACCATTTGGGGTATGATCTGCGGCATTACCATGAGCAGCACCATGCGTTTATTGAGCATTTCAAGCTGCCAAGACATTTCCGGTTTGATGTTGCGTAAAGATTATTTTCACTGAAAAAGCCCACAGTAGGCAAGTTCATACTTGTCCACTGTGGGCTTTGCTGTTATTTCAGTTTTGCAAGGATTTCTTCCGCGCTTATTCCGTCTGCCAGGAGTTTTTTCAGGACAGCCTCAGCTTCTGCCTTCTTTGCTTCCTCGGCGGCTTTCTGATCTTCTTTCGCTTTCTTTGCTTCGAGCTTACTTACTTCTTTCTCAGCGGACTTCAAAGCTGCACGTTTAGTTTTCAGCTCTGCTTTCAGAGAATCAATATTCGCAGTGATAGATGCGATTTCTGTGTTGAGAGATTCGATGGTAGATTGCTTTTCTGCAATCTGAGATGCAAAGTCGCTGACCACTTTGGGCTTGTTTTTGCTGCCTTTGGTTCTTGGCATCGTTGTATACCTCCGAATTATGTATAATTTCAATCTTAGTATAGCATCATTATGAAAGAACATCAACTATTTCGGTTAAAATCACCTAAAACTCACCTAAAACAACTGCACATCATCTTTTAAGCTCACGCCATTTTTCTTAAATAGTCTGCTACTTTATCAACCTCTGGGAAGAGCGATGCTTGATTGATGCCAACATATTCAAGTTCTTTTCTTAGCTGCCCCTTGGATTCTTTAGGGATTACAATTTCCTTAACAAGGAATTTTCGCATTTTATTGTCGCTTTCTTTATCACTCGCCTCCAAACCTGATATAATAAATGCCCCATCCTGTTTTAGAATTCTTGGATTATCTTTATTCGGCTGAACAAACTGTGGCGTAAGAAGATCCAGCGGAATAATTTCCCTTTCAAAAGCTGAATTATGTCGCTTTATTGCATGATAATACTGTTCAAGTTCCTTTTCTTTATATTTACTGTGGCTTGACTGAGGAAATTTATCTTCCATTACGCTTTCGTAGGCAGCACACCAAAGCCGTTCTTGTTCCGACGCTCTAAATTCAGCAAGAGTTGCAAGCATCTGTACCCTATCGCTACCAGCATATCGCACATCTCGCTTATTTACAGAGAAAATGTAAACCATGCCATTACTATCATCTTCTCCAATACACGCAAAATAAAGTGCAACCAACGGGTTTGTTGTTATGTCAAGCAGCCGTGTCGGACAGCCGTAATGTTGCATATATGTCAGTTTTTCAACATTCGTCAATGTTCTAAAGATTTGTGGACAGCGAACACTGATTTCGTTGAAGTAGAAATTTTCATCATGCTTTTCGCCTTTTCGGTATATACCCGGAGCAATCAAATAGCTCGCGTTATTAACTCCACGGTAAAAAAACGCTTGCTCATTTGCATCTGGATTTCTACTATCTTGAACACTTTTTATTCTGTATGCGTAGTCATAGAGTTGTATTGCATATTGCTCTATAAATGCTGAAAGTTTGTCGTTTTTTAATCTTCTTTGAGACGCTTTAACCTTCGCATCTTCTACCATGGATAATAAGCTTTCAAATTCATCGTAAACAGCAACCAACTCATTTTGACTTATGATATGGTGTTCATCTCGTGTATATGGTCTGTCGCATATAACTTCCATATACTCAATCAATCTTGTTACTTCTGTCATTTGATTATAACCTCAGATATAGCAACCACGCTGCTTCTCATTAAATTTTACTTCGGCTCACAAATCTATTTCGCGTGTGACTAATCAACAAGCATATCGCAAAAAGAATCACGCAGTATATAATTATAATGATAGGAAACATTGCCATAGGACTTTTCTCCGTCAACCATTTTGCAATAAAATAGCGGTATGGTCTAATCAATGGCATCGTATGAATCAGATATACTCCGAATACATCTTTTCCCAGTTTTCCCAAAATGCGAGCAGCCTTTCCTTGGCTTGCGTAATTCAAAAACATGATAAAAAAGCAGAGTGAGCTTATATAAACCAATGGTGCATTATAACTGTATAGTTTCCATGCCAAAGTTCCGCGATTATAATAAGCTAAAAGTATCCCCCCCCCGAAATTATAACAGAAGATGTAATATATGCGATCGCACTACGAGAGAAATTCATCCTTTGTTTAATGACAGATTCTTTTTCATGAATCACTCTTCCTGTAATATAAAGGAATGAAGCAAAAATTAAAGAATATCCATTATTGATTCCGATGTACTCTGAAAATCCATTTGAAAACACATATCCGTAAACACAAAGACAGAAAAACATAATCCCTAGTCCTTGCACTTCGCAATTATTTTCCTTCAGATAATCTGCCGCATAATTCAATGCTGGCGAAACAAACATCAACGCTACATAAACAATAACAAACCAATAATTGTTTATCGAAAGAATCGTATATTTTAGAATATTTTTAAATGTTAGACTTTCCACACCAACCAGCACACATACAGCATAAATTGCAACAGAATAGAACAGAACTTCTTCTAACAGCTTTTTCATTTTCTGAGCGCGCAATTTTATTCCAAAATACCCAGAGATAAGGAAAAATACATTTACTGAAATAATCACAAAGGCATTCATGATTATCAAGCAAATAGTAGATGAAGAAAAGCATTCTCCGCCATTGTTCAATGTTTCATTTAATCCCAATCCAGAAACAATACAGTGGTGGACAACTATGAAAAGCATCACACATACCCTACATAGTTCAATATTGTTTTGCCGCTCCTTTTGCATTTTATTCCTCCATCATTATCTGGCAATCTTTTTGTGCAGAGTTTTGCTTATCAAATTAAACGTCATATTTCCAAACTCATTTTTTGATATTTTCCAATACAGCAGCGTCAATACAACATATACCAACCCGCCGATTGCAATTTCCACTAAGAGTCCCAAAATGCTCATGGAAAAAACCCTCTTTGCAATCGTAACTGTCGCATACATAAGCAAGCCATTTATCATGTATGGGATTATTTCAAGAACATATTTTTTTAGTGGAAGCTCTTTCCGCGATCCAAAAGCTTGAATAACAAATACAGTTCCCTCTGCACCAATCGTTCCAATCGCAGCACCGATTGCCCCAACAACAGGTATCAGCATTGCATTCAAGCACACATTCACAATAGCACCCATAATCATCGAAGTTATATAAATTCTATCCTGATGATTCGGAATCAAATATTGCATTCTTATAACATCAGCCCATGCAACAAAAATAATCGTCGGTGCAAGGAATTCAATCACATATCCGCTCCGTAAAAATTCCTCTCCAAAAAATATAGGAGCGAACACATCACCTATACTTGCAATTCCAAATGCAATCGCTGCAGCCAGCAGTGAAACAAACTGTATCGAAATATTGATATATTTTTTACTCTCATTCTTTTTTCCGTTTGCAGCAAGATTTGTCATTCTCGGCAGCATAACGGTTCCCAATGCAGTTATAATACCTGATGTCAAGCTGTTGATTTTTTCCGCATTTTCATAGACACCGACTTCGGACATCGTTGTCATTGCACCAAGCATAATTTTATCCATCAATTTATATACGGAAATCGCAATCACAGGAAGGAACAAGACAAGCATCGGCTTTATTTGTGCGATAATTCCTTTTAACGTTGGCTTTCTAAAGCCAACATACTTTTTCAGATATATCCAAACAAAGCTCTGACTTATCAATGTTCCGAGCGACATGATCAAGGCATATTTCCACACATCTGTCCGTTCATGAACAAAAACAAATATGCTGATAACGCTTAACACTTTTACAACGATATTTCTCGTTACAGTCAAGTCAAATCGTTCTATTCCAAAAAAGAACCAGTTAATATCAAATATTGCTGAAATGACATATACCATTTCAATCAAGGCAATATCACGGTTGACATCAACCATATTCAGCACGTAAAACAAATAAATTACAGTAATCGAAACAGATATAATCAGGTGGGCCACATAAATATTCCAGAAGGTCTGGCTTACTTTTTCCCTATCATCTCGAACCATAGCAACACTACGATTGCCATGCGTCGAAATTCCGAGCATTGCAAAAATCACAAAGTAGTTAGCAATCGAATATCGGTAGGAATACACACCCAATCCGTCACTGCCTAAAACTCTCGAAATATACGGAGAGGTAACGAGAGGGAATAATACTATCAGGACCTGATAAATCAGATTATATATAAAGTTTTTCTTTATTGAGTTCATCTTTTCCGTTTATCCTCTTCCATCACTTTTAATATTCTTTCTGCCACCGTATCCCACGAATATTCTTTAATATATACTTCCCGATTGTTCTTCACAAACTCTATCATCGTATGATCGCAAATGGTTTCATACATGATCTTTGCCAATTCCTGCGACTCATCACATTCTAAGAGATGACCATTCTTACCCTCTTGCACAAAATAGCTCATTTCAAAAGCATTCCGCGCAATAACAGGAAGCCCATATATCAAAGCCTCCACAAATACAAGCCCGTATGCCTCATAACGGGACGGCATACAAAAGACATCGCAGAGATTAAAATAAGTTGATAATTTTTCGTAAGACAAATCACCAATATAGTGAATATGGTCATTCAAGGCACACTCTGCAGGCTTATCTTTTGGGCCTGCAACATATAACTCAGCTTCCGGAAGATCATTCTTTTGCAGCAGATCAAACGCCTTGCAAACCAAATCACCGCCTTTTCGCTTAAAATCGCGACCCACAAAGAGGAATTTATTCCCTTTCTTTTGCGAATCGTCAACCTTAGATGCATCAATATTCGTGCCGCCACCTACTGCATGAACCTTTTCTCTGGGCAATTTTCCGGTCTGAATCAAATATTCAGCAAGCCATTTGCCCATCGTAAAAACTCCCGATGCACTTTGGTACACTTCCATTTGTTCGTTTGCGCGTCTCTGCAAGTCCTTCAACGCAATATCCTGATATGTACTATACTCCAAAGCCGGATCATTTTTTATTTTCATCTCAACAAGAGCTTCCACAGCCAGATCCTGATATGTATAGTACGGAACATTTGCTTTACCAAAGCATCCGACCTGCAGAATAACTGCATCCTCATCAACATTCTTTTCTTTACGGCTAAAATTCTTTCGCAAAAAAGATGACATAAAAGGATTACAGAATCCAGGCTTATGAAAATCTATTTTTCCATTCCGTATTTCAGCATTGCTTACTTTGATTATCAGCTTTTCCAGATCGCTCAGCGTCATATCCATTTCTTCAACTTTTACAAGTTTTTTCAACGCTGTAAGCAACGAAAGGGATGTTCCCGACCATGAGTTTGCACGGTTCTTTGACCATCTACAAGCGTATACTATCTTATCTACTTTTTCTTCCACTTACCTAACCTCTCAATGATACTCTTACTCATTATTCATCAAAATAATTCTTGTAAGAATAGTTTTCCACTTCGCAACCAGATGTTTGCAGCCGCTTTTTCAAAAGATCCCGTGTATCTCCTATCACTTTAGCCGGATTTCCACCGACAATCGCATAAGGTGGAACATCTTTGGTTACAACTGCTCCAGCAGCTACCACCGCATCATGCCCAATCACAAGATCATATAAAATAATGGCATTTGCGCCAATCATCACATTATCCTCTACTGTAATGTAACCGCCATAAGATAAGATCTCCGGGCCTTTATATTTAGGGTTTCCATTCCACATACGGTGGATAATATCGTGTTCAAAAAAACTTACATTTGTGGCAACATTCACATTGTTACCAATGGAAATTCTCCATGGACGGTTTGGCATATTCAAAGTATGCCAGTACCCCCCCCCCACCATAATTTTTGAACAACCTAGAATTGCGTAAAACCTGTGCTTTTTTCTCGTGCATCCCCAGTATTCCCAGTACACGAAGCTGAACCATAACGACTTTTCGTTTCAAACCGCGTTTATCCATTGTATTCATTTCCTTTCCCTATTGATCACCGTTTCAGCACTCGCTTGAGCACTCTTTGAATCGTTCCAAGTTTATATCGTATCACACGCGGCGTTCCGTACTTTTTCATTGCAGCCACATAGCCATTACGTTTGTATTCTTCACGAAATCCCCGGCTTGTTTCATTCCACTCAAATGCTTTTTGGAAACTAATGCCCCCTGTAAACGCTTCTTCTGCCAGATGTTTTTCTATCACGATACTGTCATTCAGGAACTGCATCAATTCATTTCCCTTTGTATTATTGGGAATCATCAAAGTACACAAGTTCTTCTTCAGAAGGGATGTTTCGTGCTCAATCCCAAGGAAATCACCCAAGGTCAAATCGCCCACTCGCTCTTTCCGAGGGTAGTTGCAGGTATGGCAGCTTGCTCTTAAAGAGAACCCACTATAAAATCCTGTCAAGTATTCATTTTTTCCGCGTGGAGCGGCATACTCTTTTGTTCCGTTCTTCCACAAACAAAGCCAATAGTCTTCTGTTGAACTCACACCGCGAAATGTTATGTTCGTCAAATTATTTTTGTCTTTATTTTTCCACTTCAGTTCTTCCCACAAATAGGACTGTGGGTTTACACCGTGACAAACAAGATCACAAGTGTAGAGATTTTCGGCATTTTTTCCGCAGAGCGCACGTATTCCTGCGACTTGGCAAGGTGTGCCGATAAACAAGGTTCTTCCTTGTTTAACAGCTTCTTTGATTTTCTTGAAACTGTCCCCAACATTGCTCTGAACATACCGGGAGCCTTGAAACATTTCCATTTCGTCCAGAGACTTCAGTTCCTTCACTTCAATTATCATTTCTTGATCCAGAGCCGTTCCAAAGACCTTCCAGCCCGCCAGAAAAGCTTTCTCCATCAGAAAAGTGGCAATTCCTCCCGATGCAACTCTGGGCTGTTTTTGCAGTTCCTTCCGGGCCGCAGCATAACACACTTCAGCTTTTGGATTTAACAGTGATATATATTTTTCATCTACATTGGGGCATACTCTACGGCAGCTCCCACAATCAATACACTCTTTCTCTTCAATAAAATACCTGCAATAAAAGGCTGCACTTCACCATACTCATTTTCTTTCATTTGAATACAGTTTTTAGGACATACATTATAGCAAGCCGCACAGCCTGTGCATTTTTCACGGGGACAAATTTCCTGCATTCGTTATCTCCTCTTAACCAAGTCAGGAAATTCCTTTTCTGAGTATTTCCTGACACTCTTTGCGTTTTTTATCAACAACATCATTGACCTTTTCATAGTCAATAGCTGTCGATAATAGTTTCATACCATTATCTTCGTAGTACCTGTTTCCAATACCTGTCCAGTCAAACAGCTCATCCAGACGACTGTTCTGGCTCTTGGCATCGGTGTTCTTAAATCTTCTAAATGCAATAAATTGCTTATTCAAATTGATTGAAAATGCACACGCATGGAACGAGTCTGTGCAAACCAATTCTGCGCCCTCAATCAATGCTACAAATTCATACGTTCCTGCTGTTTCACATCTCAGAAAGTCATCGCCGCAGTCCGTATTTTCCAAAGGAAGGACAACAACAGGCAAGCCTGTTGCCTGTGAAATGATCTTCACTTCCTCCCAATGCGAAATATGGTTTCCAACAAAGTATGTCAGAATGTACTTCTGCGGCAAATTCTTTTCCAAGTGAGCTTTTTGAGCAAACAGATGCCACGAAATACCATCCAGTAAAAATGTCGGGTCAAGTACCACATCAACAGGCTTATTTACCAACTTTTCAATAACGTCCGCGGCCTTCGATTCTCTCACGCTTATGGAATCGAACCGTTTTAAGTATTTTTTGTATTTGCCCTTTAGGGTTTCTGGAAGCTGCTCTACACCGATACTGGATGCGTAAGAAATTTTACGAATATTATCGGGAACAAAATCCAGCAGATAAACCTCATCAAAATGATCTGGATTCCAGACCTGATCGCTTCCAACCACAAAGCAATCAATTTTTTCAAAGGTTTTCCTCTGTTCCTCTTTTGTTTTCACGCTAACAAAAGACAGATTTTCGTCGATACATCTTTGAATATTATTTTCTTTTTCACTGTTTGTCTTACCCTTTGCACCTTTTTCTGCTCGGAATTTCTTCTTTAGTTTTCTAAGAATCCGTTCCCAATCCTTTAGTGTATATCTTCTGCCATAAGCCAGCATATAGGCATTATATCCCATTTCTTCAAGAGCCTTGACCAAAGCCACCGCCTGCAGACAGGTTCCGAAATTATTCGACTTATACCATGTTACGACACATACTGTTTTCATTTTGTTTTTCTCGCCTTCTCTCCGCTATGTAAATTCCTTGAAGAATCAAAAAGACAAAATACAATCCAGGTCTGGTAATGTAATAGCAGAGCGTTGAACTTGCTGCAAAGCCAAAAATATTGATTCCCATAGGAACGATAAGTTCATATTCATATCGTTTACAAAGGACAACTTCCTTTATCTGATACAACAGCACAGCAATGGATATGATTTCATATATAGCAAGTCCGACAATACCCCAATAATATCGGATTGCAAAGATTCCAAGGTCACTTGTGTAATATCCCGACATATAGAAATTGTCTCGTGCAAATCCAGATTGCTGTTTGCCATTGTATATTGCTGCTTGTCCATAATTTTGGTTCGGTGTTCCTACGCCAAACAATTCATGCCCTTCCAGCAAATTTTCAAAGTAATTTTTTTCATAAGTTCTGTATATGATATTTCCACCCTCTGTCGATTCCGATTCGCTGATTGAATCAATGATGATTCCCTGAACCGTTGACGTTGACAGGGCAAACAGACCCACAACAACAGCGACGAAAATAATCCAAAACTTATTCTTAACACTTGGACTAAACAATATAATAATTCCAGCCGTGAGTGCTGTACACAAAATAACCATTCTGGACTGGTTAATAAAGATAACCTCAAAGATAAAAAGTATGAGCCATCCTATTGTGTTCTTTCTTTCTTCATCCGTATTTGTTTTCATAAGCGTAACAAGGCACCAGAAAACGCCTACCATCTGAGGAACATTGGAAGCATAGATTCTGTATCCCCATCGCACTGTATGCGAAAAGCTCGATATATCTACGCCTACATACAACAACAGCAGTTGACACAAATATACGATACTTATTGTCTTTATAAACTTAAAAATTTCTGATAAAATATCTTCTTTTGAGATTCGTCCCATACTATACATCATTATAATCGGATAGTATGCCAAATAAATATACATAGGACGAAGAACCATCAAGCCTGTAATGATTCCCTGATTATATATAGAGTATCCTGTAACCGCACCCACTACTCTTGATACCAGGAAAAGGAAAACCACAAAACCGACCTTATCTTTTTTTATAACTACCTTTCCCATGACGACAAAAAGCCATAGTGCAACAATAATATTCAAATCCGCCCAGGATAAGGTTGAACTTCCCAGTTTTACACTCGGCAATAGTCCCATTGCTTCAAATGAAAAGAAAAGCAGTACCGTCACTGAATATTTCGGCACCTTATAAATTTCCAGTAACATCAACGCCACAACAATCGCTGATAATATTGTGGAAAGCGTTGCACTCTTTGTAACATAAAACGTCAGACACGATAGTATAATCAGTACTCTTATACACGCTCGACCATTTAATTTCTTCGTGTTCATCTTCTTATCTCATTTCACTTTTATAATAAAAGACAAAGTTCTCAGTTTCAGTATATAAAATTGAAACATCCATTTTGCCAAAAGAATATCCAATCTGGAACAATTCCTATACTTTTCATAATAGTACATTTCCGAATCAAAGACTCTCTTCCTTTTTACCAAAAGGTTTTCAATTCCAGTCTTTGTTCTGTCTGTGGTTGAAACACCCTGTTCATGTATGATTTTGACCTCATTGGTATACCAAATCTTATAACCCTTTTCCCGAAATCGTTCCGTTAAAATCGGCTCTTCTGCATACAAGAAAGTATGCTCATCAAAACCGCCCACTTCAAAAAAAGGCTTTTCTCTTGCCAGCATAAACGCGCCAATAATGCGATAAACTTCTCCATCTTGTGCGTTATTTACCACATCATAGTTTATTTGTTTCAGCTTAGGAATTGCTTTATATATCGGCCAAAGAAGATTTGGAACTATATGCCTTTTATATATACTCATGTATTTTCCGGGCGATTGGTCTTTTCCATTCAGCCCAACAACTTTAGGCCCAATCATTGCCACATCTTTTCTATCTTCCAACTCCTTCTTCAAGATAGAAAGTTCAAACTCTTCTGGCAACTGAATATCTGAATTGCTGAAAAGAAGATATTCGGGGGCAAAAATATTTTTAGCTACTTCCGCGCCCAAATTGTTTGCAAATGCAAATCCACGATTTTCTTTATCCGATACATATACAACCGTTATGCCATTTCGATTAAACGTCCGAATATGTTTGAATTTCATGTCATTTAGGTTATAATTTTCAGATCGTGCAAAGCCAGATTCAAGTAAGTTTTCACTTATCACATTCCCATTTTCTTCATTTGGGGTATTATCTACGACTACAAACGACACATCTTTATAGTCAGAAGTCCTGCAAAAATCATTTATATACTTCACACATCGTTCTGCCGTTTTATAATCAACTATTATGACTGAAATCATCTTTTCTCCCTTAGTAGCAATCTTTTACAATCTCATCCACAATCGTATTCCAATCATATCTCTTATTAACATATTGCTGGAATTTCTTGCCCATCTGTGCCAAAGAATCTTTAGTCTCTCCATTGAGGATTTTTTGTAAGTTTTCGCAAATGGCTTTATCATCATTGGGAACGACCCATCCGCAGCCATCATCAATATATTCAGCCAAAGAGCCTACATTCGTACAGAGAATCGGAATTGCTTCCGCAGCTGCTGTAAGCATAACACCACTCATACTTGCATGACGATATGGCAGAACGATCAGATTTGCTTCCTTCAAGAAATAATTAAGCAGGTTATTGCTAATATATTGGTCAAGAAAAATAATATCCTCTTGGCTTTTTACATATTCACCTAATTCGTCAAGTTCAGGATAACTCGGCTGTGTTTTTCCTGCAATCACCATGCAGCAATTCTTGTGATCTGCAATCTCCTTCCACGCCCTTATGATCCGATCCATACCTTTATCATAATAGATCATTCCAAAGCTCAGAATCATTCGGTCATATTTATTGATAAATTGCTCACACTTCTGAATTTCCGCATCGTTATAATCAATTTTTTCTTTCAGCGTGTTCTTTTTTCCATGCCTCGAAATATACACTTTTTCCTTATATTGAGGGTAAAGTTTCGAGAACTCTTCATAGATGCTTTGTCCATGTACGATAATCACATCAGCGCAGTTGTAAATTTTTCCATAGGAATCAATATATTTTTCACTGTTGATATGTGGCAGGACATTATGCGCTGTATATACCAGCTTGCCACAATATTTCTTTATCTTTCTAAAAAAGATTGGATCAACTTTGCTTATAACACTCCAATGGATATGAACAACATCCGGTTTTTCTCTTTTTATGATATTTACAAGTTTTAAGTATTGGCATATATATTCCGTTGCACGCACGGCATTGCGTTTTGCAGATGGCACCATTTTTTCGCTATTCTTGAAAAAATAGCGATGGCACTTATACGGAATTTCTTTATCTGAAATCTCATAATAAAAGTTTGTATATAGTGATACATCTATATCGTCTCTTTTATATAATGCCGAAACCATTCCGTTCAGATATTCTTCATCGCCCTTAATCCCTCTTGGATTGATAACGATAACTTTTTTCATCCCTTGTCATCCTCTATAAATTTTGTAATGTCATCAATTATCACTTGAGTGTTACTTTGGTATTGATTGTAGGTCGTGCTTTTTACTGTTCGTATCGCTTCTTCCAGCTTTGCACAATCTTGACATTCACAAATCAAATTCAATTCCTTGAATTGTCCTACAAGCTGCAGTTGATGATCATCAACGTGTTCCCCGTATCTAGCAAGGCGCGGAACTGCTATCACTTTCTTTCCCTTTTTGACCGCTCCAATAATAGCTCCTGTTCCCCCATGAGTAATAACAATTTCCGCCTTATCCATAATCTGTGAGAATTTTTCCCTATCGAGAAATTGTTCATATTTATAATTCGTTGGCTTATAGTCGCTATATCCTATTTGAGCAAACACTTCATCCTTGATTTTTCCTGCTGCGACCAACTCATCCACAGCTTTTAGAAGTCTATTGAATTGGAACTTCTGAGATCCCAAAGTTATAAAAATCATGCGTTCCTCCACTCTAGTAAATGCCCCCTAAATAAATCGCTTTTGGATAAAACTGAAGCATTGGTTTCCATTGAACATAAAATCTATCCGCAAATTTATATAAAAATCTTCCTGTTTCTGTCGGAGACGATACCTTTGCGAAAGATTCTATGTAAATCAATTTCTTTCCAAACAATTTTGCTATCAAGCATAATGGAATCATCGCCAACACACCAGTTGTGATAACAATATCTGGTTTTTCCTGCAAAAAGATAATTATACTTTTCACCGCATTCACAACCATCCAAAACGGGAAGGACACTTCTTTACGGTTCACTTGATGCACATAGTACATCTTTTCATTTTTTATAGTTGCTCTATACTCAGTGTGTTCCGTCACAACAAAAGATTCATATTTGCTCATCAACGGTCGCAACATTGATATTTGCTCAAAATGTCCGCCCGATGAAGCAGCAAAGCATATTTTAGTATTTTTCATTTCGACTACACTTTCCCTCTGCCATCATTAAACCTCTAGGAAAAATTCATCTTCCAGCATCAAGCACAGACAATGATAGACCGGAAGATGAAGCTCCTGAATCATGTATGTCTCAGTTTGTGGCACTTTAATGCATACATCGCTCATCTGTTCCAATTTGCTACTTTTTGCTCCTGTCAGACCAATTACTTTCATGCCTTTTGCGTGAGCAGTTATTGCCGCATACAAAATATTTTTGCTGTTTCCACTTGTTGAAATGCCCAAGAATACATCTCCTGCCTTGCCATAACCATTCACCTGTTGCGCAAAACAGAGAAGTGGCTCACAATCATTCATGTATGCTGTTGACAAAGCCGGATGTCCATCTAAAGCAATCGCCGGAAGCGCGCCTTGCAAGTTTTCAGCCAAAATCGTTCCTAATTCTGCATTTTCTTGAAGCAGCTTCTCTGTAAAAGCTGCTTTCGGCTTTCTTGGAAGTTTGAACCCCTTCATCAATTCTCCAACGATATGTTCTGCATCCGCAGCAGAACCGCCATTCCCTGCGACCAGCAGCTTTCCGCCATTTTTATAAGAACATTCTAGTACCTGATATGCCATAGCAATATCAGATTCTACGATTTTCAATGCCGGATAACGCTCGCAAAGAAAATCAATATGCTTTTTTATATTCTCTTTTAACTCGTTCATTTTCATTCTCCGTAGCTTTTCTTTATAAGCACTTCTTTGCAAACTCCAAGAGAGAATTCACAGTCATCATCTGATCGAGGTTTTCTTTACCATTTCCAATCAGCGCAGTTTTACAACCTGCATTGATACCAGCTTTAATGTCATTTTCTCCATCACCAACCATCCAAGACTGGGACAGATCAATGTTAAAGTCGCTCGCAGCCTTCAGTAACATACCTGGTTTCGGTTTTCGGCAATCACAGTCAATCTTCAGTTCTGGACGTTCGCCATCATACCCTTTATGTGGGTGGTGAGGACAATAATAAATTGCATCCAGATAAGCTCCTTCTTTGCCAAGGAGCGTTTCCATCTTATTGTGAATTTCTTCTAACTCATCAAAAGATACCTCGCCCCGAGCAATTACAGGCTGATTCGTTACAACAATTGCAAGATACCCTGACTCATTGATTTTACGAATTGCTTCTGCAGCACCGTCTAGCAGTTCAAATTCATCAATGTTCCGAAGGAATCCCACATATTTATTGATGGTTCCATCTCTGTCAAGGAATATCGCTTTCTGTTTATTTTTCAGATTTTTTCCTGTAACGCGACCCTCACGATAATCGGCACACACAGAATAGTATCTATCCGGCGTACCCATATCTTTAACATATTCTGGGCTGTCGTAGCAGAACATCTTTCCTGTTCCAGCAAGCGGCTTCAACAATTGACGATCTAAGTCTACTTTTACTGGTTTTCCATCACCGCCATTTTTCCCAACAACTTCAGCATCAATCCCGGAAAGTGCTAATATCTCCGGGTTAATAACGTGAAGTCCTGCATTCACACGGTTTCGATAGTACAGTGGCCTTTCATCTTCTTTTGCAAGCCACCTTTCTACTGCACCGTTCTTATCTGCAATAATCAGCCCACTATCATACGGATGGCTATTAGGATGAGTAAAAAGTGTAACCAGTCCACCATGTTGCTTGTGATACTCAACAAATCTGTTAAAGTCCACATCAAACATAGCATCAGCATTCAAAAGCAGAAAATCTTCTGTTAATTTGTCTTTAATCTTGAACAGCGCACCAGCATTACCCAGCGGTTCACGTTCAAAATAATATTCAATATGTACACCAAACGGCTGCCCTGTCACTGGTGAGTTTCCAGAACCGTCACCAAAGTAATCCATGATAATATTTCCAAGGTGGCTCACTGTAATAAGAATGTCATCGAAGCCCTGCTCTTTCAGACATTCAATCTCTCGTTCCAAAACAGGAATGCCTTCAATTTTTATCATCGGCTTTGGAATGTCACTCACCACTGAAGAGATACGAGTTCCTTTTCCGCCTGCCATAATCACTACTTTCATATCGTTAATCCTTCGGTGTATAATCTTCCGGTGTATAGTGGATTACTCTTGTGCCACCATCTTCAAATTTGAACGGAATGTACAGCAAATCTCTCATTGCCCAACGTACAGCATCCTGACGTTCCGGCTGCACATAAAACACGAGGAAGCCACCGCCACCAGCACCAAGCAATTTTCCACCTAGGGCACCAGCAGCCATTCCCTTTGCATAAAGTTCATCAATGCTATTTGTTGACACGGCCGAACCGGTCTGTCTCTTCAACTTCCAAGTATGGTCAAGCAGCCGTCCAAAATCATCCAAATCTCTTTCTTTATCCGTCAGAACCCGCTCTGCATCACCAACCAAAGAAAGCATCTCTTTCAACTGTTCTGTTTTATCCGTCTTTCCTGCTGCATTTGCCTTCTGCACATCAGAAGAGAAACGGGTAAAGCCCGTAAAGAACATCATCAAATTCTGATTAAGCTGCTTTTTTCTTTCTGGCGAGATGATTACCGGAAGAACCTCATAACCATCAGCATTGAAATTGATACGGTTAAAGCCTCCAAAAGATGCGGCAATCTGATCCTGCCAGCCACCAGCTTCTTGGCAGAGATTCCGTTCCAGATAAATTGCCTCATCTGCTAATTTCTTTTTATCAGCATACTTTCCTTTAAGAGCATAAAAGGCATTTAACATACCAACTGCAAACGAGCTTGACGTGCCAAGACCAGAACGTGCAGGAAGATCGGCCTCATAAGTAAGGCGAATTTCATGCATATCTAGCATTTTCATTGCGTTTCGGATTGCCGGATGCTGGATATCGTTAATATCCGTCACGCGCTCTGTCTTTGAATACGACAGCTCAGTAGAATAGTCAAAGAAGCGCGGCAAATGACGCACATTCACATAGCAGTACTTGTCAAACGTAGTAGACAAAACCGCACCACCATGTTCTTTAAAAAAATTTTCCATATCTGTTCCGCCGCCAAAAAAAGACATACGGAATGGTGTTTGTGTAATAATCATGTTTTCTCCTGCCTTATCAATCTCTCTGGAAAATATCTCTTGTGTATACTTTTTCTTTCACATCATCCAAGCACTTGTCATAGCGGTTCGCAATGATGGCGTGGCTCATTTCCTTGAACTTTGCCAGATTGTTGACCACCACAGAGCCAAAGAATGTCTCTCCGTCCTTCAGAGTCGGCTCATAGATAATGACTGTTGCGCCCTTTGCCTTCACACGCTTCATGACACCCTGGATAGAACTCTGACGGAAGTTATCGCTGTTGCTCTTCATGGTCAGACGATACACACCAATAGTGACTGCCTTTTCCTTATCCTCATCGAACTCATTCTCTGCATCGTAGCCGTAGTAGCCCGCCAGCTTCAGAACTCGGTCTGCAATAAAGTCCTTACGAGTACGATTGGATTCCACGATTGCTTCAATCAGGTTCTCCGGCACATCGGCATAGTTTGCCAGCAGTTGCTTGGTGTCCTTGGGCAGGCAATACCCGCCGTAGCCGAAGGACGGATTGTTGTAATGGCTACCGATACGCGGATCAAGGCAGACACCATCAATAATCTGCTGGGTGTTCAGCCCCTTGCTTTCTGCGTAGGTGTCCAACTCATTGAAGTAAGCCACGCGCAGAGCCAAATAGGTGTTAGCGAACAGCTTGACCGCCTCGGCCTCAGTGAAGCCCATGAACAGCGTGTCAATGTTCTCTTTGATTGCACCTTCCTGCAACAGACCGGCAAACTCATGAGCAGCTTCTACCAGACGCTCATCGTTCAGGTCAGTTCCGACGATAATGCGGGAAGGATACAGGTTATCGTAAAGAGCCTTAGATTCACGCAGGAATTCCGGACTGAAGATAATATTCTTGGTATTGAACTTCTTACGCACAGAAGCGGTATATCCAACAGGGATAGTAGATTTGATGACCATAATGGCATTCGGATTATATTCCATAACCAGCTTAATCACAGCCTCAACCGCAGAAGTATCAAAGTGCTGGGTCTTGCTATCATAGTTGGTAGGAGCCGCAATCACAACAAAATCCGCATCGCTATATGCTGCCTTTGCATCCAGCGTTGCGGTCAAATTCAAGTCTTTTTCTGCCAAGTATTTTTCGATATAGTCATCCTGAATCGGGGATTTCTTATTGTTAATCATATCGACCTTAGCCTGCACAATATCGACTGCAACCACCTGATGGTGCTGCGCGAACAGCACTCCCAACGAAAGACCTACATATCCCGTGCCAGCTACAGCGATTTTATAATTTTTCATAGTTCTGTTCTCCCTCACTAATTTTTTTATTTGATAAAACAGCAAACAAGCCCACGGCGGATTGCTCAATGGCAATCCACCGTAGGCTCGATTCGTTCTCCTTAATTTTTTACTTGCTGCTCATTTTGTGGGTCAAAACAGAGCTGCACCAAAACCTCCCACCTATAACCTCTGGATTTTAGCTTCTCCGCAGCCTGTCAGCAAATAAACACTTTTGTCGAACGAGTCGAGCCGCCAAAACCCTTTATTTATCGTGGTTTTTCTTGGTTGACCCTATTATATCTCTATCCCCGCGCCGTTCAATAGTCGGAACAGATTTCTGACGGATTCCCTCGTACTCCGTTTTACCAGCATCATCATATTCTGCGCCACTCACATGATGGCCTGCTCTGTTGTAACAGGTCACGTCACAACCATTCTGTGCCATTCGAGTGCAGAGCTCTTTGACAACGATCTCTACTCCGCCTTCTCTTGATAATCGCTTCTGTCCGAACATCGCAATCGCAAGTTTTTTACTCATAAATCTTTCCCACAATCCCACTCAATTCTTCATCAATATCTCGGCCAACACAAAGAGCGGATAGGCTCGTACACCTGTCCGCTGGCTGTCACCCCACCCTCATGGTCGAGATTTCTTTCTGGATGGCATTGCTGCCACCCAAAAAGATCAGTCGTTCATTCTTCGGGTAAGAAAATATGAACTTCGGGTCGCGGAGCCTTTCATTCTCTGCCGTACCCTTGTCCCTATTATGACAGCCGCGTATTATATCTCTAGCCCCGGTACCGGCGACTGCAACTTTATAGTCTTTTTTTATAATCCCATATCTTCCTGAAACCTTTTCATCAACAATGTATGTAAATCTCATAATGAGCCGTACGACAACAAGCCTGTATACAGATTGCAACCACAATCCATACGCAGGCCTGTCTTTTTATTCTCCACGCCCCAGCAGGCACACCTTAAACGTCTTAAAAATAATCTTCCAGTCCACCCAGAAGCTGCGCTCCTTGACATACTTCACATCCAGATCCATCCACTCTTCAAAGGAGAGGTCATTGCGGTGCGGGGCGATCTGCCAGTAGCAGCTCAGGCCCGGCGTCACATACAAACGCTGCTTCTCATAATCCCCATACTGCTCCACCTCGCGGGGCAGGGCAGGCCGCGGGCCAACGATGCTCATATCACCCTTCAGAATGTTCCACAGCTGCGGAAGCTCATCCAGACTCGTCTTGCGGATAAACTTGCCCACGCGGGTAATGCGGGGGTCGTCCTTGATCTTGAACACAGGACCATCCATCTCGTTCTGGTCCAGAAGGTCGTCCAGTTTTGCCTCTGCGTTCGGACACATGGAGCGGAACTTATAGAACTTGAAGGGTTTGCCATCTCGTCCAATGCGTTCCTGCGAAAAAACAGGCCCGGCAGAAGGGTCATCTACCACGATAGCGACAGCTGTTGCCAGCATCACCGGCGACAACACCACCAGCGCCAGTGCCGATAAGACCACATCCTGCGTCCGGCGTCCGACCCAATATAACCGATGTTCCCGCAGATTCTGCTTTCGGTCGATGACGACCGGCTTCTCAATTCCAACCACACTTGCTGACATTCCGCATACCTCACTTACGATTCGATGTTTTTGCTCTACCTCACCGCTCATCTCTGCCCGCTAAAATCGCTCGACTACCGCATAAACGGAGCTTTTCGAGCATGACGACCACCAGAGCTTTTATGGACACATCTGAAGTACCTTTTCTCCGGTATTTTGACCAGAGGCATTTCAGATTCAATGTGTCATTCCATCAACACTTTTGAAATCGCGATTTCTTTTTTCATCTTTCAGTTTCGCACAACTTCAATAGACTCCTGCACGCACTCTGCAAAAGTCAAACCCTTTTACTTTGAGATTTCATTCTGTTTTTATCGTTTTTCTGAGCTTTTCTTTCAGAGCCACAACCCCTGCCTATTTTCATATTATGATTTATTCCTCGACCAATTTTATCATAATTTTACCATTACTTCAATAGTTTTCCTCTTAAGCATATACCCTTTCTATAGCCGCCGATTTGTCACCCTCTTTGCCTTGTTCTATTTTTGTTCTACAAAGTTGAATTGTTATAAATGATTTTTTGAACAGCCTTTGTCTAACAGCCACCATCTAAGCTTGCAATAGATCCAGAATTATAAATAAGCAGCAAAAAGCGTTTTTATCTTTTACAGACACTCCCAATATTAGAAGCCACTATCAAACAACAAAGCCGCTTTCTGTGCCTCACAGCACAAAAAGCGGCTTTGTTACGTCCTTATTCAGACTTGTAGAGCATTATTCCGGCAGGTCCTCTTCGTTCTCGAGAGAGTGCCAGACATTCTGGACGTCATCGTTATCCTCGAGAGCATCCAGCAGCTTGCCCATCAGCTTGAGCTGATCGGGGTCGGTCAGACGGGTGGTGGTCATGGGGACCATGGCCAGATCGTCGGAGAGGATCTCGTAGCCCTTCTCCTCCATTGCCTTGACGACAGCGGAGTAGTTCTCGGGGTCGGTGGTGATCTCAGCGGCATCTTCGCCTGCATCGAAGTCCTCAGCACCGGCATCCAGGGCGTCCATCATAGCCTCGTCGGCATCCTTGTCTTCCAGAGAAATGTCGATGACGCCCTTCTGGCTGAACAGGAAGCCCACGCAGCCCATAGCGCCCAGATTGCCGCCGTTCTTATCGAAGTAGTGGCGCAGGTCGGCAGCGGTACGGTTGCGGTTGTCGGTCAGGGTCTCCACCATGACAGCAACGCCGCCGGGGCCGTAGCCCTCGTAGGTGATGGCCTCGTACTCGGTCTTGTCGCCGCCCTCGGCCTTCTTGATGATACGCTGGATGTTATCGTTCGGCACGCTCATACGCTTTGCCTTGGCGATCAGGTCAGCCAGCTTGCTGTTGGAAGCGGGGTTGGGGCCGCCGGTACGGACGGCAACGCTGATCTCGCGGCCGATCTTGGTAAAGACCTTTGCCTTTGCGCCATCGGTCTTTTCCTTCTTGCGCTTAATATTGTTCCATTTGCTATGTCCAGACATGGAAAAGAGCCTCCTGTATTTTATCAGTGATCTCCGCCTGCGGGCAGACGGGCTGTGGTCGCCCGCATTGTGGCAGCACACAAAATCTAACTCTATTATTTTATCACAACAGCCACCGGCGTTCAAGCCTTGTACCGATGGTTTTCCGGTTTATTCTGCCAAAAACTACGTTTTACAGCAGACGAAGTGCCTTGGGATAATGGTTTTTGACCCTGCCGCCGGACACTTTGCCGCCTCCCAGCGGCCAGCCGTCTACCGTCACACAGCACCATCCATCGGCAGCGGTGTGAGCTTCTATCTCCCGGCCAGAGAGATATTCCACGGTTCGGGAGTCGGCGAGGGTCAGTTCCTCACGGTTCTGGCAGAGCGCGCCGAAAGCCGTGAACAGATGATGTTCCGGCACGAAGCGCCCCTTTTGCACACTGCCCACGAAGACGCCTGCACGCAAAACGTGAAGATTCGTCTGCGGGAAAGCCGCCGGCAGCAGAACGCCGCCGCCATGCACCACGGCAGGGCGCTTTGCCAGCTCCGGGAAATATTCCTCCGCAAATTCCCACCATGCAGCGAGGCTCTGGGCAGGCGATGCATCTCCTGCCCCAGCGTCCCGGCTGCGGGGACTGCGGCCCTGCACAGCCTCTCGGCAAGCCCGGCTGTTCTCCCGCCGGGCGCTGCGGGCATCCGCAGGCTTTGCAGCCTTCTGTGGTTTGCTGCCCTTGGCCTTTTTGCCTGCTTCGGCGGCAGCGGCCAGCCAGAGCTGCTCTTCGGGGGTGTACTCGCCGGGAGCCGGCAGAGTCCGGGGTGTACCGGCTTTGACGAGCCGGGCCATGAAGTGGCCCTCACCGCCCTGACAGGGCCAGATGCGGCGCACCTTGCTCACATCCAGCGGCAGACCACCGGTGCGGTTGGCCTCACCCTCACTGCCGAAAGGATAGTCCACATTGCCCAGCACATCGGCCAGCGTGAACTCCGGGTGGCGCTGCAGAAATGCGGCCACCTGTCCCTCGTCCTCTTCCGGCGCGAAGGTGCAGGTGGAGTAGACCAGTTCGCCGCCCGGCGCGAGGGCCGCAGCGGCTCTGTCGAGGATGTCCGCGCCCAGCTCTGCGCACTGCTTCACCAGCGCTTCGCAGTGCTGGGCCAGCGCGGCAGGCTCTTTGCGGAACATCCCCTCACCGGAGCAGGGCGCATCCACCAGAACGCGGTCGAAGAACTCCGGCAGTGCCGCTGCGATGCGGGCGGGCGTCTCGTTTAGCACGACGGCGTTGGACACGCCCATCCGCTCGAGGTTGCTCTTTAAGATCTCTGCACGGGCCGCGACATATTCGTTGCTCACCAGCAGGCCCTGCCCCTGCAGAGCGGCGGCGAGCTGGCTGCTCTTACCGCCGGGGGCAGCACATAGATCCAGCACCCGCATCCCGGGCTTGACGCCCAGCAGCGGAGCTGCCGACGAGGCCGATGGCTCCTGCGAGTAGAAGACGCCTGCGTGATGGTAGGGATGGCGGCCCGGCTTGAAGTCGGGCTGTTCCACCACGAACGCCGCTTTGCAGAAGGGCGAGGGCCGCAGCGGGAAGTCTGCCCGGGCCGCAAATTCTTCCGGCGTAGTGCGGAGGGCAGAGACGGTCACGCCGCGGGCCGCTGTCTCCTGCGGGGCAGCGTAGAGCGTATCGTATCGCTCACCCAGAAGGGCGCGTTCCCGGGCTTCAAAATATTCGGCAGACATTTTTATGAGACCTCCTTCGGGCCGCCGCGGCCCGCACCCCCCCCGCCCCCGCCCACCAGAGCGGGAT
>ERZ859732.58-NODE-58-length-42267-cov-2.969156_pt1 | contig 42267 bp, 66 predicted proteins | sample MGYA00510123_ERZ859732 | MGnify/ENA primary metagenome ERZ859732 (study PRJEB30046, sample SAMN00715133) | human gut metagenome | study: EMG produced TPA metagenomics assembly of the A metagenome-wide association study of gut microbiota in type 2...
TACGACAGGGCAGGGCTTGAGGAGTGGCGGGAGGCGATCCGCGCCCGGTACGCTGCCGATGGCATGGAGCTGCACCCGACCAAGACCAAGATCGTCAGGCTAAAGGATGGATTCCGTTTTCTAGGTTTCATCTACCGCTTGACCCCGGCGGGCAAGGTCGTTATGACCGTTGACCCGCAGAATGTCAAGGCCGAGCGCAAGCGCCTGTTTCGGCTTGCCCAGCTCATCAAGGCAGGAGAGAAACCGGCATCTGCCCTGTATGAGCAGTATGGATCATGGAAAGCCCATGCCGCTAAAGGCAACTCGCAGCAGCTGCTGCAGCGCATGGATCAATACGTTAAAACTCTGCTGGAGGGGATAACTACATGAAAATTGTTCACAACACTGGCGACATCAAGACCGCCGCCGAAAACGAAAACCGGGACGCGGATTTGGCACAGATCGCGTCTATGGTGGACTTCCTGTGCATTCTGGCCGATGTGCCCATTGAGGACGAGGCTGCAGACAAGGAGGGCATGAGCCATGAGTGATAAGCACAGCGCGATCTTCGGCAAAGCGAAAGACGAGTACGAGGCGGGCCGCTGGTCTAAGGCCATGCTGCGCATCCTTGTGCAGCGCAAGCCCCAGCGCCTGACCGCAGAAGAGTATGAAGAGATTACCGGCGAAAAGTATTAAGGAGCAGAGTATGAGACCTATCATGGACGTTTCCCGCTGGCAGGGTAACATCGACTGGGACAATGTCAAGGCAAGCGGCCTTGTCTCCGGCGTGATGCTGCGGGCGCTGGGCAACAGCGCGAAAGACGCGCCCAGCAAGCCGTACATCGACCCCACCTTTGAGCGCAACTACCGCGAGTGCCAGCGGCTGGGCATCCCCTGTGGCGTGTACTACTACTGCAAGGCGGTCAACACGGCAGAGGCTGACGCAGAGCTTGCCCTGCTGCGCAAGGTACTGACCGGCAAGACAGTGCAGCTGCCCGTTGCGGTGGACATTGAGGACAGCTATGTGCAAGCACCGCTCGACAAGCAGACCCTGACCGACATTGCCGCTCATGCGCTGGGCACGGTGGAGCGCTGGGGCTTTTACGCCATGCTGTACACCGGGCTGTACTTTGGCCGTGATAACCTGTACATGACCGGCGCTGCGCTCAAGCCTTATGACGTGTGGCTGGCAGCATACCGCAGCAAGAAGCCTGAACCGGGCTGGCCGTTTGGCTTGTGGCAGTACACCAGCAAGGGCAAGATTCCGGGTGTGTCCGGTGGCGTGGACTTGTCCCACGCCTACAAGGACTATGCAAAAATCATTGCAAAGAAGGGTCTGACCCGTCTCCGGGAGGGCGCATGAGCGAAAAAGAAGCTTTGCTGTGGGTGCTGGGCATCTTGGGTAGCCTGTGCGCCGCTGCTATTACGATTGATAAGGTACTGGAAATTATCCATAAGTACATCAAGAAGGCACAGGCTCCGGACAACGCGCAAAACAAGCGGCTGGATGAGCTGGACAAGCGCGTCGGCACCTTGGAACAGGGGCAGCTCCAGCATACACAAGCCCTTGCAAGAGACCTGCGCCGATTTGACGGCATTGACGAAGAAATGCGACTTGTACTCGTTGGCGTGCAGAACCTTTTGGATGCGCAACTATCCGGCAACAACCGGGAAGGTATGCAAAAAAGCAAGACCGACATTAACAATTACCTGCTGAAAGGAGTAACCAATCATGGAAGCAATCCTTAACACCATTCTCACCCCGCTGCCCGCGTGGCTGGCGCTGGTGCTCATCGTTGTGGGCACTGTGTCGCTTGTGCTGGGTCTTATCCGTCTGGGCTACGGCGCAGCGGTCAAGACTCTTGTACTTGACCTCATCGACCAAGCTGAGAAAGAGATTCAGGGCACCAAGCGCGGCGCAGAGCGCAAGGCGTGGTGCGTCAAGATGCTGCGCACCTACCTGAATAACAGCCGGTGGGGCAAGCTGATCAGCTGGGCGATCACCGAGGAAACCATGAGCAAGGTCATTCAGTTTTTCTTTGACCGCGCCCGGGCGGCACTGCAAAAGCAGTAAGGAGGATATCATGGCAAGCACTACATACGACCAGAAACGATTTTGTGAAATCAAGAGATGCGGCGAAATTGACCATTTCGGTAACGTCCCCGTGATGGTGCGTAACGCCGGACAGCTGCCGCAGCCTTTTTGGCTCTATGGCGGCGGCTCGTGTAGTGCTGCCACTGTGCCTGCAAGGACTTGACCGACAGCAGATGACCAACGCCATAAAAAGCGCACCGCTTGGGAGGGTAGACCGTAAGATAGCCTTACTGCGGTATGTTGAGCGGCTCCCGCTGCCGGACATTGCAGCACAGACACATTACAGCCGGACGGCGGTAGGCTACCGGCTGAAAAGCATTGAAAAAATGCTTTGATAAACAGAAAACCCCCGGTGTTCCGTTTGGAGCATCGGGGGTTTCTTTATGCGGCAATATGCACAGCCAAAACCGCATCGTGCAGCATTGCTCGTGCATCAATCCCGTACACGCCAGACACTGAGTCCAGAGACTCTTCCGTCCAGTCGTTGTCCACCATAGCATCGTTCATGGTGCCATAACAGCCGCCCCATCTGCGACCATCTGAACTGTCGATAGTCCAACCGATTCTGCTACCAAAATCTCCGCAAGACATATCATCTACGGTGACGGTGAGATACTCACCGTTTTCGAGGGCAACAAGGACGCCCCCGGACGGTTGAGCGTATCCACCGCCGTTATTCGCCGTATCGGGGTTTGCGTATGGGTTAGTTTCGCAACCCCAAAAACTAATCATTCTTGCATCCATAATAATTCTTCTTTCTTAAAGGGTTTTCTTCCCTTATTATACCACAGCCCACACTACAATCATAGTTAAGGCTATAGCATATTATAATACTCAGCCAGCTCTTATTTCCTCCATTTTTTTGCTTTCCTTGCTGTGATTATAGTATAGCACTGTTTACAGTGTATGTAAATTGACAATTTTGACAATGTTTATAGTGCCATCTTGTGCACATTCGGCATTGTAAACAGTGCTGTCATTTGCTATACTAAGGCAAATGAAACGGGAGGTATTTTTATGATCTCTGAAAAGAAAAAGGCATCCAATGCCAAATGGGACAAAGAAAATATGACAAGCTTGGCCTGCCGCGTAAAAAAGGACTACGCGGAAAAGTTTAAGGTAGCGTGCGCAGAGGCCGGGACGACCCCAAATGCCGTATTAAAGCAGGCAGTCGAACAATTTTTGCAGGCACATACAAAATAACAGCTCAAATCCAAGCGCTCATGCAGATTTTTCCGCGTGGGCGCTTTTCTTTTTTGTCCTTCGTTTAACGTTCGTTGTCTCTCCCGGTGTGGCATTCTGGTACGATAACCGCAAAAGGAGGGGCGCTCATGTGGCACAAGTTCAACCCAAACCCGCGCGGCAGCAGCGTCGGAGACTGTGCAGTGCGAGCCGTTGCAGCTGCCACCGGGCAAAGCTGGGAGCAGGCGTATGTAGGGCTTGCCATGATGGGCTACGCGTTGGGTGATATGCCAAGCGCTAACCGCACATGGGGTGCGTACCTTCAAAAGCACGGATTCAAGCGCAGGCTTGTCGATGCGGACTGCTCCACCTGCTACACCGTGGAGGATTTTGCAAGGGAGTGCCCGCGCGGGGTCTACGTTTTGGGGTGCTCTGGTCACGTTCTGGCTGTGGTCAACGGCGAGTGGTGGGACAGCTGGGACAGCGGCAGAGAGTGCCCGATCTACTACTGGTATAAGGAGGACTAAGCAATGCCATACATTCCATACGGATACCAGCCCGGCTATTATGGGCAGGCAATGCCGGATCAGCTTGCACAGCTGCGTCAAAACGCATATCAGCTGCCGACAATGCCCGGTCAGGCTACACAGCAGGCAACGCCGTCCATCATCTGGGTGCAAGGCGAGGAGGGCGCAAAAGCATACATGGTTGCCGCAGGAAACAGCGTGCTCCTGATGGACAGCGAAAACAGCTCGTTTTATATCAAAAGCACCGATGCAAGCGGTATGCCGCTTCCCCTCCGGGTGTTTGACTACAAGGAGCGCACCACAGCCGCAAAAACGCCGCCACAAACGGCGCAGCAGCCCGGCGTGGAGTTTGTCACCCGGGCAGAGTTTGATGCTCTGGCAGCCCGCTGCGCGGCGCTTGAGAAGCAAGAGCCTGCAAAGCCTGAAACGGAGGTCAAATAATTATGTCGAATCCTCTTTTTAACGCACTGGGCGGCGGTATGCCCGCCATGCCAAACCCTATGGGTCAGTTCGGGCAGATGATGCGGCAGTACCAGCAGTTTAAGGCGAATTTTCAGGGCGATCCGAAAGCAGAGGTGCAAAAGCTGTTGCAATCCGGCAAAATGTCACAAAACCAGCTGAACCAGCTGCAGGCGATGGCGCAGCAGTTTCAGCAGTTCCTCCATTAAGTCGTAACCGTGGCCACGGTTCAAGCATAAAAATCATTCAAAACACACGAAAGGAGTACAAAAATGTCTCTTTCTTCCGATTCTGCGGTTCTGACCATGCCTGTTCAGCCCGCAAACACCAACGGCGGCAACGGCTTTGGCTTTGGCAATGATGGCGCATGGTGGATCATCATCCTGTTCCTGTTTGCCTTCTGCGGCGGCTGGGGCGGCAACTGGGGCGGCAATGGCAACACCGGTGCCGGTGTCGTTGACGGCTACGTCCTGACCTCCGATTTTGCCAACATCGAGCGCAAGATGGATGGTATCAACAACGGCATGTGTGATGGCTTCTACCAGCAGGCGCAGCTTGTCAACGGCGTGCAGCAGACCGTGAACAACGGCTTTATGTCCGCAGAGATTAGCCGCGCAAACCAGCAGGCGGCGTTCATGCAGCAGCTGTTTGCCATGCAGATGCAGCAGCAGGAGTGCTGCTGCGAGAACCGCTCTGCCATTCAGGGCGTCAACTACAATCTGGCCACCCAGTCCTGCGAGACCCGGAACACGGTGCAGAACACCACCCGGGACATCATCGACAACCAGAACCAGAACGCCCGCGCCATCCTTGACGCACTGACCGCACAGCGCATCGAGGCAAAGGACGCAAAGATCGCTGAGCAAGGTCAGCAGCTGTTCGCAGCACAGCTTGCGGCATCTCAGGCAGCCCAGAACGAAACGCTAAAGGCCTACATGAGCGGTCAGCTGGCCTACTACAACCCCCGCCCTGTGCCCGCTTTCCAGGTACCCGCACCCTACCAGTACGGTAACTGCGGTACCGGTTGCGGCTGCAACGGTTGCGCCTAACCGAATAACGGCAACTGACTACAATTTGTAGTCTGTTCAGCCCCTGAGCTGATTTTGCAAACCAGAGCGCCGGGGCAAAAGTCCCGGCGTTTTTATTATGAAAGGAGCCGATAAAATGGCTGAATTTACCTCCACCACGATTCAGACCGTTGCAGCCGGTCAGAATCTTCCCTTGACTGAAACAGCTATCAAGGGGTCAAACTGCATCAACCATCGCGCAGGCGCTGGCAATGTGACGTTGCGTGGACTTACGAACCAGTGCAAGGCACTGTTCAAAGTGAGTTTTGGCGGCAACATCGCCATCCCTACCGGCGGCACTGTGGGCGCTATCTCTGTGGCGCTGGCTGTTGGCGGAGAGGCGCTCAACAGCGCAACCGCAATTGTTACCCCCGCGGCAGTGGATCAGTACAGCAACGTCTTTACGGCGGTGTTCGTGGAAGTCCCCCGGGGCTGCTGCGTTACTGTGGCGCTCAAAAACACTAGCACGCAGGCAATCAGCATTGCAAACAGCAATCTGATCGTTGAGCGGGTAGCATAAGGAAAGGAGTACAACATGAGTAAGAATCTCTATGATCTGCGTGAAATGCTCTGCGAGGAGCTGGACGAGTACAACCGCGATGCAAAGAACGGGCTGAACGAGCGCGCGCTTGACACCGTGCACAAGCTGACCGACACCATCAAGAACATCGACAAGATCATGATGCTGGAGGACGGCGATTATAGCCGCTCCGGCGAATTGGAAGCCGATATGCGCGGCAACTACGGACGCACTGAAAACTACAACCGTGGCAACAGCTACGCAAACCGCGGGCGGCACTATGTGCGCGGTCACTACTCGCGCGGCGATGGCAGAGAGCGCATGATCTCCGACATCGAGACCATGATGCAGGAAGCGACCGGCACCGAGCGTGACGCATACAAGCGCGCTCTGGACATCCTGAACAATATGTGATAAGGGGGGCGGCAGGCATGGACATCGTGGAGATAAACGAGCACATCCGCAAACTGAAATGCGAAGAAACGAACTGGCAGAGCGTGGAAAAGCTTGCCGCCCTCTGCACTGTTCGAAATGAGTTGAGCGAAGCGGAAAGCCGGGAAAACAGCCCCGCTCTGCAGCCTGAACCAGTCAGGCAGATGGAGTATTCCACAAGACCGCAAGAACCGCAGAGCGAATTTGTAGAGGCTGCAAGCGCTGTGCCGTTCAGTGGTCTGATGGAGGTGCTGGACAGGCACATGAGCGCAATAAAGCTGGTGTACCCGAAAGAGTATGAGCTAGTAATGCGGAAGATTGTCTCTTTGTCTGAGTGACGATGCCCAAAAGGCTGAAGGCACAGGGAAAGTAAGTCGCCCAGCAAAAAAAGCCATACATAGCAGCAGCCCCGGGGAGCCTGACGGTTCCTCGGGGCTGTTTTTGCGTTTATAAAGCTGTTTTTCAGCGGTGTGTTACCAAAAACGTTACCACGATGAAGAAAAGGACGTCAATTCTCAGCGAAATGACGTCCTTTTTGCATGGTGGAGGCGATGGGAGTCGAACAATTAAAAATGATGGATTGTCGTCAAAAATTCATCTGGGATGCACGAAAGGACGAAGGAATAATACGGATTTGTTGGGTTATGCCCGATTCGTTTTTTTACATTTAGAAAAAAGAGTGTTACCAAATGTGTTACCAGAATCACCCTTGAGCCTTCCTGAATGCAGCGGTCGTTGCAGCCGCCAAATCTTCTCGCTGGCCCTGCAATTCATGATGGTACACGCCGGAAGTGTCCATGTTCTTGCTGTGACCAACCAGCATTTTTAGCTGGCTGTCAGTCAGGACGCTTGATTCAACGCTGACAAAGGTGTGCCGCAGCTCGTAAAGTGAGACTTTCGGCTCAAGCCCGTTTGCTTCCTGATACGATTCCCAGCGGCGATAGAGCGTATGCTCTGACGGAATCTGAAACAGCGGCGTATTGTATTGTAGCAGTATGCCTTGAGCCTTTAGGAGCTGTACCTGCGCCTCATAGGCATCCCGTGCTTCCTTGCCCATGTCAAAAGAGCGGATGGCGTTTTCATTCTTTCCGGTGGTCTGCTCCCGGTGCACGTTGATGCTGCGCCGAAGGTTGACCGTGTTCCCTTTGATGTCACCATACCAGAGACCAATCAGCTCCCCGGGGCGCAGGCCGGTCGCAACTGCAAAGCGGTAGGCGTAGATATATTCATCAAATACCAGCTTTCCATAGTAGGTGCGGGTGTCTACGCTAAACAGAACCTTTAGGGCGGTGGGCTGCAAGATCGTACGTTTACCCATCCTGGCATTCTTCGGGATAGACAGGTCGGGGTGGAGCGTTGTATACCGGTTTTTCCTGCACCACTTGACAAAGGCGGTTTCCGCAGCCCGGATCGTCATAAGCGTCTTTCGGCTCAACGGCTGGTTTGAGATGGGCTTGCGCTGGTTCTTTTTCTGTGAGCGCTTCCGGAACGAAACGTCAATGGCCTTTTGAAGATCGCCCTCGGTCAGCTCGTCAATGCGGATATTCCCACAGGTCGGCAGGATATAGCAGTCCCCATAACGCTGGCATTGTGTCACATAGGACGTCCCGCAAGTCAGCTTCAGCTCTTCCACCCACTCCGAATAAAGGACGCTGACCTTCTTTTTTCCGTCTCTGATGCTATCATCAAGCCATGCATCCGCTTTTGCGTTTGCTTCCCGTTGTCCTGTCCGGCCCGGCGTGCTGCTATAAAACCGTTTTCGGGTGCCGTTCTTCTGAACCGCGATGCACCAGCGCTTTTCCTTTTCCACCCAAAATGCCGTATTGACCCGTTTTTTCATAAAGTCTACCTCCATACACAAGTGTACACTGTGCCGCTTCCCTTTGGACGGCGGCGCTTTTTTCTTTGCGCGGGCGGTGCGGTATCCGGCTGGCGCTTGCCGCACCATGGGCAGAATGCAGCATCTTCCGGTATCTCTCGTTTGCATCTGATGCACTGCATAACCTTACTCCTTTCGTCGCCCTATATAGCCAAGAGCGCCGTTTTCAGCGGCAGCGCGCCCGGCTTTGTAATGGATCTTCAGATCGTCAATGGGCGGTTGAGGGTCGTCCGGGCATGGGTCAAGGCCCGCGATCTGCGCATAGGTATACTGGTCTATGATGGTCCCGCACACGCTGGCCCGGTTATTCAGAGGGCAGTGCAAGTTTGCAGCTATCTCCGATATGACAGCAGGCGGGCTGCTGCCATGCTGCCCCTTCAGCACAAAGAGGAGCAGCCGTTTCGTTAGAGGCGGAAGCGCCTGCACAATAGCGCGCAGCTCCCTATCTATCTCGTCGTCCTGTTTTTGCTGATCCGGCACCGCATACAAGTCCGGGTGCAACACCTCCATAAAGACCGCGATGGGCGACACCCCGCATGCTGTACACCAGTCCATGATCTCGTCACTGTCCGGGCTGGACTGCCCTTTCTCCCAGTTCTGCACGGTGCGCTCGTTCTTCTCGATCATGCACGCCATCTCCCGCTGGCTCAAGCCCGCTTGCACACGCGCCTTTGCAAGCGCAGCACCAATTTTCGCAGCTGTAAAATAACTCATACACACCCTTCCCCCTCGAAAATACATTGCGTGAAATAAACAAAAAATGGCGCAGAAAAAATCTGCGCCAATCGACAAAATTTTCTCTGATTTCATTTTCCTCTGGCGCATGGTAGAATTTGGTACATAAGTTGACACAATTACCAAAAATCAGGAGGAAAACAAAATGAAAAACGGTAAAACAAGCAACCTCGACCCGGAAATGACCATCATTGACGGAATGCCCGCCAGCGTTCTCACCGGCACAGCCAAAACCCCGCAGCCTTGGGAGGATTGAACTATGAAAAGCAATAAGACCGCCTGTTTCTGCGCCCACATCCGCGCCGCGCTTGCCTGTTACGTTGATATGACCCCGGAGCAGCAAGCCCTTGCCGCCATGTACGCCAACCGCAAGATCACCGGGCTGCACAACCTGCGCGCCGCAGCGGTAAGCCCCGGCGGGGAGTGCGCCGCCCAGTTGTTGCAAAAAATGCAGCAGCTGGACACCGACAGCCAGTAACAACGCGCATATTTTGCGCCAAGTCAGCGTAAACCGCGCGTTTTTCGCTTAAAAGTGCGCGTAAATCGCGCGATTCAGCGCAAATCTCAAATTTTTGGCGATTTTTTTCGCCGTTAAAATCGATTGACGACTACGCCAAACTGTTGTAAAATGCAGTTGTAAACAAGTTTACACATCAATATCCCACAGCAGTGGCGCCGTACTCCGCCTGACTTTGGCTAAATCCCTCAAACTCCAGCTGCTCAATCAGACCGGAGCGAGAGAAAGACATGGAGTTGATATAATTTTTTGCTTTTATCGCAGCCTGTTCGTCCCAGTCTGCACCACAATGATCTACGGCATAAGTAGCATCTTCCGTGGAATATCCTTCATACTCAAGCTGGTTTTCAAGGCTGCTGTAAGAGAATCCCATACCAGCACTCAGGTAGTTTTGGGCAGACCGCAAAGCGTTTCTTTGCCCCATTGTAAGGCTATCATCGGCAGAAATTGACGATTTTATGGACGTGCTGCTCTTTGTTCCAGACGTTGAACTTGTCGTGCTGGAAGAAGGGGTCATCATAAGAACGAACACAATCAGCGCAACACTAACAGCGACCGCGCATCCGCATCCGTGACCTTTTTTCTTCTTTTCAGGTTTTTCGTCTGATTCGATAGCTGCTGTCACGGAACCCGAAGCAACAGGCGCTCCACATTCAGGGCAAAATTTCACGTTCTCAATTTCAGCTCCGCATTTTGGACATTTCATAAAACGCACCTCAAAATAACAAAAATAGGCAGCCAAACAGCTGCCGGAAACCTTAAATTATCAATGATCTAGTCAAAGGGGGAAAATAAAGTGCAAGATGCTAGCACAATGTTTGCAAAGTGTGATATAATGGAAAAAGAAAAGTGCCGTCTCAAGACTTTGTTTTCTTCCATGACGGACGATGAAAAAAAGGATGTGCTTCTTCATGCAGAAAAACTGCTCAAGAGCAGAAAGGAGTAAACACATGGATATCGGCAAAGCCCTTTTGTACGCAAGCGCACCGTTTGTCTATGCCCAGATGTTTTTGCGGGGGAAATGGAGACCCAATGTTCACCCGTACCGAACGATCAAGAAAAAAGAGGACGAAGTCAGAAGATACAAAACTGCAATCACTTCCGTTCTGGCCATGGAAAACTCCGGCTTGCCATCCATCAAAAACACGGAATGTTACAAGTGCAGGCACCTTTGCCAGATTTGGACGCATCAGAACTACGCTTTTAATATCGGCTGTGCCAAAGGCCTGACCGAAGAAGAAATCTTTGAAAGGGCCAAGCGCGTTGCCGACATCCTCAAAATTTCAGACCTGAGACAGAACTTAACAAATCCGACGCAGATCGAAGCAGTTGATCCGCCTGATCTCTTCGCAGCTCTTGAAGATAGGATTCTCCGCCTAGCGAAAGAGAATACGTGCAGCCAGACGTTGTTGAACCAAAAAGACCATCGCACGAAGTGTATATGGGATGTTCCTCAATCAAACCGCGATGCTTCAGGTTCTCAATGTACCGGTTCTGGCCGTTGAAACTGAAATCCTCGCCGGAAATGAGACAGACTTCGTGCTGGTTCATTTTCCCGTTGTGCTTCTCCATATATAATAGGAGCGCAAGGCTCGTTTTGTCCAAAAACTCAGCCATTGGGGTTTTCCTTCCTCTTTGCAACCTTAAATTCCATATACTCCAGCAGATCTGCACGGTCTGCATCGGTCATCTGACTTAGAAGCGCATCAAACCTTGCATCCAGCTCGCTCCCACCGGGAGCGGGCTTTTCTTTTTGCTCTTCGCCGGTCAACTCTTCAACCGGGACGCCTAGCGCATTGGCTACTGGAGCTAGCATTTCATCCGGGAAATCACGTCCGCTTACTAGCATTTGCGAAATATAGCCGCGGCTCTTTCCAACCTCTCGGCATACAAAAGAAACGTTGATCCCTTTTTCAGTAGCGATTTTTTTAGCTCTCTCCACATTTCGCATAGAAAAGACCTCGCTATTTTGTGAAAATAGCCAAATGTTCACTAAATTGCAGATTGGCTATTGCAAAATAGCCACTTGGCTAGTATAATACTAAGCACAGGGCAAACAAAACCAAAGCCCCTGACAATATTATATCGGGCTCACGCTAGATTCTATTCACTTTGTACCTTGCAAATACATAGTAGCATATTTTCTAGCGATTTTCAAGCCCAGAAAGGAGAATTGCTAGTGAATGTTTCAAAAATCGACCAGTTTTGCAAGCTGCATGGTCTGAGCCGTACCGATCTGGAGGCGGCGGCAGGCCTGAGCAACGGCTCGATTGGCAAATGGGAGCGCAGTGTGTACGGCCCCAGCATTTCGCAGCTGCTCAAAGTGGCGCACTATTTCCGGGTGCCGGTCACAGCGCTGATCGTAGACGAGGAGGGCAGAGAATGAACAACGCAAACGATATGCGAGAACTGATTTCGGTCAGCTACGACAACCCAGAGCGGCCGACCGTCAGTGGCCGGGAACTGCACGAGTTCCTTCAGGTCAAGACGGCCTATAAGGACTGGCTTCCCCGCATGGTGGAGTACGGCTTTACCGAGGGTGAGGATTTCAACCCGCTCAAAATTGAGCGGGTTCAGGACGAGGGCGGACGCAAAGTCAGCCGAACACTTGATGACCACCAGCTCACCATCCCGATGGCAAAGGAGCTGTGCATGATCCAGCGCAATGAGCGTGGAAAGCAGGCCAGACAGTACTTTCTTGCCGTTGAAGCCCAGTGGAACAGCCCGGAAGCCGTGATGCGACGGGCGGTGCTCATCGCGGACAAGAAGGTCAAGCAACTTCAGACAGCCAACCGCCAGCTTCTGGCAGAGAACAACGACCTGAAGCCGGATGCCGAGTATGCCAGGGCGGTGTGCATTGGAAGCAACTGCCGTACAGCTACCGAAATTGCAAAGGATTACGGCCTGAGCAGTGCTCAAAAGCTGAACGACATCCTGCACGGCCTGAGAATTCAGTACAAAACCAGCGGTGGGCAGTGGGTGCTATACGCAAAGTATTGCGGGAAAGGCTACACGGAAAACCGCAAGTCTGAACCATTCCAACACAAGAGCACCGGCGAGTGGGACACCAAGAACACCACCGTCTGGACGGAAGCGGGACAGCGCTTTATCTATGAACAGCTCAAGTCAATCGGGCTTCTGCCGAAGCTGGACGAGCACGTCAAGAATCCGCTTCCGATTCCAAAGCCGAGAAAGGAAGAAGAAAGTGCCTGATTTTGAAACATTTCTGCTTGCGCTTGCATCAATCGTTGTCATCATTGTTGCCTTTGGCTTTTCGTGGGCGATTATATCCGGTCTTTGGTGGCTCATTTGTCACTTTGTAGGATGGCAGTTCACTTTCGGCGTGTCCACAGCAATCTGGATTGCGGCGATGATTCTGAAATGGGTGACAAGCCATGATTAAGCCGGAAGCATGGACAGGTCACTTGATTTGTCGTATGCACAATAATTGCGTCACGCTGGAACAGCTTGCGGAACGTCTGGGATGGACAAAGAGTTATTGCTCCATGATCCTGAACAGCAAGCGCAAGCCGCGCGGCATCCGCGAGAAGATGGAAGCCGTAGTAAGCGAACTGATTAAAGAAAAGGAGGACAAAACGGCATGAACAACGACAAAAAGCCCAGCCGCAAGCACGACTGGACTTCTACAAGGATTTTGGCTTTGACGCTTTGCATTCAGGTTGCAACACTTGTTTTGCAGATCGTCAATCTGGTGCGAAAGCTTAGAGGATAAACGCAAGGAGGCGAGCAACTGTGAAGAATCACGAAATTCAGTTCATCGCTCTTTGCATTCAGATTTTGGCTTTGGTGGTCATTTTACTAAAGAAATAATCATGGATGCGATGGCAACACCGATTGCAAGGAGATCATAAAGCCGGTCAATTTGCTTTTCTTTTGCTTGCTCACGGTCTTTGATTTCCTGCTTTTGCTGGCTTTCTTCAAACTGCTGGCGCAGCTGCTTCAAATCTTCCGCATACCGCCGCTGTACCTCATACAGTGTAGGCTGCTGCGAGACTTGCGGACTGGAATAATTCACCTTGCTGGCGTTCAGAATGCGCTCTAATTCATCTGTACGCTGGTTCATGGATCCCCGCTGATTCATTTTTTCACCCCCTCCCGCTCAAGTATAGCACAGGAGGGGCAGAGTACAAGGAGGACAAAACAGGACTATGACAGAGATTATCTTATCCACCCAGAACGGCGAGCCGGTGGCATCCAGCCGCCAGATTGCCGAGAGTTTCGGCAAGGACCACAACCATGTTATGCGGGACATTAAAGCCCTTGAAGAGGGTGTGTCCAAAAATGGACAGACCCCTATGTTCTACAAAACCGAGTACACCCACGAGCAGAACGGTCAGACATACCCCATGTATCTGATGAACCGTGACGGCTTTACGCTGCTGGCTATGGGCTTTACCGGCAAGGCGGCGCTGGAGTGGAAGTTGAAGTACATCCAGGCGTTCAACGCGATGGAGAAGCAGCTGGCACAGCGCCCGCAGCTTTCCCGGGCTGAACTGATGGCACAGGCTCTGATTGCCGCCCACGATGAACTGGAGCACAAAGACCGGCAGATCGCGGAACTCACGCCCAAGGGCATCTTTGCAGACGCGGTAAACGCCAGCAAGAAGAGCATCCTTGTGGGCGAACTTGCAAAGCTGCTGTGCCAGAACAGCGTGCAGATCGGGCAGAACCGGCTGTTTGTCTGGATGCGCGAGCACGGATACCTCATCAGAGACCCCAAGCGCAGCGACTACAATATGCCCACGCAGCGCGCCGTGGAGCAGGGACTGTTTGAAATCAAGGAGACAACCGTGGTGCACTCCGATGGGCACACCAGCATCAACAAGACGCCCAAGGTGACCGGCAAGGGTCAGATCTACTTTGTGAACCTGTTTCTGAAAGACAAAGCCAAGCAGTTGGACGCATGAAAAAAGGGGATCTCCTGATGAACGGGTGCAATAAGTACTGGCGGGAAGCCCGCTGGGACAAGAACCAGCCTGCACGGCTGGCACACATCAAAGAAAAGAGGTTGAAGCATGATGAAGGTCATACAGGGCACCTTCCGGCAGATTCCGTACTGGAAACTTCGGGGCCGGTTCCACAGCTGCGGCTACCGTGATCAGGAAGTCGCAAAGTATATCGGCATTGGCCGGGACACCATGAGCGGCAGGATGCATGGGCACAATCCGTGGACAAGCGCAGAGATCACAGCAATGTGTGAACTGCTGGACATCCGACAGGATGAGATCGGGGAACTTTTTTTCCCCTCACTTGAGAAAGGAGAATCCGCATGAAGATCAAATCCACTACTTACTACTGGTTGGCTGTCATTTTGGGCGGCGTTGGAATAGGCACAGCTATGGGCGCAGAGGGCACCGCGCAGACCACCGGATACATCTCCGGCACGCTGTTTTCGGTGTCGCTGATGCTGATTTTGGCCGCTGTTCTGCTGGCTCGTCTGGGTTTTGCCGCAGAGGACAGGGAGAAAGCCGAAAAGCGGCGCAAGTACGGCAAGATTAACCGTACCCACGCCCGCCCCCAAGAGCCGGCGTACCAGCAGAACCGGAGGGACGCATGAAAAAAAGCCCGCCGGTGCGCCAACACCGACAGGCTGCAAGGGTTGATGGAATTTGAAAGCCCCATCACCCCGATGATATCACAAAATCGGAGGTTTTTACAGATGGAGAATGAATTGACCGTCCGGGTGGAACGCCCGGCAATTCCGGCCATGAGCTGGAACAAGGACGAGGTCGAACGGAACCTTGACGAGATGCTGGCGGCCTACAAAGGCCGGGTCTACACCCCGGAGAGCATCAAGAGCGCCAAGGAGGACCGGGCAAAGGTCAACGGCTGGGATAAGCAGCTTGGAGCTGCTTCCACGGCAGCGAAGAAGCTCTACATGAAGCCGCTAGAAGATTTCCAGCAGAGCATCAAGGAGATGCAGGGCAAATGCAAGGAGATTTCCGGAGCGATTGACGCACAGGTCAAGGCTGTTGAGGCCGCCGAAAAGGAAGAAAAGGCTTCTACCCTGCGCCTGATCTACCGGGACAACATCGGCGAGTTGGAAGCTCTCATTCCGTTTGAACGCCTGTTGGACAACCGCTGGCTGAACAAGACGTTTTCCATTGCGGAAGCAAAAAAGACGTTGTGCAAGGCCATTGAGGGCGTTCGCAGCGACCTCGACTTTATCCGCGAGAACTGCGGAGAGGATGTCGAACCCTGCACCACCGAATACCTGCGCAACCTGAGCGTGAACGAGGCCGTCCGCGAGCATACCCGCCGCGAGAAGTCCCGCGCAGCACAGAGGGACGCAGAGGCCGCCAGAGAAGCGGCAGAGCGGGCGCGGATGTCGGCCCCGGTAATTGTTCCCCCGACCGCAGAAGAACGCGAGATGCGGGCGCAAGCCGCCGCAGCAACGCAAGCTGCCGCATTCATCACGCCGGATGGCCGGTTGGATGTCGAGGCGATGCAGACGATGGCTGCCGCGCAGCCCAGCGCACCGGCCCGCAAGAAGTATTATTTCTGGGTCGAGTTTAGCCCGGAAGACATCAAATGGTTCCGTCAAGCTGCCAAGGAACGCGGGTTCGATTTTGGCAGCATCAAATAATCTTCAACACTCTAGGAGGTAACAAAAATGGGTTTCACTTCACGCGCTGGCGCTGCTGCGCCGAATACCACTACCAGCGTTCAGAGCCGTTCCTTCGCTGCTCAGGTCAAGCAGACCGAGGCGATGCAGCCGGTCGCAGAATCTAAGCCGGTCGAGATTGAAAGCATGGACGGCCAGCATCTGACCGTCACGTTTGACGATGTTCGGAACTTCATCTGCAAGGATGCGACCTTCGCAGAGTGCCGCATCTTCTTGGAGACCTGCAAGCAGTACCACCTCAACCCCTTTACCAAGGAAGCCTATCTTATCCACTACGACAACAAGAACGGGGATACCGCTTCCACCATCGTACTGGGCAAGACCTGTTACATGAAGATGGCCGAGCGTCATCCGCAGTATGACGGATTTGAAGCTGGCGTTATCGTATTCGTGCCGGAAGTCGGCGAGATTATCCACCGCGAAGGCTCCATCGTCTACGAGGACGAGCAGCTGGTCGGCGGCTGGGCTAAAGCCTACCGCAAGGACCGCAGCCGTCCCTTCTACGAGGAAGTGAAGCTGAGCGAGTACGACACCAAGAAATCCCTGTGGGTAACGAAGCCTGCAACGATGATTCGTAAGGTAGCCCTTGTCCACGCGCTGCGAGAATCCTTCCCGGCCACGTTTGGCAGCCTCTACGATGAGAGCGAGGTCCCGGTAGCTGCGGAAGCGTCCTACCGCGAGGTCGAGAACGAGCAGCCTGAAATCGGCGCTATGCAGCCCCGCAAATTGAAGCCGAAAAAGGAGCAGCCTGAACCGCTGGCAGTCGAAACCACCGACACCAACGATGACCCGTTTGGCGGTGATGGCGAATGATTGTCAAGACTAGCACCGGCGCAATGGTGGCCGGAACGCTGTCCCGCGACCCTGAAATCAAGGAAACGCGGACCGGGAATCAGTTCTTGAGCATGAGCGTCAAGGCCCACAGCGTCAAGGACGATTCCGGCAAGTGGAACAGCGTTTTCGTGGAGTGCTGCATCTGGCGCGACCTTGAACGTTGGGATGGCCTACTGCACAAGGGGGATTTTATCGTGGCGTTTGGTCGGGAGCTGAAAAGCCATGAATCCAACGGCAAGACCTATTGGAATCTCGATGCCGAGGGCGTTGTCGTTGGCGGCCTTGTCAATGCCAGCTGGGTACAGATGGCCATCGACATGATGCAGCCGCAGGCTGAACAGGCTGGGGCAGATGGCTTTTCCTCGGTGGAGGACGAAACACCCTTTGACCCCGGCGCAGAACCGGCGCAAACGGCTTTTACGGCAGAACCGGTAAAACAACCGGCCCCAGCAGCAGCGCCCGAATACACCGGCGATGACCGCCCGATTTCGGACACGGACGATTTGCCGTTCTGATTCGCTGTTGAGAGAAAGGAGGTGAGCAGATGGCAATTTTTCGTTGCGTTTCGCCAAACTTTTGGTCAGACCCGAAGGTGGACGATGACTTCACCCCGGAAGATAAATACTTTTATCTCTACCTTCTCACCAATCCGCACACCACTTTGAGCGGATGCTATGAGCTGGGCAAGCGGCAAGCGAGCAGAGAGCTTGGATATAACGAAGAGACTGTGGACCGTCTTATCTACCGGATGGAAACGGTTCACAACGTTATCCGCTATGACAAGGCAACGAAAGAGATATTGCTGCTTAACTGGCACAAGTACAACTGGTCAAAATCGCCCAAATGCCTGAAGGGCGTTGAATATTCGCTGCAAAACATTAAGAGTGATGCGTTCAGGAAATACTGCGCCGATACCCTATCTATACAGTATCGGTACAGTATGGATACAACTGTATCTGTAACTGCTACTGTAACTGAACCTATTACTAAAACTATTATCTATCCCAATAGAGATAGCTCAAATAACAGTAAAGAGAAAGACCCGGCAGCTGATGCAGGTCTTGCGCAGATCGTTCAGAGGTACGAGGAGGTTGCAGGCAGCTTCCCACGTTCGGCACTGGAAAAGCTGCAAAGCTGGCGGTGTACTTTCGGCACAGACATGATTTTGTTGGCAATTGACATGGCAGCGGAAGCAAATAAACGGTCTTGGGCCTACATAAACGGAATCTTAGCCAGTTGGCAACGTGAAGGAGTTCGGACGGTTGGCGATGTAGCCGCAAATGACGAGAGTCGCCAGCAACAGGCGAGACTCGGCAGCGCTACCGGTGGCAGAAAGCCCGCAGAAAGCACGAGAGACCAGCTTGCCCGGGTGCTGGGCAACATGGACAAAGAAAGGGGTTTTGACACATGACCAAGGAAGAAGCGGCGGAGCTGATCTTGATGAACGCGACGCTGTACAAGCTGGGAACCAAGCCGCTGACCGATGACGAGATGAAAACCACCATCGACATTTGGACGTATCAGTTCCGGGATTATCCCGGCGAAGTGGTAAAACGGGCGTTTCTGGCGGCGAACCGAGTATGCGTTTATCCGGTCACGGTGGCCGATATCTACAAGCAGCTTTCCCGGTGCATCGACCCGGAAGCAGAGTGGGGCGCGCTGGCCGACGCAGCCCGCAAGGCACAGAGGTTCCTCAGCTGGCGCAACTTCCAGATGGTAACCGGCATTGACGAGAAGGGCGGGATTATCCGTAGCGATGGCACGGAAGAGCTAAAAGCCCTGTTCGACAGCTTACCCCCGGCGGCGAAAACCTATGCTGGGAGCGTTGGCGGGCTGGAAGAGCTGGCCCGAACGCCAGACCTGACCTATCGCCGGGTGGAATTCCTGAAGCAGTCGCGGGAGGACATTACGACCGCGCCCCGGGAATCTGCTCGTCTGCGCAGCGGACCGGAACCGACGAGACTGGAGGCTGCAAATGAGTGATGTCAAGAAACCAATCCGTCTAGTCGATGTTGGCGAGCTGGAAGCTGATCTGAAGAAGGACCTCGCCGAAGAAGAGGCCAAGGGCAAGGCCGCCGACACCCTGTTCTGTGAAAGCATCAGCGATGCGCTGAGCGACCTGAGCAATCTGCCTACCATCGACCCAGAGAGCTTGCGCGGTCATGCCAAGTGGGTGAAGGACAAGGAATGCAAGTTTATCATCGTCGATGATGAAAACAACAGTCACGAGGAACCGGCAATTTGCTGTACCCATTGCAAGGCCAAGATTTCGCAAAGCGATTTCGACAGTTGGGTCTGGAACTTCTGCCCGGTCTGCGGGTTCAAAATGGAGGATGCGACAAATGGCTGATTACATCGAGCGGGGACCGCTGCTGGAGGCGTTCAAGGCGAAGTGCTGCGAGGACTGCCCCGGCGGGTATGACCGCGCAAAGTGCAAGAGCTGGTGCGTCGCTGCGGACGAGATTGCACTGGTAGAAGATGCCCCGGCAGTCGTCCCGGATGTCCAGCGCTGGCGCGACCCAGACAAAGACCCGCCCAAGGTCGAAACCGAAGTACTGATTTTGTACCGAAACGATATTGACGGATACGGGATTACGACAGCGCACTATGAAGATGGTAGCGTTTTTTTACAAGATAGCGTATGGTATTGGGAAGACCTTCCCGATTGGGGAACATACGACGAGGAGCAGGACGACTATAAAATCCCGAAAGGCTGGTGGGAATACCGCCACTTCAACCCGGACGACGTTTACAACAACAAGATAGACCGCCCCGTGGTGGGTTGGATGCCGCTGCCGGAGAAGCTGAAAAAGGAGGGCGTGGCATGAGCAATGACAACATGAGCCGGAATGCCGAGCACTATGCAGACCCGACCCCGGCCGCAGCTATGCGCAACATCTGCCGGGACAAGTACCAGAAGGAAGCCGCCCGGCTTGACAGAATCGGAGACATCGTTCCCCTGCTGCGCCAGATGGCCAATATCGCAGGGTTTGAGATCATTGGCCGCATCCCGCTGAGGGACAAGGCCACCGGAAAGGAGTATCGGTAAAATGACGCAGAGAGAGATTCAGGAAAACCTCATTCGCACCGTTCGCGATATGCTGCTCACCTCCTGCGAGAAGATGGGCGCTCAGAGCATCGAACATTGCTGGACGCGGCACGATGGCACGGAGGTAAAGCTGGCCCTTTCCATTCACCCGGCTGGTGAGAAGGAAGAAAAGCCGGAGGATGAGCTGTACACCTATGCGAGAGCTGCTGTCCAGAAATTCGGCATGAACAAGCAGGTCGATATGGCTATCGAGGAGATGTCCGAGCTTACCAAAGCACTGCTCAAGCACCGCCGGGCGTCGGATTGCGCGACTACTGTAAAGAGCGGCGACAACATCCGTGAAGAGATGGAAGATGTCAGAATAATGCTGGCCCAGCTCGACTGCATCTATGGCCGTAGTCCTCAGTGGGCCGAAAAGAAGCTGGCCCACCTCAAGGAGCTGGTCAAGGGCGAGGAAGGTGATGGAGATGTCTGAGCATTTCAAAATTGATTGTAACCTCGTGGAGGACCGGAAAGCGTTGGTCGTCGTCCTGTCGATGAACGGCTACACCGTCCGCATGGGCAAAGAGAAGCGCAACGGCAAATCCACTTTGACCTATTTCGTGGAGTATTGGAGGGCTGACGATGAAGGGTAACGCAGCGGCCAGCGCCCGCCGCAGCTACATGGGCGCACGGAGCCGCGCAGAAGGCGCAGGTTTTGAGGCCATCATCAGCTCCGCTTGCGACTACTACCGCGCAATCGGGCGGGCAGACATCGAGAAAACCCCGGAGCCGATGAAGCCCCTCGGTGGTGCAGATCGCTCCGGCAGATTCCTCGCCTGCTACACCAAACAGGCACAGCCAGACTACAAAGGCGTTCTCTCAGGCGGAAGAGCGGTCGTTTTCGAGGCGAAGCACACCGACACCGGTCGTTTGTTGTACAACCGCGTATCAGCCGAGCAAGCCGCCTGTTTGCGCCGGATATCACGGCTGGGCGGTATCGCGTTCGTTCTATGCTCGTTCAATGGCCGGGAGTTCTACCGCATTCCGTGGCCGATCTGGGACAACATGAAGAACGTGTTTGGCCGGAAGTACATCACCCCGGCGGATTTGGCAGAGTACCGTATCCGCGTTGCGGTGCCCGGAGTGTTGCTATTTTTGGATGGAGTAAAGGAGAAAAAAGATGATCTTCACATGTGCACCTGAAAATGAGCGAGACGGTGTAGACTACCGCGATGTCAAGGCATGGTTTCAACAGTGCAGGGACTACAAGACAGACGTGGATAGGCAACTTGAACGTATTCATAGGATCTATGGCAGCGCTACAAAGATTACGCAGAACCTTTCCGGTATGCCTACTGCGTCAGGAAACGGAGACAAAATCGGTAATGCTGCTGTTGATATCGTTGAGGAACAGACGCGGTACATGGAGATGTTGAAGCGGCTATCAGCGTTGCAGAACGAAGCAACAAAGCGTGCATATTGCCTTGTCGTTGCTACAGATTGCGCAAATGCGATCGTGGATTTTTACGTTAATGGAAAAACGCAGGATCAAATTGCCGATGAAACCGGGGTTTCCGGTGTTGATATCGTTCGGAAGCGCATCAATCGTGGATGTAAGGCTCTTGCTGAAATATGGACAGACTTCGACACGCAGTGATTTTGTACAACATGCACTGTAAAAGAAATACATTTTTGTAATGCCCCGGCACTCCCGAAACTGGGAGCGATAGAGTAAAATCTATACAAGCGCAACCGCGCAAAGCGGAACGGCGCTTGAAAGCCTGCCGACCCCGTAGGCAGAAGTGGACGCACGGCCTCATAAACCACCGGGAGCTGACCGCGTTACCCATGCACGGCACATCCCTTTCTTTTTCATGTTTTCATCCTCCTAGATGATAGCTTTGTTTAACACGCATTTCTTATGTCGGAGGCCCCAGAACGCCAAAAGCGGGTTATGACGTTGGACCCGCTGGTGTGTGCGTCCATTCCCCAAGCGCCCTGCGCTGCGCCCGACCACCGCAGCGCAGGGATATTATATGCCGCCTGAGCGCAATTTGGAGCGCGGCGCGTGTGTGTAGACACGGCTGGTTCGATTCCAAGGGCGGCTTTTTATATTCCCGTAGTTCAAGCGATGGAACAGCGGTCTCCAAAACCGCAGGCTGCAGGTTTGAGCCCTGCCGGGAATGCCAGCTGCGTACCCTGTGAGGGGGCTGCGCAGATAGCCGGGCATATGGCGGCGAAAGTTCCAGATGCAGCGGCGCTCCACCGTTTACGTTGTCCGAAAAACTGAATGTACAGAGCGCTGCTTATTTTGATATTCTGCCGTCCGTGTGGGCGGCTTTTGTTTTGCAGGAAAGGAGATGCCAACCGTGAGATATGGTGTGCCGTATCGTGGCAGCAAGAACAAAATTGCACAGTGGGTTATCTCTAATCTTCCTGCTGGTGACACGCTGATTGACCTGTTTGCTGGTGGCTGTGCGGTCACGCACGCTGCATTACTGTCCGGAAAATGGAATCGCGTTGTAGCAAATGACATTGGCGATGCACCGCAGTTGTTTATGAATGCCGTTCATGGCAAGTACGCCAATGAAAAGCGTTGGATTAGCCGTGAAGATTTTCACCGTCTGAAAGAATCCGACCCTTACGTTTCGCTTTGCTGGAGCTTTGGAAATAATCGCACGGATTACCTCTACTCAAAAGAGATTGAACCGTGGAAAAAGGCTTTGCACTACGCAAGAGTGTTTGGCGATACATCGCTTTTGCGTGAGTTCGGAATCAATTCGGACGGAAGTTCAAAGGACATCAAGCCAAACAACGGTGAATATAAAAAACTCTATTCACAGTGGATCGGACATCAAGTAAAGCATAAAAGGCTCTATGATTTAGATCACCTTGCAAGACTAGAGAATCTTGAACGCTTGCAGAATCTTGAACGCTTGCAGAGTGATTATAGGGATGTGCAAATTCCATCAAATGCAGTTGTATACGCAGACCCCCCCTATAAACAAACAAACTGCACAGGCTATAAACATGGTTTTGACCATGAATCGTTTGAAAAGTGGCTTTCGGAAGTTCCGTTCATGGTGGTTGTCAGCGAATATGAAGCGCCATATGAATGTTTGGAAGTTGCAAGCATAAAGAAGCAATCTTCTATGGGCACTGGGAATAAAGGCGGTTCTAACACTGAAAAGCTGTTTGTTCAAAAGCGATTTGTCGAACAGTATAAAAATTCATTTACATGAGAGGTGGTGGAAATGACCTACAAGAAAAAGAATCCGGTAGGCGCACCGCCGAAATATAAAAATTCCGCAGAAATGCAGGAAAAGATAGATGCTTACTTTGCTGACTGCGAAGGAGAGCTCTTGAAGGACGCGAATGGAGCACCGGTTCTGGATAAGTACGGAAATGAAATATATCTGCATCAGCGTCCGCCCACTGTCACAGGATTAGCGTTGGCTTTGGGGTTTGCGTCGCGAAAATCGTTGCTGGAATATCAAGGAAAGCAGGAATTTGTAAACACGATTACGCGCGCAAAAGCCCGGTGCGAAAAATACTCCGAAGAGAGGCTGTTCGACCGGGACGGAACGAACGGAGCACAATTCAGCCTGAAGTTTAACTTTGGCTGGGACAACAAAGAGGAAAAAACAGAAGAAAACGAAAGCGCAAGCCCGGCAGTCTCCGAAAACAGGCTGTTCGAGCTTTTGGCCCCGCAATTCCTGCCGACATGGCAGAAGATCATGCGAGGCGATGCAGACGAAGCGCTGGAAAAGGGTGGACGTGGCTCCACAAAATCCAGCTTCTGCAGCATCGGCGTTATCAAACTTCTGCAATTGCACCCGGATTGCAACGCGGTATGCATCCGCAAGGTGGGCAATACCCTGCGCACATCCGTGTATGCACAGATGCAGTGGGCAGTTGACCAGCTGGAACCCGGAATGTGGAAGTGTACGGTTTCCCCGATGGAGATGACCAACAAAAATACCGGTCAGAAGATCCTCTTCTTCGGTCTGGATGACCCCGGCAAGCTTAAATCTATCAAACTACCGCACGGATACATCGGCATTCTATGGTTTGAAGAGCTAGACCAGTATGACGGAGAGGAACAAATCCGCAACGTGGAACAGTCCTGTCTGCGTGGAGGAGATTTCTCTTTCACGTTCAAGAGCTTCAACCCGCCTGCATCACCCCGTAACTGGGCAAACCGTTATGCTCTGGAAGTGCGCGACCGCAAGATCATCCAGCACTCCGACTACACGATGGTGCCGCAGGAGTGGCTTGGCAAGCGATTTCTGGATGATGCCGAAGAACTAAAGAAACGCAACCTGATCGCCTACAAGCACGAGTATCTTGGCGAGGTGACTGGCTGCGGCAAGGAAGTCTTTACCAACATCCGGGCAGAAAAGATAGACCCCGCAAGGTTTGAGCGCAAGTATCACGGCATTGACTGGGGCTGGTATCCTGACCCCTTTGCCTATAACTGCATGAGTTACGACGCAGCCCGCAAGACCCTGTATATCTATGACGAGATCACCGTGCGGCGCACACGCAACGAGGATACGTTCAAGATGCTACAAGACCGGCACGTTATGGAGCACCCGGAGAGCGAGCGCCTGACCGGTGACAGCGCCGAGCCAAAGAGCTGCACCGACTATACTGCATGGGGAATTAAGTGCTTGCCCGCTATAAAAGGCCCCAACAGCGTTGGGCAGGGCGTGAAGTGGCTGCAAAGCCTGACCGCCATCGTCATTGATCCGGCGCGCTGCCCGGACACTCTGAAGGAGTTCACCGAGTACGAGTATGATGCGGACAAGAACGGCGAGCCGCTGCCCGGATACCCAGACCACGATAACCATCACATTGACGCTACACGATACGCCATGGAGCTTGTGTGGCACAAGCCCGGAAAATAAGGAGCGAAGCAAGTGAGAACATACCAAGACCTTGAAGCGGTGCAGAACGACCCCGCAGCCAAAACCGCTTTCGTGCAAAGCTTTATTGCTGAGCACGTTACAAGCGCACCGGTGCGTACCGCTGAAAAGGCTGACAAGTACGACAGGCAGCTGAACACCGGCGTGGACGACTTTCTGGATGCGATTGCCGATATCGACTACAAACTCAACGGCATCACCAAGAGAGCCCGCCCGGAGACCGTGAAAAGCAACTCCTTCCACCGGCTCAACGTGCAACGTGTGGCGTATAGTCTTGCAAACGGCATCACCTTGCCGGACGCAGACGAAGTAAAAGCGCAGCTGGGCGAAAGCTTTGACGAGCAGCTTTACCGGCTGGGTTACCTTGCCTGCATCCACGGGGAAAGCTTTGGATTTTGGAACAACGACCACTTGGACGTGTTCAAGCTGACCGAGTTTGCGCCCCTGTATGACGAGCAGGACGGCACCATGCGAGCCGGTATCCGGTTCTGGCGCTTGCAGCCGGACAAGCCCATGCACGCTGTACTGTATGAGGAGAGCGGATACACCCGCTACACAGAGGACAGCAAGGGCGAGCGCCTGTTGCATCAGGACGGCAAGCAGCAGCCTTACAAAACCACCACGACCACAACCCCCGCCGGGGACGAGATTGTGGAGGGAGATGGCTACGGAACGCTGCCCATTGTGCCGTTGTGGGGCAGCAGCGCCAAGCAAAGCACACTGGTCAATCTCAAGGGTTATATCGACAACATTGACCTGATCGTCAACGGCTTTTGCGATGATCTGCGCGAATGTGCGCAGGTCTATTGGCTGATCTCAAACTACGGCGGCATGAACGATTCTGACTTGCGCCGGTTCATGCAGCGGCTGCGCTTCAACCACGCCGCAAACGTGGACAACGCCGGTACAAACGGCGGCAGTGTGCAGCCCTACACGCAGGAGATCCCCACACAGGCGCGGGAGACCCTGTTGCAGCGGCTGCACAGTTCCATGTATGAGGACTTCGGCGGTCTGGACGTGCATTGCGTAAGCGCAGACAGCACCAACGACCATCTGGAAGCCGCCTATCAGCCGCTGGACGAGAACGCCCGCGACTTTGAGCAGCAAATCACCAAGTTTGTGCGTCAGGCGCTCAAGATCGCCGGTCTGCCGGACGCAAAGCCGCAGTACACCCATGTGCGAATCTCCAACACCAAGGAGCAGGTAGACATGGCGCTTGCGGAAGCGGCTATCATCGGCAACGAGATGGCAATTGAGCTGCTGCCAAACCTTACACAGGAGCAGAAGGAGCAGGCAAAGGCCGCGCTGATGGCAGAGAGCATGGAGCGGGAAGAAACGGATGAAAACGAGGACACCGGCGGTGGTGAAGAATGACAAGCGAACTTGACCGCATCTCTACCCGGCAACTGAACAGCCTGCGCCGCCGCATTTTGCGGGTCTATGGAACCGCCCGCCGGGAAATGACCGAGCAACTGACCGAGTTTCTCGCAAAATACAAGCAGTTGGACGAACACAAGCGGCAGCAGCTGGAAGCTGGCGAGATCACCGAGAGCGACTACCGTACATGGCTGCGCAATCAGGTGTTTCAGTCCGAGATGATGCACCAGAAGCTGGACAACATCACCCAGACGTGCACCACAGCCCAGCAAACAGCATACAAGCTGGCGCGAGATGAACAGTACGATATCTTTGCCCTTGGCGCAAATTATGCGTTCTACGAGCTGGAACAGGCCGCAGGCGTGGCGTTCAATCTGACCTTGTACAATACCGAAGCGGTCAAGCGGCTGTTGCTGGAAAACCCCAAGCTGGTGCCAAACAAGCGCATCAAGAGCGAGAGCAACCGCACCTATGACGCCCGGGTGTTCAACCGGTACGTCACGCAGGGCATCATTCAGGGCAAGAGCGTCCACGACATCGCCGTGCAGGCTGTGCAGGGCATGGCAGACACCGAGGTGCACTGGGCGATGAACAACGCCATCACAGCCCTTACAGGCGCACAGAACGCCGGGACGATGCAGCAGCTGCGCAACGCCCAAGCCATTGGCATTGAGGTGCAGAAGCGCTGGAATAGCACGCTGGACTACCGCACCCGCGAGATGCACCGGCTGCTGGATCAGGAGACCGCCGACCTTAACGAGCCGTTCAAGGTGCAGGGATACGAGATCCAGTACCCGGGAGACCCCAACGCAGCGCCGGAAATGGTCTACCACTGCCGGTGCAAGCTGACCAGCGCGTTGGTCAAGTACCCGAGACAGACCGCAGCCCGGCGGGATAACGTCACCAAAGAGCGGACAGGAGACCTGACATATACCGAGTGGTACAAGGCAAAGGGCGGCACAGAAGCCGAACAGATGTGGTGGACAGAAGAGAGAAAACGGAGAAAGGAGAGCTCCAAAAATGAGTAAACGAGGCTCTGGAAGTTCTACAAGGGCGAGCAGTGAGAAGACTACGCTTGATGAATTTCTCGCAAAACGTGGCTTAAGTTCGCCCATCAGCGATTACATGGACGATAAGATGCGTATTCCTCACGGCTTGACACGCCGCCAAACGGAAAAAATGCAAAGGGAAGCCCACGAGGCCGCTGCACAGTATTCCGCAAGGCGAGAGTCTGCTATTGCAGAATACAAAGCGGGCGTTGCGTCTGGCACAATCAGAGAAAAGAGCCGTGTTGAAGTTTTGATGGGCAAAGCGAAAGGACATCCTGACAATCCTTCCACACAGGCAGCACGCCGTGCGCTGGAAAAACGTGGTTACAACTGGAAAACAGGAAAAAAACTCAAGAAAAAGTAAGGCTAGGAGGGATAAACCATGATTCTGCCAATGGAAAACACCGAGAGGATGATATTTCCCGGTGTGGGTAAGTATGGCATCCCTGAAATCAAGCCGGAAACGGATATCCGCATTGACAAACTGGAATGGATCCCGGTCAATTATGCGCTGACAGCCAAAGACAAGGCTACAAAAGGCGTTCACTTTTACAAGGACGATTACCAGTTTGAACGGTTCTGGAACAACCCAGAAAAATACATTCCCCTTTTGCAGCAGTTTGGCGCGGTATGTTCGCCGGATTTTTCTTTGTACAGTGATATGCCGCTTGCAGTGCAGCTTTTCATGCACTACAAAAAGCACTGGTTGGCTGCTTACTGGCAAATGCACTGGATCCATGTGATTCCTACGCTGTGCTGGTGCGGCGAGCAAAGTTATGACTGGTGTTTTGACGGAGAACCGGCAAACAGCATTGTGAGCATTTCCAGCCACGGCACACAGTCCGACCCATACGAAGCAGAATGCTTTGCCAAGCACTGCCGCGTGGCGCTGGACAGGCTCAAACCGACAAGTGTTTTGTGGTACGGCAAGTGCCCGGCAGAATTTGACTGGAACGTTACCAAAATCAAACCATTTCAATACGAAAGGAGGCACTACCGTGAGTAAAAGAGGTTCAGGCAGTTCCGCGACAGCGGGCGGAGGGAACGCCAACGAACACGAGTTTGAATCTTTTGTAAATGGCAAATGGGTCACCGATTACAGCAAAATTGCGGCAGAAGAGGCAAAGAGAGCCGCCGTTGTTGTGGACAGTTCGAGATACAAGAAAACGCATAACGATGTTGTGTCTTTTGTGAAAGAGCAAGTTGGCGTTGATCTCAACAAATATCGAAGTGGCGATGGTTCTTCTCCATCACATACTACATATTGGGACAAGAGCGGCCCGAAAGTTGCTTTTGATCTAAAGGGCATGACTTCAAGTGACCGCACAAAGCTGATGCAGTTGTCACAAAAGCCGTTTGGAGTAACGGTTGAACAGGGTGGCGCATGGATTGGCTTTGTTTCGAGGAAAAGGAAGAAAAAGTGAGCCATGAACTTTAACTACGACATCAAATTCACCGACAACACCCCGCAGCTGCATGAAGCGCTGGATTCATGGGCGGAGCGCGTGCTTACCATCTGGGGCATGAAGGTGCAGGACTACGCCCAGCTGCTTGTGCCGACTGGCACGGAGGACAGCACCGGAATAGAGGGCTATGTGGGCGGTGCGCTGAAAGCGTCTATCACCTACGTTGTATCTGCGGCGCAAAAGACCGTGACCATCGGCTCAAACCTGTTTTACAGCGTCTATGTGGAGCTGGGCACCGGTATTTTTGCCGAGAAGGGCAACGGACGCAAAACGCCGTGGGTCTGGAAGGACTTCAATGGCAAATGGCACTTTACCCGGGGCATGGCTCCCCGCCCCTTCCTGCGCCCGGCGGTAGAAGACCATATCAAGGAACTGCAAGAGATTGCAATAGAGGAAGGAAACAAGGAGGCGTAATTCATGAATTTGGAGAAAATGTTCAAAACACCAAAAGAAAAGTGCCTGTCCGATGATGTGAAAACTGCGCACTGCGAGGCAGAAGACCTTTTCCTTGAACTTGCAACCCAGCTTGACGCACTTCCTGAAAGCCGAGAAAAAAGTCTGTGCATGACAAAATTACAGGAAGCGAAGTTTTGGGCGGTCGAATGTATCACCAAAGTTGCACGCAAAAACTAAATACTCAGCGGTTGGCGCACAGCGTCAGCCGCTTTTTATATGCCGTTTTCGCACAACTGGCAGTGCTCCCGGCTCATAACCGGGTAGTTGCAGGTTCGAGCCCTGCAAGCGGCACCACACCGGCAGCACGTCCGGCAAATTAAACCTTATTGCCAAGCATGGCAGCCCAAGCAAGGGCAGAAAGGACGAACACACATGGCACTCAAAAGAGCAGATATCCGCAAAATTCTGGAAAACGCCGAAACCTCCAACGATGACAAGGCGAAAGCCATTCTGGACGCCTTGCACGAGGAGACCGACGCCCTCCGGGACGAACTGGATACCGAGAAAAACGCCCGCGTTGCAGCGGAAAAGGAACGGGACGCAGCCAACAGCGGTAAGCAGACCGCAGAGCAGGCGCTGACCGACTACAAGACCCAGCAGACCAAGAAGGACGCCCATGCAGCCAAGGAAGCAAAGTTCCGGGAGCAGCTTAAAGCCGCAGGTGTGCTGGAAAAGTACTTTGACCGCATCGTGCGCTTGTCTGGCGAGGACATCGACAAGATGGAACTGGACAGCAAGGGCAACGTGAAGAACGCAGACAAGCTGGCTGAGAGTCTGAAAACCGACTGGAGCGATTACGTGGGCAGCACCTCCACCAAGGGCGCACCGGTGGACAACCCGCCCGCAAACACCGGCTCCAAAATGACCAAAGAACAAATCATCAACATCAAAGACGCAACCGAGCGTCAGGCAGCCATCGCGGCGAATCCTGAAGCATTCGGACTTGCAGCAAAGGAGTAACACATGGCAGCACCCGAAAATCTGACTACCGCATCTCAGATCACCACCACTATCCGAGAAATCGACTTCGTGACCCAGTTCCAGAAGAATTGGGACGCGCTGCGCACCATTCTGGGCATCTCGCGCCCCATCCGCAAGGCACCCGGCACTAGGCTGGTATCCTACAAAGCCACTGTTGACGGCGGCCTGCAGGGCGGCACCGCTGTGGGCGAGGGCGAGGACATCCCCCTGACCAAGACCAAGGTCGAGCCTGTGACCTATGCTGACATCGAACTTGGCAAGTGGGCTAAGGCCGTTTCCATCGAAGCCGTCACCCAGTACGGCGCAGAAGTGGCCGTTGATCGCACCAATACCGCTTTCCGTAACGAGCTTCAGAAGAAGGTTCTGACCGACTTCTACACCTTCCTCAAGACTGGCAAGTTGGTTGGCACGCAGAAGACATGGCAGCGTGCGCTGGCTATCGCAAAGGGCGCAGTCCTGAAGCGCTTTGCAAACGACAATCTGGACGTGACCGAGGTCGTGGGCTTTGCCAACATCATGGACTTCTACGACTATCTGGGTGACAAGGAGATCACCGTTCAGACCGAGTTTGGCCTGAACTATGTGAAGAACTTCCTCGGCTACAGCACCCTCTTCCTCCTGCCTGATGCTTACATCGAGCAGAAGAAAGTGATTGCCATTCCCGTGGAGAACATCGACCTGTACTACGTTGACCCCGCAGACCGCGACTATGCCACCATGGGCGCAAACTACACCGTTTCCGGCGAAACCAATCTGCTGGGCTACCATACCGAGTACAACTACAAGAACGCCACCACCACATACTACGCCATCATGGGCATGAAGCTGTGGGCAGAGTACCTGGACGGCATTGCGGTCGTGACCGTGGGCGCTTCCAACACCGAGCCTGCAGTTCAGGCGTCCGAACTCGGCGGCTGATATGCCATAAGGAGGTAACCCCGCATGACTGTACCAGAGCTGTGCGTGTACACGCATAATTTTTTTGACCGGTACGATGACCCCGCAGCCGGAGAGTTTACCTTCACGGCAGATACTGTCCCCGCCGGGGTATCCACCGGGCAGTATTTCCTTGTGTGCGGGTCTATCTTTAACGACGGCGTGCACAAGGCGGGAGACGAAGACCTTACCCCTGAAACCTTCACCGGCACGGTGCAGCCCATGCGCGTCCCTCCTGATTTTGTGGCGCTTGCCCAGAAGATCACCGACTACGATGCAGCCACCCCCGGCGGTGGGCGCTATGTTTCCCAGTCCTTCAACGGCTGGAGCGGCACCATGGCCACCGGCACGGACGGCTTGCCCGCAGACGGCTGCACCCACTACCGCCGGGAAATCAACCAATGGAGGAAACTGTAATGCATGTAAACGATTTCACTAAATTCACCGTGATGGAGAATTTCACAAAGAAGTTCTGCTTTATGGTCAAAAAGCTGGTATCGGACGGCCTGTTTGGCTCTACTACCACATGGGAGGACGGCATGGAGTTCCTTGCCATCGAACGCCATGACCAGACCATTGAAGCACAGCAGGCAGAGCAGCAGGGCACGGCATCCACCTACTCCCTCTATGTGGATAAGGACATCAAGCTGTCCCCCTTCGACCGCATCAAGCGGCTGGACGATGGGCAGACCTACGAGGTTACCACCGCGAGCAGCGACAAGATTTCCCCCGCCGAAAGCCAGATGAATCTTGCCGTTGTGCAGTGCAAAAAGGTGGTGCTTTCCTGATGGGCGCAGCAGAAGCCGTTACAACGGCGCTGAACAGCTTTTTTACGCTGTTCAATGTTCCTGTATACCCGGAGGATTTCGTGCCGCAGGGCACTTCCCTGCCCTATATCACGGTGTTGCCGGTCATCCCCAAAGGTTTTGACGAGAGCAGCACCTTCCATGCGCGGCTGTGGTATCCGGTGGACGGCGGCAAGCTGCCTATCATCCGCAAAACAGATGAGATGCGCGCTGCCCTTGGTGATGGGCTTACCATCGAGTGCGAGGGCGGCGCAATTCTTTTATGCGCAGGAAATCCGTGGGCGCAGTCTATGGACAACCCACCGGAAAAATACCTGTGCACATACCTTACTTTTGACGTCACATCCTTTGTGGTGTGAGAAAGGATAACGCATGAACAAAATGTATCACGCCATTTCGGCAGATGCTTTCAAAAAGCTTCAGTTTCAGGCTGGCGCACTGCTCAAGAAGTTCGACCCGACGGGCGCTACCCCCATTGCAGCGGAGGATATGATCTGCCTGACTTCCGGCGGTATCACCGTCAGCTGCAAGCCCAACGCCATTGATCTGGGCGATGGTCTGGACGAGGTGCCCGAGAACACTTGGCAGTTGAAGCACATCACCAATTGGGATTGTGGCCTGTCTACCACCTGCATGACCGTGAGCGCCGACACCATCAAGCTGGAGTTGGGCGCTGCAGACGTGGAAACGGAAACCAACAAGATCACCGTGCGTGAGGATTACAAGGATGCGGACTTCCAGGATATCTGGTGGCATGGCAATCTGATCGGCGGCGGCTATGCTGCGGTCAAGCTGATGAAGGCCGTAAGCGATGGCGGTCTGGAACTGAAAACCACCAAGGACGGCAAGGGCAACATCACGCTGAGCCTGAAGGGACACTACGACATGACCGACACCAGCAAGGTGCCTATGGAGTTCTACGTCAAGGAGGCAGAATAAATGATCCTTACCATCAATCTTGACCCCGTGGAAGCACTGCCCAAGCTGTATGACGCGGTGGACGGCATCACCCGCATGATCATGGACGCAAAGGACAACGTGGACAACCCGGAGACCAAAGCCGCCCGGGAGACCATTGTTGCCAACGCCATGAAGCTGCTGGGTGCAGAGCCTGCCGAAACCGCAGAGGGCAAGAAAAAGCTGACCCCGCGCGAGTTTGCGCTGGCTGCGCTGGACTTTATCAAGCCTCTGATGAAGATTGACCCGCAGCGCACCATGAACGCCCTGCACCAGTTATACACACTGGAAAAGGGCGAGAAAGACACCCTGCCCAAGGCATTCACCGCGCTTACCAAGTCGGTCATGCAGGAGGATATGCAGGATTTTTTGTCATCGCTGGCCGACTTGAACGGCCTGAGTTTTGGCACTACCTCTGCCGAGCCGACCTCCAGCATCTCCGCGCCTACGGAATAAAGTATTTCGTCTGGTTCGTCATCAGCGAGATGCGCGAACGCCACCGCACAAAGGCATACCAGCTGTACACGGCTGATATGCTTTTTCTTTGTGCTGTATCGCTGGGGCAGCAGGTTGAGCAGTCCTTCAGCGAGATCATGGCAGAGTACGACAAGCCGCTATCCCAGCGCCGACACGAAACAACGTTGGAAGAAGCGCAGGCGTGTTGGGAAAAGACGCTTGCAGACAGTAAAAAAGCCGCAGAGCAGAACGGAGGTGGTGGGACCTGAACATTTTTAATTTGATGGCCACTTTGGGGCTTGATACCTCCGAGTATGAGCAGGGCATCGAGCAGGCCAGAAAAGAGACGCAAAGCGCCGCAAACTCGCTGAACCGCAGCGCAAACACCGCCGGGAGCGGCGTTTCTGGCATGGCAAGCCAGTTTGCAGCAGCTAGCGCAAAAGCGACTGTCCTTGCAAATATGCTTACTTCGCTTGGGACAAAGGCTGTAGGCCTTGCAAAGGGCTTTGTGGAGATGGGCATTTCATACAATGCCCAGATAGAAAAGTACACCACCGGCTTTACCAATATGTTGGGCAGCGCACAGGCCGCACAGGAAGCCATGCAGGCCATTCAGGAGGACGCAGCCCGCACGCCGTTTGACGTGGCATCCCTGACGCAGGCAAACCAGTTGCTCATCAGTGCGGGCGAAAACGCAGAGTATTCCCGCAAGGTCATCAATGCACTGGGCGATGCAGTTTCCGCAACTGGCGGCGGCAACGCCGAACTATCCCGCATGGCTGCAAACCTGCAGCAGATCGCAAACGTGGGCAAGGCTGCAACGATAGACATCAAGCAGTTTGCCTATGCCGGCATCAATATCTATCAAATCTTGGCAGATTACACCGGCAAATCGGTGCAGGAAGTCCAAAAAATGACCATTAGCTACGACCTTCTTTCGCAGGCGCTTATAGCCGCCAGCGAGGAGGGCGGGCGTTACTACAACGCCATGAACACCCAGAGCCAGACCATGAACGGGCGTATATCCACCCTGAAGGATAACGTCAGCCAGCTGGCTGGACTTATGACCGGCGACCTTTCCTCCGGCATCGGCGTTGTGATAGGCCACCTGAACGACATGGTTGTCGCAGCGCAGGAAGCCTACAAGGAAGACGGCTGGAAGGGTCTCGGGAACGCAATCCTTGAACTGGATAATCCCATCAGTGCTATCATCAAAAAGTTTGGGCAGCTTGGCAGCGCGGCCGTTAGTGCACTGGATAAGGCAAGCTACTATCTGAACAAGGCACTGGGAAAAAACGCTTATTCTGGTTACGACAGCTACGAGGACTACAGAGAGGATCAGCAAAAGCAAAGCAACAGGAACCGGCTGCGGCAGAACGCTCTTTCCGGCAAAAGCGTAAGCAATAAAAGCTGGTCTGAGCGACAAGCAGAAGCAGCGGCCGCGAGCGGCGGCAGCTCCATCGTCACAAGCCCTTCCAGTTCTTCCGGCAAGAGCACCGGCACAAAATCCAAGACTGAAACCGTCATAGCGTCCGTGTCGCACACCGCCACCACTACCGCACAGAACGCGCTTGGCGCTGTGACTACAAGCGTTGAGACCTTGCAGGAGAAGGTAAAGGACGCAGCGGGCAACATCAAAGACCGCGTTACAGAGACCACCACCGAGACCGGCAAAGAGATGGTCAACGGTGTTGCTACCACCTATACGCTTGTGACCAAGAAAGTCACGGACGCGAACGGCAAGATAAGCACCACGACCAAGAAGGTCTACGCCGATATGTCCAAGACCCTGCTTGGCACCCTGACCACCATTGCAGAAAAGACCTTCAACGGCATCACCACCACTACGCAGCAGGCTGTGGAGACCTACGCGGACGGCAGCCAGCACATCAAAACAACCGCCACCGAGACCGGCGAGCGCATTGTGGACGGCGTGCGGCAGACCTACACCAAGGTCATCAGCTACATTGACGGCGTGCAGGACAAGGTGACAGAGACCGCGCAGAACATCGACAAGAGCATCAAGGCGACCCAAAAGCGCATTGAAGAGAATCTGAGCAAAGCACAGCAGCAGCTTAACAGCGGTATCTTCAAGATTGGAAAAAATCTGTATACCGACCTGAAAAATCAGGACTGGGCAGCGCTTTGGCTGGATATCGTCAACATGATGTGGGGCGAGGTGTCGCAGGAGCAGCGCGAAGTCCTGTCTGACTGGGCAAACAAGGCGCTGGAAGCCATCAACGAAGCTTATTCCGGCGGCGGTCTGAGCGAGGCGTTCAATGCTTTTAAGCAGATCATGTCCAACGGCATCAAAGCAGATGCGGACGGCGTTACCACAAGCGTAGACGGGCTGAGCAAAGTGTTTCAGGATTTGGGCATCAACGTTTCCGATGTCGGCAGCAAGATCATGGGTGTGCTGAACACCATTGGCTCCGGCATGGGCAGCTTTGCCCTCAACGCGGGCACGGATATTGCAAACCTTGCCGGGAGCATGGGCAGCCTTGGCACGATCGCCGAGGGCGCAGGCGGGCTGATCGCAAAGGTGGGCAGCCTGATTATGGCAAACCCGGAGGTCGCCGCGATCATCGCCATTGTGGCGGGCGTGGTGGCGCTGGGCGTGGCGCTGTGGGCAAAGTTTGGCAAGGGCAAGAGCAGCGGCACTACCAGCACGCAGCACGTGCACTCCTACAAGGATATTCAGGACGCTTACTGGTACGGCAACGAGCGTGCTTTTGCAGGCTACGACTACCGCACCGACCCCTACGTCATGAACCCGGACAACAACGCCATGCTGACCTATCAGGCCAAAATGCAGGCGCAGATGGAGCGGCTCTACGGTGTGGTGGAGAAATATCTGCCGGAAGCCGGAAACAGCGTGATTGCGCTTGACGGCGAGCAGGTAGGCCGCATCATTACCCCCAGCGTAAACAGAAGCCTGGGAGACCTTACGGTGCTGAGCGAACGAGGGAACTGATATGTACGAGATCTACGCATACCCCTTTGGCAACCCGGACGCAAAGCTGCTGCTCTATCGTCCCAACGACCCGCAGGCACTGGTGCTGTCCCCCAAGCTGACCCGCGAGGTCAGCAAGGGCGGCAGCCTTGTTTTTACCATGACGCGGGATCATACGCAGTACGATATGCTGCAAAAGCTGAGCACGGTGGTGCAGGTGCGGCGGGATGGCAAAGAAATCTGGCGTGGGCGGGTGCTGAAGCATGAAGCCGATTTTTACAACCGGCGGGTGGTGTACTGCGAGGGCGCGCTGAGCTACTTCAACGACAGCAGCATCACCCCATTTAACTACAAGGGCACCCTGCGCCAGTTTTTGCAGCACATCGTTGCCGCCCACAACGAGCAGGTAAAAAGCAAGATGAAATGCTTCCAGCTGGGCACGGTAACGGCGGCGCTGGGCAATTTGCAGGTGCAGTTTGGCGATGCCGACCAGTACGGTGTTGGCGAGGATTACGGCAAAGTGTGGGACATTCTGGACAAGCTGGTGCTCAAAGTGTTCGGCGGTTACTTCTACTGCGGCTTTGACGCGGCTACCGGATACAACGTGCTGAATTACTGCGACCAAGCCTACGAGGAGAAACGGGAGACCGCCCAAGAAATCGAATACGGGCGCAACCTGCTCAACCTGAACGAGACCACCGATGCAACCGACCTGTACACCCGCATCTACCCTATTGGCAACAAGCACACGGTGGAAACCTCCAAGTGGTACTACAAGCTCATGTGGTGGCGCGACCCCTCCAAGGACAAACACGAGGAGCGCTGGGGCATCATGGAAACAGATGCCGCTACTGTTGCGCAGTATCTGCCTGCATCGGGCTACTCCTACAACTTGGAAGAGGGCTGGATCCAAAACGACACTGCGGTGCAGAAGTTTGGCATCATCACCCGCATTGTGGAGTTCGACACCGACAGCGCAAACGACACCTTTGCCGCCGGTGTGCAGGCATTGCAGCAGAACTACGCCATGAAGACCAGTTACGTCATCCGGGCGGTAGACCTTGTAGATGCGGGCTATGATACCGACCGGCTGGATTTTGCCATGTACTCCCATATTATCAGCGCGCCGCACAGCGTGGATGCCATCATGCTCTGCACAAAACTGGTAGAGCCGCTGGAAAAACCAGCGCAGAAGGAGTTCACCTTCGGCATGACCCGCCGCACACTGACCGACCGTCAGGTGGCCAATATGGGCACGACAAATCTGCTGGTGGAAAGCGCTTACACCTCCGAAAAATACCATCAGGATATGCTGAAACGGCTGTTTGCCGCCTCCGAACAGGCAAAAAAGGATTCCGATGAAGCCGCCAAGACCGCCACAAACTTTTTGGAGTACACCCCGCAAAACGGCCTCATTGTCCGGCACGATTCTCTGCCCGGCAAGCAAGTGCAGATCCTGAACGATGGCATCCGGGTCATGGATGGTAGCAGCATGGTCAATATCCAGGCCAACGCCATCTCCATCACGGACGGCATGGGCAGCTGTTCCATCAGCAGCGGTGCCATTATCTTCAACGGCATTCGCAACAGTAAAATTTTTGAATGGCCTTATCAAAAGGATTCTCATGGCAACCCAATAGGAAAATTTACTGCACAAACAACAAAAATCGACCTTTCTTCCTACTCGTCTGTAATGCTGGTCTATGACACGCATAAAGACGGAACATGGTTTGCAAGTGGAGGCAGTGCTGGTAGACTTACCGTTATTCTTCCTGTTAACGGGCAAACATACTCTTATGCTTATCCGTGGAATACCGTGCACTGGAGAACCGTAAAAGTCACCCAAACAGGGATAACCTTTGGCGGCGGAAAAGAACGAACTTCCGACTACAGAAAAAACGTTGTAACCGGTCTAATACATTTGGAAGTCCCTATCTCTGACGGCGTTGCAGAAAACGATGAGGTTTGCAGACCACTGGAACTGTACGGCTTTATGTAAGGAGAACTATGAAACACTTTAAATTCAAGTGCAGGGTCTGCTCTGATGGGCGGCTGTATGCAGGCGGCTGGTGCCACGAAAGCGTTATTCCAAACCCGCTGCCGCCTGATGAGATTCTTCTGGATGATCTGTCCGGTATCACGCAGGGGTTCTACACAGATTATCTCTGGGACGGCGAAAAGCTGATCTATCGTCCGCCTGAACCATCTGCTGAGCATGCCCAGGCAGTACAGACTTCCGATGACGGAACCGAGGTGACCTACACATGAGAGACTATGCCGCACTGGAAGCGCTCGCCGCCCAAAACCCCCGCATGAACGATATGCGCATCACAACGCCGACCAAGACGTTCTCCATGCGGTCGGACTTTGGGCTGTGGCTCAAGCGTGGCTCTCCACAGATTGGCAAACCAGAAACCGATTCTATGCTTGTTGAGGTGCCCGGGGCGGATTTTCTGCTGGATTTGACCCGCGCCGTAGATGGCAGCGTACACCACAAAAAGCGGAAGATCTCAATGGAGTTTGTCTGCGACCGGCCTAAAACACAATGGGCATATATCCGGTCTAGGTTGGAAGCGTTGCTGCAGGGTCAGTGGCTGCACTTCTATTTTGTCCGGGACGGCGAGGTCTGGGCTGGGCAGCTGGACGTAGAGATGACCCCCGGCGAGTATAAAGCTGCCGTGAAGATCACCGCGACCTGCGACCCGTGGCCGAAAGATCATTACTTTATTCTGGACGCTTCCAAGCTGGATACAGACAAAATTGCATAAGGAGGATACATGGGTTATCAGAAACAGAATTTCGTTTCAGGTCAGGTGCTGAACAGCGCTCACCTGAACCACATTGAACAGGGCATTGTAAATTTGGAAAGCAGTTCAAGCAATTCGTTTGCTGACAAAGCAGATAAATCAGAAGTGCAAGCGAACACGAAAAGCATTTCGGCTGAAACTGCCCGCGCACAAGCCGCCGAAAGCGCTCTATCCACTAAAATCACGGAGGAAGCTACCCGCGCAAAGGCGGCAGAGCAGGAAAACGCAAAGAAGATTGCCGCTGAAGCATCCCGCGCCAAAGGCGAGGAGCAGCGCTTGAACACCGCCATTACCGCCGAAACCACCCGTGCGGAACGGGCAGAACAGGCGCTGGATACGCGCACCGCAGCCATCGAATCCTGCGGCTTTGTTGTGGTAAACGGCAAAGTCTGCATGAAATATGTTAAATCCTGAAAGGAGCAAAACACATGGCTGAAACTATGGTAACCGATCCGGTCTATCTGGATCAGACCGCAAAAGACAACGGCAGAAAGCTTGACCAGATGACTGCCGCCCTGCTGGGTATGTCCAGCTCGCTGGGCGTGATCGCGCGGGCACAGACCGGCGTGGTGGAGGAGATGGACTATAACGGCATCAAGGCCGTGGTGGCTGCCGGTAACGCACCGGCGGTTTTCCCGGTGGGCACCCAGCTTGTCAACACCTACACCGGCAAGGACGGCAAAGTCTACGACTGCCCGTGGGACGTGGTAAAGACGGACGATATCGCCGAGGGTGAGACCGGCACCACCGCACCCGCAATGGTGCTGCAGATGCACTACGCATCTCTGGAAGATATCCAGTTTTCCGCATATCAGGCCTTTTTCGTTGTGCCGGAGGCTGGCCTTGTGGCTGGCGCCTACAACGTCAAGATGGGGCTGGACTGGGGCAGCAACGTAAAGACTGGTACCGTCTACCAGTTTACTCTGACCAAGAACGCCCCTGCAGGCGCACGCCTGACCGGCTTCTATAATGCACCGGACGTTGCGCCCGCAAACTGGAAGGTCTACGTCTACAAGGATCGGATGAAGTCCGAGCTGCTGGAGACCTGCAACGTGACCGCCGGTGATGCTGGCACGAACCTCGGCACGTTCCTCGCAAAACCCAACGGCAACCTGAACGGCTTGCACCTCGTTGGCTACGGCGACAACCGGTGGTGGAAGTCCGCGTATCGTCAGTACCTCAACAGCGATGCACCCGCTAAAGAGTGGTGGGCTCCGCAGGACGAGTGGGACATGAAACCCGATCAGGCAGACACCGTGCCCGGCTTCCTTGCGGGCTTCTCTGATGACTTCAAGGCTGCCCTGACCCGCGTGAAGGTCGTGACCTACGGCAACACCGTCACCGATGACGGCAGCGCTGTGGTGACCTATGACAAGATTTTCCTGCCCTCGCTGCAGGAGATCTACTGCTCGCCGCAGGTGTCTGGCGAGGGCACCGGCTACTGGCCTTACTGGAAAGAGCGCACCGGCGCAAAGACCCCGCAGGCTCTGTGGCAGACCTACCCGCTGCGCATCACCCGCGATCTGGCACAGCGTACTGTGGGCCGCGATGTGCGGCTGCGCTCTGCGTATCGTGGCGGCGGCTATGCCTTCGGCGTGGCTTCCAGCGGCTACGTCGGCAACTGGGGCGCGGTCTACGCGGGTCGCTGCGCCCCGGCTTGCGAAATGACCAATCTTAAATAATCACCGGGCAATCCCTTGCCCGGTGAGAAAGTGAGTGCTATCCCATGGCAATGCGTAAAGACCAGATACCGGACAATAAATTCACGCTGCCGCTTGACGCGCGTGAGCTGGCACTGTATACCAGACAGATCACCAAAAACGCGAAAGTGTTTGACCTCGAAATTGACGCAAGCCTTCCCGGTCAACTGCGCGCTACGGCAGACCGGATATTTTTTGATATCTTCGGAGCAAACGACCTCCGGCTGGACAAGCCGAACGAAAGAGAGGAGCGCTTTAAGCTTCAAAGACAAGCTGTCCGGCTGTGCACCGTCCTTTTGGCGGAGATAGACATGGCGAAAGCCAGCTATCACCTTTCCGGCAAACGGTGCTCTTTCTGGGGCAACACTGTGCGCGATATCCGGCAGCGTTGCCGGGACTGGCACGAGAGTGATGCAAAGCGTGCAAAAGCGCTTTGACATAAAAATGGCTGTAGGCTAATGGGCCGCAATGTGCGGCTGCGCTCTGCGAATCGTGGCAACGGCAACAATGCCTTCAACGTGAACTCCAGCGGCAACGTCAACAACTGGAACGCGATCAACGCGAATCGCTGCGCCCCGGATTGGACGGCAGCACGCCCACAAAAGCCCCTGCATAGCAGAGGCCGGGCAAAAACTGCCGTGCAAGGAGCCGAGTGCCATGTCTGTCCTCTGGCAGACGAACAATATCAGCCGGACGTGGCCACCCTGCGGGGTGTTGACCGCTATCACCCGGCAGATCCTTGCGAGGAGAGCTGAAAAAATCAGTGCAAGAAGAAATAATAATCGGGTTCGATGCCCTGTATAATTCCGAGGGCAAGTGCGCCAAAGGCGTGTGCCGCAAGGCAAGCGTTGGACGGTTTCACCTGTTTCGGATGGACGAGATCCTGAAACTCCAAAAGGAGCTCGCGACAGGTACATACAAGGCACGGCCAACAATCAAAGTTAGAATCACCTATCCCAAGCCCCGCACAGCGGTTGCGAATGGCTTTCGGGATAGGGTATACCAGCGCTCTCTCAACGACAATGCTGTTTATCCAGCAATGACACGGAGCTTCATCCGGCAAAACGCGGCCTGTCAGACCGGCAAAGGTACCGACTGGGCGCGCAAGCAGGTCAAGCTCATGATGGAGCGCGAATACCGGCAGCACGGCGCTGATGGCTATGTGCTGTTGGTAGATATCCGGCACTATTACGACACGATGCCCCATGACGTGGCAAACCGCTGCTTTGAGCGGCATCTGCCGCCAAGTGTGCATAACCGCGTGCGTGAGGTGCTGGATCGTCAATATACCGGCGAGGCCGGTTATAATCCGGGCAGCCAGATGGTGCAGCTTGCCGGGATCTCGGTGCCCGACCCCATAGATCACTACATCAAGGAGCGCCTGCGGGCGAAAAAGTACGTCCGTTTTATGGATGATAGCCTCATCATCCACCACGACAAGGCACGGCTTGAGGAGTGGCGGGGGGCGGGAGCGCCCCCCGCCCCCTCCCAG
>ERZ859732.60-NODE-60-length-41870-cov-2.998159_pt1 | contig 41870 bp, 36 predicted proteins | sample MGYA00510123_ERZ859732 | MGnify/ENA primary metagenome ERZ859732 (study PRJEB30046, sample SAMN00715133) | human gut metagenome | study: EMG produced TPA metagenomics assembly of the A metagenome-wide association study of gut microbiota in type 2...
AGCTGCGCAACAAACCATCCACAGGGCAGTGGTTTTTGTGGGAGCAGCAGCTTTTGACCGGCATCCGTATTCCGCAGGTGGCTGACCCATGGGCATAACTCCCCGCCCTGCGACCTTACAGTTTTCCTGACAGTTAAATCGCTCTCGACCCATGGACAAAAAAATAGGGACGGTTCCGTTTCCGTCCACATCTAAACATTCACCTTTCGGAGTCACCTTTGGGCGGCTCCTTTCTTTTTGCCTGTGCCACAAATTGACGTGAATTTGTGGATTTGTGTTGTGATTTGTTGTATAATGAAAGAAAAGGGTGAAAGGAATGCTGGTATGGGGGATTCTGCTTACAATGTTCTCGGTCTGCCAGATTTAGAGCTAGTCAGCCAACACTATGAAACGCGTAAGCACCAAGACGGCTACTCTTATGACATAATTGTATACGCTGTCAAACATGTAGGCTATGTTCCTTATTGCCATGCCTGTCAAGAGGCAACCGGAGAAACCTGCATAGCGCAGAAACACGAGAAAGGCATACGCTACATAAAAGACCTTGATGCTCATGGTTGGCATGTTGAATTGGCTGTTCCTGTTCACCGATATAAGTGCGTTCGTTGCGGAACAAGTTTCACGGAAGCATTTGAAAGCTTTGACAGCAACGCTCGGATAACCAATCGGCTACGAGATAAAATCGCGACCACTTCTCTTGACCGTCCGTTCCTACAAGTGGCGAAAGAATATGACCTTACAGATACAACCGTAAAACGAGCCTTTACACAGTGGGTCCAAAAGCAGGATGACCAAAAGTTAGAAGAAGTCTACGCTCCCAAAGTGCTTGGCATCGATGAAGCACACCTTGTCGGGGAGATGCGATGTGTCCTAACGGATAACGAGGATAACAGCATTCTGGACATCTTAGAGAATCGAAACACTCATACGGTCAAGAAAGCACTCCAAAGTCTAAAAAATAAAGAGAAGCTGACCGTTGTTACAATGGATATGTATCCGGCTTACCGCGCTGCAGTTTACGATGTTTTCGGCAAGGATGTTGTTGTCGTTGTTGACCACTTCCATGTAATTCAAATTGTAACGAAGCAACTGAATAATATTCGCGTGCGATTGAAAAAGGACGTTGACAAGGAAGACCGGAAAATGCTGCGGCATGACCGACATCTTCTACTTACAAACATCGAAGATTTGAGCGAAGCGGACAAGGCTGAACTATTCCGCATCTTCAAGAAATTCCCACAATTCCAAACCGCATACTCACTAAAGGACAGCTTAACAGACATCTATCAGTGCCGCACGAGAATAGATGCAGAGGCGGCGTTCAGTAAATGGGCTTCCTCTGTACCAAAGGACGATGACAGATTTGATGGCTTCAAGACAGTCATTAAAACAGTCAAGAGTTGGTATACAGAGATATTCAATTACTTTGATTATCGCTACACAAACGCATTTACCGAATGCTTTAACGGTATTATCAAGAAGGTGAACCGTGCCGGAAATGGTTACTCTTTTGAGGTTCTTCGAGCAAAGATGCTTTACGGAACCGCTGCAACAAACCATAAAAGATATGCAAGGCGGCAAAGCATGGGTTTCAGCTATGGGTTCGGTTCCAACTTTATGGCTCCTTTGCGGGGGGAACTCAAGGGCTTTGGTGTCGATGTTCAGATGCTGGTCGAATTGATAGAGGATGACCAGTTCTTTACCGAAGACAACGGTTACATAACGAACAATTAAAAAGGCTGCTCCTCACCGTAATTGGTAAGGGGCAGCTTTCTTTTTTATCGTGATTTGCGGTAAAAGTGGTTTCTTGGATTTGGATTCTGCGGCTTTACTGGTCCTACGCAGGAAGCTCTGATTTCATCGAAAAGCGCATCAATTTCTTCTTTCGGTGCAGGCGGTTCACTCGTTGTCGTCGTAATCGTCATCCTCGTAGTCGTCGCTGAACAGCAGGCGCTCGTACTCGTCCAGCTCCTTTTCACGGTGGTAGAGATAGAGTGCGGCGGCGGTCAGGGCACCGGCAGCGGCAAACAGGAACGCCAGAACGGCACCGAAGGTGGTTTTCTTCATCATAGTAGTTCTCCTTTTGCAAATGCTGCGCTGCAACGCAGCTTTCGTGAAAAACGCCGCAGCGGGCGTGCATACAAAGCAATAACGCTAACCTTATTATACCCGACGCAGAGGGCAATTACAACCCGAACATTTGTAAAATATTAAAGGTATTTTTTTGCTGTTTTTCAACGATTGGCGGATATCCGCCACCGCTTTTAACGCTATTGGCGGACTTCCCTTATATACAATATCATAATGTAAAAATATAATTATAAAAAAAGCAACACAAAGCCTTGAAATAAGGCTTAATAAAGGAGGAAATTTTATGGATAACAAAAAAAGATTAAAGAGAAAGGTTAACGCAAAATTAAAAACAGTGCTTTTGATGCTGCTCGCGATAATGTTTGTTATATCGAGCTTAATAACGGTAAGCGCCGCCACAATCAAGGACGACGGAAAGTATACGCTGCTTCTCACTTGCGCTTCGGACGGAAAAATCGATGGCGATTATGCAAAAATAATAAGATTTGATGTTGCCGATGGCGACACGACGGTAAGCTTATCCGAATTGACTGCCGGCATACTTCCGTTTAACGGCAGAACTCAATTTGCTTATTGGGCAACGGATTGGACTGGCGAAACAAGGGTCCCGGAGGATATACCACTGTCGGATTTCAATTCCGAGGGTACTTTTTGGGTAAACGACGGCGAGGTAGATTACACTAACGGTCTTACGATTTACGCAGCATTCTCCGAAGAAGCGTTAAAGGGCACATATTACCTGACGCTTGACGGTCTCGGCGGCACAGTAAACGGCAAGTATGAAATAACCCTGAAAAGCAGCTCAAGTGAGTATCAGACGGTCGATTTAACTCAATATGTTCCTGTAAGAGAGGGCTATACCTTTGTCGGCTGGGACTTGAACGGCAGATATGTAACGGAAATATCGGCTGACTGCTTTAAGGAAAGCGACGCCGTAACGGTTCTTGCAACCTACACAAAAAACACATTCGACAATGACGGCATAGTATTGACACTCAATGCGAACGGCGGAACGCTCGACGGCAACGAGGCTAAAAAGTACGACTATGTAGGCGGCAGAGACTCAGGTGCATCAATGTCGCTTTTGCCCTATGTTCCCGTAAGAGAGGGCTATACCTTTAACGGCTGGAACACCAAAAAAGACGGCAGCGGAAAAAATTACAAGTATGTTTATTGGAGATTTTGGGATAACAACGAAGAAACCAATAGCAAATTTGATAAAGACACCTTGATTACGGAAGACAACGGTTATGTGCGGTATAAAAATGTGACCCTTTACGCTTCTTGGACTAAAAATAATGACGTGCCGGAAAATCCCGGAAAGCCCGAACCGCCCACACCTATTACGCCTCCTGCTTCCGAAACGGTAAATAAACTCGAAAGCAAGGGAGAAACAAATGCGGTTATCGAATTTCCAGACGGAATAAATAAGGATTACAAATTGGATATTCGTGAAGTGGAAGTTAAAAAGGATTTGGCAGATAAAAATGTAAAGTTCATAGCAGACATCAATGTGCTTGACGGAAACAACAACGTTGTAAAAATAAGCGATACAAAAATGAAAATCAAAATTGCTCTGCCGGAGGATTTAAAGGGCTATGACAAATATGAAGTCGTATATATTTCAGACGGTGAAATAAAGGAAACAGTCCCCGCAACAGTTGAGGACGGCTATATCGTATTTGAAGCAACTCATTTGAGCCAATACGGAATTGTGGCAACAAGCAAAAGTGTAACAAATGTGAACATTCCAAAGACAGGAAATACAAGCAGTCTTGCATTGTGGCTGTCAGCGGCGATAGTCAGCTGCGGCGCGCTGACCTTATTTATCATCGTCGGCAAAAAGAAAAAGGCAGTGTTGCCTAAATAACGGGTAAACACCGAAATCCATATAAAAGCGGACAGCAGCATTCAAAGTTGCTGTCCGCTTTTTAAAAATTTCATAAGGCAATTTGACAAAACGCGTTTTATACAATACCATATATGCAGATTAATTCTTGAAAGGAAAAAACTATGTCTGTAAAGAATGACATACGCTCGGAGCTTGAAGCACACAGAGGAGAAGATATTTCCGGACAATATCTTGCCGAAAAGCTCGGTGTATCGAGAAACGCCGTATGGAAAGCAATAAATTCACTTAAAAACGACGGATATAAAATTACATCTTCCACAAATAAGGGGTACTGTTTGTCGGAGTCCTGCGATATTCTCTCGCAAAGCACCATTGAAAGGCTTTGCGGCGAAAATACGGACATAAAAATATTTGAGAGCTTAGACTCCACCAACAATGAAGCAAAGAGAGAAACGGCAAATGGGAAAACCGACAAGCCGTTGCTTATCATTTCGGAGGAGCAAACTCTCGGTCGCGGCAGAAACGGACGCAATTTTTACTCGCCCAAGGGTACAGGATTATATTTTTCGCTCGTCATCTCTCCTAAAAGCGATTTGACGTCAGCCGTCGGTATAACGTCATATGCCGCCGTCTGCGTAGTTGAAGCAATTAAGGAGCTCACGGGAACCGATACAAAAATCAAATGGGTAAACGATATATATATAGACGGCAAAAAGCTGTGCGGAATACTGACGGAAGCGGTATCCGACTTTGAAACCGGTACCGTAAGCAACATAATAATAGGCATAGGAATCAATTTGAAAACCGCCACCCTGCCGGACTCACTCAAGGACAAGGTTGGTTTTTTGGAATACGATTTACCGATTAAAAACGAGTTAATTTCGCTCATAGTTAAAAAATTACTAAAGTATGATGAGGAACGAAACAGTTTTATCGAAAGATATAAAAAATATTCTCTCGTTTTAGGAAAAGACATTAAATATACGAAGAATAATACAGAATTTTACGGCACGGCTCTCGACATTGACAAAGACGGAGGGCTTATCGTAAAGAGCGGGAATTCGATGACGGTGCTGAAAAGCGGTGAAATAAGCCTTTACCTTTAATTATTGCCTTCATCGCAAACAAAGCCTTAACACTTTTTTATTTCGCAGCATATAGTGTATTAGCGCAGTAAAAAAAGATAAGGCGGTGTCGGCATGATAAGAAAACGACGTATCGGTATCGGAGCCGTGTTTGTGACCTTGGGGATAGCCTTGGCAGTTGCTTTTATTCTGCCGGCACAATGGCTCGTAGTTGTACTCGCTCTCGCTCTTGTTTGCAGCGGGATAACGCTTTGCAGAAACTGTTGTTAAGGAGGAGTCTGTTTTGAAGGTTATTGTTTTTAAAAGCTCGAAGCTGCTCGGAGGTTTTCTGAGACTGATTTTCGGAATAAAAAAGGATACAGTAACACAATAAATACATAAATGGCTGCAAAAACCTCGGTTTTTACAGCCATTTTATTTTACGGTTATATTCTTCAGAATTTAAGCCATTCGGTAAATTCGGCATCCGACGGCATACGGAAATCTCCGCGCGGCGAAAGGCTTACAGAGCCCACCTTAGGGCCGTCCGGCAAGCACGAACGCTTAAACTGGCTTATGAAAAATCTTTTGATAAAAAGCCTAAGCCACTCTTTGAGCTGCTCCTCTGAATACTTACCCGAAAAAGCACGAGATGCCATAAACAGCAGCTTTTGCGGTTTAGTGCCGAAACGCAGGAAGTAGTAAAGATAGAAATCGTGAACCTCGTACGGACCGAGCTTATCCTCGGTTTTTTGCTTGATATTACCGTTTTCATCAGGCGGTAAAAGCTCGGGACTTACGGGAGTTGCAAGCACACGCAAAAGGATCTGCTCTATTTCACCGCCGAGCTTTTCGGCTTCAAAGCGAACCAAATGTCTCACAAGCGTTTTCGGTACAGAGCAGTTCACACCGTACATACTCATATGGTCGGCGTTATATGTGCACCACCCAAGCGCAAGTTCGCTGAGGTCGCCTGTGCCGACGAGTATGCCGCCGACCTTGTTAGAAATATCCATAAGTATCTGCGTGCGTTCCCTCGCCTGCGTATTTTCATAGGTGATGTCGTGAATATCGCTGTCGTGCCCTATATCGCTCATATGGCGCAGGCAGGCAGGTTTTATATCTATTTCCTTAAAAGTCGTGTTAAGCGCTTTTATAAGCTCTACGGCGTTATTATACGTCATATCGGTAGTGCCGAAGCCCGGCATTGTGACGCATATAATGTTTTCATTGGGAAGCGACAACATCTCCATAGCCTTAACGGCTACAAGAAGTGCCAGCGTAGAATCAAGTCCGCCGGAAATACCGATAACAGCCTTTTTAAGTCCCGTATGCGCAAGGCGCTTGGCAAGTCCCGCGCTTTGAATTGAGAGTATTTCGCCGCAGCGAAGCTCCCTCTCGCTTTCGTTTGACGGAACAAACGGATAGGGATAAAAATTTCTTGCAATATCGTCATATTCCGCCTCATTTACATATGCGGGAATGACGGTAAAATCGTTTTCGCGCAAAATCTCGTTATTGTCCGAAAAAGAGCCGTTTCGTACACGCTCGGAATTCAGCTTTTCAAAGTCGATATACGCCGAGGCACTGCTGCCGTCGAACGCAAAGCGTTCATTCTCCGACAAAATCGCTCCGTTTTCCGCTATTGTACAAGCTCCCGAAAACACAAGGTCGGTTGACGACTCGCCTACTCCCGAAGAAGCATATACATAAGCGCAAAAGCACTTGGCGCTCTGCACGGAAATTATATTTTTTCGATAATCATTCTTTGTGACAGCCTCATTGCTCGCCGACAAATTCGCTATAATATCGGCACCGTTAAGGCAAAGCTCGCTGCTCGGCGGAACGGGAACCCACAAATCCTCACAGATTTCAACTCCGAGAACAGCTCCCGATGACAGAGTAAAAAGCAAATTGCTGCCGAACGGCACCTCTTCGTCATCAATTATAACGGATGAGCAATTTACCTTTTCGGAGGAGGCAAACCACCGTTTCTCATAGTATTCATTATAGTTAGGTATATACGTTTTCGGCACAATTCCGAGAATAGCTCCGCTCTGCAAAACAGCGGCGCAATTATAAAGCCTGCCGCTCACACGCAGAGGTAAGCCTATACATATAACGGCATCGCTGTATGCCGTTTCTTTTGAAAATTTAATAAGCGCGTCAAGCGCACTCTGTGTAAGCGCGTCCTGTAAAAACAAATCGCCGCAGGTGTAAGCCGTAAGATAAAGCTCCGGGAACACTATAAGAGAGCTGCCCGACTCGCTTTCGGCCTTTACGGTTTTAAGGGCGTTCTGAAGATTTTTTTCGACATTTGCAACCGTTACGCGCGGCGAAACCGCCGAAACTTTTATAAATCCGGTATTCATATTGAGTCTCCGTTTTTTCAAAATCTTTATCAGTATTTTTTCAAATATAATAATATTATAACACAAGAATTATATACCGAAAAGATATATTTGTCCATAATCACGTTAATCGCGCAATCTGGTTGACAACGGTGTTAAAATAAAAACTATAATTATAAGAAGGCGACTGATAATATGAGAAAATTCAGCAAATCACACAAGCTCGACCACGTTTGCTATGATATACGAGGCCCGGTCCTTGAAAAAGCGAGCGAAATGGAAAGCGCCGGCACAAAAATACTGAAGCTCAACATCGGCAACCCGGCACCCTTTAACTTTTCCGCGCCCGACGAAATAATTCACGATATGATATACACCCTGCGCGACGCGGAGGGCTATTCGGACTCAAAGGGTATTTTTTCGGCAAGAAAATCGATAATGCAGTATTCGCAGCTCAAAAATTTGCCGAATGTCGGAATTAACGACATATACACGGGAAACGGCGTCAGCGAGCTTATAACAATGTCAATGCAAGGACTCCTTGACAACGGTGATGAAATACTTGTCCCCGCCCCCGACTACCCCTTGTGGACAGCTGCGGTAACGCTTGCAGGCGGAAATGCCGTTCACTATATCTGTGATGAGCAGAACGAATGGAACCCCGACATTGACGACATCAAGAAAAAAATCACCGACAAAACCAAGGGCATCGTAATTATCAACCCGAACAATCCCACAGGCGCGCTCTACTCTGAAGAGATACTTAAAGAAATAGTCGAGGTGGCGCGCAGTCATCAGCTCATAATCTTTTCGGACGAGATATATGACAGACTTGTTATGGATTCGTTAAAACACATTTCGATAGCCTCTCTCGCTCCGGATATTCCGTGCATTACCTTTAACGGACTTTCAAAATCGCACAGAATAGCGGGATTCCGTTGCGGTTGGATGTGTATAAGCGGCAACAAAGCACCTATAAAAGATTATATTGAAGGACTCAACTTGCTCTCATCCATGCGTCTTTGCTCAAACGTTCCGGCTCAGGAAATTATACAGACTGCATTAGGCGGCTATCAGAGCATTGACGAATTGCTTTTGCCCGGCGGCAGAATATACGAGCAGCGCGAAGCCGTTTGGAAAGCTTTAAACAGCATTGACGGCGTTTCCGCAATGAAACCCAAGGCGGCATTTTACATCTTCCCGAAGATAGACAGCAAAAAATACAACATCAAAAACGACGAGCAGATGGTATATGATTTCCTTGTAAGTAAAAAAATTCTATTGGTTCAGGGAAGCGCATTCAACTACCCCACACCCGACCATGTGAGAATAGTGTACCTGCCCACAGTAAAGCAGCTTAATAAAGCCTGCGAGGAATTTGAAGACTTTCTTAAACATTACAAGCAAAAATAAAAGCACCGACCGTTTTAAGGACGGCACAGCAAATAAAAAACCACCCGCACAGCGAGTGGTTTTTTTATATCCGTCTGCCCCACGTTTCTTTGCGGAGGCGGTAAGTTTACGTGATTATATTCGGAGGGTGGAATTTAAGAATGATTTTAGGCGATCGCTCTTCGGATTGTCAAAAATCTCTTCGGGTGTTCCCTCTTCTGCGATAACGCCCTCGTGCATATATATGACCTTATTTGAAACCTCGCGGGCAAATCCCATTTCGTGGGTGACTATAAGCATGGTCTTGCCGTCCTGTGCAAGTTTTCTGATAACATTTAAAACCTCACCGGTAATTTCGGGGTCAAGGGCACTTGTGGGCTCGTCAAAACATAAAAGCTGCGGAGACAGCATAAGTGCGCGCGCTATCGCGACTCTCTGCTGCTGACCGCCGGAGAGCTCGCACGGATAATTTTCCGTCTTATCCCTGAGGCCCACACTTTCAATTATTTTTATCGCTTCGGTGCTGATAGCGGCAAGCTTATTCTTTTTATCTTCACGTGAGAGCTTATTTTTTTTACACTCTTCTTTTACCAAAAGCTCTTTGGCAAGCGTTACATTGCGAAGAACCGTATACTGCGGAAAAAGATTAAATGACTGAAAAACAAGCCCTGTGCAAAGCTGATTTTCACGCTTTTCTTCTCTTGACAGCTTCTCCTTACGTTCGCTGTCAAACGTTACTCTTCCGCCTACGGAAATTCTTCCCTCGTCTGCAGATTCAAGTCCTGTTATGCAGCGCAAAAGAGTAGTTTTGCCGCTTCCGGAGGAGCCTATGACGGAGACTACCTCTCCCTCTTCTATTTTAAAATCAATGCCCTTTAAGACATCGGTTTTACCAAATCTTTTATGTATATTGTTTACTTCAAGTACAGTCATAAATTAACCTCTGAAATAATCGAGTTTCTTTTCAATCTTATTAAAGATAACAGTCAGCAAGCCGTTAAATATCAAGAAAAACGCGCCTGTATAGAACAGCGGCCAAATTATTCCGCGTGCCGAAAACCTGTCGGCAGCCATTATTATTTCCGCAACGGCTATTACCCTTGCCAAGGAAGTATCTTTTACAAGGGTTATTACTTCGTTGCTCATCGGCGGAACTATTCTCTTTACCACCTGCAAAAGTATTACCTTAAAAAATATTTGCGGCTTTGTCATACCGAGAACCTGCCCTGCCTCGTACTGACCTTTTGAAATGCTCTCAATACCGCCGCGGTAAATCTCGGAAAAATAGCAGGCGTAATTTATTACAAACGCTATCAGTGCCGCCGTAAAACGCACTTTAATAGGTGTGTTAAACAAAAGCCCGGGAACATACAGCACAACAAAAAGCTGGAGCATAAGCGGTGTGCCGCGAATTATCCATACAAAGGTCTTTGAAAGCCACTTCAGCGGCTTGAATTTTGATATAGAGCAAAACATAACAAGAAGTCCTGCGGGAACAGAAAACAGAAGCGTCAGCGAAAACAGCTTCAAATTCTCACAGAACCCCTTTAAAAGCTCCATTGATATATTCACAAAAGAGTCCATAACTTCACCTTAAACAAACTTTTAGACGGCAAGCGCAGACGCGCCGCCGCCTCAAAAAGTTATTTTTTAGTTTTTTCAGCCTACAAGGAGCTGACCGCCGAGTTTATATTTTTCTGCGATGGTTCTGAGAGTACCGTCCTTTGCAAGCTCGTCGATTGCTTTGTTAACCTCGGGAGTTATATCGCTGTCTTTTCTGAAAGCGATACCGTATTCCTCATCTGCAAAATTCGCGCCGCTTACCATAACTATATTTGTATAGTTGGTGCCCTCGCCTATTGAACCGATGCCGGTAACATAGTCTATAACAGCGGCATCTGCCGTGCCGGAGGAAACCTCCATTATCGCCTTTGCCATTGAGTCAACCGCCGTGTAGTTTGCACCCTCAAAGAATGCGTCGCTTGTTGCAACCTCTTCACCTGCGGATTCTTTTTCGGCAACTACCGTTGCACCATTTAACGAACCTGCCGAAGAATATTTATCGGCATTTTCGCTCTTTGTTATGAGAACCTGTTTATTTGCCATATAGGGCGTTGAGATAGACATGGTGTTTTTTCTCGCGTCGGTTATTGTAAGGCCGTTCCAAAGGCAGTCAACATTTTTTGAATTGAGCTCGCTCTCTTTTGCCTCCCAACTTATTACCTGGAAAGTGGGCGTAACACCGAGTTTTTCGCAAACAGCTCTTGCAAAATCAGCCTCAAAGCCCTTAAGGTCTGTGGTATTACCCTCTTCATAATAATCCATAGGAGCAAAAAGAGTAATGCCGATAACAAGCGTTCCTTTATCTTTAACATATGCAAGGTCCGAAGAAGTATCGGTTTTTTTGTTGCCGCAAGCGGCAAATGTGCATACAATCAAGGCAGCAGCAAGCAAAATACTTAAAATCTTTTTCATAACATCCTCCGTGTTTTACCGTGGTAAAGTGTTAATATGCTAATATGATAGCTTATTGAACTCGGTTTGTCAACTGTTATTTAAAACTGTCCCGTTTATCTCGCCGCGATAATTGATGAGTTCACTCACGGTGACAAGCTGAAAGCCGCGGTTCACAAGCTCGGGAATCAGTATTTCCGACGCTTCCGCCGTAGGGACAAATAAATCGTGCATCAAAACGATATCTCCATCCTTGACGCTTGATAGCACCGTATTTACCGTGCGGTCCTTGTTTTGATGACTCCAGTCTCTTGTGTCAATCGTCCACATGACGAGCGGTCTTTTCTCGTTTTGTCTTATAAAATCATTATAACAGCCGCACGGAGGTCTTATGACGCTTGGCTTTATTCCGACGGTATCAAAAATCACCTCATCATTTTTTGCAAGCTCGCGTAAAGCGTTTTCGTTGTCTGTTTTGGTAAGCACGACATGTCCGTAAGTGTGATTGCCTATTTCGCAGCCGTATTCTGTTATTTTCTTTGTTATTTCCTCGCGACCGTCTATTCTGCTGCCGACAACAAAAAAAGTTGCTCTGCCGCCCACCGCCTTGAGGCTTTCGAGAATTCTTCCGGTGACGGGAGTGTACGGACCGTCGTCATACGTCAGGGCAATCATCGGCTTTTCCGGATCAACGGACGTATCGTGCTGAGCTATGGTCTTTTTTGCTCTTATTTCTTCGTCACCGTTCATTCCGAAAACGGCATAAAGCAAAAACAACAGTCCGAATACCATCAGAATAATTCCGCAAAAAATCGCTGCAGGCCTTTTGAATTTTATTATCATGGTGCACACATCCGCTCCGTATTTTTTCTTAATACATATATATTGCCCCACGCCGTTATACAGACCGATTTTTACGACAATTTGGCTATTTTATATAAGCCGACAAACAATATAAATTTATCTATTATGTCAATAACAAAAACACAAAAAAGATGTTATAATATATTATAAGCACAAAAGAAGTGATACTATGTCAGACAAAAAAGATTTTACGGATAAAAGCAAAAACAGCAACGACACATTTTGCTGCATATATTGCACGGAAAGAAACGACTGCTCCGTTTTAAGCGTAAAAAAATGTCTCGGTGAGAAATGCTCTTTTTACGAAACGTCGGAGGAAAAGTTGCATTCAAACGATGCTTGGTCGAAACGCATGAACGCTTTGGACTCGGTAAAACAAACCGAAATTGCAAAAAAGTATTACGGAGGAAAAAAACCGTGGAAAAAATAAAAGAAAACACTACATTCAAAGAAGGTGACGTTGTTGTTTACGGCTCTCAGGGAATATGCCGCATAACGGGAACCGAAAAAATGCGCGTCGGCGGTAAAAGCACTGTATACTTTATATTAAATCCTGTGTACAGGAAAAACTCAAAGATTTTTGTTCCGTCGGACAATGAAAAGCTTATGGAAAAAATGCACAGCGTCATTGAAAAAGACGAAATAGACGAGCTTATCAGGAATGCCGCAGAGGACACATCGGAGTGGATTGAAAACGACGCCGAGAGAAAGGATTTTTTTAAGAGTGCTTTAGCTTCGGGAGACAGAGGCAAAATAATCAATGTGATTAAAACCATCCGCCTGCACAAAACCGAACGCGAAGAGAGCGGTAAGCGGCTCCACCAATCGGACGAGGCTTTTTTAAAGGAAGCGGAAGCTCTGATATATGAGGAGTTTGCCGTTGTACTCGGTATTGAGCCCGTGAAGGTTCTAGACTACATAATGGACGAAATAAGCAAACTGTAAAAAGTGCCGTCGAAGCTCTGTTTCGGCGGCATTCTGTATTATGTGAAATGTCGAATGCACCGATAACAAAGCCGGAGCATCGAAAATAAGTGTCTCACAGGCAAAAACATCCGATAAGGCCCTGCATTGACATTGACAAAAGAGCAAATTCAATTTAAACTATAAGCAGTCTAACCGTAAAGTTAAAATTACGGTATTATTGCATAAAACAGTAACGGAGTAATAAGAATGGAAAATAATCAGGAAAAGAAACAAACCGTACTCAGCTTAATACAACCGACGGGCACGCCGACCCTCGGCAATTATCTCGGCGCTTTGAAAAATTGGAAAAATATGTCCGACGGCTATGATTGCTTTTTCGGCGTTGCCGATTTGCACTCGATAACGGTAAGACCGAATCCCGCGGATCTTCGCAGAAGAACCACGGAGATGTACGCTCTTTTATTGGCACTCGGTCTTGACCCACACAAAAACACGGTGTTTGTTCAGAGCCACGTTCCCGCTCATGCACAGCTTGCGTGGATTCTTGACTGCTATACCCAATTCGGAGAGGCTTCAAGAATGACACAATTTAAGGACAAGAGCGAAAAACACCCCGACAATGTAAATGTCGGTCTTTTCGCATATCCCGTACTTATGGCGGCGGATATACTCTTATATCAGACCGACTTTGTTCCGATAGGCATTGACCAAAAACAGCATCTTGAAATAACAAGAAATATTGCCGACAGATTTAACGGCCTTTACGGAAACACCTTTAAGCTTCCCGAACCGTTTATAGGTAAGAGCGGCGCTAAAATAATGTCGCTTCAGGAACCGAATAAAAAAATGAGCAAATCAGACACCAATCCAAAGGCGTTTATTTCCGTGCTTGACGACGACAATACAATTATGAAGAAAATCAAAAGCGCCGTCACCGACAGCGAAGCGCGCGTATACAGAAAAGACGGCAAAGACGGCGTAAACAACCTTATGGGAATTTACTCTTGCTGCACCGGAAAAACAGATGAGGAAATAGAAAAGGAATTTGACGGTAAGGGCTACGGTGACTTTAAAACCGCAGTCGGTGAAGCCGTGTGCGACGAGCTCCGTCCTCTGAGAGAGGAATACAACCGCCTTATAAGCGACAAAGCTTATCTCGCGGAATGCATGAAGGAGGGCGCGGAAAAAGCCTCCTACATTGCAGAACGCACTCTCAAAAAAGCAATGAAAAAGGTTGGATTTTTGCAGATTTAAAATATATTCGACAAAAACTGCATAGGGCAATAAAAAATAACGGCAATGATTAAATGTAACAATCATTGCCGTTAGCTGTTTTTTCTTATATTTTTTCGCTTCGTATACGGTTACTCTGGAGACAGCCGAAGCCCCAATTCTGTCAGCCGCCGTAAAATACCACGCTGTTATCTTTTAACGCAAGAGATAATATCAAAACCGCCGCCGTCAGAAACGCTGCCGCAATCAATACATAAGAATATCTGCTGCTCATTTTTATACTTCCTCTATACCCCTTTTTACGGGTCTTGTAAGGTATGTTTCGCCGAATTGCATTTTAAGCTTATTAAAGCAAAGCCGGGCTTCGTCTTCCGATGTGAATATGCCGAATACAGTAGGTCCGCTTCCGCTCATAAGCGCAGCCTTAGCACCGCAGCGCTTCATGGTCTGTTTGATATACGGGCGTTTCGGGACCTCTATCACCTGCTCGAAAACATTGTTCATTTTTTCGTACATAAGTGCGGTATCGCGGTTTTTCATCGCGTACAGCATGGCGGTGCGGTCTGCATGACGTATACGCTGCGCCTCGTCTATCTGTTTGTATGCATTCACGGTAGAAACGCCCATATCGGGCTTACACAGAACAATAAAACAGTCGGAAATTGCGGGAAGCGGAGCTATAACACCGCCTGTGTCCACGCAAAGGCTTGTTCCGCCCGTCAGAGAAAACGGTACGTCCGCTCCGACTTTTTCGCCTATCGAGCAAAGAGAGAATTCGTCTAAGCCTGTTTTATACAGCCTGTTCAATATATACAGCACTCCTGCACCGTCGGCACTTCCGCCGGCGAGACCTGCCGCCATGGGAATTTTTTTACCGATTTCAATCTCTATACCCCTATCTGAAATACCGGCGTAGTCAAAAAAGGCCTCTGCGGCTTTATAAGCAATGTTTTTTTCGTCCTTCGGTACACGTTCGTCGGAGGATATTATCTTAATGCCGTTTTCGCCTGTTCTGTCAACACGCACGGTATCATAACAGCTTACCGACTGCATTATCATAAATAAGCTGTGGTAGCCGTTCGGAAGCTTTCCGACAACATCAAGCATCAGATTTATTTTTGCGGCTGCTTTTACAATCATAAATAAATTCCGTTTCGATTTAAATTATTATTCAATGGGCATCAGAAGAGGCGTGCGCTGCTGAAAGAGCGTCATCTCATTAAAGCCGGCGACTTTCATAGCGTCATATGCTTCGGTAAGTCCGGCCGCAAGGTCTTCTGCAAAATGCGCGTCAGAGCCGAAGGTTACATATTTTCCTCCGAGCTCTTTAAAACGCTTTACAACATCAGCTTCGGGTGCAAGCTTTTTAATAGGTTGGCGAAGTCCCGCCGAATTCACCTCAAGTGCCTTACCCTTTTCGGCAGTCAGCTTTAATATTTCATCTACTTTTTTGCTGTATCTTGACATATCAATAATGATGCCGGATTTTGAATAGAAATATCTGAGAGGATATGTCAGATGAGCGAGTATATCAAAATTACCCCACTCCAAAAGGCCGAGAATTTCATCGAGATAGCGATTAAAATAATCGTTTGCACTCTCCTCGGTAAAGCTGTCCATATAATAAAAGTCCTGTGTATTGCGAAGATTATGCACAGAACCTATGACCTGGTCATACTCTCGCATGGCAAGCACCTTTTCGGCAAGCTCCGGGTCATAGTGAGGCTGGCCGAGCTCTATGCCCTCAAGCACAAGCACCTTCCCGCGGAATGCCGACTGTGCCATTGCCACCTCGTAATACGCCGAGCGTATACGTTTATCATACTTGTCCTGATAAAAGCTGTCTATTTCGCAATGGTCACAGAAAGCCAAAGCGCGAAGTCCCGTAAGTTCTGCTTTTTCGCAAATAAACATTGCAGAATGGTTACCGTCGGGGGAATTATCGGTATGGACGTGCAAATCAACTGTTCTTTTATACATCAAATCGCCTCAAGTGGAATTATTCTTAGGATATAATATCATATTTTAAAAAAAGAATATACTGTTTTTTGAAAAAAAATTGTCATTTGATATGTTAAACGGAGCAAAAGTGTGATAAAATATCCTAAGAATTTTTTTGGAGGTACATTTTATGCGTTCTATTATAACCGTTGTCGGTAAGGACACCGTGGGCATACTCGCCGAAGTATCTACGCTCTGCGCGAAGCATTCCGTCAACATAATTGAGGTCACACAATCGATTTTACAGGATATGTTTTGTATGATAATGCTCGTTGACGTTGACAAATGCGATATACCCTTTACCTCTTTTGCGGATGAAATCTCCTCTCTCGGTGAAAAGACCGGACTTTCGATAAATGCCGTTCACGAGGACATTTTTAATACGATGCATCACATATAATTTATAAATATTCCAAGTAAGGGAAGAATTCTATGATAAACACACAGGATATACTTGAAACTATCAATATGATTCGGGAGGAAAATCTCGACATACGAACCATCACTATGGGAATATCTCTTCTTGACTGTGCGGACTCGGACGCTGACAAGGCGTGCGGCAGAATTTACGACAAGATATGCCGCAAAGCCGAAAACCTCGTCAAAACAGGTGAAGAGATAGAAAAGGAATACGGTGTTCCGATAATCAACAAGCGAATATCAGTAACTCCCGTGTCAATGATATTCGCGTCTGCCGGAGGCGACCCCATAAAATACGCCAAGACTCTTGACAAGGCCGCAAAGGCAGTCGGAGTAAACTTTTTAGGCGGATATTCGGCACTTGTGCAAAAGGGGTTTGCAAAGGGAGACGAGGAGCTTATAAGAAGCATACCCGAGGCTCTTGCCGTAACCGAAAGACTCTGCTCAAGCGTTAACATAGGCTCCACAAAAGCCGGTATAAATATGGACGCTGTTGCCCTTATGGGAAAAATAGTCCGCGAATCGGCTGTTCTTACTAAGGATAAGGGTCTTGTAGGACCGTCAAAGCTCGTTGTGTTTTGCAACGCTCCCGATGACAACCCGTTTATGGCAGGCGCTTTTCACGGTGCGGGAGAGCCTGACAGCGTTATCAACGTAGGCGTATCCGGGCCCGGAGTTGTTCGCTCTGCTCTCTCAAAAATACCCGACGGAAATATTACGGACGTTGCCGACGTTGTTAAAAAGACTGCATTCAAAATAACGAGAGTCGGTCAGCTTGTAGCATCAAGAGCCGCAGAAAAGCTCGGTGTCCCGTTCGGCATTGTAGACTTGTCTCTTGCCCCCACACCGGCGGTCGGAGATTCGGTTGCGCACATTCTTGAAGAAATGGGTCTTGAGCAGTGCGGTGCCTGTGGTACAACAGCCTGCCTTGCTCTTTTGAATGACGCAGTAAAAAAAGGCGGCGTTATGGCATCCTCACACGTCGGTGGACTTTCCGGCGCATTTATACCCGTTTCCGAGGACGCGGGAATGATAGACGCCGCAAGGAGCGGAACGCTCAAAATAGAAAAGCTTGAGGCAATGACCGCAGTATGCTCCGTAGGACTTGATATGATAGCCGTACCGGGCGATACACCTGCCGAGGTAATATCCGCAATAATCGCCGATGAGGCGGCTATCGGTATGGTTAATTCAAAGACTACAGCCGTAAGAGTTATCCCCGCAATCGGCAGAAGCGATGATGATGAGGTTGAATTCGGCGGCCTTTTCGGCAGTTCACCCATAATGAAAGTTAACACCTCTTCCCCCGCTAAGTTCATTAACCGCGGCGGAAGAATACCGGCTCCGCTTCAGAGCCTCAAAAACTAAGGCTTGCAATTACAAAGGCAAAAAGAGGTACGCTGTTTTCGGCGCACCTCTTTTTTACTGTTGTTTTTTACTGTTGCTTTTTACTGTTATTGCTGCCGATTACGTTTTGCATTGCTGAAAGATACCGATAGCTTTATCCGTAAGAAATCGGTATTTACTCTCGGCACAACGGCAAAAAATAAAAGGCACCTCAAATGAGGTGCCTTAAGATTTGTTTGTTTAGCTTAATTACCAAGCAATTGTGAAATTCTTTTCGAGTCCGAAAGGAATTGAAACGTTCTTTGACAATGCGGTAAGAGAAAGAGTCCATACAAAATAGTATGTAGCCTCGGTAACATTACCGGACGCCTTATCAACGGTGATCTTAACATAACCGTCGCTGTGGCCTGTTTTAACATCCTTAATAATGCTTGCTGCAGGACCTGCGTTATCGGTAACAATTGACGGCATTACAACAGAGAATACTTTTCCGTTGTGGCCGTTGCCGTGAGCAGTATCGGTAGACGGCTCATCAGCCTTGATGTTAAGAGTTATAACATAAGAGCTGCCGTTATCAACTACTTCCTTGCTCTCGATGTCGTCAGCTGTAAGCTGGCTTGACCAGTTCTCGTTCTCTACGGGGAATATAGCGTTTTTATCGTCAACCGAGGTTGCCGGAGAAACGGTAGAAACATCTTTGTCGCCCATATTGGCTGCTATAAGAGAATCGGCCATGCTTGTAAGAGTCTTGGGAAGGTCACCTGAAACACTGCCTGCCTGGGAGTTTTTCTCTTTTGTAAGAGTTATCTCTTTAGCGTTCGGCTTAACATTGTTGATGGCCTTATTGAAGTAATTAACAACATCTTCTACCGAGCTTGATGCGGAAAGCTCTGTGGGAGCTGCGGCATTGCCCTGAGCAGCCGAAGAGTTGTCCGAAGAAGCAGAAGCGGTATTATCGGAAGAAGCACTGCTTGAAGCACTGCCTGAAGAGCTGCTGCCCGATGAAGAGCTGCCCGACGAAGAACTGCCCGACGAAGAACCTGATGAGGTCTGAGTGCCGGCACTTGGTGCAACCGTAGCGGTAGCAGGTTTAAAAGCTATGCTGCATACCGAGTAAACAAGCAAAAGCGCAAGCATAATTCCGAAAGCCTTTTCAAAAGTCTTACCGAAAATCTTTCTCTTTTCGGCATTGCGAGCAAGCTTTTGGGCTCTCATTTCGGGAGTTGAAGGTATTTTTTCTTTTTTAGACATAATGAGTTTCCCCTTCCGAGTGGTTTTAAAAGCTAAACTTCACTCATACATATTTGTTGCATAACATAATATAATTTACAATAAATCGCAAAAAAAGTCAATGGATAATATCTAAATTCATTACAAAAATCCGACATTTTTTCGGTAAACGGATAACCTACATTCATTTGACACGGATTTGTCGGTTTTTTCCAAATACACTTGACCTTCCAAATACTATTATGTAAAATATCAGTATTGCACCGAAAGCGGCAGCAACATATACCTGTATTAAACTATTAAACCGAAACGGACTGATAATAAATGAACAATCTTTTACTTAACGAAAGAAGCCTTATATATCACTTAAGACAATATCGCTCAAAGCGCAGGCTGCATTATTTTGCTGAAACCGAATCCACAAACGAGGTCGCAAAAAAGCTTTGCGGCGACGGCAAGGGCCTCGGAGCTTTCGTTGTATCCGACTGTCAAACCGCCGGCAAAGGCCGCTCCGGCAGAACCTTTTGCTCGCCTAAGGGTACCGGCGTATACATTTCAATCGTTTACGAGATAAGCGGAAAAGAGCCCAATTTCGACCTGCTGTCAAGTCTTGCGGGGCTTGCCGTGCGCGATACGCTCTTTAACTTTTTTGATTTTGACTGCAAAATAAAATGGCCGAACGATATTTTACTCGACGGCAAAAAAATATGCGGTATACTGTGTGAAATAGTAAATAAAAACGGCAAGCCGAAATACGCCGTAGTCGGAATAGGTCTTAATATCGAAAAGCAGGAATTCCCGGAGGAAATAATGTATACTGCCGCAAGCATAGGCGATAAATACGAGGGTGAGCTTGACCACAACGAAATAGCGGTTGACATAGTAAACAACCTTGACCGCTACATCATACGCCGCGACGCCCTCAACGCCGAAAACACCGGTGAAATAATAAACAGGCTGAAAATGTACTCGGCGTCTTTAGGTCAAATCGTCAGGGTTATAACGCCCGACAGCGAATATGACGCAAAGGTTCTCGACATAGCCCCGGACGGCGGCCTTGTAATTCTGTCGGACGGTGAAACAAAAACCATAACCTCGGGAGAAATAGTACATATACGATAATTTTAGTCAATTTCGACATTATTTTACGATTTGTTTAATTTTTATTGACAGGTAAAAAATGCCGTATTATAATATCTTATTGTAAGTTAAGTCTTTTTGAATTCTGTGCGATGGCGGGCAAAACTCAATTGGGCTTGACTTGTTTTGCTTTTATAACATTATTTTGGGGAGCTGACAAAAATGGAAAATATCGGTTATTACAACGGCAAATTCGATCTTATTGAAAAGATGACGGTCCCGATGAACGACCGCGCCATGTACTTCGGCGACGGAGTTTACGACGCTACATATTCGGTAAACCGCACCATCTTTGCGCTTGAGGATCACCTCGACAGATTTTACAATAGCTGCAGGCTGCTCGAAATACCTGCTCCGATGCCGCGTGAAGAGCTTAAAAAGACACTCTATGAGTGCGTAAACAAGGTGGATAACCCCAATCAGTTTGTTTATTGGGAAGCTACAAGAGGAACCGGAATACGCAATCACGTTTTCCCCGACTCGCCCTCTAATCTCCTTATATACACAAGGCCCTGCCCGATGAAGGATTTATCTCTTCGCTACAAGCTCGCTACCATGGAGGACAAGAGATTTTATTACTGCAATGTTAAAACTCTTAACCTTATACCGAGCGTTTTGGCTTCGCAAAGAGCTCTTGAAAAGGGTTGCGACGAAACTGTATTCCACCGCGGAGATCTCGTAACGGAGTGCGCTCACTCAAACGTTTCAATAATAAAAGACGGCAAGTTCATTACCCATCAGCTTGACTGCCTCGTTTTGCCCGGTATCACCAGAAAGCACCTTATAGAGATTTGCCACGAAAAAGGCATACCGGTAGAAGAACGCGACTATACTCTCGAAGAGCTTAAAAACGCCGACGAAATAATAGTTTCGTCCTCGGGCGCTCTTTGTATGCCTGCATGCGAGCTTGACGGTGAGCCCGTCGGCGGCAAAGCTCCCGAAATCATCAAAACTCTTCAGGACGCATACCTCAAACGTCTTCATGACGAATGCGGTGAATAAAACCGATAATACACATCTGCAATACGGCTGTTTCGCTTAAATCGGAACAGCCTTGTATTCTTTTTAAAGAGGGAGAATAATTATGGATCAAAAAGCACTTACAGACCTTAATATAGGCGAAAATCTTGATAATCTCGCAAATCTCGATCCGCGCGGATACGGTGTTTGCCGCATTCTCTACAAGGCCTCGCGCGAGTATACCGGTATGCCCACTACAATGAACGCTGCCAAAAAGCTGTGCGCGACACTTAAAAAAGATGATATTGTATATATAATGACCGGCTTCGTTTTGCTTGACCATCATCATGCCGAGACTGACGGCATAGTAAGCTCGATGCTTCTTGCAAGAGCACTGTCGCTCGCATTTGATGTAAAACCCGTTATAATCTGCCAAGACGAAAATGTGGAAGCCGTCAGAAATATGTCAAGGGTGATAGGCCTTCACCTTTACGATACCATCGAAGAGATGAATGCTCACCCCGTTTCCATGGCATTCATCCCATTCACAAAGGACAAAGATAAAGCGGAAGCTCTTGCCGACGAGATTATTTCAAAGGGGATGCCAAAGGCCGTAATTGCAAATGAGTTCCCCGGTGCAAACGGCGTCGGTGAATATCACAACGCGGTAGGTAAAAACACTACGGCTCTTGAGGCAAAGGGTGACATACTCTTTACAAAGCTTCAAAAGGCCGGGGTCTTGAATATTGCAATAGGCGACCTCGGAAACGAATTGGGTATGGGCACAGTTCTTGACCACATTAAAAAATATGTCCCCTACACCTCTGAAAAATCGAACTGCGTATGCGGCTGTAACGGAGGAATCGCAAGCGTTGTCGCCGCAGACAACATTATAACCGCAACCGTTTCGGACTGGGGCTGCTACGGTATGATTGCTGCAATAGCCTATCTTAAAGGCGATATAAACATCATGCACGACGCAGAGCTTGAAAAAGATGTCTTAAAGACTGCGGCAAGAAGCGGCATGGTTGATATGTACGGTTGGCAGATACCGTCGATAGACGGTTTTGACCTCACTACAAATATGATGATGGTCAATATGATGCGCGAGTGTATAAGATACGCTCCCACGCTCACCGAAAAATGCAAGACTTGGTTTGATAAAACAATAGAGCTCGGATTTTTTGACGACAGAAAATAATTTTAAGAGGTATTTGTATGAATGCTCCTAAATTTCTCTCTTCCGGCGACAGCGCAATAACCGTCGAATTCGGCAATGAAATAAGCGCCGAAATAAACGCCTGCGTTCACGCGCTTGACAAAGCACTCCATAAAAAAAACATTCTCGGTATTGTCGAGACTGTTCCGACGTTTCGGTCGCTTCTTATAATCTATGACCCGTGCATTACGGGCGGAGAAAAGCTTAAGGCAAAGATAACGAAGCTTTGCGGCGACCTTGAAGCGTCCTCGGATGGCAGGAAGAGAATTATAGAAATACCGGTGCTGTACGGCGGCGAATACGGCGAGGACTTAAAAGACGTTGCAGAAATCAACAAGCTTACCGAGGATGAGGTTGTAAAGATACACTCGGGAACCGATTATTTGATTTATATGCTGGGCTTTTTGCCCGGATTTGCGTATCTCGGAGGCCTTGATGACAGAATCAAAACTCCGAGGCTGCAAAATCCGAGGACTAAAATTCATGCAGGTGCTGTCGGAATAGGCGGCGAGCAAACGGGCATTTACCCTCTCTCCTCCCCCGGAGGTTGGAGGCTTATCGGTACGACACCCGTAAAACCGTACGACCCGGAAAGAGACGAGCCGATACTTTATTCAGCCGGAGATTATATAAGATTTGTCCCGATTGACAAAGAAACCTTCGACGATATATCGGCAAAGGTTCAAAACGGCACATACGAGTGTCGCATCATCGGAGGTGACGGCGAATGAGTATTAAAGTCATTACTCCCGGAATGTTATCCACAATTCAGGACGGCGGAAGAAAAGGCTTTGCGGCTATGGGGTTTAACGCATCCGGCGTTATGGACGTTCGCTCATACCACATAGCAAACGCACTTGTCGGTAATTTTACCGATGAAGCCGTAATAGAGATGACATATCTCGGCGGCTCCTTTAAATTCTTAGAGTCAAATTACATTGCGATTACGGGTGCCGATATGTCGCCTAAGCTTGACGGTGTACCCGTTGAAATGTATACGACCGTATTTGTAAAGCAAGATGAAACGCTGACATTTTCCGCTGCAGAAAGCGGAATGAGAGCTTATATAGCGGTTCGCGGCGGTATAGATGTTCCTGTTATTATGGGAAGCCGCTCTACAAATCTGAAATGCAAGCTCGGCGGACTTGACGGCAGACCGTTAAAGGCGGGCGACATTGTTCCGTGCAGAGATGTATACGATGAATTTCACAAGCATCTTATACATTCGGCACCGAAAGAGGATTTCGGAAGCGACGAAATAACCGTAAGAGTGCTTTTGGGCCCACAGGACGATTATTTTACGGATCACGGAATTAAAACATTTTTAAACAGCACATACACGGTTACAAACGAATCCGACAGAATGGGCTGCAAGCTGTCCGGCGAAAAGATTGAATACAAAAACACGGTCGATATTATTTCCGACGGCATTGTTTTCGGCAGCATACAAATTCCGCGCACGGGAAACCCGATAATAATGCTTGCAGACAGGCAGACTACCGGCGGTTATGCCAAAATCGCAACGGTAATTTCTGTGGATCTTCCGCTTTTGGCTCAGGCAAGACCCGGTACCAAGGTCCATTTTGAGCTTATCGACAGACAAAAAGCAGAACGGCTTTTAAAGCAGGAACAAAAGGAATTCCACTCATATCTGCTCCACTATTAACAAGAGGTGACAACAATGGATTTAGCACATATGGCTCCGTACGAAGTCAGAAAACTGATAAGAGATAAAAAAATAACCGGTCAGACATCGGGAATGTGCCTCGGCTATGCTCAGGCAAATCTCGCAATACTGCCAAAGGAGCTTGCATACGACTTTCTTCTGTTTACGCAGAGAAATCCGAAGCCCTGCCCCATACTTGAGGTATCGGACGTTGGAGACCCGTATCTTAAAAAGATTGCAAAGGACTGCAATATCGCAACGGACATTCCCAAATACAGAATATATGAAAAGGGTGTTATGACCGGCGAATATGACAGCGTAGAGCAATTTTGGCGCGACGACCTTGTAGCGTTCCTCATAGGCTGCAGTTTTTCGTTTGAAAGCGAGCTTTTGGACAGCGGTATTACGGTACGTCACATTGAGGAGCACAAAAACGTTCCGATGTATCTTACAAATATCGACTGCGAACCCGCCGGCGTATTTTCCGGCAAGATGGTTGTAAGTATGCGTCCCCTGCCCCGCGACCAGATTGTAAAAGCGGTCAACATCACCTCCTCTATGCCGCGCGTACACGGCACGCCTATTCAGATAGGTCATCCCGAGCAGATAGGCATAAGTGATATAAACAAGCCCGATTTCGGCGACGCAGTTACCGTAAAGCCGGGTGAAACACCTGTATTTTGGGCTTGCGGCGTAACTCCGCAGTCTATAATGATGAATTCAAAGCCCGACTTTTGCATAACGCATGCTCCGGGTCACATGCTTATTACCGACATTAAAAACACCGATCTCAAATTTTAACGGGAGGAGATAAAATGGCAACAATTGTAGATTTAAACTGCGATATGGGCGAGAGCTTCGGCGCATATAAAATAGGTCTTGACGAAGAGGTTGCAAAATACATATCATCGGCAAACGTAGCCTGCGGATTTCACGCTTCCGACCCCGTGGTTATGGATAAGACGGTTAAAATACTTAAAGAAAACAACGTTAATCTCGGCGCACACCCCGGCTACCCCGATCTTATGGGCTTCGGCAGGCGTAATATGAACGTAAGCCCCGCAGATGCAAAGGCTTACGTAATGTATCAGATAGGTGCTCTGTCGGCTTTTGCAAAGGCTAACGGCCTTAAAATTCAGCACGTAAAGCCTCACGGTGCGCTTTACAACACCGCCGGCAAGGACTATGCGCTGTCAAAGGCAATATGCGAGGGAATATACGAGGTTGACCCGAGCCTTATACTTCTCGGTCTTTCGGGCAGTCAAATGCTTAAAGCCGCCGCCGACACCGGTCTTAAATGCGCCAAGGAGGTTTTTGCCGACAGGGCGTATGAGGAGGACGGCTCTCTTGTTGCGAGGACAAAGCCGGGCGCAGTCATAACCGACGAGGACGAAGCCATAAAGCGCGTTATCGGAATGGTAAAGCACGGCAAGGTAACCGCGATAACCGGCAAGGAGATTGCGATAGAGGCAAACTCTATATGCGTTCACGGAGACGGAGCAAAGGCTTTGGAATTCGTAATGAAAATAAGAGCCGCATTGACTATAGAAAACATTAAAATCGCACCGCTGTGCGAAATAGTATAAAGAAGGTTTGAAATATGCTCCCACAGAGAGTTTACGCCAAGATAGACCTTGACGCAATTTGCCGAAATATCAAAAATGCCATGGATAAGGTCGGCAAAGAAACAAAGGTAATGGCAATAATCAAAACAGACGCATACGGCCACGGTGCCGTGCCCGTAGCAAAGGCTTTATCCGAAATCGGCTGTTATGCATTCGGCGTTGCGACCGCCAAGGAAGCAGTGGTTTTACGCAAAAACGGCATCAAAAACCCCATACTTATTTTAGGATATGTTTTTCCGCAGGATTATGACGACCTTATAAATTACGAAATAATGCATGCGGTATTTGAATATCACACCGCCAAGGCTCTTTCAGACGAGGCTGTAAAGCTCGGAAAAACCGCCAAAATACACATAAAGCTCGACACCGGTATGGGCAGAATCGGAATGCAGCCGACAGATGAAAGCATAGAAGAAATCAAAAAGATATATTCTCTGCCGAACATTGAAATAAACGGTATATTCACCCACTTTGCCTGCGCCGATGAAGAGGACAAAACTTCATGCAACAATCAGAAGAAAAAGTACCTTGATTTTGTCGGAAAGCTCGATAAAGCCGGAGTTGAGATACCGATAAAGCATATGTGCAACTCCGCGGGAATTATAGAATTTGACGACAACTTCCTTGATATGGTAAGAAGCGGTATTATGACATACGGACTTTACCCGTCGGAGGAAGTAGACAAGTCAAAGCTTGAGCTTCATCCTGCTTTAGAGCTGAAGAGCCATATAGCATACATAAAATCCGTGGGACCCGGCTTTACCGTCAGCTACGGCAGCACTTTTACGTCAAAGAACAATATGCGTATAGCGACTGTACCCGTAGGCTACGGCGACGGGTATCCGAGAGCACTGTCAAACAAAGGCAAGGTTTTGATTCACGGCAAATTCGCCGATATCATAGGCAGAGTTTGTATGGATCAATTTATGGTCGATGTCACGGATATTCCCGAAGCAAAGCAGGGTGATGAGGTAACGCTTGTCGGTAAGGATCAAGACAATGTAATAACCGTAGAGGACGTTGCCGATAACGCTCACAGCTTTAATTATGAGTTCTGCTGCGGAATAAACCGCAGGGTTCCGCGTGTTTATTATAAGGACGGAAAATATCTTGAGACCGTAGATTACCTTGATTGACACGTAATGCACTTTCGGCTATAATAAAAGAAGTGATTTTTTCGGAGGTGCAAAATGGAATTTGACGCTTTTGACGAGGGTATAGAGCTCGGCGGGCTTCGTAACCGCGACGAAATCAGACTTTTGATATGCTATATTTTGAGAGCCGTTGACGCTCCGATTTCAAAACAGAACCTCAACGATTCCATGCTTCAGGATGGCCTTGCCAATTATTTTGAAATAAATCAAGCTATATCGGAGCTTTTGAAAAACGGCACCATAGATATGGATATTGACGAAAACGGTGAAGAGCTGCTCACGGCTACCGAAAAGGGAAAGGACATAGCTGACACGCTTGAAACCTCACTTCCCAAAACCGTCCGTGAAAAAGCCGTAAATTCTGCTATAAAGCTTATGACGCTCGCTAAAACAATGCGAGAAAACAAGATAGAAACCGTATCCGCTCCGGGCGGCGGCTATTATGTCACATTCTCGCTTATGAACGGTGACGAGGCACTTATGAAGCTCACTATATTTGTAGCGGACAGTATGCAGCTTGAAGCGGTCAAAAACAATTTCTTAAACGACCCGGTAAAGCTATATTCAAGCATTATTACGGCACTCACCATATAACCTTTATTTAAAAGAACCGCGAAAGCTGAGACTTTTGCGGTTTTGCTTTGCTCTTTTAAGTCCTTGTAAATGTTTTTAAAAAGCATTGTTTTTTGCTTCTTATTATATTATAATCAGTTTGTCCAAAAATCGGAGGTGTTTTATGGATTCAAAAATGCTTCTCACGTGTGCTATCGACATAGGGGAAAAAATGCTTATAAGCGGTGCGGAAATCAGCCGTGTTGAGGATTCCGTAAAAAGAATCTGCAATGCATACGACGTTAAAAGAATTGATGTTTTCACCATAACCTCAAGCATGGTTGCAACACTTGAGGACAAGGACGGCAATTCAATAACGGAGACGCGCCGCATTACAAAACACCACACCGACTTAACAAAGCTTCACAAGCTAAATGACCTGTCAAGGAAAATAGTACGAAGAGTCCCCGATATTCACTATATCCGCAATCAGATAGATGAGATAGAAAAAGGCACCAAGGAATACAACCTCCCGATACAATGTACCGTAAGTGCCCTGATAGCCGGAGCGTTTGCAATCTTTTTCGGCGGCGCCTTTTTGGACGGAATTGCTGCGGCACTGATAGGAATTGTACTGAAGCTGATTGTATATGCCACGGAAAAAACTCAGGTAAATATGATATTTGCCAATGTTGTATGCTCTTTTGCGGTATGCTCGATAGCTTTTGCCTTTGTAATGCTCGGCTTCGGCTATTCAACCGACAAAATAATAATAGGCAATATAATGCTGCTGATACCGGGAGTGGCACTGACTAACTCCATACGCGACATGATAAGCGGAGACATAATGGCCGGAATGCTAAGATTTTGCGAAGCATGCCTTGTATCGCTTGCAATAGCCGCCGGTTACATCATTGCGGCCCTCATTTTCGGAGGTATCGGCAAATGACATATTTTATACAGATATTGACCGGCACGTTGGGAGCCTTCGGATTTGCGATACTTTACAATCTGAGGGGCACTAAACTGCTTATCGCAACCCTCGGAGGAGCTTTATCCTGGGGCACATATTTATTTTTCGGAATATGGTTCCACAGCGAGCCGCTCAGGTATTTTTTTGCGGCAATCGCAGTTACGATTTATGCAGAGATATTTGCAAGAATTAAAAAGACTCCGACATCAACATTTTTGATAGTACCTATGATTCCTCTCATTCCCGGCGGCGTTCTCTACTATACCATGAGCTATGCCCTGAAAAATGATTGGAACAATTTTGTAACAAGCGCATTTTACACCATAAAGCTCGCTATGGCTCTTGCGGTGGGGATAATAGTGGTATCCACACTCGTCAGGATGTTCTCGGCGGTATTAAAATTTTTAAGGGATAAAAATGGAAATAAAAAAGACAGAAAAGAAACGTAAATTCAAGCTCTCGCCGATGAAAAAAATAATACTCGGCTATATAGCTATAATATTTTTGGGGGCGTTTATTCTGACGCTGCCCATTTCTTCGAGAGACGGAATCCACACATCGTTTGAGAATGCGCTGTTTACATCCACCTCAGCTACGTGTGTCACCGGGCTTGTAGTACAGGACACCGCCACATACTGGTCGCTCTTCGGGCAAATTGTTATACTCTGTCTCATCGAGATAGGCGGCTTGGGTTTTATGACTCTTGCAGTCTGCGCTATGACATTTACAAAAAAGAATATAGGACTTCAAAGCAGATACACTCTTTTGGAATCGATAAATGCGCCTCAAATGGCCGGAATAGTCAAAATGGCTCGCTTTACGATTCGAGGAGCATTTCTCGTAGAAGGCGTAGGAGCACTTTTGCTCGCAACGAGATTTGTTCCGAGATTCGGAGTCTTGAAGGGAATTTATTTTTCCGTATTTCACTCTGTTTCCGCATTTTGCAACGCCGGCTTTGACATAATGGGTACACCGGGAAATGAATACACCTCACTCACCGAATACAGTGCCGATATAGTAGTCAACATTACTGTTATGCTGCTCATCGTAATCGGCGGACTCGGCTTTTTTGTATGGGCGGATCTTATGAACACAAGATTTATATTCAGAAGATTGAAGCTTCATTCAAAAATCGTTCTTGTCACAACTGCCATGTTGATAGTCGTAGGTGCAGGTCTGATACTTATATTTGACATAAAAAGCGACGCTTTTAAAGGGTTCTCGGTTCCTCACAAAATAATTGCCGCCTTTTTCCAGTCGGTAACGGCTCGAACCGCCGGCTTTAATACTGTCGATTTGACAAAGCTTTCCGACGCATCCGTAATAACCATGACCGTTCTTATGCTTATCGGCGGCTCGCCGAGCTCAACGGCCGGCGGATTTAAGACAACAACGCTTGCGGTGCTTATTGCAAGCATCTTTTCTGAGCTCAAGCACAAAAAAGATGTTGAGATTTTTAAACGCAGAATCGAGCCGGACGCCCTACGACACGTAGTATGCCTTATATTTCTCTATATGGCTCTTTTTTCTGCCTCGGGCGCAGCAATTACTTGGATTGACGGCATAACCATGAAGGAAGCACTGTTTGAAACAGCCTCGGCTATCGGTACGGTAGGTGTAACGCTCGGTGTGACTCCGTTTTTACGAGGTTATTCGCATCTTATACTGATATGCCTGATGTTTTTCGGAAGAGTCGGCGGTCTGACATTACTGCTGTCTCTCAGAGAATCTAAGGCACCGGATATATCAAGATATCCGAAAGAACAGATAACCATTGGGTAAGGAAGGATAAAAAATGAAATCTATTTTAATAATCGGACTCGGACGTTTCGGACGCCATATGGCGAAGAAGTTCAGTGAGCAAAACAATGACGTTATGGCTATAGACATAAACGAAGAGCGTATAAACAATGTCTTATCGGTTGTCACAAACGCTCTTATCGGTGACGCCACAAACGAACGGTTCATGGAAACGATAGGCGTCAGAGACTTTGACCTGTGCGTTGTTGCCATAGGAGATAATTTCCAAAGTTCTCTTGAAACCACGGCTCTATTAAAGGATCTCGGTGCCAAGTTTATACTCGCACGGGCAAGCCGGGACGTTCACGCAAAATTCCTCTTAAGAAACGGTGCCGACGACGTAATATACACCGAAAAAGAGACCGCCGAAAGACTTGCGGTAAAATACGGCTCGGACAATATATTTAATTACATAGAGCTTAACGATGAATACTCTATTTATGAAATAGCCGTCCCCTCCTCTTGGCTTAATAAGAGCATACTCAAAGTAAATGTGCGTTCAAAATACGGAATCAGCATACTTGCAACAAAGCAAGGAAACAACATATTCCCCCTTCCGAAGCCGGAACACGTTTTTACCGACAGCGAATCGCTTATGATATTGGGTAAAAACGAAGATGTATCCCGTTTCATCAAATAAGGAGCAGGAATGCTTGTAACACTTGATAAAATCTGCAAAAGCTTTTTGGACGAAGTTGTTTTAAGGGACGTCTCGTTCAGCATAAACGAAAATGAAAGAATAGGTCTGCTCGGTGTAAACGGTGCCGGCAAAAGCACGCTTCTCAATATTATCACCGGGATACTCCCCTTTGACAGCGGCACGAGAACCGTCAAAAGCTCGCTTGAAATAGGATACCTCAAGCAAAACGAAGCTTTGAACTCCGAAAATACTCTGAGAGAGGAAATCGAGGACGCACTCTCGGAGGTCTATGACGTAAGAGAAAAACTGCTTGAAGCATCAAAACGGATTTCAGCCTCAACACCCGGCTCCGAGGAATACAGAAATCTTTCGGAAGCTTACGAAAAACTGACAAACCAATATGACGCTCTTGACGGCTATACTGCAGACACGAGAATAAACATAGTTTTAAACGGGCTCGGGTTCGGCGATTTTAACCTCGAACAAAAGACGGCTCACCTGAGCGGCGGTGAAAAAATTCGGTTCGGCATTGCCAAAATACTGCTTCACAATCCGGAATTGCTCATTTTGGACGAGCCTACAAACCATTTGGACTTTACCATGCTGACTTGGCTTGAGGAATATCTCTCTTCATACAAGGGCTCGGTACTGATAGTATCACATGACAGATATTTTCTCGACAAGGTAGCTTATAATATATGCGAAATCGAAAACGGAAGTCTGTATAAATACAACGGCGGTTACAGCGCATTTTTAACTCAGAAGGAAGAGAGAATACGTCACGCCGAAAAGGAATATGAAAAGCAACAATCCGAGCTTGCCGCAATGCGCGATTATGTCGCAAAAAATCTCGCTAAATCTTCAAGCAGCAACAGCGTAGGCTCACGAGTTAAGGCTCTTGAAAAAATGGAGCTTCAGGCAAAGCCCAACCCAAAGCAAAAGGAAGTCCATTTCAAATTCGAATATGATTTTGAGCCTCACAAGGTGGTGCTCTCTTGCAAGGATGTCGGAATCTATGTCGGAAACGCCGCAACCGGTAAGCAGCTTTATGAAAACATCTCTCTTGAGGTTTTAAAAGGCGAGAAAATCGCGATTATAGGCAAAAACGGCGTCGGCAAATCATCTTTTTTAAAGGCTGTTCTTAAAAAAATACCATATACGGGGCAGATCAAATTCGGAGGAAACGTAAAGGTCGCTTATTTTGACCAGGAGCTCGGCGATCTCAACCTTGACGACACCGTAATAGAGGCTGTGCACAGAGCTTATCCGACAAAGACTGAATTTGAAATAAGAAGTGCGCTCGGCAGGCTGCTGATTGAGGATGAGGCTGTATTTAAACGGGTACGCGATCTGTCGGGAGCAAACCGTGCCAAGGTTGCATTTTGCATTATAATGTTTAAACGCGCCAATGTGCTGATTTTCGACGAGCCTACCAACCACCTTGACTACATTGCCAAAGAGTCTCTTGGAATTTACGGGTACGCTGATAACAGTATCTCACGACAGGTACTTTTTAAACTGCGTACCGGATAAAATTATCGAGATGTTCCCGACGGGATTTAATGAATACAACGGCGGATACGACTATTACCTTGAGCATAAAAAGCCGGAAATCGTCGAAAAAACCGTTAAAGCGGACAGCGAGAATAAAGCCGCATATAAAGAGAATAAAAAGAACAAGGCGGACGACAGAAAACGCAGAGCTAAGCTGTTATCTCTTCAGCGCGAAATGGACAGTCTTGAAGCTGAAATTGCAACGCTTAAAGCTGAGGCGGAAAAGCCCGACGTCTCGAGCGATTATCAAAAATTATCGGATATTCTCGCGTTGATTGCGGACAAGGAGAGCTGCCTTGAGGATGCGGAAACCCTGCGGGATATGCTTGCCGAGGAATACGGCGCAAAGGTCGAGCTGATCACGGATATTGGCCCGGTCATCGGCGCGCATACCGGCCCCGGCGTCATCTCGCTATGTTCGCTGTCCACGAAAAAGGGGAGGGGAGCCGCAAACCTTTCCCGGCCGCTTTTTTATGTTATCTCTCTAAGGCAAAAACGATATATCCTTATCGGCTGACGGTACTGTTGTCGGCATTTTTGTGCCGTTTAACACCGTTGCCTCCACAACGGTACCCTTGCCGTATTTCTCGTTTATTCGAAGCATTGCTTTGTCGAGTCTTTCGAGCTTTTCATGACGCGTCATATCAAAGCCGAGGCTCAGCTGCTGAGGCTTATCCGGATTTAAAAGCTCTATTGCGCGCACCGTGACAGCTCTTACCGGAATTTGCCATTTATACGTCTGCTTAAACAGCGAAAAGGCTTTAAGGGCAATTTCTCGGCTGTTTTGTGTTGGATAAATAAGCTTACTCTGCGATTGTGACGTGAACAATGCGGTATTTTTAATTCCTATCTGCACACCGCCGGCAAGAAGGCCATCCTCCCTAAGATGCTTCGACACCGCATGGGACAGAGATAATAGGACGCGCCACACCTCATCATTATCTCGTAAATCGTCTACGCACGTAACTCCCCTGCCAACACTCTTGACCGGAGGTCTGTAGCCCATATTACAGACGGGCGAATTTTCAAGACCGTTGGCGCAGCGCCACAACACAACGCCGTTCTTACCGAACGTAGTCTTTAAGAACGCAGGATCACTTTTTGCAATGTCCCCTATTGTTATAATACCGTACTTTTTAAGCACCTTAGAGGTGCTTCTTCCGACCCATAGCATATCCTCGGCGGGTAGCTGCCAAATCATATCGCGAAAATTTTCACGTCGTATAACCGTAACCGCATCGGGCTTTTTCATATCGCTACCGAGCTTTGCAAACACTTTATTAAATGACACACCCACGGAAATAGTAAGTCCGAGTTCTTTTTTTACAGTCTCTCTGACATCTTCGGCTATGGTTTCGGGAGAGCCGAATAGCCGTGTACTTCCGCTTACATCAAGCCAGCACTCGTCAATACCGAACGGCTCTATCATATCGGTGTATCTGCAGTATATTGATTTTACCGCACGTGAATATTTGATATATTCGGAAAATCGAGGAGGAAAAACCAAAAGATTAGGACATTTGCCCTTTGCCTGCCATATGACGTCGCCTGTTTTTACCCCGTATTTTTTTGCCGCCTCGGACTTTGCCAGCACTATGCCGTGCCTATCCTCGGTTCTGCCGCAAATTGCAATGGCTTTGCCGCGCAGCTCCGGAGAAACAACCGTTTCGACCGAAGCGTAAAAATTATTCAAATCACAATGAAGTATTGCCCGTTCCATAAAATCACCGAAAAAATTATTGTACCGTCATTGTAATCGAACATTTGTTCTGTGTCAATAGTAAAAATATAACAGTCCCGAAATTCGGACTGAACATAAAAAAATCACCCCTGAAAAACAGAGGTGATTTTTGATTATCGTATTAACGAATTATTCGTCAATTTCAGTAACAACGCCTGAACCAACGGTACGTCCGCCTTCACGAATAGCGAAACGAAGACCCTGCTCAATAGCGATAGGAGTGATAAGCTCAACGCTCATAACAACGTTATCGCCGGGCATGCACATCTCAGTTCCCTCGGGAAGAGTAATAGTACCGGTAACGTCGGTAGTTCTGAAATAGAACTGAGGACGATAGTTATTGAAGAACGGTGTATGACGGCCGCCCTCGTCCTTAGTAAGGACGTAAACCTGGCCCTTGAACTTTGTATGAGGATGGATTGAACCGGGCTTAGAAAGAACCTGGCCACGCTCAATCTCAGTTCTCTGAATACCACGAAGAAGTGCGCCGATGTTGTCGCCTGCCTCAGCATAATCAAGAGTCTTTCTGAACATCTCGATACCGGTAACAACGGTCTTCTTCTTTTCGTCGGTAAGACCAACGATTTCAACTTCGTCGTTGAGCTTAAGAACACCACGCTCAACACGGCCTGTAGCAACAGTACCACGGCCTGTGATGGTCATAACGTCCTCAACAGGCATAAGGAACGGCTGGTCTGATTTACGGTCGGGAGTCGGGATGTAGTTATCAACAGCATCCATAAGGTCCCAAATCGGCTTAAGCTCGGGAGCGTTAACATCGTCGCCCGAATACTCAAGAGCTTTAAGAGCAGAACCAACGATGATCGGTGTGTCGTCGCCCGGGAAGTCATACTCGTTAAGAGTCTCACGAACTTCCATTTCAACAAGCTCAAGGAGCTCGGGATCGTCAACCTGATCAGCTTTGTTAAGGAATACTACGATGTAGGGAACGCCAACCTGACGAGCGAGAAGAAGGTGCTCTTTAGTCTGAGCCATCGGGCCGTCGGTAGCAGCGATAACAAGGATAGCACCGTCCATCTGAGCAGCACCGGTGATCATGTTCTTGATATAGTCAGCATGGCCGGGGCAGTCAACGTGAGCATAGTGACGCTTTTCGGTCTCGTACTCAACGTGAGCGGTGTTGATCGTTATACCACGCTCTCTCTCTTCGGGAGCCTTATCGATCATTGAATAGTCTTCGAACTGAGCGAAGCCCTTCATTGCGAGTGTTTTTGTAATAGCAGCTGTTAACGTGGTCTTACCATGGTCAACGTGACCGATAGTACCGATGTTAACATGGGGTTTGGTTCTTTCGAATTTTGCCTTTGCCATTGAATTTTCCTCCTTTTTTATGAGAACAAATAAATTTTTTCATTGTGGTTGATATTTTATCAATAAATGAATAAAATATCAAGTCTTTTCAGCTATTTAATCAGTCTTTTTTAGTTCTTTCGCTGATAATCTTTTCAGCGATTGACTTCGGAACTTCTTTATATCCGTCGGGTTCCATTACATACTGACCGCGTCCCTGAGTCTTGGAACGAAGATCGGTAGCATAACCGAACATTTCGGAAAGCGGAACGTGAGCATTGATCTGCTTAGCACCAGTTCTCTCTTCAAAGCCCTGAATCTCACCGCGGCGAGAGTTAAGGTCGCCGATAACGTCGCCCATATATTCCTCGGGAACGATGACGGTAACTTTCATTATGGGTTCGAGGAGAACCGGATCGGCCTTCTTGGATGCATCCTTGAATGCCATAGAACCTGCAATCTTGAATGCCATTTCCGAAGAGTCAACCTCGTGATAAGATCCGTCGTAAAGAGTTACCTTTACGTCAACAACCGGATAACCGGCAATAACGCCCGACTGCATAGCACCCTGAATACCCTGGTTAGCAGGCTCGATGTATTCCTTCGGAATAGCACCGCCGACGATGTTATTTACGAACTCATAGCCCTTATTGGGGTTAGGCTCAATGTTGATCTTAACGTGACCGTACTGACCTTTACCGCCTGACTGACGGGCGTATTTGGTATCGGAAGAAGCAGGCTTGCGGATTGTCTCCTTGTAAGCAACCTGCGGCTTACCTACGTTAGCCTCAACCTTGAATTCACGAAGCATTCTGTCAACGATAATTTCAAGATGAAGCTCACCCATACCGGCGATGATGGTCTGACCGGTCTCTTCATCGGTATAGCACTTAAAGGTAGGATCCTCTTCTGCAAGCTTCTGAAGAGCGATACCCATCTTTTCCTGACCTGCTTTGGTCTTAGGCTCGATTGCTACACGAATAACGGGATCCGGGAATTTCATTGATTCAAGAATTATCGGGTGCTTCTCATCGCAGAGAGTATCACCTGTCGTAGTGTTCTTAAGACCTACGGCTGCTGCTATATCACCTGCATAAACGCAGTCGATATCTTCTCTGTGGTTAGCGTGCATCTGAAGTATACGGCCCATTCTCTCGTCGTCGTCCTTAACGGAGTTGTAAACGGTTGAGCCGGCAGTCAGAGTACCCGAATAAACTCTGAAGAAGCAGAGCTTACCGACATAGGGGTCGGTGGCAATCTTGAATGCGAGAGCCGAGAACGGCTCCGAATCCGAAGAATGTCTGTCTTCCTCTTCGTCTGTATCGGGGTTTACACCCTTTATAGCCGGGACATCCGTAGGAGCCGGCATATAATCAACTATTGCATCGAGAAGAGGCTGTACGCCCTTGTTGCGGTAAGAGGTACCGCAAGTTATCGGAACCATTTTATTCTCGATAGTTGATTTACGGATAGTTCTCTTGATTTCCTCAACGGTGAATTCCTCGCCGTTGAAGTATTTTTCCATAAGCTCGTCGTCCTGATCTGCGACATGCTCGATAAGCTTTGCACGATACTTCTCGGCAAGCTCCTTCATATCGTCGGGGATAGGCTCACGTCTTACGTCTTTACCGAGGTCATCATAATAAATCTCGGCATCCATTTCTACGAGGTCAACGATACCCTTGAATGTGTCTTCAGAACCGATGGGGAGCTGAATCGGCACGGGGTTACATTTGAAACGCTCGTCTACCATGTCAAGAACGTGGTAGAAGTCCGCACCCATGATATCCATCTTATTGACGTAAATCATACGCGGAACATGATATTCATCAGCCTGGCGCCAAACGGTTTCAGACTGAGGCTCAACACCGCCCTTTGCGCACAAAACGGTAACCGAACCGTCAAGTACACGAAGCGAACGCTGAACTTCAACAGTGAAGTCAACGTGGCCGGGAGTGTCGATAATATTGATACGATGGTTTTTCCAGAAACAAGTAGTTGCAGCGGAAGTGATGGTTATACCTCTCTCCTGCTCCTGCGCCATCCAGTCCATGGTAGCGTCGCCGTCGTGGGTCTCACCGATTTTATGGTTTACACCCGTGTAAAACAATATACGCTCTGTGGTAGTTGTTTTACCGGCGTCGATATGCGCCATTATACCAATATTTCTTGTTTTTTCAAGAGTGACCTTTCTTGGCATAACATCCTCCATAACCGTATAAATACGGTAACATAAATATTAGTAAGCTTACCACCTGAAATGAGCAAAAGCTTTGTTTGCTTCTGCCATCTTGTGAGTGTCTTCGCGCTTTTTGAACGCCGAACCTGTTTCATTTACGGCATCCATTATCTCGTTTGCAAGTCTTTCCTTCATAGTTCTCTCGGAACGCTGACGAGCATAGAGAGTGATCCATCTAAGACCTAAGGTCTGTCTTCTTTCGGGACGAACCTCGATCGGGACCTGATAGGTAGCACCGCCTACGCGGCGAGCCTTAACCTCGAGAACGGGCATAACATTTTCCATTGCGGCATCAAATACCTCCAACGGTTCCTTACCCGTCTTCTCAGCGATAATGTTGAATGCGTCATAAACGATTTTCTGGGCTACGCCCTTTTTACCGTCATACATAACGCTGTTGATAAGCCTGGTTACAAGCTTTGAATTGTAAAGCGGATCCGGCAAAACATCACGTTTTGCTATCTGGCCTCTTCTTGGCACTTCGCTTCCCTCCTTCATAATTATAATGATATCATAGGTACTCGGTGACAAAACCCCGTGGTGTCAATGCAAGAGGCATAATATAAGAAATATATATACACCCTGCACGGACTTAAAACCTTGCAAGTAGATTCTGTCTTTAAATAGTCGGCGAAATTACGCCTTTTTAGCTGCCTTGGGTCTCTTAGCACCGTACTTTGAACGGCTCTGCATTCTGCCCGTAACGCCCTGAGTATCAAGTGTACCGCGGACAATATGGTAACGAACACCGGGGAGATCCTTAACACGCCCGCCTCTTATAAGAACAACTGAGTGCTCCTGAAGATTGTGACCTACGCCGGGAATATAAGCTGATACTTCGATTCCGTTTGTAAGACGAACTCTGGCGAGCTTACGGAGAGCTGAGTTAGGCTTTTTAGGAGTGTCGGTCTTTACAACCGTGCAAACTCCTCTCTTCTGCGGAGAAGCGTTGTTAGTCATAACGTTCTTCTTCGAGTTAAGACCCTTACCGAGAGCCGGAGCCTTCGATTTCTTCTCAACTGTCTGTCTGCCACTGCGAACAAGCTGGTTAAATGTCGGCAAATTCATTGCACCTCCTTCTGAAAATATGACACAATGTGTCAGCAAAACAAACACTTCCGTTAAAAAAGTGTTTGTTTTGCTCACACAATCAAAGATTTTAACATTTAAAACCTTTGATTGTCAAGCTTTTATTTAAATTTTCTTTTACGCGGGCTCATTTGCAGGCTCATCGGGATTAGTATCATCCGAATAAGTCTTTTCGAGCTCGACCTCGCTGTAACACTTCATACCCGTGCCGGACGGAAGAAGCTTACCGATAATAACATTTTCTTTAAGGCCGATAAGAGGATCGGTTTTGCCCTTAATAGCTGCATCGGTGAGAACTCTTGTGGTTTCCTGGAAGGAAGCCGCCGACAGGAAGGAATCGGTAGCAAGCGAAGCCTTTGTGATACCGAGAAGCACCGGTTCGCAGGTGGCCGGAGCAAACTCCTTACCCTCCGCCTCGCACTCTGCGCTGACGCGCTTGTTCTCTTTGTTGAAGTCGGATTTTTCAATGGTAGCTCCGGGAAGAAGCTCGGTTGAACCCGGCTCATCCACCTTGAGCTTTCTCATCATCTGACGAACGATAACCTCAATGTGCTTATCATTGATATCAACACCCTGCATACGATAGGTCTTCTGAACTTCCTTGATAAGGTAGTCGTGAACCGCATTGACGCCGTTGATGGCGAGTATGTCGTGGGGATTGGGAGCACCCTCTGTAAGAGCGGTACCCTTCTTTATGAATATCGGGTTGCCGTTTTCATCCTTATCGCTGTTGAACTTCTTGCGGAAGCCGTAAGGAATAAGGTAGGTTTTTTCTTCGGCCGTCTCGGGATTGGTGATGACAATGTGCTCATTCTTTTTAATTTCGCGGAATGAGAGATAGCCGTCAATCTCGGCAAGAATTGCGAGAGTCTTGGGCTTTCTTGCCTCAAACAATTCCTCGACACGGGGAAGACCCTGTGTAATATCCTGGCTTGATGCGATACCGCCGGTATGGAAGGTACGCATTGTAAGCTGTGTACCGGGCTCACCTATTGACTGAGCCGCTATGATACCGACAGCCTCGCCCACGGTAACAGGCTCGCCTGTCGCAAGATTCGAACCGTAGCACTTAATGCAAACGCCGTGGTCCGATTCGCAGGTGAGAAGCGAACGTATCTTTATTCTTCTGTCTGCTTCATTGGGACGGGCGTTAACGATAGCCGCGACTTTAGCTGCATCGTCCTCGGTCATCATCTTATCCTTGGACATAATAAGCTCGCCGGTTTTTTCGTCTACAAAATCCTCAAGAAGGAATCTGCCTGTAAGTCTCTCCTGGAGAGTCTCAATCATTTCCTTGCCCTCGTGGATATCGTAAACCTCAATACCGTCATGGCAATGGCAATCCTCTTCACGGATTATAACGTCCTGTGAAACATCGACAAGACGACGGGTAAGGTAACCCGAGTCAGCCGTTCTAAGCGCGGTATCGGCAAGACCTTTACGCGCACCGCGTGATGAGATGAAGTATTCGAGTACATTAAGACCTTCGCGGTAATTGGCTCGAATCGGAACCTCAATGGTTTTACCTGCCGTATTTGCAATAAGTCCGCGCATACCGGCAAGCTGACGAAGCTGTGATTCCGAACCACGGGCACCGGAGTCAACCATCATATAAATGGGATTGTTTTTACCGAGGTTCTCTTTAATACCCTGAGAAACCTTATTGGTGCATTCTTCCCAAACCTTGATGACTCTCTTTGAACGCTCATTGTTGCTCAAAAGACCCATCTTATACTGTGCGGTGATGGAGTCAACCTTTTCCTCGGCTGCTTCAAGAAGCTCTTGCTTGTGCGGCGGGATTATAGCGTCGCATACGGCAACCGTTATACCGGATTTTGTAGAGTATTTATAGCCCTGAGCCTTAATGCTGTCAAGCATTACGGAGGCTATGTGTACGCCGTGCTTTTTAATGCACTTATCGATTATCTTGCCGAGACCCTTCTTATCGACAAGGAATTCAACCTCAAGATTGAATGCGTTTTCGGGATTGCTTCTGTCGATAAAGCCGAGATCCTGCGGAATGGGATTGTTGAATATGATTTTACCGAGAGTTGTGGGAACAAGCTTAGTAACCTTTTCACCGTTTATCTCTTTGGTCATACGAATTTTAATTTTGGAATGAAGACCGATGTCGCCCTCGTTGTAAGCCATAGTAGCCTCATCAACGCTGAGGAACGCTTTGCCTTCGCCCGGCTCGCCGTCTTTTTCCATAGTGAGGTAGTAAGAACCGAGTATCATATCCTGTGTGGGAACGGTAACCGGTTTACCGTCGGACGGCTTGAGAAGGTTATTTGCGGCAAGCATAAGGAGCCTTGCCTCTGCCTGAGCCTCTGCCGAAAGCGGTACGTGAACAGCCATCTGGTCGCCGTCGAAGTCCGCGTTGAATGCGGTACAAGCAAGCGGGTGAAGCTTAATGGCTCTGCCCTCTACGAGTACCGGCTCAAATGCCTGAATACCGAGTCTGTGAAGAGTGGGAGCACGGTTAAGCATAACGGGGTGATCCTTAATGACTATTTCGAGAGCGTCCCAAACCTCGGGCTTTGCGCGCTCTACCATTTTTCTCGCCGACTTGATGTTGCCTGCAACGCCGGTTTCAACAAGACGTTTCATAACGAACGGCTTAAACAGCTCAAGTGCCATTTCCTTGGGAAGACCGCACTGATGCATTTTAAGCTCTGGTCCTACTACGATAACGGAACGGCCGGAATAGTCGACACGTTTACCGAGGAGGTTCTGTCTGAAACGACCCTGCTTACCTTTAAGCATATCGGAAAGAGATTTAAGAGCACGGTTGTTGGGGCCCGTTACGGGTCTGCCGCGTCTGCCATTGTCTATAAGAGCATCGACAGCCTCCTGAAGCATTCTCTTTTCGTTTCTTACAATAATTTCTGGTGCACCTAATTCTAATAATCTTTTTAATCTGTTATTTCTATTAATAACTCTTCTATATAAATCATTTAAATCTGATGTTGCAAATCTAC